>Ga0207695_10007475_pt1 | contig 13881 bp, 8 predicted proteins | sample KBSC54metaG_FD_184354 | JGI IMG/M metagenome (GOLD analysis project Ga0207695, IMG submission 184354) | Corn rhizosphere microbial communities from Kellogg Biological Station, Michigan, USA - KBS C5-4 metaG (SPAdes) (version 2) | ecosystem: Host-associated > Plants > Roots > Rhizosphere > Soil...
AAAAGCTAATAGATGTAAATAGCATAAGTGCTGAAGCGGTTGCGATATCGTTATATGACTATAAGGGAGGCAGACCACCGCAGCATCGCATTGCTGTACCAGATATAATAGATACTACTGCATTCAATCCTGATAAGTGGCAGGTGAAACTGAACAAACTGTCTTTAAAGAACTGCGCTTTTAACCTTAAATCTGCTGAGGATGTACCGGTTGCTGATGAGTTTGATGCTACGCACCTGGGCATAAAAAATGTAAACCTTGAAGCAAATCACATAAACATTGTTGGGGATACTATACACGGACAGATAACACATCTTACCGCGCTGGAGAGATGTGGGCTGATGGTAAAGGAAATGAGAGCAAAGGTGACCGTGTCGCCTAATGCATCTATTTGTGAGAATTTATATCTCGAAACGAATCATAGTAAACTACAGCACTACTATGCGATGCTGTATAAACGTTTTCCTGACTTCACCTCCTATATTACCAATGTGACGATGGTGGCCCGTCTGAATGATGCAGTAGTGGATGAAAGAGATGTAGCATATTTCGCTCCTATTTTACGCCGTTACCCCTCTGTAGTACATATATCAGGAGATGGGAGGGGAACTGTTGCTAACCTAAGCGGCCAGCATATGCTGGTAACGGATGGAAATACATTGATAAAGGGAAACTTCAGCATGAAAGGTTTGCCTGACATTTATAAAACCCTGATCGAGTTTCAAAATGGAGAAATTGCTACTACCGGCGCGGGCATATTACGCTATGCTCCTTCGTTAAAGAATAATCCTAACCTGGCGCTGGAACGATTAAGTTATGTTTACTTTAAGGGAAACTATACCGGCTTTATAGAAAACTTTGCTGTAAATGGCATTCTATCTACTAACCTGGGTTCTGTAACATCGAATGTAAAAATGAACATACCGGGCTTTAGCAGTAACAGCGCCGTATATTCAGGAACAATATCGAGTGATCACTTTAACCTGGGTGCGTTGTTGCGACAACCGGAACTTGGAAGCATTACACTCAAGGCCGATGTAAATGGTATGTCCTTTGACCCTGAACATGCACAAATAAAAACAGATGCTACGGTGAGTGATATAGAAGTTCACGGGTATCATTATAAAAACATTACTGCAGAAGGTACATTGGCAAGAAAACAATTTACCGGGAAAATGCTGGTAGATGATACCAACCTTGCATTGGCGTTTTATGGGACTATTGATTATAGTCAAAAGATGTTGAACATAAATGCGAAGGCTAACCTTTTGAAAAGTAATTTTTACAACCTGCATCTTACCAAAGATACAGTAGAGGCCGTAGCTGACTTCGACCTGAACTGTACTGCAAGCAATATTGATAATTTCCTGGGGACGGCCAAGCTGTATAATATAGATGTGAAGCGGAACATGCGCCGCCTGAACCTTGATTCCGTATATGTAAACTCTGCCATCAATGGAAATGAAAAGCAGCTTACTGTACAGAGCAATGACATAACGGCTTCTATAACCGGAAATTATACGCTTTCGAAATTACCCTATTCAGTACAATATTACCTTTCGGGATACCTGCCCAATTATATAAAAGCGCCAAGTAAAACGGCGCCAGAACAGAATCTGACCTTTTCAATAACTACAAGGAATATAGATAAGCTGCTAAGTGTATTAAATAAAACAATCGGTGGCTTTAATGATGCAACAGTAAGCGGATCGCTAAATACTATAGAGCAGAAGCTTACACTAAATGCTAAAGTACCTTATGGTTATATAGGCGGTTATCAACTTACGAACATTGCTATTGACGGCCAGGGAAGCTTTAATTTGTTATCATTAAACACGCAAATAGAAAATATTACACTTGCAGACAGCATCCTTAGCGGTTCGCTGAGCGTTACTACTACTTTGGGTAATGACTCTTTACACTTCAATATTGCTACTGCAGCACCTGAGGCCTTTACATCTGCCACTATCAATGGTAATGCAATAGCCCACGGGGACTCTCTAACAATTTCAATCCTACCTTCTGAATTTTATCTAAATCAAACAAAGTGGAACATTCCTGCGGGCAATACTATTGTGTTTGCCAATAATTACCTGCTGATAAAAAACCTTGACCTCATGTCGGGCTTGCAGCATATTAATGTGACTACTCAGTTTGAGACAAGCGAGCAAAACTTAATGATAAAAACTGAGAACCTAGACCTTGCACAATTTGGCGCATGGGGGGGATTGGCTGCGTATCAACCTGATGGGCGTGTGAACGGTGCTGTGCAAATAACTCATTTGTTCAAAAATTATTTTGCTACCGCCGACCTGAAAGCAAGCAATGTGAAACTGGGTACAGACACTATTGGGAACATTGCAGTCTTAGGCAGCTACGATGGTGCAAAACGACTATTAAGTCTGGACCCGCAAACAGGTGTGTATAGGGGCGCGTCATCACTTACCGCATCGGGTAATATGTCTTTTGATAAAAACACTTACCAGCAACTTGATGGCAGTATCCAGTTTAACGCGGCACCAGTATCGTGGGTAGAACCATTCTTTATAGGATATATAAGCAAAGTGAGTGGCAGCCTTAATGGCAGCATAGCTATAAAGGGTACATCTCAGCAACCTGACATAAGTGGGAAAGTAAATCTGCAGAATGCAGGTATGCGTATAGACTTCCTGGGCAGCTATTTTACTATTCCGGAAGGCGACATCACTGTAAGTAATACAAAGATTGATTTTGGTGAAATAACCCTGTACGATAGTTATAAGAATAAGGCACAGCTAAACGGCTATATACGGCATGACCACTTTAAAGACATGAGTCTTAATCTAAGCCTTACTTCGGATAAATTTGAAGTATTTAACCTGCATGATTATGAAAACCAGATATTTTACGGCACCTTAATTGCATCATTCGACCCACTGACTATAAGAGGTAAGTTCAATGACATAAGAATGAACATAGACAAAGCTGTACCCGTCGGTAGATCTCATATTTATATACCCGTGAGCTATGGCAATGGTACCGGCAGCTATTCGTATGTGAGCTTTAAAACTTATGGCAAAGAGCAGGAAAAGATAATACGTAAAAACAGGAATAAGCTAAGTATAAATATAGCTGCCGAAATGAACGACCTGGCTATAATGACCCTGGTACTGGACCCAACAACAGGAGATGCGATAAATGCTACAGGTACTGGCTCTATAAGAATGGAAATACCTGCTAATAATGACATACGCATGTATGGCAGCTATAATATAGATAACGGGGACTATTCTGTAACCTTTAAGCAACTGTTCTTCAAAAGGAAATTTATACTCAACTCAGGGAGTAATATATCTTTCAATGGCCCCTTTAACCAAACTAACTTGAGAATAGATGCTACCTATACAACACGTGCAAGACTATATGACCTGTTAAGCGATGCTGAAAAACAAAATGGAGTAATACCACCAACAGAACTCTCTGACTCAAAAGTGGCACAGGATGTAGATGTGTTGCTACATATGAATGGCTCACTGAGCAGCCCTAAACTGACGTTTAATGTAAGGCTACCGGAAACAAGGTCGATAGGCAGCTATGCATATACCAAACTTGAGCGCTTAAATTCTGATGACAGGCAGTTATTTGACCAGGTGGCATCGTTATTATTAGTTGGTAACTTTGTGCCGCCGGAAGGCGTGGTAGGTAGCACTGCTAAATCAGGAGCGATCAATAATGTGAGTGATATTATATCTTCTACTGCATCTTCACAGATTACCAATATGGTCAACAAACTATTAGGTAACCAGGACCTTGCAATAGATTTGAAATATGTAAACTACAATCTTAGCGATCCTACACTTGGCGGCATAAACAGGAACGAACTTTCACTGGGTGTGAAAAAGGATTATTTTAATGACCGCCTTTCGGTAGAAGTGGGTGGCAAATCGGATTGGGGCAGGCCAGCAAGCACAACCAGCTCTACATCAGCTTTCAATCTGGCCGGTGACTTCAGAGTGCAGTATTTACTGAGGGAAGGCGGTTCACTTCGTCTTAATCTTTTCCGTACAAGTGACTACGATGCGACACTTGATCAAAATATTTCACGGAGCGGTATGGGTATAAGCTGGCGCAAATCTTTTGATGACTTCTCAGACTTTTTTCACAGCGCTAACTATGCCAGAAGAAAAGCCCAGCAAAAGGCAGCTGATACGCTAAAGATAGGTGAAGAAAGCCTGAACAACTAAGCGTGCTTCCCCTTAGACACATCTGTCAGGTAACTCTCTAACAGGCGGGTGATAACATTCCAGTCAAACCGTTGCTTTATTATTTCCGAGCCTTTTTTCCCTACTTGTTCCCTTAATGTCTGCGAACTTAATAATTCTATCACGCTGTTAGCAAATGCAGTTGTTTCTGTTTGCATAATGGCACCTTCACCACTTTCTATGCCCAGGCCTTTGAAGCCTATATTCGAGCAGACGACGGGTATACCTATGGCCATGGCCTCCAGCACTTTATTTTGCGTACCTGCACCAAAACGCAATGGGGCTACCACTACACTTGCTTTATTATACATTGAGGCAAGGTCTTTAATAAAGCCGGTAACAATTACATGGTCGTTTGCAAGCTCAGCAACCTTACTAACCGGTCTTTGGCCAGCTATAACAAATTGCGTATTGGGAAAGTGAAGGCGAATAAGCGGAAATATCTCCTTAGCAAAATAAACTACAGCATCTACATTGGGCGCATAGTCCATATTGCCGGTGAAGAGAATTGTATTATTGTGTGCATAATCATGAGCATGAGGATAAAAAGTTTCCAGATCTACGCCATTAGGCAGCAGCCTTAGGTTATGTACATTATGTTTTGCAACAAGATATTCGAGGTCTTCCTGCGAGCAAACAAGGGACATGTCATATTCCTTAAGTATTGGCTCGTAATTTAGTACCCGTTTTTGCTCAATATTTTCAAAGAGTGCCCTTGCAAAACCACGCTTAACTTTCTTTCGGCGTTCCCAATAGAGCGAGAAAGCATCCGGCATATCGAGAATTCGCGGAATATCCTTTTGCTTTGAGAGATATGGCGACATGCGCAAGTGCTGTACATGGACAGCATCGAACTTATGTGTGGATAGTAATTTATTAAGCTCGCTGCGCATATTGGCAGATTGAAAGTACAAGACCTGCAATGGTAATTTACTCCAGAAAGCTGCGATACAATTGAGCGCTGAACGCCACTTAGGGAGATAAACTAAATGTACTTCTTTAAATATTTTCCCGAGCTCCACCTTGTATTCATACTCTTCTTTGCTTTGGGCAAAAGTGAGCAGATAAAGCTCATGATCTTTTTGCAACCTTTTAGCAAGGTTGAAAATCTTAAGCTTGTCACCGCGATATGGCGGATATGGGATACGGTTGGCTAAGAAAAGAATCTTCAAACCCTGAGCTTTATATCAATGCTTTATTTCAGAATTTCGTGACCTAATTTATCTCTTTTTGTCTGCAAATAAAATTCGTTGTGCGGATTAGGCACAATTTCAATTGGTACGTTTTCCACTATTTGCAGGCCATAACCTAATAAACCTGCACGCTTGCGTGGATTATTAGTCATAAGACGAATGTTGGCAACATTCAGATAGCGTAAAATCTGTGCACCTACACCATAATCGCGTTGGTCATTTTTAAAACCAAGTGCAAGATTTGCTTCTACCGTGTCCTTTCCTTCTTCCTGTAATTTATATGCCTTCAGCTTATTGAGCAAACCTATTCCCCTGCCCTCCTGGTTCATATAAAGTACTATACCCTTTCCTTCGCGCTCTACCATTTCCATGGCTTTTTGCAGTTGTTCACCACAATCGCAACGAAGGGAATGCAATATATCACCAGTGAAGCATGAGCTATGTACACGCACTAAAATAGGCTCATCCTTCTCCCATGTCCCCTTGATCAGCGCAAGGTGATTTTGACCTGTATTTGTCTGGCGGAAAGCTACTAACTCAAAGTCGCCATATTTAGTGGGCATGTGTACACGCACTTCTTCTTCTATAAGGCTTTCTGTGCGCAGGCGATATGCAATAAGGTCTTTTATTGAAATAATCTTCAGATCAAATTTCTTAGCTATTTCCATTAGCTCAGGCAGGCGAGCCATAGTGCCGTCATCATTCATTATCTCTACCAAAACACCAGCAGGTTCAAAACCGGCCAAACGGGCAAGATCGACCGTTGCTTCTGTATGACCTGTGCGACGCAGTACCCCTTCGGCCTTAGCCCTAAGCGGGAATATATGACCGGGCCTGCCAAGGTCTTCAGGCTTAGTGTTAGGATCGATCAAAGCCTGAACCGTTTTAGCACGATCCTGAGCTGAAATACCTGTAGTGCAGCCATGACCTATCAAGTCGACCGAAACGGTAAAAGGAGTTTGATGTAAAACAGTATTATTCTCCACCATCAGGTTGAGCTTCAATTCATCACACCTCGATTCCGTAATCGGAGCACATATAAGGCCACGCCCATGCTTGGACATGAAATTTATTATCTCGGGAGTTACATTTCGTGCAGCGGTGACAAAATCTCCTTCATTTTCACGGTCCTCATCATCAACCACTATCAGGAGCTTGCCTTTTTTCAGATCTTCTAATGCAGATTCAATTGTGTCGAGCATATTCGCCTCTCTAAAATTAGATGCAAAGGTACGATGTATTACACCTAAAATAGCGCATAAAGCATTAATAATGACAATAAAGTGTTAGTTATTTCTTATAAAAGACGAGACCTTTTCAGTTAGCAATTTCATTAACTCAACCGTACTATACTTTGCCTTAATCAGTCGGGTTGCATTCCCAGCAATAGCTTCTGCGTCTGTTTTATGCTCCAGGACCCAACTTATGGCATCTACAAATTCAGCGGACGTTTCTGCCAATAAATAATGGATGCCTGGTACTGCCTCAATACCCTGCATACCTACAGCAGTACTTATTATAATTTTCCCTTTTGCCATAGCTTCCAGTATCTTAACCCTGATACCTCCGCCTGCCTTTAAGGGAACAATTAATATTTTTTTATCGGCTATAAAAGCATCTGCATCGGGGACTTCGCCTGCACATACGGCATTTGGTATATTTATTTCTTTAAGCTTTTCAGGCATATTTCTACCAGCAAAATAGAATTTCAATTCGGGATGCATCTTTTGTACTGCCGGCCATACCTCTTTTAAAAACCAATCTATAGCCTCCACATTCGGCAACCAATCCATAGCGCCAATATGATAAGTCGCCCATTGTTCCTTGTTGCGGTTAACTATGGTACTATCGGTATCTATACCAAAGGGTATAATAACTGTTTCTGTTTTGATACCCTCCCGCTTTACTATTGCAGCATCTTCTTCAGTAATTGGCACCAACAAATCAAATTGCTGCCAGATTTTCTTTTCGAACTTTTTTATTCTTTCTGCGAGGTTTTTTAGATAAAAACGCTTGAAGGGATTGGTAACCTGAACCGCAAGGCGCTGCCATACCTGGTACTCTACATTATGCAGGCGAAGAATAGTGACGGGATTGCCATTGCTTTTAATCTGAGGCAGGTAAGTTGCTAAATAGATGCTTTCCAACTGCACAGCCTCCGGTTTAAATTCTTTGATCACTTCTTCGAGCTTAGCGGCAAATGCAGGATGAAAGAAACGTTCTGCATGATTAGGCTGGCTACTAAAAAGGAAGTTTTTAAAAGTTGCCAAGGGCTTTAGCCTATTGTCAACAGAGAAGCTATCCACTTTTATATAGGCATAGGCTTTTTTTAGTTCTGCTTCTGAAACCGGGTGGCGAAGGGTATTCATGGTAAGCAACCGTACTTCCCAGCCTGCCTTATAATAGCCTTCTATCATGGCCCGCATAGCCAGATTACCACCATCCCTGAAGGGGTATGGCGCCCTGTTTGTAACTATAAGGATACGCGGCGATGACATTAGAGTGCGAATTACAAAAATAAAACGCAACTTTGAAAGGCTTATTTTTACTTATGCATCCTAAAAAAGTCGTTTTTCTGGGTTCCAAGCCTATAGGATATGAATGTTTTGCCCATTTAATTGCGGAACAGAGCGCTTTAAACATCCAAATCATTGGGCTATTAACCCATAGCAGAAAGGAATTTGGCAATGCGCATGATATTAATATCCTTGCCGAAGAGCACAAAATACCCATACTGGATAGCCTTGCAAACCTACCGGAGTGCGACATTATTTATTCTGTTCAATACCACCAGATATTAAAACAACAGGATATAAAAAAAGCAAGACAGGTAGCCGTGAACCTGCACATGGCTCCATTGCCGGAATATAGAGGCAGTAACCAGTTTTCCTATGCTATAATCGAAGGCAAAGAAGAATTCGGAACCACTATACATGAAATAGACGAACGTATAGACCATGGTGCTATACTTTTTCAGAAACGCTTTCTGATACCGGAGAACTGCTGGGTAAATGAGCTATACCAATTGACATATGATGCTTCGCTGAAATTATTTAAGCAAACTTTAGGTCATATTATTAATGGCAACTATTCAACCGTAGCTCAGCAATCGCTTGAAGGTAAATACGGCAGTTCATTACACTATCGTAAGGAAATAAGTACTCTAAAAGAAATAGACCTTAACTGGGATAACGAAAAAATAAAACGACATATTCGCGCCACCTATATGCCCGGCTTCGAGCCACCATACTGCATTATTGATGGCAAAAAACTATACTTTTCAGCATCTCATTCATGAGCAGGAAAAAGAAAATTATTTTAACTGTAACATCAGACCCCAACTACGATCAGCGCATGATACGCATCTGTACATCGCTGTACAATGCAGGCTATGATGTGACATTGGTAGGCAGGAAACGGCCTTCGAGCAAACCGCTGATTGAGAGACCCTTCAAACAAGTACGCATAAAGCAACGCATAGATAGTGGTAAGCTGTTTTACCTTATCTATAATCTTAAACTTTTGTTTTACCTGCTCTTTCATAAGGCAGATTGTTTCTGTGCAATAGATCTTGATACAATATTACCTGTTTACTACGCATCTATCATTAAAAACGTAGAGCGCGTGTATGATGCGCATGAACTGTTTTGCGATATAGAAGAAGTAGCATCGAGGCCCGCTATACGCAAAATGTGGCATTGGATAGAAAGACATACCGTACCTCATTTTAAATATGGCTATACTGTAAACAAAAGCTATGTAGATGAATTCAGGCGCATGTATGATGTGGAATATGCCATAGTAAGAAATGCTACAGTACTAAAACCACTTGTTATTCCTGAAAAGAAGGACCAATATATACTATACCAGGGAGCAGTAAATAAAGGGCGATGTTTTGAAGAGCTAATACCTGCTATGCAAATGGTAGATGCGAAACTGGTGATATGCGGGGAAGGCAACTTTTATGATGCCGCACAGCAATTAGTAAAAGAATACAAGCTGGAAGACAAAGTGGTTTTTAAGGGCTATGTGCCACCAGCGGAATTGCCGGAATATACACTACATGCCTATATTGGCATTACACTATTTGTAGCCACCAGCAAGAGCAATGAGCTATCTCTTGCCAATCGCTTTTTTGATTATATGCATGCTGGTATCCCTCAGCTTGGCGTCCAATATCCTGAATATGAAAATATAAACCACGAATTTGAAATAGCTACTCTTATATCACCGGTAACTGTAGAGCATATTGCTGCTGCACTGAATAAGCTATTAAATGATGCAGCCTATTATCAACGACTACAACAAAACTGCCTGAAGGCACGCGAAATATATTGCTGGCAGGAAGAAGAAAAACGATTGCTGGCTGTATATAAAAATGTATTTAGTAATGACTGAGTATAGTACAGAAATAAGGTTTAGTGTTGTTATCCCTGCTTACAATGCAGCACAGACTATAGTCAAAGCTGTTGAATCGTGCCTACAGCAAAGCTATGCTCCACACGAAATAATAGTAGTAGATGATGGAAGCACAGATGAAACCGAACAGCTGCTGGGAGAACGCTTTGGCGATAAGATAATTTATACACGACTTTATAAAAACCTGGGGCCGTCCTTTGCTCGTAATAAGGGCATGGACCTGGCAACCGGAAATTATATCGCTTTCCTGGATGCTGATGATGTATGGCATGCAGATAAGCTATTAGTGGCTAAAAGTATACTGGAAGCAAACACCGGAATTAAGTTTTTATATCACCTCTTTACACAAGAAGATTTAAGCACTAAAAAGCTGCCTGAAGGAGCAACTATATATAAACTGCCATTCATTAAGTTGCTAAATGGCAATGTTATCGGCACACCGTGTGTGGTGCTTGCCAATGATAAATCCTTCCGCTTTGAAACAGAAATGCGGTATATGGAAGATTATGATCTGTGGTTGAGAATAGGCTATAGAAATAAAATCTATTTCATAAACCTGCCATTAACCCAAATAGGAAGGCCTGTATTATCAAAAGGCGGGCAAAGCGGTAATAAATGGAAAATGCGTAAAGGCGAATTGAAAGCATATACACGCTTAGCAAAGCTAAACCCACTATTCATTTTATTGCTTCCTATACTTTATGTGTATAGTCTAAGTAAGCATATATACAAAGCCATTACTGGAAAGTAATTACATACCTGCTACAGATATTTCCTTAACCATACCTTGCTCTATCCTTACTACTCTTGCAGGGTACTTTTGGATAATGGTATAGTCATGCGTAGCCATAATGAATGCCGTATGATAATCGCGGCAAATATTGAAAAGCAATTGCATTATTTCATCAGTAGTATCCGGGTCAAGGTTTCCGGTAGGTTCATCAGCCAGTATGAGCTTAGGGTTATTCAGCAATGCACGGGCAATGTCTACACGTTGCTGCTCCCCACCGGACATCTCATAAGTCATTTTAAATCCCTTATTCTTCAAGCCTACCTTGCTTAGCACGTTTTCAATTTTTTCTTTCATCAGCACTTTGTCTTTCCATCCGGTGGCTTTAAGCACAAATTCAAGGTTATCATAGACATTTCTATCGGTAAGCAGGCGAAAATCCTGGAATACAATACCAAGGTTGCGGCGCAATAAAGGAACGTTTTGCCATTTCAGGCCCTTAAGATCGAAGCCGGCAACAGCCCCTTCACCCTCTTTCAAATATAAATCGCCGTATAGCGTCTTCAGCAAACTTGATTTACCTGTGCCTGTGCGGCCTATAAGATAAACAAACTCACCCTTTCCTACCTGGAAGTTCACATTATTCAAAATAAGGCTGGTACCCTGGTATATATTGGCATTGCGTAAGGAGACTATATTTAATTCACTCATCCGGGCTCTATTTAATATTGGCTATGTAAAATAAAGCATTCCTGAAGAATATAGGAAATATCCGGCCGATCTGGTAAAAAATAAAAGGTCCCGCAAATGCGGGACCTTTTATTAAATCTTATAATACAGATTAGTATACTATCAGTTTTTCAGTTTGTGTCTGGTCGTCAGTTCTTACCTGTACGAGGTACATGCCCTTTACTGAAATGTAAGAAGCAGGGATCTCAACGCGGGTAGCACCATTTGATACCTGCTGCTGAGTGGTGTAAACTATTTTACCTGCAACATCAGTAACCACGATATGAGCAACTGTATTGATTGGCTCTTTAATCGTGATGTAAGAACTGCCTGAAGTTGGGTTAGGAGCTACTGTGATACCCCTATCATCAGACATAATAGTATTAACACCCAGTGGCTGGTTATTTACGTTCAGGCGATCGATATAAAAATAGTTACTTGAACCATAACCATAAATATCAGGGGTACCCGGTCTGTAACGGAACCTGAAGAATGTAGCAGGTGTTTTTGCAGCAGCAGGCAATGTAATGCTCTGAAGTTTCCACTGTGACATATTAGTTGGTGTATACGGCAGCATTTCCGAACCCACAGCAGCGATATTAGATTTATCCAGGTACTTCAATACATTCCAGCTTGTACCACCATTTATTGAATAATCGATTTCTAATGTATCGGTCATGTAGAAAGAGATACCTGTACGGAATGCACCTGTATACATAAAGTTAAGATTAGCCGTAGAGCCGCCCATAGATGACACATCAAATGCCGGTGTAAAGAAATCATCAAAATCACCTCCAAAGGTGCTGGCTGTCACTTTCGGAGAACCAGTATAGTTCGCAGGGAAAGAACGATAGTCATATCCATCATAACGAATAGAATAATTATCATAATAACCTGCATTGCTAACTAATTCCCACTTGAAATCATTTTTGAAATAATTGAAAATAGGGTATTTACCAATATCGCCAGTAGGATTAAATTCTTCAAAATAACCCAGTGCAGGAATTCCGGTTGGATCAGCTACATATACTGCGCTGTCATTCTTGATAGTGGTAGCGCCAGTATGGTTACCTGTAGCCGTTAGTGATACAGAAACCCAGCCCGGTGTCGTAAATGCATTGGTCACTATATTGCTGGTAGAGGTAGGTACTGTAGCTCCATTAGAAAATGTCCAGCTTAATGATGTAACCGTGTCATTCCAGGTTTGGTTTTTAAAATAAAACGTTTTGTTAGCTGCCAAGAAAAAATGGGTTGTAGAAGTATGGCGACTGGAAGAAGAAACACCATTTTCTACTGAGAAATCAGCTACCGGATACATATCAGGCTGCTGAATAAACGCCCGTTTACTAACATCATATATACCAGTCTTTATCCAATTCCTTATTGTTGAAAGTGAATCTCTATTTGCTACAGTGCTATTGATAGTAGCACGCATACGAGCTACCTGCCCTTTTGTAAACATTAGTTTACAATCGGCATAGTTCATTATGTTCTGCACATTCACAGTATCAGGGTAATCAACCAGTGAGTCAACACCGGGTGTTGCACTTGGATAAACTTTAAAATAACCCTGTGCACAAGTAGAATCATACAAATCGCAACCAAACTGATTGCCATGTGTAGGAGGGGTATCATCCACATCATCATCACTACAAGGAACACCATTAGCTTTACCAGCAAAGTTGTAGGGGCCAAAAGTGTGAGACAGGTTAAAATAGTGACCTACTTCATGCGGAATTGTAGCGCCATCGCCGTTACCTACAGTTGTAATGAACATTGAATTGGTCATAACGCCATCACTATAAGGGTTGGCTGCCGCTGACGGAGGTAAAACCGCGTAAGCAGCTACGATACCGCCACCTTCAGAACCCTGACCAATGAATGCCTCTACCCATATATTCATATAGGTACCAGGATCCCACTGATCAAATTTTGCCTGGTCGTCACCACCATATGTAAGGTATGATGTACGTCTTGTAATACCTCTTGTAGGATTTCCTACGGGGTCTTTGGTAGCAAGCTGGAAATGAAAGTTTGCATCACCAACATATTTTTTAAATGGAGGAATAACGCCTGATGTATCATTTTTACAGTTATAAAAATCATTCAGGTTCGTAAGCATTGTGTTTATCTGCGCGTCAGTTACATTTTCAGCACCGTAATCATGTATTACGTGCACTACTACAGGTATTATAGTGAGCGTATCACTGATAGAATCTGTAGTTTTCATAAACTTGCGAAGCTTCAAATAATGGACATAATTCTCCATGTCCTTTTTCATTTGTGCTTCGTATTTAGCAACGGCATCAGGGTTCGCCTGCTTTATCTTTTCATACTCTGCGTACGTTTGACAAAATTGAGCTTTAGCGCTTGTACAAGCAAGACTTAAGCCGGCTAAAAGGAGTAAAATAGTTTTCCTAACCATTTTTATTAATTAAATTATTATATATTATATAGTAATGCAAGCTCCAAAGATAAATAATCCTGTTAAGAAAATGCAAATTTCATGGTAATCGCAACATATTAATTATTAATCATTAACTTCTCTGTTATTGTTTTATTGGCAATA
>Ga0207695_10007476_pt1 | contig 13880 bp, 14 predicted proteins | sample KBSC54metaG_FD_184354 | JGI IMG/M metagenome (GOLD analysis project Ga0207695, IMG submission 184354) | Corn rhizosphere microbial communities from Kellogg Biological Station, Michigan, USA - KBS C5-4 metaG (SPAdes) (version 2) | ecosystem: Host-associated > Plants > Roots > Rhizosphere > Soil...
ACCAGCTGACCGTTTCGTATTTTGGTAAAGTCTAAAAGTGACCCTATTAGGCCAGTGAGCCGGTTAACCTGCGCCCCCATTCTTTTCATGATGTCTAATGTGTCGTTATCACCTTTCTTATCAAGCAATTCTTCCGCCAATTGGCCGTAGGCTTTGATAGTAGTTACCGGTGTCTTAAGCTCGTGACTTGCCACCGAAAGGAAGTTGTCTTTTTGTTTTTCCATCAGCTTCTGTTCGGTGATATCCTGTATCAGTGACATGATGGTCTTTACTTTTCCGTTCTCATCCTTCAGTACGGAATTGAACCATTCGCACCATATTACCTTGCCATTACCTGTGACGTGGCGGCATTGTACTTTATTTCGCTCTACTTCCCCGCTTATCAATTGTTCAAGAACCTTCTTTGCAAGTGGCCGGTCTTCTTCGTAAACCTGGCTGAAATTGTTTTCCTGGCTTTGTATAAGTGCTTTTCCGTCCCATCCTAAAATTTCTTCGGCACGTTTCGACCACGATTTTATAATACCCAGGTTATCCAATTCAATGAACCCGAGCGGCGCATTTTCTAAATGAAAAGCCAACCTTTCGTTGGCTGCCTGCTTGTCCTTCTCTAACCGGTGTTTCTCGAGTGAATTCATTACAGCGGAAGGCAAGCGTTGCAGCCGGTCTTTAAGGATATAATCATCAGCTCCCCGCTTCATAATATCAACCGCAAATTCCTCGGATACGGTTGCCGTGACTAATATGAACGGGATAGTCAGCTTCTTATCCCTTAATATCTCAAGCGCTTTAAAGGAGTTAAAAGACGGTAGTGAATGATCGGATAAAATGATGTCCGGATTAAATTTGTTTAGCATTTCTTCGTAGTCTTCCCTGCTTTCCACCAATTGTTTTTCAAATGGGATGTCGCCTTTCCGTAATTCATAATCAATCAGCTCGGCATCCGATGGATTATCTTCCAGGTGTAATACTTTTATTGTCGGGTTCATGGTACCTTATCTTTAATGGCTTATACAGGGGGGTGATTGAGCAGCATCCAGTACATACCCAACTCGGTCACGGCATTGATGAAGCTGTCAAATTCAACTGGTTTTACAATGTAGCTGTTGGCACCAAGCTCATAGCATTTGCTCAGGTCAGGATCTTCCTTTGAAGAAGTAAGTATTACCACCGGGATTTTTTTTGTGGCGTCGTTTGACTTCACTTTAGCCAGCACCTGCATCCCGTCCACTTTTGGCATTTTTAAATCAAGGAGAATCAGCCTTGGCCTGAGGGTAACATCTCTGCCAGCAAATTTCCCTGTTCCAAAAAGAAAGTCCAGCGCCTCCTCCCCGTCCTGCAAGTGAATGAGTTTGTTGGCAAGATTTTTTTTTCGGAGTGCGTGAACAGCCATTTCCGCGTCGTCTGCGTTGTCTTCAACAAGAAGAATTTCAACTTGTGCATTTTCCATTGTCTATATTTTAGTTATAATTGCTTGTTGGCAGGCTGAAAAAGAACGTAGCCCCTTTATTTAATTCACCTTCTGCCCATACCCTCCCCCCATGTTTATCGATAATCCGCTTTACCAGGGCCAGGCCCACCCCGGTCCCCTCAAAATCTTTCTGCAAATGAAGGCGCTGGAATACGCCAAAAAGCTTACCTGCATACTGGTTGTCGAAACCCACGCCATTATCACTGATAGCATAAATAATTTCATCCCCGGCCTGGTATGATTTAATTTCTATTGCAGGCTTTTCAGCTTTGGAAGAATATTTAAGAGCATTGGATATCAGGTTTACCATCACCTGTTTGATCAGGGTGTTGTCAACATAAGCAGCGTGAAGCGGATGAATGTGCACAATCGCCTTGTGATGGAGCGTTGTATTTATTTCTGAAAGAGTTTCTTCAGCAAGCTCAGTCATCCCGACAGGAGACCTGTGAATTTCTTTTCTACCCAATTTTGAAAATTCAAGAAGATCGTCGATAAGGATACCCATTTTTTTTGCATTTTCCGCAATTCTTTTAAACAGGCGTGTTGCCTCGGGATCGAAAACGGCGCTGTATTCTTCATCTAACATTTTTGAGAAGCCATTGATGGCACGCAATGGTGCCCGCAGGTCGTGGGAAACGGAATAGGAAAACGCTTCCAGTTCTTCTGTTCGCTGTTTTACCCTTTGTTCGAGGTCCTCATTTAACTTATGGTTTTCTTCTTCGGCTATTTTCCGGTCGGTGATGTCTGCCCGAATGGCAATGTACTGGTAGGGCTTGGCGGACTCATTAAGAAAGGGAACAATCGTTGTGTCTACCCAATAAATGGTACCGTCTTTTGCCCTGTTTTGTATTTCACCCCTCCATATCTTGCCGTTGGCAATCGTTATCCACAGGTTCCGGATAAACTCTTTAGTGTGGTATCCGGAATTGACAATACGATGATCCTGTCCCAGTAATTCACCCGCATCGTATTTTGATATTCTGCAAAAATTATCATTTACATATTTTATAATTCCCTTTTGATCGGTAATAGCTACGATAGAGGATTCATCCAGCGCAAATTTATAATCCGTAATTTCTTTAATAGTTCTATTCAGTTGTTCCTCCGCCTTCAACCTATCTGTAATATCATTGGCCAGGATGAGACGTGCTTTCCTGCCTTCAAAAGAAAGGTTATGGGCGAAAACTTCAACGTTAATGAGCGTGCCGTCTTTTTTCCGGTGTTTCCAGTTTCCCTGGCTGTAACCTTCTTTACGGATATACCTTTGATACCGTTCTTTTTCTTCGCCGGGCCTGATGTCCAATGTTGACATTGACAGGAACTCCTGGCGGTTGTAGCCGTAATGGTCTAATGCTGCCTCATTTACATCCAGAAATTTATCGGAACCCTCGTCAATCACCCACATAGGTAAAGGATTATTTTCGAACAGGTGGCGGTATCTTTTTTCACTGCGCTCTATTTTGCGGTTAATGTTATTGAGGCTGATGTCCCGCTCTTGAATTTGTTGAATCATTCCGTTAAAGGAATCAGTGAGATAACCAAGTTCGTCGTTCCCTGATTTAACCGCCCTCACGGAAAAATCGTTATTTAATGAAATTATTTTTGCGGCGTCTGCCAATCTTTGGATAGGTTTTGTAATACTTCTTTGCAAAATCTTTGAAAGGACATAGGCAAGCAATAGTGATAACGCAATCACGAACATCGTTGTAATGCCAACCAAACGAAATCGCTGGTACATTCCCCCAAGATCAGATTTTATATACAGCGTGCCGAGCCGCCTGTTTCCTTCTATCACCGGCTGAAAGCCTTCGAGGTAGGCGCCGGTAAAAAGAAAATGATCCGTTCCCGGTGAGACCGGGAATACTTTAGCCGCCTCGTTCACGGGGTACCGGGAAAAAAGAACTCCCTTATTGTCATAGAGAGCCGCAGCAATAATATGCGGCTCGGCCTTTAGCGCAGTTAAAATTTCGGTTGCAGTTTTATGATCGTCAAAGGCAAGCGCGGCTGTGCTGTTGGTGGCAATAACCTGTGCCAGCGTGGAGAGTTTTTGCGTGGTATTTTGCCGGAAGGCGTAGAACTCATAGGTAAAGAATGCTGTGGATGTCACAATTAAAATTGCCCCGCTGATAAGAAGAATAATTCTCATCAGTTTCTTTTGAATGGGCATATCTCTGAATAAGATCATTTAATTGTTATTTGGTGAAACGATATCAGCTACTCCAAGTAACTTTGCGCTTATGGTAAGACCGGCCTCCTTTGCCTTTGCCGGGTTTACCTGTATCCGTATTTTATTGTTGATTGTAGACAACCTGATCATCCCGCCGGCATCTATAAAATTAGCCGCGTCACTAACCGTAAGAATACTGCGTCCTTTAAGGGCAGTTATGACTTCCCTTATGTGCTTGTTATCAGTGGGGTTGATAAATAGAATATGACACAACTTAATTTCATCTGCATTTTTATATTGCTGTATAGTCAAGAGGTGACCATTTACACGCTCGCCGGCAATAATTTCCCGGAGGTAATTTCCAAATGGATTTTCTCCGAGGATACCGATGACAAATGGAGAACCTGTTGCTTCGGAGGAGCCCGCAGGCCATTCTACAAACTGCGTGAAATTGAATAGAAAAGCTGCTTTAACCTGGTATTCCCGTTCTCCGCTGGTTTGAAAAGCACACGAAAATATTCCGGTTAACAGGAGCAGGAAATGTATGTTTAATCGTTTCATTACTTAAAAATAACAGGTAACCTTACCATAGACGCTGCGTTCTATCTCCCTTGGTGAAGGTGATGACGGAATGAATTCACTATGCCGGTCGTACAATAAATCATTCCCCACTATACTTAATTCCAGTGCTTTGTTAACCTTCCAACCGATCCTTGCGTCTAAACCTAAATACTCCGGAACGGACGGTTTGGGTAACCGATCAACATAGCGTATTACAGTCCCAAGTTCAATACCTCCCGGCATGGTGATTTTTGATTGAACCAGCAGTTGGTTTTCCGGGTCATCACTTTCTGCTGATCCTTTATTGGAATCCCTGCTGCCGGGTTTAACAGACAGATCTTTTTTAAGGAAAGTATATCCTCCTTTGAGCTGCCACCAATCGGTGACCTGGCTGGTGACGGCCAGTTCAGCGCCATAGGTGTTGCCCTTAACTCCGTTACCGAAAGTTACCGGGATGCCAAAAGGAGGGGGACCGGGTTCAGCGCTGCGGATATCATCATATACATTATAAAAAGACGATAAAGACACAGAGAGGGATTGGCAGGGTTGAGTGCGCCATCCTAATTCATAGGCAGTCAGTTTTTCCGAAACAAAGTTGTCATTACCCGAAATGAAAGTGATTGACGGTGTCAGGAAAAGGTAAAAATCCCGGTCAATGCGGGCCGGTGTTCTGACTGCTCTTGATACAGCAGCCCATATAGTCTGGTTTTCTCTGGGTGTCCATGCCAACCGGATGTTGGGCTGGAATTCAAAGCCCGTATAAGTGTTGTGTTCCAACTTGGAACCAAGAGTGAAACGCAACTTATCTTTGATCAACGTTACTTCATCCTGGAGAAAAGCGCTATAGAGATACAACATTTTATGGCCTGGAAGAAAGGCGAATTGTTGCAGATTGGTAACCCTGTGATCCATGAGGCGAAAATTAGTACCATAAGTGAGTTCGTTACGTTCTCCCAACCGGTACCGGCTTTGCCAGTCGGCATCGTAGGTTTTCAGATCTTCGCTGAAGCCATTGCCAAAGTCACGGAAGGTATGATCGTAATAAGCCTGCAACTGAAAATCAGGCGTAGCCGGAGCGGCATGATTCCAACGTACGACTATATTGTCGCCATTAGCGATGACGGCAGTATCTGCTGCATCGGGATTGGGCTTGCCATGATATATATTAGACTGAAGGGTAACCTTGTCTTTTTCGGAAGCCTCCCAGTCGAGTCGGAAGCCCCCTTGCAGCATGGGCCATTCATCATTTGCTTTCATTCCGTTGGTATCTAATGTGCTTCCCAGCTTAAACCCGGTGCCATACACCCGGTAGGAAAGTCGGCTTCCAAGGTTTCCCCCATACCGGACGCTACCTGAACCAGGCAGACTTGTACCGGCAGCGCCTTCAACTAATAAGCCCTTGGTATCCTTACTGCTCTTTGTAATAATATTAATCACCCCGTTAACGGCGTTGGCTCCCCATAGGGTTCCCCCGGGGCCGCTAATTACTTCTATACGGTCCACGTCTTCCAGCGGCACATTTTGAACGTCCCAGAATACTCCCGCGTATAACGGGGTATATACGGTACGGCCGTCAATGAGTACCAGCAATTTATTGGCGAGCACATTGTTGAACCCCCGTGCACTGATAGCCCACTGGCTTGAATTGACCTGCGCCACCTGTAAGTTGGCTGCCAGGCGCAGTGCCTCCGGAAGCGTCTTGGCCCCTGAATTGCGAATATCCTCCTGCGTTATGACCTGCACGGCAGAGGCTGCATCTTCCAGTTCCTCCGCATGCTTTGAGACAGAAGTTATCTCAATATTCATCAGTTGCTCGAGGCTTAATTTTTTCAGGGTTGCTGTCGAAAGACTGTCGGTTGATTGTCCAAAACCCTTGTCCAATTGGATTGTCAGCATACAAACAAAAAATATACTGGAAAGCAAGAAGTGACTGCCGGCTCTCATGTTAAAAGTTGGGGGTTTAAAAAAATATTTATTTTGGTTGCTTGTATTCTTTGGTTTCGTTAGAAAATAATCCGGAATGTTTCGTTTAGAAATGAGGTTACCAAAGATAATAAATCCACGAACATAAATAACAGTGCTATCAAATAAAATATTTACCGCAGACCGTTGCTGCCAGGAATAAGTCTGATTATTAGCTAACGGGAACGGGTATCTGAATAAATAGGGAAGAGCTCCCGGCTGGGACCGGTCATATTACATAAATTTTGCGTACAGGCGACGTCGTTATTTTGATCCTGTTGAATCAAATCGCTGTGGGATAAATGTTTCAACAGGATCATAATAACCGTTAAGGCGGATATCCGTTCCAGTTATATATTCTTAATTAACCCCGTTAAGAATCAAAGAAAATCAGGGCGTAATCCTCCGGTTGATGTTGGTTTCTCCGGAAATTCATTATAAGCAACCGATGGCACAGCGCTGAAACGCTGCTTTGTGACGAAAGGGGAAAATGGTAAATAGCGAATAGGCGACCGTAGAATTACGGTTATGATCAAACGCAGAAGGTGCTCTACGAATTTTTTCTTTCACATGTTATTTACCCAGGTTCCTCTTTTTCAAACTGCTGGATGTAAACAAACGGACATCCGCTTGTTAAAATCACCTAACAAAATGTTAATCACTGACTTTTTTCAAACAAAACTTCCATTGATAATTTTACCCTGACAATTATTAAACAGGTTTGGCATCTTGTTGCTCACTGGTATTTGAAAATATTTGTTATAACTGATTGTTTGTTGAATGGTGGGATTTTTTCAGCTGGCTGTGTAAGCCATTCTGTTTTCGGGATTCTTTTTGCCTGCTTATTTGTATTTGCCGTTATTTTTTCCGGGATAAATTTAAAAGGTAAAGTGGCAACTGTAAAAAAAGTATGATCAACAAATAATTGCTTGGGGAAAAATCAAAATTCAAGTTCCTAAAAAGAAATAATCTTCAAAAAATACATTTTTTTCCATTTTTCATCTTCCCTTCATGTTGGCAATATATGTTTGTTGCGTAATCATATTTAATCATTAAAAAAACACTTTATGAAAATTACACTTTTGTTCGCGGCAGTTCTTTTAATATCAACTGCTTCTTTCGCACAATCAGCTACTTCTGATGCAAACGCCCAGGCCACTGTTAAAGCGAATGCTGTGAGCACAGTAAACGACAAAGCCATGCGGGACACAAAAAAAACAGAGAAAACTGTAAGCACCGGGAAGAAAGCGGCAATCGATCAGTCAAAAAGCAGTGTAAAAGCTGCAAAGAAAACTGCAGACCAGGACGCTAAGGTTTCAGCCAGCTCACAAACTGAATTGTCTTCAAATACAACAGGTGAAAGCAATAATTCAGGCAAAGAAGCGTCTTTAAAAGAGCAGTCTTCAACTTCAGCCAGTACCAGCGTTAACGTCAATTCTGAAAAAGTGAAAAACGGCGGCAAAAAAACTGAAGATGCAACTGCCGGCGCATTAGTAAAAACCGGTCAACGCGCAAAAGCAACGATGAAGTCAACGGATAACAAGGTGGAAGCGAAAGAAACAGCAGTTAAGCGGTCCATTAAGCCGAGGTCAGCTTCCGTGAAAGTGAACACTCACATTGCAACGGGTGCAGGTATCAAAATTAAATAAACAAAATACAAACAGATTTTTGCCCATTAGGCAAAAATCTGTTCTTTCAAATGACACGTAATTGCATTTTTAGCTTTTTGACAACATTGCTGTTTTTCACGGCGGCAACATCTTCTTGCTACGCAGATGACGGATGTCCTAAAAACTTTCCGCATGTTGTCAACTACATGGAACTACTACCCCTGTTGAACGACACAATCCCGGCTACGAAAAAAATGCCGGAAACAAAAACAAACAGCAGTTCAACAGTAACAGCGATTAAAGAAGTGCCAAAAGCAAAAAAACAGATTGCACCGATAGCAGTTCCGATTCAGGTGAAACCGATTAAGATCATCAAACCAAAAATCATTAAACCGGTCATTAAAATCAACTAAACTATTTTCTACCCATGAAACTTTTAATATGCCTGGCAGTTGCCGGATTGGTAACATTTCAGTGTGCAGGGCAAACGGCTAATCCTGCAACAAACACTCAAACAGATAGCACTCAGGAAAACAAGGCCGATAGCGCTAAGCCCAAATCAACATTAACATTAGGCGCAGTTTATTGCATGAATGCCGATTATTACGGGCAGACAGCCCAGGAGAAATTGCCCTATTTTGCTGCTGCAGCAACGTACCACTTAAAATCGGGCATCTACTTCACAGCGCTTGCATATAAACTGGTAAACGATACCGGAAAAAGAATAATATCCGCCTCTAACTTTGGTGCGGGCATAGACTTTAAGATTAGTAAAAAGTTATCTGCAGATATCAGTTACGATCATACCTTCTATCCGGGGTTTTCTCCTTTTTTGCAGGCAGGCAATCCGGACAATGCAAGCATTGCCCTTAGTTATGATGCATGGATCAAACCATCAATCAGTGCTGACTATTCCTTTGGAAATACATCAGATATCTTCACTACTGCAGGAATTAGCAAAGTTGTCACACTTGGCAGTATCGGTAAAAAAGATGTTGTCACCATCACGCCTGCACTGAGTGTTGTTGGTGGCACACAGCATTTCTACCAGACGTATATAACACAGAAAAAACTGGCAGATAGCTTGCTCGGTATTCTCTTTACACCTGTTACCGGTACCCAGGAGCCCGGCAGCACCAGCTTCACGAAGGCAATAACCACGTTCAATATTCTGTCATACAATTTCAAAATGCCGCTTGATTATAACCGTGCAAATTATGTGGCGGAAGCAAGTTGCCAGTTCTCGATGTTGAGCAAAAATACCGAGGCGGGCCCCGGAAAGGTGAATTCATTTTTTAGTTTTAGTTTTTATTACCAGTTCTGAATGTTATGAAAGTACTTATAGTTGAAGATGAGAAAAGAATGGCCACAGAGATGGTCGCATTCCTGGAGAAAGCACACTATCAATGCGATCATTCCATAGGCGGAAAGCAGGCCCGCCTAATGATGGGAGACAATGCTTATGATTTTATCCTTATCGATCTGGGGCTTCCGGACTATGATGGCCTGCAGGTGCTCAAAGAGGCAAAAACCATTTGCACCCAGGCTTCCTATATCATATTAACGGCGCGTGGCGATCTGGATGATCGGATTAAGGGCCTTGATCTTGGAGCAGATGATTATTTGGCAAAACCATTTTCGTTGTTGGAATTGCAGTCGCGGATGATGGCGATCTCACGAAGAAAATCGGGCATAAAAGATTCAATAATTGAAATTGGTGATTTCACCGTCGATCTTCAAAAAAGAATCATTTCTTATAAGGAACAGGAAATACAGCTTTCGCGAAAAGAATTCGATCTTTTGAATTACATGCTGCTTCATCAGAACAGGCCTTTAACAAGGCTACAGCTCAGCGATCATATCTGGGGCAATTTTGCTGATGACGATTATGATTCTAATTTTATTGATGTTCATATAAAGAATATCCGCAAAAAGCTAACGCAGTATGCTCCCGCAGAATGGCTGCAAACCATCAGAGGTATAGGATACAAAATAAAAACCTGACCATGAGGCTGCTAACAAAACTCACTCTTTTCATCACATTTTCCAAACTGGCTGTCGTTATACTGTTTGTTGCTTTGTTGCCGGTGCTGGTGAGCAAAATTGCATCCCGTTACACAAATATTAATTTGCAGGAGCAAAAGAAAAAAGTGTTGGAGATCATCGGCAAAAACGGGATAAATTATTACTTTGAAGGAGATTCAAGTTATGGCAGTTACACCATGCTGAAAGAAGAATATATCTCACTGGTATTATCGCCTGGTGCAAATGCGATCGATACCGTCGAAACATCAAAACGGATCATTGAAAATGACACGCTGAATTATCGTGTTTTGATTCATGTATTCGATTACAAACATAAAAAATACACACTTGAAATAGGAAAAACAGTGGCTTCAATTGGTGAATATAACAGGTTGCTGCAACGTTTTACTTTGTATATTTTAATTGGCCTGATAGCAGTTACAGTAATCATTGATTTGATATTCACCAACTATCTGATAAGGCCGCTCGGCACGATTATCAAAACAAAGCTTTTGCACCGGAAATTTCCTTTCAAAGAACATTTGATACCCATCAAAACAACTACAAGCGATTTTAAATATCTCGATCAATCGCTTATTGATTTAATAGGTAAGATCAAAGAGGCATTTGATAAAGAACGTGAGTTTACTTCTAATGCATCTCACGAATTGATGACACCGATCAGCATTCTCCAGACTAATATGGAAAATCTGATGATCAATTCTGAAAGGGATGAAGAATTGCAGGAGAAGATAACGGGCATGATGAAAACATTGAACCGCTTAAAAAAAATAGTTCATTCCCTCTTATTCATTTCACGCATTGAAAATGATCAGTTCATTATAACAGAGAAAGTGAAGATTATTTCATTGATAAATGAGATGATCGAAGAGCTCAACCTTCGCATGGAAGCAAAAAACATCGGGTTCACAATTGATGTATCTCAAAAAGTAGTTCTAAAAAACATTAATCATGATCTTCTTTTTCAGCTTATTTATAATTTGATCAACAACGCCATCAGGTACAATAAAGAAGAGGGCCAGATAATAGTTTCGGATAATTTCATCCCCGGCAAATCTTATACCTTGATGATAAAAGATACAGGCATCGGGATACCCGAAAAAGAGTTGGCAAATATATTTGACCGGTTCAAGAAAAGTGTACACGGCAATGAAGAGGGATATGGCCTGGGGCTTTATATTGTTAAGACGATTGCCCAATATTACGAGCTTCAGATTAATGTACAATCTGAAATCAGCAAAGGAACAGTTTTCAGTATCATATTTTCGGAGCAATTCCTATCTTCAGCCAGTCACTAAATTTTGTGGTCCCAACAAGTCCGCTCATAATCTCATTAATATGGGTCTTAACTTACGCTGTTCATAGATATTATTTAATCTGCTATCATTTCTTCGTCCGTTAATTTTGGTTTATGAACAAAGAAGAACATAAAGAAAAAAACAAGTATGTTCACATGCTCTAAAACCCAATTTAAATTCTACTCTTATAATTTCATGAGGAATAGTTGTTATAACACTATACTCGTTAGTATAAGGTTCATCTTGCGTATGTACATGTACAAACCAATAAATATCCGCTCTCTTTGGACTGCGCTATTTTTAATTATCAGCTCCTGAAATATCAATTTTGCCAAGATCGGGTTCAAGCTTTTTGGTTGTAGAAAATGATGTCAATTTAGTAATTGCGTTTATGCCACCGTTATATTGAACTTCTACATAGAAATTGTTAAGCTGGTATACCGAATAACCATATGCTTCAACAAAGCGTTCAGTAAGGTATTCACCAAGTTTAAACAGCACTTCACCTTTATCAAACTCACTTAATGCATTGAATTCGAATAACGTAATGTCCATTTTATTGAATAGTTATTTGATCGGGAGATGATACTATTATTTCTGGTTTGCCGTTATATTCTTTTAACTCTACGGTAACACAGATGTTCCTTTCATTGTACATAGCTTCCGGAGCCGACTTAAAACTTGCTTTTATCTTTCGTAAAAATAACTATGGTTAAAATATTGTTCGGAAAAGCAGCACGCAGGTTGATAAAAGTTACCTTTTTAAGCGCTTTGGTACCTTATACTTTGGAGCAAACGGTTTCCTTTTCAACGTAGTGTTTTGTTACAGAGTCTATGCTAATTTTAGATTGACCAAATGATATTGTATAAACGAAACTTATAACAGCTATCAGGATTATTTTTTTCATATACTATTCTTCTATTCAAAATGTGATTCAATTTGTTCTCCAATTAAATGCATCCCTATAATTTTCTTCTTCCGGATCTTTAACCTCAAGTGTGTCATCGCCTATCTTTATTGTAAAAGAATCCGTCATAACGTTATATTGCTTCAGCAATTTACAAAAGATTGAATATCTTTTGAACCTAATCAAAGTGCAATGGCCGAGTTACCGGATATCGAGTTAATTGTTTCCCGTCTCCGAGAGCAAAGTGTTGGCAAAAAGATCATTAAAGTTAGGGTTACGCACAGAAGGGAAATAAGAGATTCCGGGGAGGCGCTTTCTAATAACCTCAAAGATCAAAAGATAATGGATGTATCCCGTTACGGCAAGGAACTTCGCTTTCTGTTTTCCAACGGTCAAATGTTAGAAATACGCCTGATGAAAACTGGGAGTCTGTTCTTATTTAATAATATCAATGATCATTCGCACGTAATAGCCGAATTTTCATTTAATGATGGATCAGGTTTAGCATTAACAGATCCACTCAAAAAAGCAAAAGCTTCATTGAATCCCGTCGATACAATTGGTGTGGATGCGTTAAGTGAAGACCTTACCTTTAACTATTTGAAGTCTGTCTTCAGTAGAAAATTGAGTACAATAAAAAAAGTACTCATGGATCAAAGTGTTATTCGCGGCATTGGCGGTGTTTATTCGGATGAAATATTATGGGAGACCCGAATTTCACCGTTCTCAAGGGTACGTGCGATTCCCGATGATGAGATTCAAGAGTTAGAAATTAATATTAAAAAAGTGTTGAACAATGCTACAGCAATGATTAAAAGAAATTATCAGGATGAAATACCAAATAACACAACTGAGGTTTTAAAAATTCACGGGCAAGTAAAGAGCCCTACAGGATTTAAAATACATATTGATGCAGATAGAGGATTAAAAACATATTACACTTTAGAACAAATGTTATATAGAAAATAAGTCATGGAAGAAGAATTTGAATTACCGGTAAAATATAAAGGAGAACGGGCCTTGTTAAATGCCTCATTGCTTATTTCGGGATACACCCATAAATTTAATGAAACATCACATGCCGGCATCGAGATAACTTTATGCATCAGTCAATCAATTACGATTACTGACGAATCGAAAATCTCTTCATCGGTTACTTCGTCATCAATGCGTTCCACCATCGTAGCAAACCAGTTGTTATCGGACGGCTCATGAAAATCAAGTTCACGCATGGCCTGAGTAACATCTTCATATTCGTTCGATTCAAAAATAACTATGTCCTCTGTAAGCTGCCATCCTATTTCAAAATCAGTTAAGATAGCTTTAAATAATTTTGTTTGGCACGTTGTTGCCATGTTACCTTGAACAAATTGTATAATTAAGTTAGATAGCTCAAAACATTATGAAAAAAATATTCACATACGCTTTAATACTTTTAGCCCCAAACGCTTTCAGCCAGCAGTAGCAGTTAACAAAAATATATTTTAAAGTAAAAGCTGAATGTAGCTGCACCGTTCAGTTTGTCTTTTGAGTTTGGAAATCTTTAAGAATGAACATCTCAGCAGTGGCTATTAAATTTATTTTAAATCGCTAAGTTTCATCTTGTCCAGTCTACTTATAATAAAACTTTTTATAAGATAAATTAAATTTCTTAACTTGAACGTACGTAAAGACAAATGGTATTTAGAACCCTAATTCTTTAACAGGTCTGTGGAAAGGGGAGATATAATCAGAGAAATTGTAAGTAAAATGTGCCCCTGTCACGGTAACCATTCCTGATATAGAAATTGATATCAATGGGAAATTAAAAGTATCTGCCTGTTGTCCCGAATTTAAAGAAATGATGGAATCATCGCATAT
>Ga0207695_10007477_pt1 | contig 13876 bp, 10 predicted proteins | sample KBSC54metaG_FD_184354 | JGI IMG/M metagenome (GOLD analysis project Ga0207695, IMG submission 184354) | Corn rhizosphere microbial communities from Kellogg Biological Station, Michigan, USA - KBS C5-4 metaG (SPAdes) (version 2) | ecosystem: Host-associated > Plants > Roots > Rhizosphere > Soil...
GCTGCGCTTCGGTATAGCCGGCCCTCAGCAGACGATCCGTGATCTTGGGCAGGGCGGTGATGTCTTCCAGTCCGGCAACACCGCCCCCGCCATCCCAATCAGCGCCAATGCCGACATGCTCCGGCCCCACCAGATCGAGGGCATGAAGGATATGCTTCATATAGTCCTCGAAGCTGGCGCGTTGCGCGGGATATTTCTTATCCAGCGCCTTGGTGTCGATGGCGGCTTGGCGCACGATGGCGGTGGCCTCGGCGGGCGTCTTGCCGCTGAGATTTTCCAGCTTTTCGGAGATGGCGGCTTCCGCCTTTGAACGGTCCGGGTTGCGTGGCGTGGTGGTCAGATAAACGGAATTCATCTGGATGGTGCCGCCTTTGGCGGCGAGCTTCTTGATCCTGTCATCGTCCAGATTGCGAGGATGGTTGTTGAGAGCCCGGCAACTGGAATGCGAGCAGATGATCGGCGCGCGCGACATTTCCAGCATCTGATCGAAAACGCTGTCGGCGGAATGGCTGGCATCCAGCACCACGCCCAGATCGTTGGCTTCTTTCACGAACTCCTTGCCCAGCGGGGACAGCCCGTTCCATTTCGGCTTGTCGGTGGCGGAATCGCCGAACTGGTTGTTGAGGAAATGCACCGGTCCGGCCAGCCGCACGCCGAGCTTGTAGAAGCTGCGGAGAAGAGTGGGGTCATTGCCGAGAATTCCGGAGTTCTCGATCGACTGATAGACCATGATCTTGCCCTTGGCGGCGATGCGCTTGGCATCCTCCTCCAGAAAGGCGAGTTCGAATTGCTGCGGATGCGCGGCGACCATTTCACGGATTTCGGCCGCGCGCAGGAAAGCGGCGTCCCGCATCGCGCTCATGCCTTCGGGCGTGACAGCCGCCTGCGGCGTGTAGATCGCAAAAAAACCGCCATCCAGCCCACCCTCGAGCATGCGCGGATAATCGGCCTGGGTGAAATCTTCGTCCACGTGATGCCGCTCCATCACGTTCCAACCGGGCCGCGCCAGATTGGCCGGCATGTCCAGGTGGGAATCGATGCAGATCATCCGCTTGTGCAGCGCGAGCGAATCCGTCGCCGCCCGGGCCAAAGCCGGCGCCATCGCCAGAGCCGCGGTTCCATTCATGACCAGTGCGCGTCGCGAGATTTGCATCAAAAGTCCCCTTCGATCCCCGCCGGGATGCTAGGCGATTTGGGACCGGCCGCCAAAGGATTGTTGCATGTACGCCGTGTCATGCATCCCGGATCAGACGGGGCTCTTGCTCAGGGCCAGGATGCCATCGGCGACGTATTGCACCGACAGGGCCGCCAGCAGCACCCCCAGAAGCCGTCCGAACACCGCAAGGCCTTGCTTGCCGAGAAAGCGTTCCAGATAGGAAGAAGAGACAAGAACGATGTAGGCCAGCAGCAGCATCGCCGCCATGCTCGCAATCAGGAGGGCAAAGCCGACCGGGTCGCCACTCACCCGCCCCGCCAGCAGCACCATGGCGGTGATCGCCCCAGGCCCGGCCATCAGAGGGATCGCGAGCGGAAAGGCCGCGATATGGGAACCGGTCGCGGTGGCGGACTTTTCGGCTTTGCGCTCGGTGCGTCGCTCGAACACCATCTCGAAGGCGATGGCGAACAGCAAAAGCCCGCCGGCGATGCGGAAGGCGGCCAGCGATATCCCGAGTTTGTCGAGCAGCCAGTCACCGAACAGAGCCGACCCCGCCAGAACAAAGAAGGCGATGACGCTCGCTTCCAGCCCGATCTTGCGCTTCAGCTTCGCGGGCATGCCCGCCGTCAGGCCGATAAAGATCGGACCGAGCCCAATGGGATCGATCACCACGAACAGGGTCACAAGAGAGGAAATCAGGGCCGTGATCATGCGCGCTCCATCGTCGGAGCGACGAAGGCCACCATACGGTCTATCTCCGCTCCGATCTCTGGCGCCATGGGAAGATCCTGTGCCAATCCTTCAAAGACATCGTCTCCGGCAAGCCAGCGTGCCTCGGCGTCCGGCGTTTCCAATACACGGCTGACGGCGGCATTCATCTCGTACACGGCCACATCTTTTCCCGCCAATCGAAGCGCCGCCATCATCAGCATGTGCCAGAAAGTGCGCATATTGGTGATCGGCGTCGGCATCCGTACGGCGAATTTTCCCATCATCACGAAGGTGGCTATGCATTCGCGCACATCCACTGCCACGAAGGCGCGGCAATTGAGGGGGCGGAATTCATAAATGGAGCAGGAGTTGTTCGACAGCAGGGGACAGGAGATCCGACGCACCGTGTCCGAGCCCGGTGCCGCCGCACTCAACTTTTCCGCAGCGGCGCGAATCGCCGCCACTTCAGGCCGTTCGCGCACCTGAGCGGCAATTGCGAAAGCCTCCGGCGCATAGATGAGGACCGACTGTTTGCAGCAATGGGCGCAACCCTGTCGGCAAGCCAGATCGAAATTTTGTATCGAACTGTCGTAAAGCCGTCCCCAATGACCCGCAGCCGCCGCCGCCGAAGCCCGGCGCCCCCCGTTCATCAGCTTCACCAGATGCCGAATGTGCGCCGCAACCTGAACCGGATTGCCGCCACCGGAAAGCGGCAAATCCAGCCAGCGGGCGTCTTGTTCGGCCAGAACGCGGCGTTGGGCAGCGGAAAGCGTGGGCATCGATCGGGACTTTATCCCAAGCCGCCCGCCGCGCCAGTGCCCGGTATGCCCAAGCCGGGATTGAAAGCCCGATCCCAAAGGGGCATCGTTCGCGCCACAAAAAGGGGAGGAATAATAAATGGGTTATCTGTCTGCGCGGCTGCTGGGAACAGCGGCGCTACTGTCCACGCTTGCCATGATGCCCGCGCATGCCGCCGGAGCGGACGACGCCAAGCTGAAGGCCATCGCTGGAAAGATCCAGATCACGCGCGACAGTTACGGCATCGCTCATGTCAAGGGCCACACCGATGCGGATGCGGTATTCGGCATGGTCTATGCCCAGGCGGAGGACGATTTCAACCGCGTCGAAACCAATTACGCCACCAATCTGGGCGTGACGGCGAAGAATGACGGCGAGAAAGCAATCTGGAGCGATCTGCGCCAGCGCCTCTTCATCGATCCGGAGGTCTTGAAGGCCGACTACGCCAAAAGCCCGGACTATCTGAAGAAGATCATGATCGGCTGGGCCGATGGCCTTAATTTCTTTCTGGCCAGCCATCCGAATGTGAAGCCTAAATATATCACCCATTACGAGCCCTGGATGGCGCTGTCCTTCACCGAAGGCAGCATCGGCGGCGATGTCGAAAAAGCGCGCCTGAGTCAGCTTCAGGCCTTCTATGAAAAGCGCACCGTGGCGCTGACCGATGTGGAAAAGGGCTTGGCGTATGTCGAGCCGGCCGGCTCCAACGGCATGGCGATCGGCCCCAAGATCACCAGGGACGGCCATGCGCTGCTCTGGATCAATCCGCACACCTCTTTCTATTTCCGCTCGGTGGTGCAGATGACCAGCGACGAGGGGCTGAACGCCTATGGCGCCGCCACCTGGGGCCAGCCTTTCCTATATCAAGGCTTCAACGAGCATCTGGGCTGGATGCACACGACAAGTTCCGCGGACACGACCGATGAGTTCGCGGAAACCGTCATCCAGAAGGACGGCAAATATTTCTACAAATACGGCAATGAGCAGCGGCCGGTAACCGTGAAGAACATCACCATCGAATATAAGGCCGCCAATGGAAGCATGGCGAAGAAGACCTTCACCGGCTACTTCACCCATCATGGCCCCATCATCCGCGAGGCCGATGGAAAATGGATCTCGATGTCGATCATGAATAAGCCGATCGACGCGCTGGAACAGTCTTTCGGCCGGACCAAGGCCAGGACGCTTGCCGAGTACATGAAGGTCGCGGATCACAAGGCCAATTCATCCAACGACACGCTCTATGCCGACGACAAGGGCAATTATGCGTTGCTGCTGCCGCAATTTGTGCCACTGCGCGACAATCGCTTCGACTACACCAAGCCGGTGGACGGCTCCGATCCCGCCACCGACTGGAAGGGGATGACGCCGGTCAACGATATTCCCCATGTGGTCAATCCGGGTTCCGGCTGGGTGTTCAACAGCAACAACACGCCCCAGAACGCGGCGGGGCCCAACACCGTCGACATGTCCAAATTCCCAAAATACATGGACGCATCGGGCGAGAATCCCCGCGGCGTGCATTTTGTGAAGGTCCTGACCGGTGCCAAGGACATGACGCCGCAAAGCCTGATCAAGACGGCGTTCGATCCTTATCAACCGGCTTTCGCGGAAATGGTGCCCGCGCTCGTGAAGGATTACGAAGCGCTGGCCTCATCCAGCCCGCTCAAGACCAAACTGGCGGAACCTATCGGCGTCTTGAAGGCCTGGGACTATAAATGGGGCACGGAGTCCGTGGCGAATTCCATCGCCATCTTCTGGGGGGACGCGCTCTATAACAAGAAGATCCGTCCCATGCGGGCCGCCGGCATCCGCGAAGACTATGTCGACTATCTCACCCACAAAGCGTCGCCCGAGGACCGGTTGCAGGCCTTGTCCGAAGCCGTGGACAAGCTGACGGCCGACTTCGGAACCTGGAAGACGCCTTGGGGAAACATCAACCGCTACCAGCGGATCACCGACGATATCGAAGCCAAATTCGATGACAATGCGCCCAGCGAACCGGTACCGTTCGACTCCGCGCAATGGGGCTCGCTCGCGTCCTATGGCGCCGTCCATGACAAGACCAAGAAATGGTATGGCGTCAGCGGCAACAGCATCATCGCGTCGGTGGAATTCGGGCCCAAGGTCCGGGCCTGGGCCGCGACGGTGGGCGGCGAAAGCGGCGATCCCAAGTCGCCGCATTTCAAGGACCAGGTCCACGCCTATATCACCGGTGAGCTTCTGCCGGTCTTCTTCTATCCCGAAGACCTCAAGAGCCACACCGAAAAGGTCTACCGACCGGGCGAATAAGTCTGCACAAGTTTTGGCCGCTGCCGGGTATTTTTCCGGCAGCGGCCACACTTGACGCACATCCGAATCCGGGGGCCAAGTACGACCGCCGCGATATTCCACGCGCACAGCTAAAGGGGCTTTTCATGTCGAACCTGCACAGCCGTAGAGGCTTCCTCAATCTGACCGGCGCGAGTGCGGCTGGGCTTTTGGGCGCCTCGGCATGGACGCGGGCATGGGCGGCCGAAACGCCGGACATGATCGTCACCAACGCCAGGGTCTATACGGTCGATGCCGCCATGCCCCAGGCCGAAGCTTTCGCGATCCGCGACGGCAAATTCGTCGCTGTCGGCAAGAGCGACGAGATCAAAGGCTTGGCCGGGAAGGGCACCCAAAGCTACGACGCCAAAGGCATGACCATCGTGCCGGGCTTCATCGACTGCCACAACCACGCGCCCGGCAATGTGCTGATGTTCGAGGCGGTGGTCGGCAATCCCTATGTGGTGGAATTCGTCACCATCCAGAGCATCATCGACAAGTTGAAGGCCCGCGCTGCGCAGTTGCCGCCGGGCACCTGGGTCGAAGGCTATTTCCACGACGACACCAAGGTGAAGGACAACCGCATCATTGATGTCCATGACCTGGACAAGGTGTCCACCGATCATCCGGTGGCGGTCCATCACCGTGGCGGCCACACATCGTTCTACAACAGCAAAGCCCTGCAGATGGCGGGCATCACCAAGAACACGCCCGATGCCTTCGGCGGCACCTATGACAAGGACGCCAAGGGCGAGTTGAGCGGCCGCGTCACCGACCGGGCCCGCGCCGTGTTCGCCAAGGTGGGCGACCGCAAGACCTATAGTCCGGCCGAACAGCTCCAGCGCGACCGCGAAGGGCTGGCCTTCATCTCCAAGCAATTCGTCAAATACGGCCTCACCACCGTGCATCACGAAGGCGGCGACCTGATGGCGCTGCAGGACGTGCGAGCGCGGGGCGATCTGCTGCACCGGGTCAGCTATGAATGCCAGGACAAGATGTTGGAGGCGATGATCAACACCGGCATCCAGACCGGCTTTGGCGATGAATGGATCCGCTTTGGCGCCACCTCCGAACATACGGTGGACGGTTCCTTCTCCGAGCGGACCATGGCGATCAGCCGGCCCTATCAGGCGATCACGCCGCCTTATCAGGGCAACCTCACCGAAAAGCAGGAAGATCTCGATGCCTGGGCGGACAAGGTCAACCGCGCCGGCATCCAGATGAACTGCCACGCCAATGGCGATGTCGCCATCGATCATGTGCTGACGGCTTATGAGAGAGCCTTGAAGGCATTCCCGCGTACCGATGCGCGCCCCAAGATTACTCATTGCAGCCTGATCAATCAGAGCCTGCTGGCCCGGATCAAGGCACTGAACGCGGTGCCCGCGCTGTTCACCACTTACGCCTATTACAACGCCGATAAATTTCATTTCTACGGCGAAGACATGATGAAGGATATGATGGCCTATCGCAGCCTGCTGGACGCCGGCGTACGCGCTGCGGCGGGTTCGGACTTCAGCCCCGGTCCTTTCGATCCCCTGATGGGCATTCAGGGCATGGTGACGCGCCATGGCTGGAACGGCGAAACCTGGGGCGCCAACCAGAAGATCACGGTGGAAGAAGCGCTCAGGGTCAACACCATCAATGGCGCCTACAACAGCCATGAGGAAAATATCAAAGGCTCGATCACGGCCGGCAAGCTGGCCGATTATGTCGTGCTGGCCGAAGACCTGCACACCATCAATCCGGAAAAGATCAAGGACATCAAGATCGTCCGCACCGTCACCGGCGGCAAGACCGTCTATCAGGGCTAGGTTTCACGTGCCAGGCGTTGCAGCGCTTCACCCGTGAGGCGCTGCGCCGTCCATTCATCCAGCGGCACGGCGCCCAATCCGCGGTAGAAGCGGATGGCGTTCTCATTCCAATCCAACACCGACCATTCGAACCGGCCGCAGCCTTCCGCGACGGCTTTGCGCGCCAGCGCCCGGAACAGCCCGCGGGCGACACCATTGCGGCGAAAAGCGGGGCGCACGAACAAGTCTTCCAGATAAAGACCTGGCCGGCCCAGGAAGGTGGAGAAATTATAGAAATAAAGCGCGAACCCCGCCGGAGCGCCGTCCCATTCCGCCATCATCGCATGGGCGCGCTTATCCTCGAACAGATAGCGGCGCAGCATCGCGGCAGTGGCGACGCATTCGGCGCTGAGATGCTCGAACTCGGCCAGCTCGCGGATATAATCCAGCATCAGCTCCGCATCGTCAGGAACCGCATCGCGTATCGCCAGAGCGCTCATCACAAAACCTCTCGTAATATTACGGAAGCAATCCGTATTCAGGCTGACCTCAACAGAATGCGCGATGAGGGAATGTTGCCGCAGTCAGCCTCGCAATGATGGAACTCGCATACGTCCGTTGCAAACGTGGCGAGAATCTCCGAAGTAGCCCCGAGTATTGATGGAGGATCAGATGCGCGAAAGATCGCTTCCGGCGTTGGCGGTGGTTTTGTCGCTGTTTTCCACCGCAGCCCACGCCGATCCAGTTCCCCCACGGGTCGCGGACATCATCCGCGCCGCCGCCAATGACGGCAATCCCGCCGAGCTCGCCGCAACCATCAAGTTCGCCAAAAAGGCCAATCCCCGCTCGGCCCATGAAATCGATCAACTCGCGGCGCAATTGCAGGTCGCCGCCGAGGCGCGTCACCGTGCCGAATTGCTGCAGCGACGCTTCTTCGAAGGTTGGACGGGGCAGGGCGAAGTCGGCGCCTCCAACTCCAGCGGCAACACGCGCAGCACCACCTTGGCACTGGGCCTGAATTTTTCGCGGAACGGACTATATTGGGATCACGCCTTCAATGCGACGGCGGATTATCAACGCGATAATGGCACCGAGAGCAAAGGCCGCTACTTTGCCAGCTATAGCGGGCATTACAAATACAATGACCGGGCCTATGCCTTGGGCCTGCTGAGCTGGGAATCCGACCGCTTTTCCGGTTTCGACAGCCGTCTCAGCGAATCCATCGGCTTGGGATATGCAATCCTGAAAGGCCCGCGGGTTATTTTCTCGGTGGAGGCAGGTCCCGCGCTGCGCCAAACCGATTATATTCTGGGCCGCTCGGAGAATGAATTCGCCGGCCGCGCATCGGCGAATTATCTCTGGAAGATTTTTCCCAACCTCACATTCACGCAGGTCGTTTCCTATTACGGCCAGAGCCATGACAGCACCCTGACCTCGGACACGGGATTGACCGCCAATCTGATCGGCGCCTTGTCGGCCCGCGCGTCCTACCATGTCCAATATGAAACCAATCCGCCTTTGGCGCTGGACAAGACCGATACATTGACGCGGCTGACCTTGGTCTATTCATTCTGATCCGAAATTGCATGCAGGATAGGGCCGACCCGAATCGCGCGACGCCGGATAGAGATTTTCATGCAAATGCCGGCCGTGATGCAGGGCGACCCCAAGCGCCGCCTCCTCAAGGAGATATTCGGGTTCGACGATTTCAGGCCGGGCCAGACGACAGCCATAGAGGCGGTGCTGGCCGGCCGCCATGTTCTCAGCGTGATGCCGACGGGCGCGGGCAAATCGCTCTGCTATCAGGTTCCCGCACTGATGATGGGTGGGCTCACCTTGGTGGTGTCGCCCCTGGTCGCCTTGATGCAGGACCAGGTCGCGGCGCTGCGGCTTGCCGGCGTGGCGGCCGATACCATCAACTCCTCTTTCGACCGGGATGCCAATGTCGCAGCCTGGCGCCGGGTCACCGCCGGCGAAACGCGCTTGCTTTATCTTGCACCGGAACGGCTGATGACGGGGCGGATGCTGGAAGCGCTGGGACGGCTCGACATCCGGCTGATCGCCATCGACGAAGCCCATTGCATCTCCCAATGGGGCCCTGCGTTCCGGCCCGAATATGAGGGATTGGCGCGGCTGCGCGACCTGTTCCCGGCGGTGCCGATCATCGCTCTGACCGCGACTGCGGACGAATCCACCCGCGCCGATATCGCCCGGCAGATATTCGCGGGAAACGTCGAAACATTGGTACTGGGCTTCGATCGCCCCAACATCAAGCTCAGCGTGGCGCCGCGCCATGACGGCAAGCGTCAACTCCTGGATTTTGTGAAGCGCCACAAGGGCCGCAGCGGCATCGTCTATTGCCTGTCGCGTAAGAAGACCGAGGAGACCGCGGCTTTTCTCGCCCAGAACGGCATCCGCGCCTTGCCCTATCACGCCGGCATGACGAAGGAAGCGCGCGATGCCAACCAAAACAGCTTCATGACCGAAGCCGGACTGGTGATGGTGGCGACCATTGCCTTTGGCATGGGCATCGACAAGCCGGATGTCGCCTATGTTTTCCACACCGATCTGCCCGGCAATCTGGAGGCCTATTACCAGGAGATCGGGCGTGCCGGTCGTGATGGCCGCGACGCGGAAGCCCATATGCTGTTCGGCCTGGCCGATATCCGCATGCGCCGGATGTTCATCGAGGACGAAGAATCTTCGGCGGAACATAAGCGGCGGGCCCATGGCAGGCTCGGCACCCTGATCGGCTATTGCGAAACGGCCGGATGCCGACGTCAGATTCTGCTGAGGTATTTTGGCGAAAGCGCCGAGCCGTGCGGCAATTGCGATAATTGCCTGGATATGACACCGCGCGCGGACGGTACGGCGGAGGCGAAACTCATCTTCGCAGCAATCCGCCAGTCGGGAGAACGTTTCGGCCCCACCCATATCGTCGATATTCTGCGCGGGCAGGGAACGCAGAAGGTGATAGAAAAAGGCCATGACCGGCTCGCCAGCTTCGGGGCCGGCAAGGCCCGGCGCAAGGAAGAATGGCAGTCTCTGATCCGCCAGCTGGTGGCCGGCGGGTTCCTGACTCTGGATCTTGTGGGCCATGGCGGCCTTTCCATCGCCGAAAAGGGTGATCTGTTGGCCTTGGGCGACATCGCCTTCCAGTATCGCGTGGAACAGGCCGCGCCGCGCGGCAAAGGACGCGCCGCGTTCCCGCAAGGTCCGGAAACGGCCGACCCACAATTGCTGGGGGCGCTTAAAAGTCTGCGCCTACGGCTGGCGAAGGAGCGCCAGGTACCGGCTTATGTGATCTTTTCCGATAGAACATTGGCCGACATGGCCGCGCGCTGCCCGCGCGACCTGGACGCTTTTGCCGAGGTTCATGGGGTGGGCGCCGCCAAGCTCCGAGATTTCGGCCCTCAGTTTCTCAGCGCCATAGCCGCGCACCGCCTTGCATAAGGGGGCAGGCGTCAGTAATGGGTCTGCCAGGCGGGATGGGTGGCCGAGCGGTTTAAGGCTCCGGTCTTGAAAACCGGCGTGGCGGAAACGTCACCGTGAGTTCGAATCTCACCCCATCCGCCAATTTGCCCTACGCATTTGCAGCGACGAGACCGCCCAAGGCTTGGTCAATAGGCTCGGCAGGGTGCCGACCCGGTTTACCTAACCCAATTTCTCCGGTTTCGCCGCATCTCAATAGCTGCCATTGTAAACGGCCCCTTGGGCCATCCGGGGACCGCCGGATGCACGGAAAAGCCCCGACAAAGTCAAAAGGGCGATGGATGATTGCGGGTCTTGAAAAAATTGCCGTCTTAACGACCGAAGCGGTCGGCGTATCTGTGTTCATATACGCCATCACATCGATCATCGAACGGCGGCATCCGATCCAGCCCCATCAGCCTAAATCGGAAGTCGTCCTGAATTACAAATTGGCCTTTGCAAACATCGTCCTCAGCACGGTCTTTGGACCGATATCCGGTGCGATCGCGGCAATGCTGATCGGCATGGCCGGTGGAGGTTTCATCGCGCTGCGTGCGGATGGCTGGTGGTTTCCATTATCGCTGGCGATTACCATCCTTGCTGTCGAATTGCAGGGATATTGGTTCCATCGCCTGCAGCACGGCGTGCCGTTTCTCTGGTCCATGCATTCTCTTCATCACAGCGCCGAAGTGATGACCACTGCTACCGGCGCTCGCCACTACTGGTTTGAGAATGCCATTATGGCTTCGTTTCTGCCCATTGCCGCTATGGTGTTCAAAATTCCGCCCGAAATATTGTGGGTTATGCCGTTCTTATATCTGACCGAGCAGTTGGCCCATATGAATGCCAAAATCCAGTTCGGCCCCCTGATGTTCGTATTCAACACACCTCAATTTCACCGGATCCATCATTCCATTGAGCTTCGGCATCGTGACAAGAATTTCTGCAAAAACCTTCCGGTTCTCGACATCATCTTCGGAACCGCCTGGATACCCGGAAAGGACGAATATCCGGCGACCGGCCTGACCAGCGAAAAACCCCGAGGACTTCTGGAAGGCCTCGTTTGGCCAATTCGGCATGTTCCGGCAATCCGCAAATTGGTGGGATCCGTTCAAGCAGATCCCGAGGCAATTGGAACGCCATTTTCCTCCCAGCCCAACGCCTGACTTCAAAACCGGCAATCCCGGACTTCAATGTGGCAGGAGCCGCCCCGACACGTTTTCAGAAGTGGCGGAAAAGTGGCGCAATGTCGGTTAAGCCCTTGCAACAATGACAGCAAATCGGGCTTCGGACTTTGCACCGAAGAAGGGCATCCTTTAGCGTCCCAAAGCCCCCATGGTTGATTCGGCCTGATGCGCGCCTTGCGAATTTTTGCAATTTCCGGCTTGGCCCTGGCGGCGGCGGGTTGCGGCACCACGCGGGTCGCGCCACCACCGGCGAATAATATGGTCACAGTTCCCCGCAGCGCCGGGGTCTATAAAGTCGGCAATCCTTACCAGATCGACAATGTCTGGTATTACCCGCACGAACAGCCCGACTATGACGAAACCGGCATTGCATCCTGGTATGGGCCCACCTTCTACGGCAAATCGACCGCCAATGGGGAAACCTATGACGGCAACGCGCTGACCGCTGCGCATCGCACCTTGCCGATGCCGGTCAATGTGCGCGTCACCAACCTGGACAATGGCAAATCCATCATCGTGCGGGTGAACGACCGGGGGCCTTATGCGCGCGGACGCATCATCGATTTGTCGCGCCGGGCCGCGGAACTTCTGGATGTGGTGCAGACCGGCACCGCCAAGGTGCGCGTGACCTATCTGAGCCGCGCCGACATGGAAGGCGGCGGCCCGCCGCCCGCCGTGACTCCGCCGGAGATCGCTTCGGCTCTGCCGGCAGTGCCTTCCGCCAAAATCGACACGTCCGCACTGGGTGCGGTGCCGGGCGCGCCCGTGGCGCCGCCGGTCAAACAAAGCACCCTGCCGACGCCAGTCCCGCTCCCGCCTATTCAAGTGGCCGCCAATCGTCCCAGCGAGCAAGTCGTCCAGGAGCCTGTGTCTGCCGCCACCCATCTCTATGTGCAGGTCGGCGCGTTTTCCAAGCTCGAGAACGCCAAGACCTTGCTTTCAAAGCTGGGAGGCGACCTGCGGATTTCCACGCTTCAGCGGAACGGACAGACTCTCTATAGAGTACGAACCGGCCCGCTCAATTCGATCGAGGATGCCGATGCAGCCTTGTCCCGGATCACCGGAGCGGGCAGCAACGACGCCCATATCGTGGTCGATCAATGAACCGTCACCGGAGTGAATATATGCGCCGCCTTTTCCTGACCTCCCTCTCTCTTTTGGCCTTGGCGGCTGTTCCGGCTCAGGCGGCCCTGGACAGCAATGCAGAACATGCCTTGCTGATGGACGCGGCCACCGGACAGGTGCTGTGGCAGAAGGACGGCATGACGCCGATGCCGCCCGCGTCCATGTCCAAGCTGATGACCCTGGAGCTCCTGTTTCAACGGCTCAAGGACGGCCGGATGAAGCTTACCGATACGTTGCCGGTGTCCGAGCGCGCCTGGCGCACCCAGGGCTCCAAGATGTTCGTGGAGCTGGGCACCAGCATCTCCGTCGAAAACCTGATCCGGGGCATCATCATCCAGTCAGGCAACGATGCCTGCATCGTGGTCGCCGAAAGCATGGGCGGGACGGTCGAAGGCTTTGTCGATCTGATGAACAAACGGGCCAAGCAGTTGGGCCTCGACCAGTCGCATTTCGTCAATCCGGATGGGCTCCCCGAGCCTCCAGGCCAGATGATGAGCGCGCTTGATCTCGCCAAGCTGTCGCGGCACCTGATCCGCGATTATCCGGACTATTATCATTATTTCAGCGAGAAGAGCTTCGTCTGGCACAACATTACCCAGCCCAACCGGGACCTGGTTCTGGGCACTTTGCCGGGCGCGGATGGCCTCAAAACCGGGCACACCGATGCGGCCGGCTATGGCATCACCATTTCGGCCAAACGGGACGATACGCGCTTCATCCTCGTCCTTAACGGATTGCGCTATCCTCAATACAACAATGATTATTTCCCCAACATAAAACGCGCCGAGGAAGCCGGGAGGGTGATGGACATGGCGTTCCGGGAATTCCGGCGCTATCCGATCACTGCCGCCAATCAAGTGGTGGGGCAGGCGGCCGTGCTGGAAGGTAAAATGCCGTCCGTTCCGGTCACGCCGACAGCCGCGGTGGTCACCACCATGCAGGTGGATTCCCATGCGCATCTGAAGACTGTGGTGAAGACCGATCCCGGCCTGACCGCGCCTGTGGCGCTCGGCCAGAAGGTGGGCACCATGACCGTCACCGCGCCGGATTTCCCCTCATTGACCGTGCCGGTTTTCGCCGCCCAGCCGGTTCCCCGCGCCAATATCTTTGTGCGCCTCTGGAATCGTTATTTCGGAAAGCACTGACAAAACGCATGGCCGGGCGCTTCATCACCCTGGAAGGCGGCGAGGGGAGCGGCAAGTCCACCCAGGCCAGACGCCTGGGCGCCGCGCTGCAGGCCAGGAATATCGATGCGATCACCACGCGCGAACCGGGAGGATCGCCCGGCGCGGAAGAAATCCGCACGCTGCTGGTGAACGGCGCAC
>Ga0207695_10007478_pt1 | contig 13876 bp, 13 predicted proteins | sample KBSC54metaG_FD_184354 | JGI IMG/M metagenome (GOLD analysis project Ga0207695, IMG submission 184354) | Corn rhizosphere microbial communities from Kellogg Biological Station, Michigan, USA - KBS C5-4 metaG (SPAdes) (version 2) | ecosystem: Host-associated > Plants > Roots > Rhizosphere > Soil...
TAAAAAATACGATCTGCCGGTCTATATCACTCCCGCCACTTTACAAAAAAGCAGCTTGCAGCTGGCGCATCATTTACCCATGTCCTTTACAGCCTATCAACCCGTTATGATTGGTGAAATTGCCGTGTCGGCCTTCCCTAAATTCCATGATGCCGCTCATGCACATAGCTTTATTCTGGAATATTGTGGCGTGAAGGTGGGCGTGCTGACCGATATTGGTGCCGCTTGTGAGCATGTAAAAAAACATTTCAGTCAGTGCCATGCAGCATTTTTGGAAGCCAATTATGATGAAGAAATGCTGGAAAAAGGCCGTTATCCTTATCATCTTAAACGGCGTATCCGCGGTGGATTGGGGCACTTGTCTAATTCACAGGCGCTGGAGGTATTTATTAATCACCGCTCACCTAACCTGAGTCATTTGCTGCTATCGCATCTTTCAAAAGATAATAACCGCCCCGAGCTTGTTCGGGAATTATTCAGCCAGCATGCCAATGGTACCGAGATCATTGTCGCATCGCGCTACCAGGAATCGGCTGTATACCATATCAGCGGTACGCCTCTAACAGAACAAAAGCACATCACTGTACAAAGCGGGCAAGCGCAGTATAGTTTGTTTTAGTCTTAAGCGTTATTGGTTTTGTTGAAGCAGTGTTTCGGCTTCCTTCAGACAGATCTTCTCAAATTCTTTACAACAACAAGCTATTTTAAATCCATCCCAATCTTCTTCAACAATAGGATAAACATCGTGAACAGGGCACAACATTTTTTGGACATGCTGTTTTATAAATTCAGGGGTACGCATAGTTTGGGCATGAATAATTGTGCAATATACAGACTAAAACGTCATTTTTGTTTAAGTTGATTTAATATTTTCAAGTGCGCAAATTCCCGCCGACGACGGTCGGAATGTTTTAACTTTTTGCCTTTCACCTTCTCCCAACCAATAATTTAACATACAATACGTTCTATTTATTTTTACCTTCATGCAGCCTTGATTTACAATAACTCATGACGATACCGCTCAAGAAAATACTGTTTAAAACACTGAAAATAAGTGGGATCACAATCGGCAGTATTTTACTGTTGATGTTTTTACTACCATTGCTTTTCCCGACAACCATCACCAACAAGATAAAACACCTGGCCAATCAAAGCCTGAATGGTAAAGTAGAATTCTCTGGAACAAGTCTTTCTTTCTTCAAACGCTTCCCGGAACTGACCTTAACTTTAGAAGATTTTTCATTAAAGGGCAGTGCACCATTTCAACAGGACACATTGGTTTCGGCAAAGGATATTTCTTTTGCACTTGATTTGACCTCCCTGCTCAAAACTAAAATACAGATCAGCAAAATATATCTCAGCAATGCGTTTATAAACATTGAGGTGGACAGTTCGGGCCGAGCAAATTACCGGGTGTATAAAGCACCGGCGCAAAATGATAAATCGAAAGCGGACACGGCAAGTGCTTCGCTCGGTATTGAGCAAATTGTTATCGAAAAAAGCCACCTGGTGTATGACGACCTTTCAATTCCGACACTAATAGATGCCCGCGATTTTAATTACAAGGGCAGTGGTGATTTTACCAAGAATGTATTCGACCTCACTTCGCATTTAGAGGTAGGATCGACGGATTTTATTTATGATAATCAAACTTATGTCAGTAATAAAGTGATCAATGCTGATTTGGTCACGAGCATCAATACCAAGTCGCTGGCTTTTGAATTTCAGAAGAATAACCTGAAGATCAATAAGCTGCCGGTGCAATTCAAGGGGCGCTTTGCGTTTCTGAAAGATGGCTATGATATGGATTTTAGGTTTACATCTACTCAAAGCGACTTGAGCGATATTTTTACCGCTCTGCCGCCTGATTACGCAAAATGGGTAAAAGACACGCAGCTTGACGGCACAGGTACGATGCAACTGGAATTGACGGGGCTATACATTGCGTCAAAGAATCAAAAACCTGATCTTACCTTCAGCATGAAAGCGAGGAATGGCTACATTTCAAATAATAAAGCCCCTTTTCCGGTTCATGATCTGTACCTGGATTTGAATGCAAAATTACCGAACCTCGATCCGAATAAATTTTATTTCAGTATCGACTCCTTGCATTTCGGGATAGCCCAGGATAATTTTGACTCAAAATTCAGGATCAATGGCTTACAAAAACCAAAGATATTCGCAAGGGTGAATACTGAAATCGATCTTAAGAAATGGAACCGTGCATTTGGTGTAAAGACCGTCGACCTGAAAGGCCGCTATGCGCTCCATTTACTGGTTGATGGCATTTATTCTACTGGGCTGCAAAAACGTGGTTTGCGCCATGTAGATACCGTGGTGACCAGCATACCCAAGTTCAGCCTAAGTTCGTCGTTCAAAAATGGCTACGTAAAATATGCAAAGATGACGGGCGCCATAAGTAATATCAGCTTCAACCTGGATGCCAGTTGCCCGGATAATAACATCAAACATGCCATGATGGCCCTTACCAACTTGAACGCTTCAGCATTGAATAATTTCATCAAAGGCTATTTTAAGCTGAGTAATGTAAATGGTTTGGCAATGGATGGCGCTTTGCAATCCAAATTCCAATTAGCTGACTTGAAGCGGCTATACCCTATTGATAGCACCGATTTGCGCGGCGATCTGATCTTTGATGTGAATACTAAGGGGCGATATATCCCGGCAAGAAAAATCTATCCTATCACCAAAGCAGTTATTAATCTGGATAACGGCTATCTTCAAACCAAATACTATCCGCATCCTATCCAAAATCTTCAGGTCAGTGCCAACATTATTAATACAACAGGCACGCTCAACGGCATGAAAGTGTTTATCAAGCCAATCTCTTTAAATTTTGAAGGAAAGCCATTTGTGTTGAAAGCTGATCTGAAAAACTTTGCCGATCTGCAATATAACATCAGCTCACATGGCACGCTAGATATCGGCAAGATTTACAAAGTGTTTGCAATAAAAGGTTATGATGTAAACGGCCTAATTACCACCAATTTCAGTTTAAAAGGCAAGCAAAGTGACGCGACCGCAGGCCGATACGACCAGTTGTTTAATTCCGGCACAATGAAGGTGAAAGACCTGGCCTTTACTTCTGATCTATTCCCGAAACCGTTCATCATCAAAAGCGGCCTGTTCAGCTTTAAACAGGATAAGATGAACTTTGATGCTTTTACAGCTAATTATGGCAATTCGGTTATTGTGATGGATGGGGCGTTATCCAATGTGTTAGATTATGCGGTAAAACCTAACTCGACTTTGCAAGGCAATTTCAATTTAAAAAGTGGTTTAATTGTAGCCGACGATTTTATGGCTTTCGCGGACGGATCAACCCCATCAACAACTGCTACTGCCACTGTTACTAAACCTACACCCTCTGGTGTCATCCTCGTCCCCACCAACCTGAACCTGACGTTTGCTGCCGATGTGAAAAAAGTAAAATACAGCGGCATGGATATTAACGATGTGAAAGGGCAAATGATTATCAACAACGGGCAGATACAGCTAAAACAAGCCGCCTTTAACCTGATCGGAGCTCCTGTGGTAATGGACGCAACTTATGGCAGCATAAATCCACAGAAAGCATATTTTGATTATCATATAAACGCCCAGGAATTTGACATTAAAAAAGCCTACAACCAGATAAAACTGTTCCACGATATGGCCTCATCAGCAAAAAGCGCCGAGGGCATAGTAGGCTTAGATTATAAACTGAGTGGCAAGCTTAATAGCAATATGCAACCAGTATACCCGTCGCTAAAAGGTGGCGGCGTACTCACGCTAAAACAAATCAAATTAAAGGGTTTCAAGCTCTTCGTTGCGGTAGGAAAACAAACCGGGCATGATAGCCTTGCTAAACCATCCGACGTTTCTAAGGTGGACGTTAAAACCACCATCGCCAATAATATTATCACCATTCAGCGTACCAAAATGCGAATTGCAGGCTTTAGGCCAAGGTTTGAAGGCCAGGTAGACTTTAACGGCCACCTGAATATGCAATTCAGACTAGGGTTACCTCCGTTTGGCATATTCGGTATCCCAATGACGATAACCGGCACGCAGGAAAATCCAAAAATTCAAATGGGCCATGGCAAAAAAGAGGATGAACTGAAGGAGGAAGCTGATAACGGGCAATAATCAGATTTTACGCACAATTTTTGATTTGGTATTTCTTAATTAATGTACTGATGACTAAATTGCTGCGATGACCCTAACCGACCGGACGCTTCTTGTACAATCAATATCCGACCCTCAAAAGATATGGGATATTATAGTGGTTGGTGGTGGTGCTACAGGTTTGGGGACCGCTTTGGATGCGGCATCACGGGGATACCAAACACTCCTACTTGAACAAGCCGACTTTGCCAAAGGGACTTCAAGCCGGAGTACAAAGCTGGTACATGGCGGTGTGCGTTATTTGGCACAAGGCAATATTGGCCTGGTTCGCGAAGCGCTATATGAACGCGGCTTGCTCTTAAAGAATGCACCTCACCTGGTAAAAAATCTATCGTTTGTTATTCCAAATTACCGTTGGTGGGAAGCTATGTTCTACACCATTGGGTTAGGTATTTATGATCTTTTAGCCGGCAAGCTTAGTTTTGGGCGAACGAAACATATTTCGAAGAAACAAATTCTTGCTGATCTGCCAGGCATTAATCCCAAAGGCTTGCATGGGGGTGTGGTTTATCATGATGGGCAGTTTGACGATTCGCGTTTAGCAGTTAACCTCGCACAAACCTGCCTTGAACAGGGAGCTACCGTATTGAACTATTTCCGCGTTACGGGGTTAATCAAAAATGATCAGCAAAAAATAACAGGAGTCAGCGCATGTGATGTTGAAACAGGGCTAGCCTATCAGCTTAAAGCAAAAGTAGTGGTCAATGCAACAGGCGTGTTTGTAGATAAATTGCTGCAAATGGACAAACCTGAGGATAGGCCTCTGGTAAGGCCAAGCCAGGGCGTACATGTGGTGATCGAACGGTCGTTTATGCCATCCTATGAGGCGTTAATGATTCCTAAGACTTCTGACGGGCGGGTGTTATTTGTGGTTCCATGGCATGATAAGCTGGTGGTTGGCACTACAGATACGCCCATCAATTCACATAGTCTTGAACCTGTAGCCCTGGAAGCAGAAATCGATTTTATATTGAACACAGCAGCGAAGTACCTAACCAAAGCTCCGACAAGAAAAGATGTACTGAGTGTATTCGCAGGGTTAAGACCGCTTGCCGCACCGCAGGACGATTCATCTAAAACGAAAGAAATATCACGCAGTCATAAGTTGATCGTTTCGGCTTCGGGATTGATAACCATGATTGGTGGCAAATGGACGACATACCGTAAAATGGGTGAGGATGCTGTCGACCAGGCTATAGAAGTCGGAGGTCTGAAGTCTGAAATAAGCAAAACGAAAGAGCTTGCAATACATGGAAGCACGAAAGGTCTTGATTGGAATGATCAACTTTATTTTTATGGTAGCGACCGGGATGAAGTGCTAGCTTTAGTCAATGACAATCCCGAATGGGGTAAAAAGCTTCATCCAAAATATGATTACCTGCAAGCCGAAGTAATCTGGGCTGTCCGCCATGAGATGGCCAGAACGGTTGAAGACTTATTAGCGCGGAGGATACGCCTTTTGTTCCTCGATGCCAGGGCGGCTATTGAGGCCGCACCTGTTGCCGCGTTATTAATGGCTGAGCAGTTAAAAACAGATGAGACGTGGCAGGACAAGCAGGTAAAGATGTTTACCGGATTAGCGCAAACCTATTTGCTTCATTGAATAGTACAACGTAGATTTATAAACCAATTTATTCTACAGCCTAAATGGAACAATATATTCTGGCCCTTGATCAGGGCACAACCAGTTCACGTGCTATCGTATTTGACCACCAGGGACAGACTAGGTCGGTCGCCCAAAAAGAGTTTACGCAGATATTTCCGCAACCTGGATGGGTGGAACACGATCCCAACGAAATCTGGTCAACCCAGGCAGGAGTAGCCGCCGAAGCAACGGTGAAGATGGGCATCAACGGTACCAATATCAAAGCCATTGGTATCACCAATCAGCGGGAAACAACCATTGTTTGGGACCGTACCACCGGCGAACCTATTTACAACGCTATCGTTTGGCAAGATCGACGCACCGCAAGTTTTTGCGATCAACTCAAAAACGACGGCCATGCTGATCTTATCCGCTCGAAAACAGGATTGGTAATTGATGCTTACTTTTCCGGATCAAAAATTCGTTGGATATTGGATAATGTTTTGGGAGCAAGAGCTAAGGCAGAGGCAGGTGAGCTGGCATTCGGGACAGTGGATAGCTGGTTGGTTTGGAAGTTTACGCGCGGACGGGTTCATGCAACAGATGTGACCAACGCCAGTCGTACAATGCTTTTCAATATCCGAACACTGGAGTGGGATAAGGAGTTGCTCGATCTGTTCAAAATTCCTTTGAATATGCTGCCTGAAGTAAAACAAAGCAGCGAGATCTATGGCGAAACAGCAACTACCATCTTTGCATCAAAAATCCCAATCGCGGGTATAGCCGGTGATCAGCATGCGGCTTTGTTCGGCCAGATGTGTGTAGACCATGCTATGGTAAAAAACACTTATGGTACAGGTTGCTTTATGCTGATGAACATAGGCGATCACTTTATCGAATCAAAAAATAATCTGCTTACGACCATTGCCTGGAAGATTGACGGGCAAACTCAATACGCTTTTGAAGGAAGCATATTTATAGGTGGCGCGGTGGTGCAATGGCTGCGCGATGGTTTAGGAGTGATTAAAACTTCTTCGGAAGTAGAGAAACTGGCCCTTAGCGTGCCGGATACGGGAGGTGTTTATTTTGTTCCTGCCTTTGCGGGTTTAGGTGCACCTTACTGGGATGCTGAAGCAAGGGGAACCATTGTAGGATTAACACGTGGCTCGACATCAGGACATATCGCAAGAGCGGCACTGCAATCTATTGCTTACCAAACTATGGATGTGCTAAAAGCAATGGAAGCTGATGCGGGCATGCCGATAAGGGAATTGCGGGTTGACGGCGGCGCAACCGCGAACAATCTGCTTATGCAGTTCCAGGCGAATTTACTGAATTGCAAAGTGATCCGTCCGAATGTTGTTGAAACTACAGCATTGGGCGCGGCTTATTTAGCCGGACTGGCAGTGGGCTATTGGAAAAGCCGCGAGGAAATTCAGCAATTGTGGCAAGCTGAAAAAGAATTTATCCCGGCTGTTACGCCGGAAATTGAAAAGGGCATTAAAGGCTGGAAGAGAGCGGTCAAAGCGGCGCAGGCCTGGAGCGAGCATGGTGAGTAGTGAATTGTGAGTGGTGAGTGGTGTGCCGGCTGGCGGCTAAAACTAATTCACCATTACTATTCACCACTCACCATTGACTTTTGAATTCATTCTTGTACCTTGACTCTTGATTCTCAAAAATAAACCTATATACGATGTCACCATTCATGGCCGAATTGATCGGCACAATGCTGCTTATACTGTTAGGCGACGGTGTGGTAGCCAATGTTCTACTAAATGATACCAAAGGCAACAATAGCGGCTGGATAGTGATAACCACCGCCTGGGGGCTTGCTGTTTTCGTAGGCGTAACCGTAGCCGGGCCAGTAAGCGGCGCACACCTGAACCCAGCTGTAACCATCGGATTAGCCATCGCCGACAAATTTGCCTGGGCCAATGTCGGGTCATATATACTTGCCCAGATGCTGGGCGCCATGCTGGGCGCTTTCCTGGTATGGCTGATGTATTACGATCATTTTCAAAAAACAAACGATCGGGGCTTTGTTTTGGCAGTGTTCTGTACCGGTCCTGCTGTACGCAATTATCTGTCTAATATCATAAGTGAAATTATCGGTGCCTTTGTGCTAATATTCGTCGTATTTTACATCACCGGAGCCGAGATAACGCCTTCTAAAACACCAATAGGTTTAGGCTCGGTTGGAGCGATTCCGGTGGCATTTTTGGTTTGGGTGATCGGCCTTTCATTGGGCGGAACGACCGGCTATGCAATTAACCCAGCTCGTGATCTAGGACCCCGTATTATGCATGCTATTCTGCCAATCAAAAGCAAAGGTACCAGTGATTGGGCGTACGCATGGATACCAATACTCGGACCGATTATAGGGGCTGCGGCAGCTGCCCTGTTATATATGAATCTGCATAAATAATCTTTATTCGCTATGAAAAGGTTTTGGGTGGTATTGTTGGGATGTTTGCCTGTCATTATGTGCAAAGCACAGGAAAAACCTGTAATAATTGGCTATGTAGGTGGCTTTAAGGGATTGATCAATGTCAACGTGTCGCCGCAAAAACTGTCGATCATCAATTATGCCTTTGTCGACATAAAAGATAACCGTGCGTGGCTGCATCATGAAACGACTGATACCATTAACTTCCGGAGACTAAACGACCTCAAAAAACAAAACCCTGCGCTGAAGGTAGTGATATCTATCGGCGGTTGGACCTGGAGCGGTAACTTCTCAGATGCTGTGTTGACGGATACCGCCCGTGTCGCATTCGCTGCAAGCGCCGTTGAAATTGTCCGCAAATATGATCTCGACGGAATAGATATAGACTGGGAATATCCCGCCAGGAAAGGGCTGAAAGGCAACATCTATCGCCCTGAAGACAAGGTAAACTATACACTGATGTTCCGTGATCTGCGTCATGCGTTAGATAGCGTTAAAATCCAAACCCATAAGTCATACTTGCTTACTTGCGCAGTTGGTGGTTTTAAAGATTTTACAGACAATACTGAAATGGGCAAAGCCCAGCAATATTTGAATTATATCAACCTGATGACTTACGATTTCAACGAAAAAGTGGCCAGTCATCATACCAATCTCTATAACTCGAAAAAATACAAGGATAAAAACAGCGCCAAAAAAGCTGTGAAAGCTTTTATAGCCTCTGGTGTACCTTCAGAAAAACTGGTTATGGGACTTGCATTTTATGGACGGGTATATAACTTAGCTTCCGATGCCAAAAAAGGGATCGGCGATAGTATTGTAAACCGTGACCGAGGATGGGGATACACCATAATAAAAGACAGCCTGATCAACCAAAATGGCTATATAGCTTATCGTGATAAAAAAGCCAAAGCACCTTACCTGTACAATGCTGCAAAACGTCAATTTGTAACCTATGACGACGAATGGTCGGTTAGAAAAAAGTGCAAATATGTGTTATCCCATAAAATGGGTGGAATCATGTTTTGGGAATATAGTTCGGATCCAAATGAGTATTTATTGAACGAAGCAGACGCCATTCTGTGGTGAATAATGTCAACGCATTGACCATAAAAAGCACCTTCGAGAAATGGGAGACACAGCACCGTACCAATACTGTTTTTGATACGTAAAACTACGTGATATTCAGCAGGCGTTAGTCACATTTGTTTATAATTGACGCTGTAAATGAGTGCTTTATAAAACTACATTACTGAACTTTTATTTGCAGTTATCGTATCATCCGTACCGCAAGTAATCAATAAATCCTATTTTTAATTCAAAATCCCTAAAAACCCTACTACTATTATGGAAACTCAAGAAAGAACATCAGTATTAACAGGAAGAGAAGGAGCGGAGATTGACCTTAAAGTTGCAATAGAATGGACCAGGAATCATCGCGAGCGCAATCCGGGAGGAGTGATCTCTCAATTCTTTGGCCGCGAACTATTAGAAAAAATCCTTCAGCAACCGGAGTGCGTGGGCCTGCGTTTTTATTACGCCAACAGCAAACCTGCAAGTGGATGGCAGCGTTTTACGACTAAGCTTTTCCCAAGATCAGAAGGAGAAAAGCATCTGATTATTACCGGGGTGACTAACGAAGGCAAAGACCAGTTGCCATGCCCTGATGTACATATCGAAGCATTTTCATTAACAAGTTCGACAACCTCAGGTACTGACTCTACCTATGCGCTTGGCGAGCAGTCTGTCCCATGTCCAGGAGGTGCAGGTTGCCCTCAGAATGTATTGACAGGAGCATAAATAATACGGGGAATGTCTATTGCTGTTTTACTAACTTATGTTACTGTCATATCGGACTTTCTTCCGGTAATTGCAGCAATATATAATTACCGTCGCCTCGACTCAACTTTAAGATTAATGGCACTATTCTGCGTACTGTCGATTATACCTGATTTAGTCGGATTGATTACCACTTATCTCAACATTGTCTACAATAATCTTTTTTTGATTCATCTTTTTGATATGATGGCGGCGGTATTTTTTACTCTGATTTATCAGCGCGCATTTTATAAACCAATATTCAAGAAAATGACATTGATATTTGGCATCACCAGCCTTACAGCTATGATCTTCAATGTCATTTTCGTAGAAAGTATATGGTCATATCCCTCGGTTTCCAATACTATCTTATCCGTATTGCTTATCATTTTGTCCTTGATTTATTTTTACGAGCTGTTAAGCCGGCAGGAATTTACGTACATAGAAAAGCAGGCCATGTTTTGGATCAACTCAGGAGTACTTTTTTACTACGCTATCACCATTTTCCTGTTCATGCTGTATAAGAAGATGAGCGATGCTGACAAACCGAATTACTATATGATGCAATCTGTGATGAATATTATTGCTAACTTAATTTTTTCAGTAGGATTACTTTGCAAGCCCCAGTACAAGAAAACAATTTAATACCAATACTGATAACGGGTACGATTGTAGTTGTTATTCTCGTGGTGTTTTTATTCCTCTTTGTGATCATTTATCAACGCAGGATGATAAAGAACCAGGTAGTTTTGCGCCAGCTGCAGGACGAGAAACAAATTGACCTGTTAAACGCAGTTTTCGAGACCCAGGAGAGCGAACGCAAGCGGCTTGCTGAAGACCTGCATGACAGCGTAGGGCAGGTACTGTCGGCTATAAAACTGAACCTGCATCGGTTGGATAAGATCATCGAGAGCGATGACCCAAAAAGCCTGTTGTCAGATACCCGCAAATTGACCGATGAATGTATACAGGAGATCCGCAATATTATTCATAATGTATTGCCTCCAGTATTGACTGACTTTGGCTTGATAGACGCATTACAGGCATTATGCGAGCGCCTGGAGCATAACACCAATATCAAGATCATCTTCACCAAAGAGCTCTCCAATGATCGTTTCCCTTCCGAAATTGAGGTAACGCTGTATCGCATAGCCCAGGAGCTGTTTGGCAATGCAGTAAAACATTCAGGGGCAACGACCATACAATTACACTTGACGAAAGAAAATGGTACATTAATGATGTCGTTCAGTGATAATGGCGTTGGATTCGATCAGGAAAATGTAAAACATGGTTTTGGGTTAAAGAACCTGGAAAGCCGCACGCAGTTTATAAACGGTAAAATACATACATATACGAAACCTCATAGCGGCACTCTGACCACTATAAAGGTGAAATTACCTGATTATTAATTACATTCACTAACTTTAACCTGTCTATGAAACCGATAAATCTGGCAATCGTGGATGATCATAAGATTTTCAGGAACGGCTTAAAAGCTACACTGGAAGATTGCCCCGACTTTAACCTAGTGATCGAAGCATCAAATGGAAAGGAGTTGATCGGCTTGCTAGTTGACCACAAACCCGATGTGATTTTAATGGATATTAAAATGCCCGAAATGGATGGCATGCAAACCACAGCTTATGTTCATCAGAATTTCAAGGATGTTAAGGTATTGGCGCTATCCATGCACAACGAGGATAAGTATATTGTTGATATGATGAAAGCTGGTGCTTCAGGTTACCTTCTGAAAAATGCCGAGCCTGAGGAGATCATCGATGCCATATTAACTGTTTATAATAAAGGTTTTTATTTTAACGAGCACCTGTCGGTAACACTCATTAAACAGTTGGTTGGCCCGGGCAGTAGCAACGAGGGCGGCGGCCAGTATGCGGTGGACCTGAATGATAGAGAGATCGAAGTGCTGCGTTTAGTTTGCCAGGAATGTTCCAACCAGGAAATTGCCGACAAAATATTTCTCAGTGTACGAACCGTAGAAGGTTACCGCGCACGCCTATTCGAAAAAACAGGATCGAAAAATTTGGTGGGGCTAGTGATTTTTGCAATCAAAAGAGGGATTATTAGTGTATAGCTCTCTCACCGTCATTACGAGGAACGAAGCAATCAAAAGCTTTTATACCTTTGCTCCATGGACACCATCACATGGCACGATTTTGAGAAAGTGGAACTGCGCGTGGGCACAATACTCGAAGCTATTGACTTTCCCGAAGTAAAAAAACCGGCATTTAAAGTACGTGTGGATTTCGGGCCATTTGGCATCAAATGGTCGAGCGCACAGATCACCAAACATTATACAAAAGAGCAGCTGGTGGGCCGGCAGATTGTAGGAGTGATTAATTTTCCTAAAAAGCAGATCGCCACATTTATGTCGGAGTTCCTGGTTACAGGTTTTGCTGACGAGAATGGAGACATTGTTTTAACAGCTGTTGAGCACACAGTGCCCAATGGCAGTAAATTAATATAATGCGTTACTATAATTTCGACAAGGAAGAACCCGCAATATCGCCCGATGATTTCTTTATGAACGAGGCGTTAAAAGAAGCCAAACTGGCACTAGGCGAAGACGAGATCCCCATCGGCGCAGTAGTAGTTTGCAATGGGCAGATCATTGGCCGTGGGCATAATCTTACCGAACGCCTCAATGATGTTTCGGCACACGCTGAAATGCAGGCGCTTACCGCAGCAGCTAACTTTTTAGGCGGTAAATACCTGCGCGATTGTACGCTTTACGTGACTCTGGAGCCCTGCGTAATGTGCGCTGGGGCCTGTTACTGGTTTCAGCTCAGCAGGATCGTATTTGGTGCCTATGATACCCGAATGGGATTTGGCCGGTTGAATCAGAAAGTAACACATCCGAAAACACTGATCACTGGCGGTATACGCGAAAATGAATGTGCCGAGTTGGTGCGTTCGTTTTTTAAAAGCAAGAGAGCTAAATAAGTTATTTTGTTCATAGATCATGGTTAATAGTTCATAGTATTTAAGATTATTGAATACCTACTCGAGCAAGCTGTGAACTATGATCTATTAACTATAAGCCACATTGAAAACTTGACAATATTTTAGAACAAAAGTCATGCTTATACCTTTATATTTGTACCTCAACGATCATTAACCTTTAAAATAAAACGTTATGGCATTTACACTACCGGCATTGGCCTATGCAACTGATGCTTTGGAACCTCACATTGACAAAATGACGATGGAGATCCACCATGGAAAACACCACCAGGCTTATGTTACTAATTTGAACAAGGCACTTGAAGGAAAGCCTGAAGCAAACAGCAGTATCGACGATATCATCAAAAACATTTCAAAATTCCCGCCGGCGGTGCGCAATAATGGTGGTGGTCACTACAATCACAGCTTATTCTGGACCTGGCTGTCACCAAGCGGCGGCGGTGAGCCAACTGGCGCGTTGGGCGATGCTATAAAAAGCACTTTCGGTTCATTTGCCGATTTCAAAACCAAATTATCTGAAGCAGGTGCTACCCGTTTCGGCTCAGGCTGGGCCTGGTTAATTGTAACTGCCGATAAGAAGCTGGCCATCACTTCAACTCCTAACCAGGACAACCCGTTGATGGATATTGCAGAGGTAAAAGGCACCCCAATCCTGGGTATCGACGTTTGGGAACACGCTTACTACCTAAAATATCAGAACCGCCGTCCTGATTACTTAGCTGCCATCTGGAACGTGGTTAACTGGAACCATGTTTCTGAATTATATACCAAAGCTATCGGTTAATCCCGGGCATTAAATAAGACAGAACGGCAGGATATAAATTATTCTGCCGTTTTTTGTTCATATCAATCTTACT
>Ga0207695_10007484_pt1 | contig 13872 bp, 13 predicted proteins | sample KBSC54metaG_FD_184354 | JGI IMG/M metagenome (GOLD analysis project Ga0207695, IMG submission 184354) | Corn rhizosphere microbial communities from Kellogg Biological Station, Michigan, USA - KBS C5-4 metaG (SPAdes) (version 2) | ecosystem: Host-associated > Plants > Roots > Rhizosphere > Soil...
GCGAGCGCGGTCGCTGTCGAGAATCCGGTGTCCGACAACGCCGGCGCCGGTACGATCCAGATACGTGGCAGCCCGCTGCGATCGCTCGTGAACGCAATGAGATCGCCCGCAGGCCTCAGCGCCGGCTCGAAATCGTTTGCCGCGCTGTTCGTCACCCGATGCTGCGTTGCGCCGAGGGTATCGGAGATGTAGACCTCTCGATTTCCGTCGCGATCGGAGGTGAAGACGAGCATCCCTGCGGCACTCCGAGGATCCGTGTCGTTGCCGCCGTCGTTGGTGATCTGAATCGAGCTGTCGCTGCGAAACAGAAAGAGTTGCGACGGCCCTGTCGCATCTGACACGTACACGAAAGTCGGCACACTGTGAATGCCGGGAGCTGTCGACGTGCTCGAGCAGGCAGAGAGCATCGCGATGCATACAATCGCTACAGAGCTGGCTGGACGCACCGCGCACCTCATGCAGATGTCGCTTCAACGAGTCGCTCGGCAACCAGGTCGTCGAGCAACTGATGCACCGCTCGCGTGGCTTCTGGCACCTCGACGTCGTATTCCCGTACCAATGCTTGGACGATTTCCTCCTCGGTCGGTTGCAGTTGCAGTAGCGACCAGATTCGCGACCCCGTCTCGTTGAGCGAGAAATAGCGCTTCGTATAAAGATTCAGCAGTACTGCGCCGTCGCTCAGCGATGCAGAGAGCGCGTCGGACACGATCCGATATCGCATCACCGGGCTGCCGCCATGATGGTACTGTGCACGCACGCCAGTTGGGCAGGCGTATGGCGCAGGGTAAAGCAGGGGACCGCCTCCACCAACTCGCGCAGCGTCTCGAGGTGGGCCGCGGCATGATGATCGGTCAGCATCAGAAACGTCGCCTGGCGCACGAGCATCGTGAGCGCGCGCGTCGACGAAAGCGGGGACATCGAGTCGTGCGAGCTCCGCTCCACGGCGATGAGGCCCGCAATTGCCGCGCGCTTAACAAAAGTGGCGTCCACGTCCACGCGATGCCGTGCGTCTTGCCAATCGACGAGATGGTCGTGTCGTCGCAGCTCCGGAAACCATGCTGCCAGCTCGATGCTCACACGCAGTGGATCGCGCCAGCCGTGCGCGATCATTCCGCTCGCCGTGTGCTCGAGGACGACACCATCTTCGCCTAACACGCGCCACCCACCGCGGGCGAGCGCGTACGCGAGCGTCGACTTTCCGGAGCCCGTTTCTCCCATCAGCAGCCACGCGGCACCATCCGGCGCAACGACGCCCGCGGCGTGCAGATGATACCGGGCATGCTGCCGCAGCTTGAGCATTGCTCCGACACGGGCCAGCCGTTGTCTGGTTAGGCGAGGCGCGCCGGCGTAGCCCGGACCGCGCATCAGCCGGCCGCCGGCAAGCCGGAGCTCCGCGCGATACTCGGCATCGACCAGGCGGGACGCAGCGCCGGCGGTTGTGCCCTCGACGAGGCCGCAACGCCAGTGCGTCTCCCGGCAATCACCGGATGCACGAACGGGGGCGCCCACGTGTGGTGCGCCCCCGTCCGCAAATTCCATCGCCGACATTGGAGCTCAGTGCGCAGCGATCAGTGTCGCGGCGGACCGGAGGCGCCGCCCTGCGCCGTCACTGGCTGACCGGCGCTGGTACCTGAGGGACCTACGCCGCCGCCGCCGACGCCGCCCGTCGAGCCGCCGATACCCTGCAACAGCAGCATCACATCCGACACGCCCAACACGCTCTGCGTTAGCATAGTCATGGATGCGTGCGCCGTCAGCTGCGGCGCTGTCCAGGGCCGTCTGCCACTCGGCGTCGACTCCAGCGATGCGTCTGCAGGCAGTGTCATGGTCTCTCGCAAACCGAAGAATTGACCGTGTCCAAATCAGTGGGTGTCGACACACCAGCGGGCGCTTGTACTCAAGTATCGCCCGGTGGCTTCCGAAATCAACGCCCCGATCGCAGCAGCACTACGGCTGAGATACACCGATTCCGTATGTGATGACGCTCCAAGCCGAGTTGTGGTCTCCCGAAATGCTGCCGTCACCGAAGAACTCCGCAGGTCCCGTGGTGAACGTCGCCACCGAGTCCTGCGCCACGGAAGGCAATTGGCTGTATGTCAGGCCAAGACGCCGCGCACCGTCGATTTCGAGGGTTACGCTGTCCGTTCCGAACTTGCGCAAACGATAGGTGTGGCTGGCAGTCGCATCGTTCGACAAGCTATCCACGAAATTCGCTTGAGGCAGGCCGTGACCGAAAAGCTCCTTCGCCAGGAAAGCGTATTTCACAAAACCGATTCGCCCGCTGGTCATTCCGATTGCCGCCATCCTGGTACCATCAAGGAATCCGAACACCGTTTCCGGCTTGGTCTGCCCACTACTCACCTTGACGTGCGCCTCGAAATAGGCCGGCGTTGCGGCCGCGAGCGAGTCGCGGCGGAACAAGTAGTAGTCCTTGGCATTCTGCGGCTCGAGCGAATCAACTCCCTGCGATTTGGACCACGCCTCCGTGGCGGCGCCGAACGCCGACATGTTGCCCGTCCGCCAGATCGGTTTCGCATGCTGATCCGGCGCCGAGTCAGTCGGAGCATTGTAGAACACGCTCCAATTCTGCTGCGCAGGAGCCGGCCAGTCCGCACCGACAATCAACACGAACGTCATGGCCGTTACTTGCGTCGGCGACGTCCACATGAACGGGCGACGAACGCTGACAGTGTCGGCGCCCGGCACTGCCTGCTTCGCAGCCAGCCGCTCGCGCCAGTACAGATATCGCTGGTTAGGCGCCGTGAAAGTGCCCGTGCCGTCGTAGCCGACGGTCGAAACTGCGCAGCTGCCCGGGCAATGGCTCGACGTCTTGCTAACGGTGGGACCACTGATCAGCGCCAGGAAGATGCCGGTCGTGTCGCTCGGCGTCGATCCACCTTGATTGCTGCCGATCGGAAACGCCAGCAGGTTACGCAGACCGAAGTTCATGGTCCAGGTCTTGGTGCTGCCCTTGATAACCGACGTCGCAGCTTTCGCATAAACGTGCACGTTCACGTCTTGCGAGCCGTAAATGGAGCCGTCGATTCCGGGCGCCAAATCGCTCGACGCTCCCTGCAGCGGCACCGTGGTGACGTTCCCGGCGTCGTCCACCGTAACCTGCACCATGCCGAGGCTCTGCGAGGGCAGCATCGGCGGAGTCTGCGGTTGCATCACGCCCGTGCCGGTAACTCCAGCCGACCGATCACTACAACCAACAAGAGCCGCCAGCGCAGCCATCACGCCCGCAGCGCGAATTGCCGAAGAATGGAAACCAAGGCGCCGAGACATCGTCTTCCCCCGAGCGCCATCAGCGGCGCTCTTTTCATTGGAAGCCTCTGCGCAGAGCACTCTGTCGCAGAAGCAAAGGTTTGACTCCGTTGACGAAGCGTGCTCGGAACGCCAGCCAGCTTCGCCCTGCTTGTAACATTAGACGAGTCTAACCTAGCGTGAGTCACAGGCCGCTAACCAAGCGCCGGCGCCGCTACAGTATTCGCCCAACCAGTGAATTTTTCAAGAGTTGCGATCGTCCGGCCGCGCGGCTGCTGGGATCGGTTCGCCGCGATTCCACATTAAGATTCCTCGGCTATGCGCCCCGCGGTCCCGAATCAATCCCGTTAGTCGGCCGAGTGAGCTCACCGGTGTGCGTGCGACGCGCACCACCACTACTGGCGTGGCCACCGTCGCCGCCAAACCCAGCTCGCCCGCTCGCGACATCGGTGCGCTCAGCAGCACGCAGTCGTAGCGGCGTCCAACGTGCTCCAATAGTTCAGACACATCTGCAATCATCGAGTCCAGCGCTTCGTGAACACCGAACGCACCGCTTGGCAGCACATCGAGCGTTCGATCGCGACCGACAGTCACGCTTCGCACTACCGCGGCCCAATCGAGTCGGCCGGCAAGGACGTCGACCAGGCCCGGCGTACCGGGCAGACGCGTTACCGATGACAGCGATTGCCGCTCGACGTCGGTGTCGATGAGCAACACATCGCGCACCTGTCTAGCTGCAACCGCGCCAAGGTTCGCGGCCACGACGGCAGTCGTGACCGCGTCCTCTCCCACGATCGACAGCAGCGGCAAGTTGTCCGACTGGTCGGCGAGTTGCGCGTACAGCAGCCGATAGGCATCCGACGTGAGGTCGACTAACGGAGGTGTCTCCAGGTCCGCGCGCCGACGGCGAGCTGGCGCCGCCGGCGCTTCGCCGATCGACGCCAACACCGGCACGCCGGCGATCGACTCGGCTTCGTCACCGTCGGCGACGCGCGGCTCGCGCAGCTCGAGCGCCAGCGCAAACGCGAATCCGATGACGCCGCCGAGTGCCGCCGCTCCCGCGAGCATGGCCGGAACTGATGCACCGATGGCGTCGACGGATTTCGCCCGCGCATCGGCTGAATCCATGTCGCGATCCACGTCGCGCGCCTGCGCCAGCCATCGGCGCGCCGACGTGAACGCGGCAACCGCCGAGTCATGTGTCCGGGCGAGAGCTGCTGTATCGAGTACAGACGTCGAAGATGTCGAGGTGCCGCGCGCCGTGTCAGTGACGCTCTCCGGACGTGCGTTCAAGAGCCGGGCAGCGGTGAGCGTCGAATCCGATCGATGTGCGACGGACCCAGCCATCGCGATGTGCTTCAGGATTTCAATCGTGTCCGGACGCGGACGCACGAGCGGAAGGCTCGCTCGCATGGCGCTTCGCTCCTGTAACGGTGCGATAACCGCCGCCAGCAGCACGACAACGAACACAATCAGTCCGACGGCGCTCACGAGGAGCGGCCGTCGATAGACGTTCCGTGCGCGACGCCGAATCCAACCTGGTGCGTGCGGAGTTGACCTGAGCAACGCCGGTGCAACGAGAGGCGGCGTGTGCTCTGCTTCGGCACTCGTCGCCTCCGTCACCAGATTTTCTCTCGTCTCCTCCACGCTGCCTGACTCGGACATTGCTCCCACGTAGGCCGTCGACTCTTTCAAGGACGCCCACGTGGCGCCCGTCGTCAGCAGTCGCTACGGCTCGCCGAACGGGTCACCAGGGGGCGCAACGAGAGCCTTGGTTGGGGTGGGCAGCTCGCGGCGGTCGATCCAGCGACGGTAGTCTGCGGCGATCGAGGCCCAGTGCGCACGCTCGGCAAACGAATCGGCGGCGCGCTCGCGACGTTCGGCCGTTGCGCGAAGATTCGTGATCTCGAGCTCGGCGATTGCCCTCACTTCTTGCGCGGCATCGTGATTGGATGCCAGCAGGAGCAGCTGATCCGCGACCGCACGCTGCACTACGCGCTGCAGCGCCGCGAGCTTCGGCGTCGACGGCTTCCTCGCGCCCCACGTGGCTCCTGTTAGGGAGTCAATGACTTCCTCGAGAGTGAGCGGGCTCGACTCCGACGTCGCGAATCGAACTACACGGGCCGCGCGCTCGGGTTCGAGAATACTGCTCACGATCATTTGCGCCAGGGTTCGCGCGGCACCGAACTCGTCGAACGCGGGGCGCGTGCGACTGCCGAACAGTTCCTGAGACTCTTCGTACGAGAACGGCCGCGGTCCCAACAAGGTCAAGACCGTATCGGGGATCGCCAGCTCGGCCGGCGCGAGCGCGCCTAACAATTGATGCAAGGCCGCTCGCTGCTGCGTTGCGGGAATCGGTTGCGTCTCCGCCTGTCCGTCGCCACTCACCGCGTTGGCGTACTCCATGCCGCCGATCGTCTTGCCTAACGAGTTGAGCGCAAAGCGATGCAGAAAGTACACGGGCGCGAACCGTTCTTGCAGCAGCGCGACCGGTTCACCGGGTCGGATGTTGCGCAACCCGAACCCGGCAATTGCGGCGCGTCGAACCGCCATCTGATCGTGGAGAAAATTCGATGCAGAGGCCTGGTCGTCCCACAAGTTGGTGCGCGGATCGGAGGCGAAGTCCGGACGTGCATCGGCATCCGAAAGGAACAAGTAGCCTTTGCGCAGTCCGTCGGTGACGATTGCGCGAAGCGAGTCCGCTTCGCTGGCGCGCGGGAAAATGCCGTAGCCCCAATGGATCGCCCACACATCGTACGCGCCCGGACCAGCGGCATAGGCCTGGCTGATATCGATGCGCCCATCGGGCGCCATGTGGACGCGCGGCGGCGGATAATCCATGACAGATCCCCGCTCGTACGTCGATGCGATGTAGTTGTGCGCCAGGCCTAACGTGTGCCCGACCTCGTGCGCCGCCTTCTGTCGCACGCGGGCCAATACGAACGCCGTGTCGGCCGCAGATGACGCGGCGCCCATGAGGCCCGCGTACAGATTGTAGTCAGTGCGCTCGCGGTGCGAATCGAGCCGCGCCATCCCCTTGATGATTTCTCCCGTGCGCGGATCGCCGAGCGAACCGCCAATGGACCATCCGCGCTCGTTGCGATTTTCCCACTGCACCACGTTGTAGCGTGCATCCATGGGATCGACGCCTTCTGGTAGATCCTCGACGCGGAAGGCGCCCTTGAGACCCGCCTCGTCGAATGCCGTCGCCCACCAGCTCACGCCTTGTTTCACGGCGGTGCGGATTGGCTCGGGGATGCCGCGGTCGACGTAGTACACGATCGGATTCTTGATCGGGCTGTTCGGGTCCGATGGAGTGACGCGCTCCAAGCGGTGTCGCGCGATCCACCGCTGCTCGAGAGAACCCTGAACGGGCTGGCCGTAGTCCTTGAACGTGACGCCGAAATATCCGACGCGAGGATCGAGCGTCCGCGGCTCGTAGGCGCTGTCCGGAAGCGGGAGCAGCGACAGGTGCTGGCGCAACGTGATTGCCGAGGGATCCGGCACGATCGCGGAGACGATGTCGCCCGCCTTTCCGTTAGTCAGCGCGAACGTCAGCGAGGCGTCGATTTCCGTGTTTGCCGGAAACGCTTTGGTGTACGGCACGAAGATGGTCGATCGATCGCGGGCCAGCGCATACGAGCCTTGCTTGTTCGCATCGAGCGTTTCCGCAACGTGCGCCCAATCGCGGAACACCAGCGGGGTCGCATCCACGATCAGGACGCCCGCATGCTCGTCGACGATTGGCAGCGCGGCGACGGTGCTCGGCGGAAACGACTCGTGTACGCTGCGCACGTTGTCCTGGTTAGGCGATGAACTGCGATAGTTCCAGTTCTCGAGCACCAGCAGCACGTGGTTCCCGGCCCGATCGAATCGTGCGACGAAAGCAGCGACGTCGGCGCCCCGGTCGAGTCCGATCGGATTCGAGCCCAATCCCGTCGCGAGCGACACGAAGAGGAGCGCGCGCGTCGAGTCGCGAGGAATCTCGAGCAGTACGCGCTCGCCCTTCGCATCGAGGTCCAGCGGGAGAAACCCGTCCCAGTGCTGCGTGCCGGCCGTCGCGCTCGGGTGCGCCGGGCGGAGGCTGTCGTTAGGCGACGTCACCTGCGCTGCAGGCTGGACCGCGGGGACTCGTGCGTGCTGGCTTGCGCACGCAGCAGCAGCCAGGCCCACGGCAAGTCCGGCAAGGGTTCGCTTCATACGCGAGAGACCGAGAAATGAGAATGGGGCGGAGATGCGCGTGAAACGGCAGGTAATCGAGGGGACAAAGTAATGCGGGGGCGAGAGTGACCGGCACCCTCGCCCCCGCATTGCAGTGACGTCTCGGCTGGACGTCGACTTACTGCACCGTGACCGATCCCTTCATGCCCAGCGCGAGATGGGGCATGCAATGGAACGGATAGGTTCCCTTCGGCACTTTGGCGAACGAAATCACCTCGGTGTCGCCGGGATTCATGAGGAAGTTGCTCTGCAGGGGCGCCATCTGATTCGGCATATTCGCGATCAGCTGCGCCGTCGCTCCGCTTGGGATCGTGGTCGAGTCAAACGCAACGTCGTGCGGGCCGCCGGACACCATCGTGAACTTGATGCCGTCGCCTTCCTTGATCGTGAGGGTCGCCGGCTCATACCGATAGCCCTTGTCGTCACCTATCATCTTCACGTCCCATGTCTTACCGGTGATCGGGGCAGCCGCCGCCGATGTTGCCGACGCGCCGCCTGCAGCCGGGGTCGCGGCCGGTGCCGCGGCGCTCTCACTCGCCGGCGCCGCACTCGCTGCCGTGCTATCCGAGGTCGATGCCGCGTTCTTCGAGCCGCCGCCACACGCGCCAAGGACGAATGCGCCAGTGATCAGCGCTACTTGTCCGATGAACCGCATTACTTGAGGCCTCCAGTGCCGAGCTATTGCAAGAGTTGCTGGGATTGCTTCGGTCCTCTGACGCGAAGCATTGTGAACTTATTCACATGAGGTACGAAAGGCAAACCGCACACGCTCGACTAATGCACGCGCGACGTGCGTAAAGGAGTCATCACCACAACAAAACACGGGAGCGCCGCGATACGGCGCTCCCGTTCGTAACGCATCACGACGCACGACTTACTTGACGATGACGACGCCGGTCATCCCCTGGTGGATCGAGCAGTGGTAATTGAACGTCCCGGCTGTCGAGAATGTCCGGCTGATTGACTGACTGGCAACCGGGCTCCCTGCAGTGCCAATGTCAGGCGGCGTTCCGGCAGGCAAAGGCGTGTTGAACGTGACCGTGTGCGCCAACGACTGGAACACCCAGGTCACAGACCCGCCAGCCTTGATGGTGACCGACGAAGGATTGAACTGCTGACTCGTCGTCGCTGTGACACTCGCTGTCGTCGGGATGTCAGCGACAGTTACGCTGCCCGAACCATTCTTTGTGACTCCGCCCGAACTGATCGAAGCGGAGATTGACACTGGGCCACCAAGCGCAACCGAGGTTACAAGACCACCGCCGTTCACCGTCGCGATGGTCGTATCGCTCGAGGACCAGGTCGCGGCCGGCAGACCGCCCATCTGATGACCGTCCTGATCGAGCGGAACGGCAGTCAACTGCGTCGTCGTACCAGGCGCGCCGAAGATCGTTTGCGTATCGGGCTGGACCTGGACACTCGTGAACGTCTGTTGCGGTCCAACACCTCCGCCTCCACCGCCACCTCCACAGCCGGCAGCAACAACCGTGGCGAGAACGATGACTATCGAAGCGCGCATAAAATCCCCCGGGCCTGCGAGTGAAAAGAAGAAACGGGAAAGCGGTCGTACCGTTCAACCTTGAACAAACTTGAAAGCCGACATCTCGTCAGCTTGGAGTCTCTTTGTTCCTCGCCTACCTCTTCTCTAGCAGCGACTGAAGCGCCTTACCGTCCCCCCGCGCCATCGCGACCTCGGCTCCGAGGCTCACATCGTCTCGGAAAATGCTGGCAACGGCCAAGGTCTTCCCCTTGCTCTGATAGGCGACGGCGCAATCGCGCTTCTCAATGGAGCCGTGCACGTCGATGCGCTCCCAACCCGATGCGTGGCCCACGTAGGCAATCGTGACGTCGTAGTGGGCGCTCCAGAAAAACGGCGGGCTCCGAAAAGGTTCCCCGGCGCCCAAGAGGTTGCGAGCGGCGGCCTGACCCTGGCGCTCCGCGACCACCCAGTGCTCGACACGGATGTGCTCGCCCGTCCACGCGTCGGGCCAGCGCGCGATGTCGCCGGCTGCGAACACCCCGGCTGCGCTCGTCTCGAGGCGCTCGTTGACCGCCACCCCGCGATCCATGCTCAAGCCGGCCGATTCCGCGAGCCCAACGTTAGGCCGAACGCCGATGCCGGCGACGATGAGGTCGCCGCCAAGCGTGGTGCCGTCGTCCAAGACGATGCCGTCCGCGGTGACGGAGGTGGCCGTGTGCTGTAGATGAAAAACGACGCCGTGCTCCTCGTGCAGCGCCTTGACGAATTTGCCTAACTCGGCACCGAGGATCTTTTCGAACGGCACGGCCTCCGGCGCGACGACGTGCACCTCGAGTCCACGCGCACGCAACGACGCCGCGACCTCGAGGCCGATGAAGCTCGCGCCAATCACGATCGCTCGCTTGGCAGACGCTGACGACGCAACGATGCGGCGGCTGTCGGCGAGCGAACGCAGGTAGTGCAGGCGTGGAGACTCGGCGCCAGGTACGCGGAGCGCAATCGGACTCGCACCCATCGCAAGCAACACTCGATCGAAGCGATGCTCGGCCCCGCCTTCGAGCGTTGCGCGCTTGTCCTTCGCATCGAACGAGGCGACGCGTCCGCGCACGACATCGATACCATGCGCCTCGTCGAATCCCGGCGGACGCAGTGGAATCCATTCTTCGGGGGCGTTGCCTGCCAGGTAATCCTTGGAGAGGTTCGGCCGGTCGTACGGCGAATCGCGATCGACGTCGATCACCGTAATGCCGCCGTCATAACCTTCGCGCCTCAACATCTCGGCCGCCGCATTGCCCGCGGCGCCGCCGCCGATGATTCCAATGTGTCCCGGCCGGGTTCCGCTGCGCCGCGACGGGTTCGGCGTCGGCGCAAGCGGTTCGCGTTCGACCTTTTCAGTGACGTACGCCTTCTCGCCCCGGACCTCGACCCGCCAACAGGCAACAGGATTGAGCGCCGGCGCTTCCAGCGCCTCACCCGTACGCAGATTGAAGCACGCGTGATGCCACGGACAGTGCACGTGGTCGCCGTCCAGCAGCCCTTCCGCTAACGGTCCGCTGTAGTGCGTGCACACCGCACCCATGGCCAACACGTCATTGCCGCGCCGTACGACCAGCACCGCTTCGCCGTTGGCGTGACCGAGAAGCATCACGCCATCGACGAGCGCGGCGAGGGAAATGCCTAACGTAAGATCGGGTCCCGCCAGCTGCTGCTCGCTGCTCATGAGATGGAGACTCTCGAACGTGTGGTCGCAGAATTACCGGCAACGGGACCGCACTTCAAGTCGCCGAGCCGCGAGCCCTGTCGTTACTGACCCAGCTTCTGCTGCAGATTCTTGGCCGCCGCGAGATGCCCCTCGAACGCCGGGACGACCTTCTGAACGAACGCTTTGAGGTCGGCGTTCTGTATGGCGGGAAGAAGCGTATTGTTGATCGCGTCGATGACCTGCTGATGATACGCGACCTCATGGGCCAGATACGCCTTGTCGAATTCGGCGCCGTGCTTCGACTCGAGATCCTTGAGCGCCGCCTCGGCGGCTTCCTTCCCTTCATCGGGCTTTGGCGGCGTCGGCGTCACACCCAGCTTCTTCGCGAGATCACGGCCCTGCTGACGAACGGCGGTGTGATCGTGTGCGAATTGCTTGCCCAGATCGCGAACGTCCTTGCTGGCGCCGCGCTTCGCGGCCAAGCCGCTCGTTTCGATGTCCGCCGTGTTCGCTTCGTCGAAGATCGCGACGATCGTGGCGTCGTCGAGCGCCGCTTTGCTTGCCGTCGAAGACACAATCTTACTCGGATTGAGCTTCAACATATGCGTGGCCGGCATGGCGAACGCGGATGCGAGCCCCACTACCGCAGCAATGGATACCATCTTCAGCATGACATTCCTCCTCTTTCGTGCTGGATTGTGGTCCGGAGCCCACTCACCCCGGGATATGTCGTGCGGGGAAGATGATCTGCGTTATGACAATTTGTCAATCAAATCGTGTAGATATTGTATTTCGTTGTGCAATCTGTTATCCTGTCCGATGCGACAAGGACTGCCCACATGAATAGTGTAACTCGTTGGAACCGGAAGTTTTACGCCAGCACCCGCGGGCGTATTGTCGGGCTCCTGAGACGGGCAGCGCTCACGGTCGATCAGATCGCTCGCGATCTCCATCTCACCGATAACGCCGTCCGCGCTCATCTCGCAGCCCTCGAGCGCGATGGACTCGTCGAGCAGCATGAGCCCAGGCGCGGCTCGGTTGGAAAGCCGGCCAATACCTATCGGGTGACCGAGGAAACCAATCAGCTGCTTTCGCGCGCCTACGTGGTTGTGTTTGCGCGGTTGCTCGACGTGCTGTCGGAGCGGATGAGTGCGGCGGAGCTCGATAGCATCATGCGCACGGTGGGCCAGCGACTGGCAGCCGAGAACGCCCGGCCGTCGGGCTCGCATCGCGACCGTGTCGAACGCGCTGCGACAATCCTCGATGAGCTAGGAGGCGCCACGTCCGTCGAGGAACACGACGGAATGCTCCGGATTCGCGGGCACGGTTGTCCGCTCGGCGCCGTCGTACGCAGCCATCCTGAGGTTTGCGGTTCTGTCGAGGCGCTGCTGAGTGAGGCGGTCGGCTCGCCGGTCCGCGAATGTTGCGACCACGGTGAGCGGCCGCAGTGCTGTTTCGAGGTGGCCGCGCAGGAAGCCGGCTGAACGCGTGACTTGCTCGGTGGTAATGCGGCCCGACCACTTCGAGTGGGTCGGGCCGTTTTTTTTGCACCGCACGCACATTCCCGGCCTGCGCACGGTGTCCATGCCACGTAGTTTCCCGGTGTCGTCCCGTGCGCGGTACTGATCGACTAACGATCTGACGCCGCACGACATGGCCCAACGGGAGCCTCGGTGATCGTCATTCCAGCGCTCAATCTCCGCGATGGCGCAAGCGTGCGTCCGGAAAACGGCACGCGCGACGTTGACGCTGCGCATGCCGCAGACGCGATCGCGCTCGCGCGGTCTTGGGCGGGGCTCGGATTCAGCCGCATACACATCACCGATCTCGACGCAGCCTCGGGACGCGGCGACAACGCGCGGCTCATCGCGTCGCTGCTGTCCAACATCGAGGCTCCGGTGCAGGTCGGCGGCGATGTCCGCACGTTGGAGGAGATCGATCGTCTTCTGCAAGCGGGCGCCGACCGTGTCGTGATCGGCGTCCAGGCGATCGAAGACGGCCGCTGGTTGGCGGATGCCGCGGCACAGTTTCCCGGTCGGGTTGCGCCGGGTGTCCTCGTGCGCGACCGACACGTCGTAACGCGCGATCGAACGGTGATGGCGCGCGATTTCTTGAGCGTGATCGAGGATTGGAACGAGTTGCCGCTCGCTGCCGTGATCGTGACTGTTGCGCAGCGCCATCGGCACGTACGCGGGAGCGACTTGTTCCTGATGGAGGATCTGACGGACGTGTCGTTGAATCCGGTAATTGCGGCCGGAGGCATCACGACGCTGTCGGAGCTGCGGGATCTGGAGGAGCGCGGCGTGTCGGCGACGATCGTCGGTTGGGCATTGTCCGCGAGGCGCCTCGATGCGCGCGTGTTAGCCGAAGAGTTTCCGCAGGCCTGACGCGGCGCTCGAGGCTGCCGCGTCTAATCGTTAGGCGAGACACCGACCACGCGCCGTGCGCGCGGAGCGATCCATGTTCGACTTGTCGCAGCTGAATTTTTCGCAGGATGACGGCTTCGTGTCGGTGGTCGCGCAGGATGCAGCGAGCGGCCTCGTGCTCATGGTGGGACGAGCCGACCGCGACTCGATCGCGGAGACGCTGGCCACAGGCGACCTCCACTGCCATATCCGGCTCGATGGCCGGTGGCGGTCGAACGCCGGCGGCCCGGGTCATCGTATCGTTTCGCTGGCCTGCGACTGCGATGGCGACGCGTTGCTGGCGCGCGTCGTTCCGGCCGGCCCTGCATGCCACACGGGAGCGCCTTCCTGCTTCTCCCACCCGGAGGACGACGAGACCGGCGCGCTCGCCGAGCGTGCGGGCACCGGGACCGTTGGCGCGGCGCCGCGCCGCCGGCTGCGAGAGTTAGGCGACGACGCAGTCGATGCCATCGCTGATTCGGCCCGCCGGGACGTGGCCATTGCGAGCGCCGAAGTCGCGGATCTGGTGTATCGCGCGCTCGGTGCACTCTGCGAGGCCGGCGGATCGCTCTCCGACGTGCAGCGTCTGCTCGGCCAGCGGCCGACGCCGGCCGGCCGCCCGATGCGCCCGCAGCCGCACGGACGCTGACGGGCACGACTGGCGATCCGATGCTCACCGTGATTCCTTGATCTTGGATGACCTCCGCTGCCTCGCCGCACACAGACGTCGCCGCCCGCCTGGCGTCGTTCATCGGGCCAGAGCGCGTTCGCACCGGCGTCGCGCTGGCGCCGTACAC
>Ga0207695_10007485_pt1 | contig 13871 bp, 20 predicted proteins | sample KBSC54metaG_FD_184354 | JGI IMG/M metagenome (GOLD analysis project Ga0207695, IMG submission 184354) | Corn rhizosphere microbial communities from Kellogg Biological Station, Michigan, USA - KBS C5-4 metaG (SPAdes) (version 2) | ecosystem: Host-associated > Plants > Roots > Rhizosphere > Soil...
GAGGTGCGTTATCTGGACATGATCGGCAAGTGCATCGCCGAGGGCAGCAGCTTCGGCGTGGTGGCCCTGACGGAAGGATCGGAAGTGCGGCGGCCCGGCCAGAGCGAACGCTTCGTCGGGGTGGGCACGCTGGCGCGCATCCAGGAATGGAGCACGCCCTCCCCCGGCCTCATGCGCATCGCCTGCCTGGGCAGCGAGCGTTTTCGCATCGTGCAGGCCGAGCAGCAGAAACATGGACTATGGACCGCGCAGGTAGAGATGATGGAAGCGGACCGTGCCGTGACGATCCCCGAGGAGTTGCGCAATACCTCGCAGGCGCTGGACAACCTGCTGCAATCGGTATTGCGCCAGGGCCTGCCGGACAGCGAAGTGCCCATCGCCGCGCCTTACCGGCTGGACGATTGCGGCTGGGTGGCCAACCGCTGGGCCGAGATGATGCCCATCTCCGTCAACCTCAAACAGAGCCTGCTGGCGCTGGACAATCCCCTGTTGCGGCTGGAGCTGGTGCAGGATGCACTGGATGAGTTGGGCTGGCTGAAATAATTAGTTATTTCCATAATGCAACTAACTATCCTGCTTCAGATTTCCTGATATTTGTACTTCCCCATCACGGCGACACGCCACTGATCCCCGCCTCGGCCAGCAGCGCCGACATCCCCGACCAGAAGATCTGGATCCCGATACACAGCAGGATGAAGGCCGACAGGCGCAGCACCACCATGGTGCCCAGTCGCCCCATCAGGTGCACCAGCTTGTGCGCATAGTTGTAGCAAAGGAAGATCACCAGCGCCGTGAGCGCGGCACCCAGCGCGGCACTGCCGACCGAGATCACCCAGTCCAGCAGGCGGGTCGGCGTATTGGCGCCCAGCGTGATGGACGCGGCGATGGTGCCGGGGCCGACGGTGAGGGGGAAGCTCATGGGATAGAAGCTGCGCGCCTTGATTTCGTCGTCGGGCAGGTCCTCGTCATAGGTCTTGGCCACTTGAGTGGGGATGGAGCTGTCCTGGCTGTTGTCGTTGAGCAGCTTCCAGCCCGAGACCGCCACCAGCAGGCCGCCGCCGACGCGCACGATGGGTAGCGAGATGCCGAAGAAGGTCAGCACGTGCGAGCCGATGAAGATCGCCGCCACCAGCATGAACCAGCAATTGATGGCGACCTGGCGCGCGATGCGCTTTTCGGTGCTGCGACTGACGTTGCCCAGCAGGTTGGCGAAGACCGGCGCGATGCCCAGGGGATTGAGGATGGGCAAGAGCGTGACCGGGATCAGGACGACCGCCTTGAGGAAAAGGATGAACATGGCGCAATCAGAAATAAACGGCGAATAATCGGCATTGAAGGTTGACCCGGCAGCGTAGCTGAAAGCCGCTACGCTGCCAACCACGGCCGCATCTGCCGTTGCGCGGTTGTGCCCTCTTCCCTCAGGCGGCCCGCAACCGCATGCCGCGCACCCGCGTGAAGAGCAGCACGGCGATGCCCAGGTTCAGCAGGTTCCAGGCGATGCCATTGGCGAAGGCCGCGTGATAGCTGCCGGTGAGATCGAAGATCTTGCCGGACATCCAGCCGCCCAGCGCCATGCCGAACATGGTGGCCATGATGACCGCGCCCACGCGCTGGCCCGCTTCAGCCGCGGGGAAGTATTCGCGCACGATGATGGCGTAGGACGGCACGATGCCGCCCTGGAACAGCCCGAACAGGGCCGAAATGAGATAGAGCGAGGCCAGGCTGTCGAAGGGGATGAACAGCAGCAGCGACAGGCCCTGCAGGGCCGAGCCCAGCAGCAGCGTGCGCAGGCCGCCGATGCGGTCGCAGATGGCCCCGGAGACCAGGCGGCTGACCACGCCACAGGCCAGCATCAGCGAGAGCATCTGGGCACCGCGTGCCGGGCCGTAGCCGAGGTCGCCGCAATAGGCCACGATGTGGACCTGGGGCATGGCCATGGCTACGCAACAGGCGACACCGGCCACGCACAGCAGCAGCTGGGCGGAGCCCGGTGCCAGGCCGAAGGGACGCGGGGCGTCGCTGCACTGCTGTCCTGCACCGGCGGGCGGGCGCGCATGAGCAGGGCCAGCGGGCACATGACCAGGATGCAGATCAGGCCCAGACCGCGATAGGTTTCCTGCCAGCCGTAGTTGTCGACGAAATGCTGGACGATGGGCGGCCAGATTGCGCCGCCCAGGTAGTTGCCGCTGGCGCAGACCGCCACGGCGATGCCGCGACGCTTGCGGAACCACAGCGAGGTATCGGCCACCAGCGGAGAAAAGGTGGCGGAGGTCCCCAGCAGGCCGATGAGGATGCAATGCACGGCCATGAAGGTCCAGATGTCCTGGGCCCAGGAAGCGGCGATGAAACCGCCGCCCAGGCACAGCCCGCCCAGCATCATCGGCCGGGTGATGCCGGAGCGGTCGGCCATGCGGCCCATGAGCAGGCCACCGACGCCCACGCCCAGCATGGTGAGGGTATAGGGCATCGAGGCCAGGCCCCGGTCGACGTAGTAATGCGCCTGCACGTAGGGCAGCACCACTGCGATCACGTACATGCCGCTGGCACCCACGACCATCAGGATCATGGTGATGCAGAGGCGCATTACGGCGTAGGGGGAGTCGACCTGGTGGGGGTCGGTGGGTGCGGGGCTTGCGGGGGAGGATGGGGGCATGGGGGTCTCCTGATCATTTTTTTAATGGGGCGCTGCAACGCCCGCTTGTTCTCGGTTGGCAATTTTTCTTGGCTGACTGCTGGCGATGAGCTTGGTCGGATCAGCCTTGTTTCTCATCTTTTTTATAGGGATAGTAATCGAGGCAGATGCCCAGGCTTGCTTCGGCAAGGCGTCCCATCAGCGCTGGTTCCAGCTCAACGACGATATTGAAATCGCTGAAGAGTCCGACAAACAATTCGGCCCGTCCTCCTTCTGCACGAACTTTCCTGAAAAACAAAGCTTGTCGGGAAAATGCTTCGACTTGCCGCGCTATCTCCTCTTCTACCCAAATGGTATCGGAGAGCACTGTTTTCTTCGTTAGTCTTTCGGTCCAGTAGGAGAAATCATAGGCACCTCCCAAAGGTTTTCCATGAATCGAGAAGCGAGGACTTCCCACAGTCCAACTGCGATTGGGCGTGCGCCCCATCGTTCTTGAAATCTCTTCGTGAGGCATATCTGGATGCCAAATCCGAAGGGAAATAACGTACTGATAAGCACAGGGATCTGGTTCTTGCATGTTCATGACACCACGTTTTTGTTCAGAGGGTCGTTATCGGACCAAGCCGCTTCAGCCGAAGGAAGATTCAATCTTGCGCAATCATAGTCGGCTTCTCTCGCCCCTTTGGGTCCAAGAAATTCAACTTCAAGAAGTCGTCGATTCGAAAACCTGATCAGCAATTTCCCGACGTCTCTGCGACCAAAAAAAGGCAGCTGTTTTACCAAATGCTGGATGTCATGGCTCGTTGAGCATTCCCGGCCTATCGTGACAGCAAGCCACAGTAGCGGAATCACTGCCATCGAAAACAGGAGCACTGGCTGACCGTGTGCCTGTAGTCTTGGTGTTGCTCACATTTGGCCGCTGGTGATTTCATGGATCATCTTTAAATCGCGGGATGGAGCCAAAATCCGAGAGCAACTTCTCCTTCAATTGGTTTGCCTTTTCCATATCAGCGTCACCCATTTTTCCAGCCAGCATCTTTAAATTCGATGCGAGAAATTGTTTTAGCTCTGCTTTTTCTTCATGACTTTCCGCGACAGAGAACCATGCGTAGGACAGTGGTAGATTCTTGATCGGAGAGCCTTCGCCATAAGCGAACGCAAGGTCAACTTCAGCTAAACGGAAGCCTTTTTGTGCGGCACCAAGGAAAAACGGAACAGCTTCCTGGATGCTGCGCTCTTTGCGAAGAATGACACCAAGGATATGAATTGCGGGCGGATATCCACTCTCGGCCGACTTGGTTTCCAGCTTGACGCCTTCATCACTATCTTTTCTTCCACATTGCCCCGTCAAAAGCTGAGTGCCCAACAAATATTGGGCCTTGGGATTCCCTTGCTGAACTTCTGCCTCCAGCAACTTTTGTGAGGCATCGCTGCAATCGCGGGGGAGTTGCGCATGAGCGCAGTTCAACAGAAATAACAGTAGAAAAAAAATTGCCGGGTAAATTTTCATTTTGAATTTTCGTGATTGTTTGAATTCTCGCCGATTGCGGACGCGAACGCGCCAAGAAGAAGTCATTGCGGATGAGACACCGAAGGCAACTACCGCAATATAGGTCATCCTAGCCGCAATAACGTTCGCCTCTCAACCGCTCTCCGCCACGTTTCCAGAATTTGCTGCAGGGCAGACTATTTGGTCCAGCGTGTGGACTATCAGGAATTCATTTCTCCGCTGCACGTTTTAAAACTGCCTTCAATTGATCCCAATACCAAATGGACTCGTTGACGAATTCTGCGGATAGCGCGCTATCCCAAAGTTGGATGTTTGTTTCAATCCCTTCGCGAAGCAACATGGCTTGCATCAGGCAAAGCGTTCGTCGCCGGCCAGTAAGCCAGTGAGATGACTCCGACGAAACGAGCTTCATTGCTTGCTGCAACGAGCATTCGATCTTTTGTCGTAGCCGAATAACCGCGCGCTTGTCATCCTTCCCAAATGCAGGGCCCAATACGTAATACATAGCACCGGCCGCAGCAGCATCGTACATGTCCTGAAGATAATCATCCACGCTGCACGAGCTGCCAACGCGGTCGATCTCACCGGAAACCGTATCGACCAGGTAGGCATTAACCCCAACATAGCAACGTTCCAGTATCCCTCGGACGACATACGCCTCACTATTGGCGCGGATGATCCAGTAGTCACTCCGCTCAGACAGCGTACAGGACTGGATTGCAAAAGGTTCGGTAGCCGAGGAGCGGTCAAGATAGCGAAGCACCAAGGTCTTCGCCTGTTCTGCATCGATCATTACTCCCTTCCACGTTTGCGTAGATCAGACCAGCCATTCGGATGATTTTAGTCATGTCCTCTTCTGGCCGGCTGCGGACACGCTACTCACTCAAACTTCGGCGAAGCGCAATTCCAGGCATTTTCATCATATCGCCCCCAGTGCAGCTTTCCGTTCGATGTGTAAACGGCCATGGTGCCCGCTCCAGATTCTTTCGATGGGTAAGAGTCGAATTCGATTTTTCCATCTATTTCCAGAGGAGGCTTGGATTCGTCCAACGGTCTTAGGCGTAGGCGCAAGTTGTTTTCCGGATCCAGGCTCCAAGCGCCAATCGCGAGATTCCCTTTTCTAAAACGCTCATTGACGTCGCACGGCATGAATGAGATCAGCGTTCCATCATGCTCAAATTTCCAGGCTACGCCAACGTCACCAGTCCGAAAAAGATGCGGAAAAGATGCAGTGGTTCCGGGTGCAATAGAGGCAGGAAAGAAATTGGAGAGCCAGCTTCCCACCACTTTATCCGACATCCCATCGCCCTTCGCCCTACTGGCGGTTGTCACCAGTACCAGAGAAATGAGTGCAAAACAAATGTTGATTTTTTTCATGATTTTAGTGTGCTCTTCCAGTGAGCAACTCCGGAAACATTCTTGCGTCTCTTCTTGGCCGATTGCAGACGGCACTTAGGGCCTGTGTCAATTCACGCGTCTCTCTAGAAGGCAGGCTTCCGCTCCCTTGCAAACCGCATAATGCGGCACGCCAGCTCCGTCACGGGGACATTACTTAGGAAACGAGTGCATTCAAAGGACATGAATGCCGGAAAACGTTGCCGGATCTTCTCTTCTTCTCGGTGCGAGTTCCCATTGAGGTAATGTCGTCCCATTTGGCGGCTGACAATGATCTCAACACATTCCTCCAGCTCGAAGGATGGTAACAGCAAGACAGACAGAGGATTATGTTCGATTCGGTGACGCAGCCCTAGATAACCTTCGGCAACGTCTGCTGGATATGTAATGAAGCCGGAAGATAGGGCAAGAACTACGGGCGCATTGCCTATGGAAACAATTGATTCGTAAATTGCCAAGTTTCGCTGTGCGTATGCGCGATAGCCTTTCGTTTCGATAAATGCGGAAATATCGCCCGCAGAGGAGATAAAGGATTCATCAAGATCGATGAACTCCCAAGCTAGCAGCTTCCCCAGCAACTTTCCAACACTCCTTTTTCCGGCACCGCCTGGGCCCGCGAGATGAAGTACATTTTTCATTTTTTTCTTCTCATGCGCATGGCCGAAGCATATGTCCGACGTCTGTTCTTGGCCGATTGCGGACGTCTACGAACCTGTAATCCATTGGTCCGTATCGCGACATTTATTCAGTCCCACAACGCGAAATCCATCCTCATCCTCGGAGACATTGACGCCGACCAAAGCAAGCGCGGAATTAATTGCATCAGCACCGACAATCGGACCTGAAACCAATTCGCCGCCATTGATCACCGCACATGCTTGCGTCCCGACGCCTCCAAAGTATTCGGCTTCCAAGTATAGGACGATACCTGGAAGAGCGATTTTTTTGCAAAGAGCGATCAACGAGTGTGGCATCGCTTTTTCACCACCCTCCGTCAGAGGAAGGAAAGGAATGCCGGTGGCCGCTCGCAGAGCGCTTGTCATTGGAATCATAGCCAACCCCTGATTTAACTCCACCAAACCCGGAAAGACGGCCGAGCCCCCATTTTCTAAAGAAGATCGCGGCAAAACGAATGCCTGAAGGGTATATGCCATTTTTATATTTCACACGATTCGCGTCTGGCCGAATTAGAGCATGCCCTCGGATGACGTATGCATAGTCCTCTTCTGATCGATTGCAGTCATTCCGGTAGCTTACTAAAAACTGTGACATCACTACTCGTCGCAAAGATGAATGAGTTCCCGCTATAGGAAAATCCAAACGTTTGAAAGTAACCAGATGCGATATGCAGACAGTCTGTTTGATGACCTTCTACGAAAGGTGATTTATAGGGGCCACAGAAGAACAGATCAGACTCCGGCCAGTTGGGAGCGGCGCTTTCCAGCGATTCCCCACGCTTGTTGGCAAGAGGCAAACCACCACCAACCATGCCAGCCAGCTGTATTCGTTCATCCTTCAGCGGGCCTATCCCTTCACAAGTCAAGGACGATGCAGAATACCAATCGCCATTGATCTCATAGTCGCGCGCGATTTTTTCCCCACGCGTGCAATCAATCACTCCTCTGCCAGCGCTGGACACAACCAAAAGCAATTCTGATCGTTGTGAGAACCCAACTTCGGTTAGACCTCCAACAGCGAATGCTCCCGTCTTTTGCCAACCAGGGGGACAAGCTTGAGATGGAATCTTCGACAACAGCTGAATGAGTCTTGCACGATTGTTTTTTTCGTATTCGTTCATGACGTGCCGATGCATTTTTCGTTATAGGAGATTCCGCTTTTGGCCGATAGCGGATCTTTTTCGAAGCGCTCTTAATACAGCAATTCCGGGGGGCGAGGCCATTTCAGATAGGGAAGCAAGCTGACTTTGTCTTCTTCGGAGAGAGGTTCCGATAAAGGGATTGCCAACGCTCGCACTTGCGGCCAAGGGGCCTGTTCTGCGATTTCTGCCGTGAACCCCATCAGTTTCTCAATGTTTTCAACTGGAGGGGTGAGCAATAAAGGCGATAGATCGCAGACATAACTGAAATTAAAAGTGTTGCCGCGTCTAGCCCATTCGCAAGGTCGCCAAGCATGCTCCGGCACCTCGTGCAACATAAAATTCACGATGTCGACGCCTTCGGCCTCTGGGCCGCGCAACTGCTCTCTTACCGTTTTGAGTCTTCGCTTGAACCAGGTTGCGAATCCCCAATGCGTCCTATTGAGTTGCAGTGTGCGTTTCTCGCTGCGCGCCTCGTAATAGATTCGTGCTGTAGTAATAGTCATAATAGAAACGATAAGCTAAGACGGCTCCTGCCCGAAATCGGCCTTGACCGTCGCCTCTACTGCGGCAGAAGCGTGTTGATTCCATTCCGGAGGATCGCCATATCGCGCTTTGCAAGAGCATTAAAAGAGTCCAGCGCGCTGAACTAATTCTTCGATTGCCTTATAAGTCGTCTGCATATTAGGCACGATGCCGGCGATATCTCTTAGCCCCGAGATAAGTCCTTTGACAGTGAATCTATTAGGTTTATCTGCCTTCACCGCAGCGTTGCACTGCTCGACGTGATCCAACATATCTTTCCTAGCGGCGGGATCAACTTCACTAGATGCGTTAATCGCTATTTTCATATCATTCAGCAGCTCAAAAATCTTTGAGATATCCGCGTCGACCGTTTGATAAATGACAGCACTTGAACCTGAACCATTTTGAATTGCACCCACTGGACCATGCACAGTGGTATTGAACACGTTTGGCGATGGAGCCTTTTCTCGGCGCTCGGCAAAGTGGAGCGCGACTTCGGTCTTATTCTTAGCTAGAACCCTGCTGGCGGCACTATCGAAGTCCAAAGCTTGCTGCAGTTTCGGATCGATTTCTCGTAAGTAGACGCTACGTAACGTCTGAATTTCATGCTCAAGAGAATCGTGGGTAATCTTATGAAGCGCATTTTTTTGCGCAAGTTCTTCTACATCACGCAAGACGCTAGATGCCCGGTACGCCTCAGAGCGGATTTCGTCAGATCGGGCGGTGAGTTCGCTCACAATCGCTTCAAACACCATTTTGTACCGAGCCCCTGAATTGAGCGTGCCTTTCGCAGCCAGACTTCGCTTAATACCCTCAATTGATTGCTCTATACGTACCGTTTGTTGCTGCAACTTATTGGTTCTCTGCTCGGCAAAGAGCACATCAAATTGTTCATGCATTTATTCATCCCTCCGGTCCACATCTTGATATTTTTTCCGACAACTAGACAGAGTTCCACCAACGATCGATCAAGGAACTTGATCGCGACCCGATGCTGAGTCCCTGGAGCCAATATTTCGTGTTCAGCCAGTAGCCAACGGCAATCGAAATATTCGGCATCGATCGATAACAAGCAACCGTAGCCGTGAGATTCATAAGATCGAATAGGTTGGCGTCGACCGCCATCCTCCATCCTTATAAGATGAAGACGTACTATCACGTCAGGAGCAGGAATTGGCTTATCCATTTGTGCCAATCATATAGTACGTTGAGAACCAGGCACCCGTTCCCGGCCGAGGGCGGACTTCCTTAAATCGTATACAAAGAGATGCGATCACCCCATCTGCAACCTGACCATCTGTTTCTCGAGCGATGTAAGTACCAAGTTAACAATGTGATCGACGTCTTTGGATGCCCTTATCTGTGCCACGGCATCAGTTATTTCTTGAACATGCGGTGAGATATATGCCGCGCTACTCAAATGAGATCGGATCGAATCAAGTACTGCGACGCGGATATCAGAATTTACGGATTTGAGTAGTTGGAGCAAAACTAAAATCGCGTTGTAACTCTGGATATCGCCGAGAGTCTCTGCGCATCGAATACCCCACTTTTCGGGCTTGCCAAGGCACGAGGTAGCAAGAGCACTCCAATCGCTATCGGTAAATCTGCTCAAAATCAATCCCGCCTGCGATATTCCCTCATCTGACCAATAGTCAGACGAGAAGTCGCGACCAAGATATTCATCGTAAAGTTCGTACATTTCAGATTCTCGCGGGTCCAGGAACGCCCGCTTGTTCCGAACGCCAAACCATGAGTATTTCCATCCACAACAAACAGCCTGAATTCGTGGGACAGTTTGCGTAGAAGGGCCACTTCTGACCGATAGCGGACATCATAGCCCCAATAACAATGACGATCGCCGATATGGAAACCGCCCATGGTTCTCAGCAAATCATGCGAACCCCTAAACGAGCATGTGATCGGGATAGCTCCGTTATCTGCCGTTCATCATTAGCTAAAAACGCGGCCAGGAAAGCACGCTTCTGAAAACTTGCGGACGACATCGGGACGTTGAAACGCAAGCATGGAAGCAGCAAGAAAAAAGCGGGCGCTCAACGGCAGGTATTGAGATCTGTATTGCTGATGATCATTCCTTGCTTGCTGCCTACGCTCCGGCTCAATGACATATCCTCGGCATGATAACCAGGTTCATCTTGTTCCAGAACGATATACTGCGCGCCGTTTTTCCAGGCACGCAGAGATCCGTAAACCCTTCCCTTTTTGATGTCTTTCAGATACTCGGCTGTTGCGTCGCTGTAGTTCTTGTCGAAGTAGGCTGATGCTGCGGCAACATCCTCTTTTTTCCCGCGCATGATATAGAACGCGGATTCCGCATTGCTACTGTCTTCTGTCGAAGCAAAGACAGCGGCCAAAACGGGAACCTGAACATGCGCAAATTCCATCTGGCAGAGCGGTACTCCCATCACCATCAAAGACTTTGCACGAGGAAAGCATTTATTGGGTTCAGAATCCGAGTCCTGTACGACAACAGCCTTCTTCGATACAAGTAATTGCGCATCAGCCATTTGCCTTACAGTTCTGGGGGTGGCACTTAATTTCTCACAGGCCTCCTGGACCGAGCTTGCAGTCGCCTGCAACGCATCATTGTCACGACACAGACATCGACATCGGGTGACTCTGCAACCGCCAATTCCTGAACGTGACCAAACACCTTCAGCGATTCACAAGCAGAACGATTGCAGAAAATATCATTCCCCAAAATACCAACACGCCTGCCAATCCCATCAACATGAGGATCTGGCTGAGATAACGAAGAGCTGATCGTGCTTGATGGAATCTGTCATTCATCTTTGCCAGGAACAGGATGGCGAGCCCCGAACAAATGGTGAAGAAGATGGTGCCGCGGATACTGGCCGTGACAACCCGATTCCCCTCCTTCAACCACGAGGAATAGGAATGATCCATGAAGCTCACTACTATCAGCCATTGAATCGCGATAACGATGCCCGCAAGGACCAGTCCGATTTTTGTCTTCATTGAAAATGAGAAGTCAGATTTCAGACCATTTGCCAGTAGTACTTCGCCGCCAGCCGATAGGCTCGCAATGGTTCGGTGACGCTTGCATCCAAGGCAAGCGGTTCATCAATGACTTGTGAGAGAGGATCGCAGGTCATATGGCTTCTTTCGATATGTCGGTTGGGCCGCAGTCCGTCCCGGGCCGATTGTGGGCATCGTGCGCAAGAAAAATCCATGTCACTCGCGGTTGCACAGGACTCCGATTACATCGTTACAGGTAGCGATTGGCCAACTCGTCGATCGCCACCGATAGGTGGCCTATATTGACTCCTTGCATGCGCCACACCTGCTTGCGTGATTCCTAGTGCATAACTCGCACCGTACCCAACATGTCATGCACACCAAGCACCATCATCGCGAGAAATGCAATCAAGGCGAGGTAGCACGTACTGTAGTTAAGCTTCGTCGAAAGCGGAACTCCGTAATAGCGCGCATTGTCGGGATGACTCGGATCATAGTTCCAGGCTAGTCGAAGTTGCGGCAAAGCCAATATCGCAACCAGGATCAGCATCGGGCTCGGATGGTAGACGAACAGCGCTATCAACACCGGAACGCCGGCGAACCAGATACGGGGAGACAATACTGCCGTAATGCGGCCACCATCGAAGGGCGACAACGGGATGAGATTGAATAGATTGAGGAAAAAGCCACTGTATGAAATGGCGAGCAACAGCGAGCTGTCCAGTTGACGTGCTGCGAAATAGCAGGCAAGCGCTGCAATACTGCCAGCAAGTGGGCCGGCCAATCCGACATACGCTTCCGTTTCTGCATCGAGGGGCTTGTCCTTCATTTCTATCCACGCACCGACGAATGGAATGAAGGTCGGCAAGCCGACATCCAGCCGCCGATTGCGGGCTGCCCAGTAATGGCCGTATTCGTGAATCAGCAGCATGCATACAAAGCCCAGCGCATAGCGCCAGCCGAAGATCAAGGTATAGCCTAATAGCGACAGCAGCATGGAACCGCCCGACGCAAGCAACTTGCCGAACTTGAGCCCGGATAGGGCAAGCACTAGCAGTTTGATCATGACGTTTGCTCAGCGTGAGTCCGCAGGCCCGGGCGACGACGGTGGAGTGTTCTGCGCTTCCGGTGGAATTAGCACGGTCGAAACGGGAGCATGCGTATCTTCTCCCGACACAGTCGGAGAGGCAGTCTTGGCTTTACCGGTAAAGAACTTCTTGAAGGCCGCGCCAAAGCCGAACACGGCCAACAGAATCACCTTGAAGAACTTGGCAAAAAAGGCAGCAATGAGAGCAAACAGGCCCAGCTTCTTGATCGCCACCCCAGCCACCAAAGCGGCAAGACCATATTCGGCGACATGATCGGTGGATGCGTTGAAATCAATGTATCGTTTGCCTTCGTTGAAACTGATCGCCGCAAGCAGTTGTTGCGCAGCTGGCTTGTATTGTTGGAGCAGATCCAGCGAGCTGACCATAGTGAGTGAGAGATAGCCTTCACGACCCAATGCTAAGGTACGGTAATTCACCGAAAGGTCGGATGGGGCATCATGCTTGCCTTTGTTGGCCACGATGGCTGACCACACCAGCTTATGTGTAGCCGAATCATATTTGGGTATCTCGGCCCAACCGGTCACTTCGATCTCAGGAATCCCGTGTTGCGTGCGCTCAGCATTGGCGGCCTCCGTGCCTTCCTTGAGGTTGCTGAGGATGTCGTCTGCCTTCCAATCCTTGGCATCATCGTCACGGACATAGCCGGCTTTTTCCACGGTCAGTACGCTCAGCCATGAGCTTGTGCCATCGGTAGGCACAATGATGCCGACCAATCCTTGTTCATTAACGCGGTTGCCAAGGGAACGCAAATAACGTGCCGCGGCAGCAGAAGGGATGAATGCAGTTCCAGCCGGGAGCGCAAGCTTTGCCTGATCTTGGATATCGATGGAGACAGGGCCATGCTGGAGAAGCTTTTCAGCCTCCTGAGCCGCAGCTTTTTGCTCGGCTTCGGTCGCTTGGTCCACCGCATTGGCGCTGCTGCAGATGAAAAATAGACTTGCAAAAAAAGAAATGAGAAAACGCAGTGATGCATTCATGGATGGAATTCCCCTTTTAATTGTTTATGTCGGCGGTATGGCTGCCAAACATTATGGCAGAAGAAGTTCCCGACTGATGAGATTGAGTGGCATGCCGGCCTCAAAGCTGTCATCGCCAAAAATTGGATTCTGCTCGTGTACCAACGGCGTCAGAAGAACCACCCAAAGCTACTGCTTCGATAAAAAGAAAGAGCGATTTTCTGTGACGCATGGATTCACCTTCCGGATTTCACAAGCTCACATGCAACGATTTCCACGTGCCCCGCTACCAACTCGATACACCCGAAATCACCTTCGAGCGTGAGCCTATGGGGAGCAAACTGTATCGCTTCAATCTCACCGAGGCTTGGGCTGCCGTCGGCAGTGCAACGGCCTGCATTGAGCGCGATTGGATGAAAGCTCATCTGCACGTCGACATCATGCAAGGCGATGGCGTCGATCCGAACTCTCCGGTCCTCCACAGTAAGGACTTCAAGGCCGGCATACGTCTTCTCTTGCGCCCACTCAATGGAGAGGAGCTCACCCTCCAACAGGTCATGCATGTTCATGCGACACTCCTGAATATCGGCCTGCCAGACACCCGCACATAAAAAAGCCGTCCGGGCCACCAGGGCGCGAACGGCGATCAGCAAGCAAGGCAGGCAGCCTCAGCCCACGTGATAAAGATGCACCGGCCGAAACCCCAGGCGCTCCTTGTGCCGCGCAATCTTCTGCAGCATCCGCAAGCCTTCCTCATGCCCGGCCACCACTACCCGGCGCACGGCGCTGCGGCCTTCGATACCGTCCCAGGCTTGCGTGAGTACCCAGTCACCCAGCAGATCCTGCACCAGGTCCACCGTGAAGATGGCGCGCGTCTTGCCGTCGGTGAAGTGCAGGCGCGTGGCCACGGTCACGGGCAGTGCATGGG
>Ga0207695_10007487_pt1 | contig 13870 bp, 12 predicted proteins | sample KBSC54metaG_FD_184354 | JGI IMG/M metagenome (GOLD analysis project Ga0207695, IMG submission 184354) | Corn rhizosphere microbial communities from Kellogg Biological Station, Michigan, USA - KBS C5-4 metaG (SPAdes) (version 2) | ecosystem: Host-associated > Plants > Roots > Rhizosphere > Soil...
GGCGGCCATCGGGCTTGCGGGGCTTGGCACCTATCATGCCTGGCGCATTACGGGCGCCGATCCCGGTCACACCGGCTTGTGGTTGGCGGCGATGGTCACGGGCTTTCTTTTCATCGGCCAAGCGCTGCTGCTGGCACATGCCCGCAGCGCGCCCCTGCGCTATGCGGTGCTGTATGAAAGCAGCTGGCGGCTGGTGATGGAGACGTTGCTCTGCGGCCTGATTGCGCTTTGCGCCTGGACCCTCTGCAAGTTCAGCGCCCATCTGTTTGCTTCGCAGGCATCATTGCCGCGTGCCTTCGCCATTCCTCTGATGACCCTTTGCCTTGCCGCGGCCTCAGAGCTGCGCGCCGGGACCTTGCTGCATCTGATGAAGCGCAGCGCCGTGATTGTTTTCGCATTCCTGCTGCCGCCGCTGATCTTCTTTGCGACCGTCATCATCCTGTTCGGCGCGCTCAGCCGCTGGCAGCCGCCGCTGACACTGTGCGGATTGCAGGGCCTGCTCCTGGTGATCGGGATCAACGCGTCCTATCGCGGCGGCGGCGAATGGCGCCCGCTCTGGCGGCGGCGTGCGGAATTTGTGGCGGCGTTCCTTTTGCCGCCGCTGGCGCTTCTGGACGCCCTGGCCCTTCATGCCCGCATCGCCCAATACGGATTCACCGGACCGCGCGTAGTCGCCACCGCCTTGATGCTGCTCTTTTGCACCTATGCGCTGGCCTATGCGGGGGCGGCGCTGATCTCGCTGGGCGGCGGTCGCTGGATGGCGCGGATCGAGCGCGCCAATCTGACAATGGCGTTCGTAATCATGAGCCTTTTCGCAACTCTGGCCTCGCCTTTGGGCGATCCGGTGCGCCTGGCGGTGGCCAACCAGAATTGGCGCATGCTGCATGGCCGGGTTGCGCCCGAAGCATTCGATTACGCCTATCTGCGCCAATCCGGCCTCAGATTCGGTCGCGCGGTGCTGGAAGGGCCGCGATAATCGGGGGCGACAAGCTTTTAATAAGTCGCTATAGAGCCCGCCTTCCTGGAACGATCCGATGCGCGCGGCTTTGATCGATTATGGCTCCGGCAATATCGCCTCGGCGGCGAAAGCCCTGTCGCGCGCCGCCGCCGACACCAGCGGGCACACCATCATCGTCACCGCCGATCCCGACATGGTCCGCAAATGCGAGCGCATCATCCTGCCGGGCGTGGGCGCCTTCGCCGATTGCATGCGGGGGCTAAGCGCCGTGCCCGGCATGATCGAGGCGCTGAATGAAAGCGTGATCCAGAATGGCAGGCCCATCCTGGGCATCTGTGTGGGTATGCAGCTGATGGCGACGGCCGGCCGCGAGTTCGGGGTGCACGCTGGATTGAACTGGATCGAAGGTGAAGTGATCCCGCTTTCACCCGCCGATCCCGCGCTCAAGATTCCGCATATGGGTTGGAACGAAATCGACCTGATGCAGAACCATCCCGTGTTCGCGGACCTGGAGTCCAGCGCCAATGCTTATTTCGTCCATAGCTTCGAAATGAAGCCGACAACGCCCGCGCATCTTCTGGCCACCACCGATTATGGCGGCGCGATCACCGCCGCCATCGGCCGCGACAATATCGTGGGCACGCAATTTCATCCCGAGAAGAGCCAGGATGTCGGCTTGAAGATCCTGGGCAATTTTTTGAGCTGGTCGCCATGATCATTTTTCCCGCCATCGATCTGAAAGACGGCCAATGCGTGCGGCTGAAGCGCGGCATCATGGAAGACGCCACCGTCTTCAACGCCGATCCCGCCGCGCAGGCGAAAAGCTTCAAGGCGCAGGGATTCCGCTGGCTGCATTGCGTGGATCTCAACGGCGCCTTTGAAGGGCGCAGCGCCAATGCCGACGCGATCAAATCCATCCGCGCCGCCATCGACTTGCCCATTCAATTGGGCGGCGGCATCCGCGACCGCGCCGCCGTCGAGGCCTGGCTGGAAGCCGGCATCACCCGCGTGATCCTGGGGACCGCCGCACTCACTGATCCCACCTTCGTGAAGGACGCCGCCCGCGCCCATCCCGGCCGCATCGTGGTCGGCGCCGACGCCAAAGGCGGCAAGATCGCCACCCAGGGCTGGGCCGAAGTGAGCGAGCTCACCCCCGTCGAACTGGGCAGGCGGTTCGAGGATGCCGGGGTCGCCGCCTTGCTGTTCACCGATATCGATGGCGACGGCTTGCTCCAGGGCGTGAATGTGAAAGCCACCGCCGCCCTGGCCCGGGCCCTTAGCATTCCGGTGATCGCCTCTGGTGGTGTGGGCTCGCTGGCCGACATCGAGGCACTGATGGCGGCGAGGGAGCCCAACATCGAAGGCGTGGTGGTGGGCCGGGCGCTCTATGACGGCCGGATTGATCCGGCCCAGGCGCTCGCGGTCGCCGGCTAGCGGCGGCTCAAGCGGCGGGTGATCTCGTCCAGCTGTTCGAGGCTGCCGTAAGAAATCCGGACATCCCCACCTTTATCCCCTTTGTGGATAATCTGGACCTTCAGGCCTAACTGGTTGGAAATGCTGGCTTCCAGGTCGGAAATGTTGGGGTCGCGGGCGGGTTTTCCACCGGGCTTGGCTTTCTTGGGCGTACGCTGTTCGGCCTGCCGCACTGTCATCTTGCCGGAGAGAATATCCCAGGCCGCGGCTTCCGGATCGGGCGCGCTTAACAATGTTCGGGCGTGCCCAGCCGTGAGCTTGCCTTCCTGGATCAGCGCCTTCACCGAGTCCGGCAGGCGCAGCAGGCGAATGGTGTTCGCGACATGGGGCCGGCTCTTGCCCACTTCCTGCGCCACCTGCTCCTGGGTCCGGCCGAAGCGGTCGATCAACTCCTGATAGGCCATCGCCTCTTCGACCACATTGAGGTCGGCGCGCTGGACATTTTCGATGATGGCGATTTCCAGCGCTTCGGCGTCGGCCAGCTCGCGCACCACCACCGGCACGTCATGCAGCTTGGCCATCTGGGCCGCGCGCCAGCGTCGTTCGCCCGCCACGATTTCATAAGAGTCCGCGCCCAGCGGCCGGACCAGGATGGGCGTGAGCACGCCCTTCTCTTTCACCGAGGCCGCAAGATCGGCCAGCGCATCATCCGCGAAATTCTTGCGCGGCTGGAATTTGCCCGGCCTCAGAAACGCCACCGGCAATGTGCGCGTGGCTTTCGGCGTCTCGCCTCGTGTCGGCGCGGCTTCATCGCCGATCAGCGCGGACAGACCTCGCCCCAGGCCGCGCGGCCTTTCTTCCTTGGGAGTCATGCCGCCGCCGCCCCGATCCGTTCGCGTTGAATGAGTTCGCCCGCCAGCTTGATGTAAGCCTGGCTGCCAGGACAACGCAGGTCATAGACCAGCGCCGGCACGCCATGACTGGGCGCTTCGGAGATCCGCACATTGCGCGGGATCATAGTGTTGTAGACTTTATCGCCCATATTCTGGCGCACGTCCGCCGCAACCTGATCCGACAATTTGTTGCGCTTGTCGAACATGGTGAGCACGATGCCCTGAATTTCCAAAGATGGATTGATGTTGGCGCGCACCAACTCGATGGTCTTGAGCAACTGGCTCAACCCTTCCAGGGCGAAGAATTCGCATTGCAACGGCACCATCACCGCATCCGCCGCCGTCATCGCGTTGATGGTGAGAAGTGTCAGCGATGGCGGGCAATCGATCAGCACATAGGAGAAGGGCGATCCTCCGTGTGCGGAGTATTCCGCCAAGGCGTCTTTCAAAATGAAATTGCGCCGGGGCTTGTCGATCAATTCCAGCTCTGCGCCGGAAAGATCGACGGTCGCCGGCACAATCGACAATTTCGGAATCCGGGTCTCGACGATGGCATCGGCCAGCTTGGCTTCGCCCATCAGCACGTCATAAGTGGTGATGGTGCGCGAGGCCCGGGGTACCCCCAACCCGGTCGAGGCATTGCCCTGAGGATCGATGTCGATCACCAGGGTCGGCTCGCCAACGGCGGCGAGCGCGGTCGAGAGATTGATTGCCGTGGTGGTCTTACCGACGCCGCCCTTTTGGTTGGCGACGACCAGCACGCGCGGTTTCTTGCGGGGTTCGGTCATGGGGCGACAGGTCCCTCAGCTCCAATATGACCCCGGATGGGTCCGTCAGGCTCGGGATCTGCCTGACATTCATGTTCCAATATTTATGGGCTTCCGTCAATTCGGACCCCACATTTTGACCCTTGAGTAACAAGCAAATGCTGTCGAGGCCCGTGAAATTCTGCGCATAGCCGAGCAGTTTGGGCAAGGGCGCGCAGGCCCGGGCGGTAATCACATCGAACGGTTTGGCGGGAAGATCTTCCATCCGCCGGTTCTCGACCGTGACCGGCAGATCCATGGCCTCCGCCGCCGCCGACAGAAAGGCGCATTTCTTGGCGGTGGCCTCATGCAAGGTCACCCGAACCCGGTTCCGCAGCAGTTCCGCCAGCACCAGCCCCGGGAACCCCGCCCCGGAACCCAGATCCGCCAGGGTTCCAGCCTCTTTCGGAACCGAAGGCGCCAATTGGGCGGAATCCCAGAAATGCCGCCGCCAGAGATCTTCGAGAGATTTGGGAGACACCAGATTGTGCCGGCCATTCCAGTCGCGCAGAAGATCGGCGTACCGGGTCAGGCGGCCCAATGTTTCACGTGAAACACCTGTTGCCGCCGCGAATTCTTCAGGCCCGAAGGCGGCATCAGGCACTTTGCGGCTCTTTGCTGACGCGATTTTTCCGGGTGCCTTTGACATAGGCCAGAACCAGAGTCAGGGCAGCGGAGGTCACGCCCTCGATACGGCTGGCCTGGCCCAGGGTGGCCGGGCGGATGGCTTCCAACTTCTGGCGGACTTCATTGGAAAGCCCGATCACCGCGCGATAATCCAGGTCGGGGGGCAGGGCGCGGCCCTCATCCCGGCGGAAGGACAGGATGTCGGCGTCCTGGCGGTCCAGGTACCCGGCATACTGGGCGTCGATCTCCAACTGCTCGACAATTTCCGGCTCAATAGCCGCCAAATCGGGCCAGATTGCCGCCAATCGGCCAAAATCCACATCCGGAAGGCTCAAAAGATCGGTAGCCGTCCGGCGCACACCGTCCTGGCGGATGGTCAAGCCATGCTTGGCCGCCTCATTGGGGGTGAGGGTGTGGGCATTCATTGTTTCACGTGAAACAGCGAGCCGCTCCATCTTCGCCCGGAAAGTCTGGCTGCGTGCTGACCCAACAATGCCAAGGGTCTCCCCCAGGCCGGTCAACCGCTGGTCCGCATTGTCCGCCCGAAGGGTGAGGCGATATTCCGCCCGGGACGTGAACATGCGATACGGCTCGCTGACCCCCTTGGTCACCAGATCGTCGATCATCACCCCGATATAGGCCTGGGCCCGGTCCAGAATGACGGGGTCCTGGCCCCCGGCTGCGCGCGCGGCATTGAGGCCGGCCATCAATCCCTGGGCGGCAGCTTCCTCATATCCGGTGGTACCGTTGATCTGTCCGGCCAGATAAAGCCCAGGCACCATCTTCACCGCCAGGGCGGGCGAAAGGGCCCGGGGGTCGACATAGTCATATTCGATGGCATAGCCGGGACGGAGGACGGCGGCTTTTTCCAACCCCGGAATAGTGGCGAGCAAGGTCAGCTGGACATCTTGGGGCAGGGAGGTGGAAATGCCGTTGGGATAGATCGTGTCGTCGTTAAGTCCTTCTGGTTCCAAGAAAATCTGGTGGCTCTCACGATCCGCGAACCGGCTCACCTTGTCCTCAATGGAGGGACAATAACGGGGCCCGGTCGACGCGATCTGGCCCGAATACATGGGCGCGCGGTGCAGATTGGCCCGGATGATGGCATGGGTCTGCAAGGTGGTGCGGGTGATGCCGCAGGAGATCTGGGGAGTGGTGATCGCCCGGGTCAGGAAGGAAAAGGGCACAGGCGGATCGTCCCCGGCCTGAGATTCCAGGCTGGCCCAGTCGATGGTCCGCCCGTCCAGGCGGGGCGGGGTGCCGGTCTTCAGCCGGCCCATCGGCAAACCGAAGCCATAAAGAGTCTTGGACAGACCCACAGACGGCGGCTCGACCCCACTTTCTTGGCCTGCCGCTTCGCTACTTGAGGCCGAAGCTTTCATGCGTCCGGCAGGGATTTGCGTCTCGCCGATATGGATCAGTCCGTTCAGGAAGGTGCCGGTGGTCAGCACCACCGATGCCGCGAAAATCTCCCGTCCGTCTGCGGTCCGAACCCCGACCACCCGACCGTCCTTCAAAATCAGATCTTCCGCCGCGGCCTCTTGGATTTCCAGATTGGTGATCTGGCGGAGCGCCTCCTGCATGGCAGCGCGGTACAGCGCCCGGTCGGCCTGGGCGCGGGGTCCGCGCACGGCAGGACCTTTGCGGCGGTTGAGCAGGCGGAATTGAATACCGGCCCGATCCGCGACCTCGCCCATCAATCCGTCCAGGGCGTCGATCTCGCGCACCAGATGGCCCTTGCCCACCCCGCCAATGGCCGGATTGCAGGACATCTCGCCCAAGGTCTCGAATTTATGGGTGATCAGAAGGGTGGCAGCGCCCGCCCGTGCCGAGGCGGCCGCCGCTTCGCAGCCTGCATGGCCGCCGCCGATCACGATGACATCGTAGCCGCTCATGCGCGGGGAAATACGCGCATTGCTGCATCAGGGCAACGGCTCACTTCCCGATACAGAAGTCGCGAAACACGCTGTCGAGCAATTCCTCGACATCGACCCGGCCGGTGATGCGCCCGATGGCGCGCAACGCCAGGCGCAGATCTTCGGCGAAGAGCTCCGGCTGATCCGCCGGCGCGGTGAGGGCATGGCGCAAAGATTCCAGTGCTTGTGTGAGCGCCTCGCGATGCCGCGGCCGGGTCAGGGCGGGCGTTTGGTCCTTTGTTTCCAAGCGTTCCGCCACCATCGCGGTCAACGCCGCGATCAGTACATTGAGGCCTTCGCCGCTTTTGAGCGACAAAGAAATTCCCTCGCGTTTCTGAAAACCGGGCAGATCGCTCTTGTTCCAGATCAGCAGATCGGGTGCGACGCCTGGATAATCCGTATACGGAATAGTGCCGTCGCGCAGCAGTAGCACCAGGTCGCTGGTGCCCGCCTGGGCCAGGGCCCGGCGAACACCTTCGGCTTCTACCGCGTCCTTCGTGTCGCGCAGCCCCGCCGTGTCCGCCACCTGAACCAGATAGCCGCCCAGGTTCAGACGAAGCTCGATCACGTCCCGCGTGGTGCCGGGAATATCCGACACGATGGCGGCCTCGCGCCGGGCCAGGGCATTGATCAACGAACTCTTGCCCGCATTGGGCGGCCCGATGATGGCCAGCTTCAAGCCTTCGCGCAGCGCTTCGCCGCGCCGATGATCATCCATATGCCTTTGAATAGACTGGATAATATCAAGAACGCGGGCGCGGGCGGCGGCAAACTCCACCTCGCCCACGCCGTCGTCGGAAAAATCGATCGCCGCTTCGGCCCGGGCCAGTGCCCCGATCAGGTCCGCCCGCCAGCCCTCGTAAAGATCCGCCAGCGCGCCGTTATACTGCCGCAGCGCCTGACGCAATTGGGCCGGCGTCTCGGCATCCACCAGATCGGCGACGGCCTCAGCCCGGGTGAGATCCAGTCGGCCATGCTCGACCGCGCGCCGGGAAAATTCGCCGGGCCCCGCCGGCCTTGCCCCCAGCCCGGCCAAGACTTCGAACAACCGCTCGCGAATGGCGCGGCCACCATGAATATGAAATTCCGCCACATCCTCGCCAGTGAAGCTCTGCGGCGCGGGAAACCACAGCACCAGGGCCCGGTCGATCTCGCCCTCCGCAGTCCGCAAAGTGCGCAGGCTTGCCGTCCGGGGCGCGGGCGGGCCGCCCGACAGCGCAACCAGGATCGGTCCGGCGCCGGGTCCCGAAACCCGCACCACCGCCACCCCGGCCCGGCCGGGCGCGCTGGCCAGGGCAAAAATCGTTTCGGCAGATACCGTTCTAGAGGGCGTCAAAGTCAGGGCTTTTCCTTCGGCTTGCCGCCCCGGGCCACCATGCTGGCGCTGTCCCAAAGGAATTTCTGAAACTGGGTGAAGGCTTCGGTGCCGCCCAGGGGCGCCCAGGCGCGCATCAGGCTTTCCATATCGCCCGCTTCCATGGCCCGGGTCATCCGCGCCCGCATGTCGTCCAGCATCTGTTTCTGCAGCGGCGCCACGTCCGGCAGGCCCATCATCGCCCGGGCTTCCTCGGGCGTCATGTCCAGTTCGATGTGCATTTTCATCGGCGAATTCCCCTTATTTGGCCCATCGCTTCGCACCTTGAGGCCGAATTGGCCGCTCTTCCTGGGGCAGACGGTTTCGGCTAAGAAGCGCGGCCCTTCAAACCTTCGGCGATCTTCCATCATCGCCGCGTCCAATGGAACCAGCGATGAACGCTCTTCAGAACGCCACCAGCCCCTATCTTCTGGCGCATAAGGACAATCCGGTCGAATGGCGGGTCTGGAGCGATGAAGTGCTGGCCGAAGCCGAAGCCGCGGGCAAGCCGATCCTGCTCTCCATCGGCTATGCCGCCTGCCATTGGTGTCATGTGATGAACCGGGAGAGCTTCTCCAACGCCGAGACGGCGAAGAAGATCAACGACAATTTCATTCCCGTGATCGTGGATCGCGTGCAGCGCCCGGACCTGGATCAGATGTATCAGGCCGCCGGCAATCTGATGGGTTTCAATGGCGGCTGGCCGCTGACCATCTTCCTCACTCCCAAAGGTCATCCCTTCTTCGTGGGCGGCTATCTGCCGGATGTGGAGAAGCTGGGTCAGCCGGCTTTCGCCCGCGTGCTCGACGATGTGATCGCGCTTTATCGCGACAAGCGCGAAGACGTGGACAACAGCGCCAATGGCGTATTCCAGCAGATGCAGATGCTGCTCGACCGCAACATGGCGGGCCAGGCCGAAGCCATTCAGCTCGACATCGCGGCGCTGCGCATCGGCCAGCGCTACGACATCTTCCTGGGCGGACAGCTCAGTTATATCAGCAATGGCGGGATGAAATTCCCCCAGACCATTTTCCTCGACATCATGTGGCGCGCCTATATGCGCTCGGGCATCCAGCAATTCCTGCAGATGGTCACCACCACCATCGACGCGGCGGTGCTGGGCGGATTGTACGATCACATCGGCGGCGGCTTTTTCCGCTACACCCAGGATGAACGCTGGCTGACGCCGCATTTCGAGAAAATGCTGGCCGACAATGCGTTGATCGTCGAATTCCTCACCAGCATCTGGCAGTTCAACCGCAACGGCCTTTGCCGCCAGCGCGTCGAGGAGACCGTGGGCTGGATGCTGCGCGACCTCACCATGGACAATGGTTTTGCCGCGGGCCTGGAAGCGGAATCCGAAGGCGAGGAAGGCAAATATTATCTCTGGACCGAAGCGGAGATCGACGCCGCCCTCGCCGGCACCTTCGCGCAGCGCTTCAAGGCGGTCTATGGCGTGACCCGCGACGGCAACCACACCGGCGGGCGCAATATCCTGCGTCGCATGGGCCATCCCCAGCCGCAGCTTACCGAAGCCGATGAAGCATTGCTGGTGAAGCAGCGCGGCATGCTGCTTGCGGCGCGCGACAAGCGCGTGAAGCCGGCACGCGACGAGACCTTGCTGGCGGACTGGAACGGTCTTGCCATCGCCGCGTTAGCCCAGGCGGGCGCGGCCTTGGATCGCGCCGATTGGGTCAAGGCCGCGATCACCGCGTTCGACCAGGTGGTCAAGACGTTGGGCGAGGGCGACCGGCTTTATCATTCCGCCAATGCGGGCGTGCGCGGGGCTTCCGCCTTCGCCGACGATTATGCGCATATGGCCCGCGCGGCGCTTTACCTGTGGGAAGTGACCGGCGAGAAGCGCTTCTTGGATGCGGCGAAAAGCTGGGTCGCCACGCTCAACGATCATTTCTGGAACAATGAGAAGGGCGGCTACTGCACCACCGCCGACGATGCGCAAACGCTGATCGTGCGCGCCCGCGTCCTCTACGATCAGGCCGTGCCCTCGGCCAACGGCATCATGACCTGGGTGCTGACGCGCCTGGGACAGATCACGGGCGAAGGCGTTTACGGCCAGCGCGCCCGCGGCCAGCTCGAAGCCTTCGCGGATGAATATGGCCGCGCCTGGGCCTCTTGCGCCTCCTATCTCAACAGCCTGGAAACCTTCATTTCCGGTTTCCAGGTGGTGGTGGTGGGACCGCGCAACAACCCGCGCACCCAGGAACTGATCAAAGTGGTGTGGGGCAAAGTGCTGCCCAACCGGCTGCTCTATGTGGTGGATTCGGGTGAGGCCCTGCCCACCGGCCATCCGGCCTTCGGCAAGGGCATGGTCAATGGCGCACCCACCGCCTATCTCTGCTCGCGCGCGGACTGCTCGGCTCCCATCACCAGCGCGGTCACGCTCAGTCAGGTTCTGACTTTGCCACCGCGTGCGCCGGTCGGAACGGCTTGACCCCCTCCGTCTCTTTCGCGCAAGCGCTCAGAGACACCTCCCCCTCCAGCACGCTATGCGCGCGAGGGGGAGGATGGGCACGACCAAGACGCACCAGAGCTTGAATCCTAAGGGCATGCCTGATCTTCCACAGAAAGGGCTAGGAATCCGTCTGTAGCTCGCTAACCTCTCGCCCGGTTTCGCGGGGTGAAAATGAGCGGACAGACGGTCACTATCAGCGGCAGGGACGGCGCCTTTACCGGCTATCTGGCCAGCCCCGGCAGCGGGCGCGGGCCCGGTCTGGTCGTCATTCAGGAGATTTTCGGCATCAATCAGGTGATGCGCGACATTGCCGACGGCATGGCCTCGCGCGGCTATTACGCCCTGGTGCCCGACCTGTTCTGGCGGCTGGAGCCGGGCATCCAACTTACCGACAAGACCGACGCCGATTGGAAGAAGGCACTCGATCTGATGAACCGGTTCGATATCGACAAGGGCATCGCCGATATCCAGGCGACCATCGATCATCTGCGCGCGCTTCCCGGCTGCACCGGCAAGGTGGGAGCGCTGGGTTACTGCCTGGGCGGGCAGCTGGCTTATCTGACGGCGACGCGGACCAATTCCGACGCATCGGTGGGCTATTACGGCATCAATATCCAGAGCCGGCTGAACGAAGCAGACAAGATCAAAAAGCCTCTGATGCTGCATATCGCCGAAGCCGACGAATATGTGCCGCCCGAAGCCCAAGCGAAGATCGAAGCGGGCCTTAAGGGCAACCCGCACGTCACCCTCTACCGCTATCCGCAGATGAACCACGCCTTCGCGCGGGTGGGCGGGGCGCATTACGACAAGGCCAATGCGGATTTCGCCAATATCCGCAGCGCCACTTTCTTTCGGCAGAATCTTGCCTGACTTGTTTCCTCATGCTGAGCTTGTCGAAGCATGAGGCTCTCGCAGCACCACGAACTTCAGGGAACCAATGAAATGATCAAAGCCATCCGTTTCGAGAAGACCGGCGGTCCCGAGGTTCTGGAATATAAGGATTACGACCTGCCCGCGCCCGCGGCCGGCCAGGTGCGGATCAAACACACCGCCATCGGCGTCAACTTCATCGACATTTATCATCGCGGCGGGCTGTACCCCCTGCCCATGCCGTCGGGCCTGGGCTCGGAAGCAGCGGGCGTGGTCGAGGCCCTGGGCGCGGGCGTCACCGGCTTCAAGATCGGCGAGCGCGTGGGCTATTGCTCCGGCGCCATCGGCTCCTATGCCGAAGCCAACAATGTCATGGCCGAGAAAGTGGTGAAGCTGCCGGACGGCGTCAGCGACGAAGTCGCGGCCGCTTCGATGCTGAAAGGCATGACCGCGCAATATCTGCTGCGCCGGATCCATGCCGTGAAGGCGGGCGAGACTATTGTGTTTCATTCTTCCGCCGGCGGCGTCGGCCAGATCGCCTGCCAATGGGCCAAGCATCTGGGCGCCACCGTGATCGGCAGCACCACCTCGCCGGACAAGGTGCAGCTGGCCAAGGACAATGGCTGCGATTACGTGCTGGATACCAAAGAGTCCGGGTGGGAAAAGAAAGTGCGCGAGATCACGGGCGGCAAAGGCGTGCCGGTAGTCTATGACTCCATCGGCAAAGACACGTTCGAAGCCTCGCTCGATTGCCTTCAGGTGCGCGGGCTGATGGTGAGCTACGGCAATTCCTCAGGCCCCGTGACCCCGTTCCCGCTGGGGATCTTGGCGACCAAGGGTTCCTTGATGCTGACCCGCCCGACCCTGGCGCATTTCACCCGCACGGCGGCAGAGATGCAGGAAACCGCCGACGATCTCTTCGCGGTGCTGAAATCCGGCGCGGTGAAAGTAGCGATCAACCAGCGCGTGGCGCTGAAGGACGCGGCCAAGGCGCAGGAAGCACTGGCAGCGAAGAAGACGGTCGGGGCGACGGTTCTAATTCCCTGACCTTCTCCATGGGCGGGCTTGACTCGCCCATCCAGGAATTACACGTGGAGATTTTCGATCCTGGCTAGGTCATGACGTTGATCGGGCGACGGTTTTGAATCCCTAAATGACCGCGAAGGCGTCGACTTCAATCAGATAACCGGGAGACAGCGCCGCCACGCCCATCACCACGTCCGCCGGCTTATGATCGCCGAACAATTCCTTGCGGGCTGCTTCGATGGCGGGCAGGCATTTGTCGCGGTCGTAATTCACGACATGGATGGTGATCCGGGCGACCTGGTCAGGCCGGGCACCGGCAGCGGCCAGCGCACGGCCGAGGTTGCCAAACACCTGGCGCGCCTGAACCGCAAGATCGCCGGGACCAACCAGCTTGCCGTTGATATCTTCCGGCTCCTGGCCGGAGACAAAGACAAGTTTGCTGCCAGTGGCAACGACAACCTGGCTGTATGTCGTCGGGACCGGCAGGCTATCGGGATTGATGCATTCGAGCGTCATGGATTGAGTCCTCCGCTATCGGCAGAAAGAACTAATTGCCTCGCGTGGATGATGCCCCCATAGGTCCAACGATCTCTGGTGTGCCTTGGTCATGACCCTCCTCCCCCTCGCGTGCGGAGCACGCTGGAGGGGGAGGTGTCTCTGAGCGCTTGCGCGAAAGAGACGGAGGGGGTCAACAAACTTAGGTATTCATGCTCTCAAAGAAATCCGCGTTGTTCTTGGCCGAACGCAGCTTGTCGAGCAGGAATTCGATGGCGTCCACCGTGCCCATCGGCGCCAGGATGCGGCGCAGGACATAGGTCTTGGCGAGCGTACCCTTCTCGACCAGCAATTCGTCCTTGCGGGTGCCCGAGCGCATGATGTCGATGGCGGGGAAGACCCGCTTGTCGGCGACCTTGCGGTCCAGGATGATTTCGCTGTTACCCGTGCCCTTGAATTCTTCGAAGATGACTTCGTCCATGCGGCTGCCGGTATCGATCAGGGCGGTGGCGATGATGGTGAGGCTGCCGCCTTCCTCGATGTTGCGCGCGGCGCCGAAGAAGCGCTTGGGCCGCTGCAGGGCGTTGGCGTCCACGCCGCCCGTCAGCACCTTGCCGGAGCTGGGCACCACCGTGTTGTAGGCGCGGCCGAGGCGGGTGATGGAGTCCAGCAGGATCACCACATCGCGCTTGTGCTCGACCAGGCGCTTGGCCTTTTCGATCACCATTTCGGCGACCTGGACGTGGCGGGTGGCGGGCTCGTCAAAGGTGGACGAGATCACTTCGCCGATCACCGTGCGCTGCATGTCGGTGACTTCTTCCGGACGTTCGTCGATCAGAAGCACGATCAGATAGACATTGGGATGGTTGCTGGAAATCGCCTTGGCGATGTTCTGCAGGATCACGGTCTTGCCGGTGCGGGGCGGGGCGGTAATCAGCGCGCGCTGGCCCATGCCCTGGGGCGAGACGATGTCGATCACCCGGCCGGTCTTGTCCTTGATGGTCGGATCTTCCAATTCCATCTTCAGCCAGCGGGTGGG
>Ga0207695_10007488_pt1 | contig 13869 bp, 12 predicted proteins | sample KBSC54metaG_FD_184354 | JGI IMG/M metagenome (GOLD analysis project Ga0207695, IMG submission 184354) | Corn rhizosphere microbial communities from Kellogg Biological Station, Michigan, USA - KBS C5-4 metaG (SPAdes) (version 2) | ecosystem: Host-associated > Plants > Roots > Rhizosphere > Soil...
CCCGGGACATCGCGGATGCCACCGTCTACACCGGAGCGTCCGGTGCTCCCGGTGCTCCCGCCGCACCGCCGAAAGTGGTGGACGGCACCGTGCTGGTCGAGGCCACCCTCTCGGTGCAGGCGGACTCCGATGCCGCGGAACACGCCGTCACGACGCTGCGCGACAAGCTCCCGGCCATCGATTCGAGCGCGAAGGTCGGCGGAGTCACCGCTCTCGCCCTGGACAGCAACCTGACCGCCACCGAAGACCTGCGGGTCATCATCCCGGTGGTCCTGCTCGTCGTGCTGATCGTGCTGATGCTGCTGCTGCGCTCGATCGCCGCGCCGCTGCTGCTGATCGGGACCGTCGTGCTGTCCTATGCCGCAACGCTCGGGGTGTCGGCGCTGGTGTTCAGCCACCTGCTCGGATTCCCGGGCGCCGATCCCTCGGTGCCGCTGTTCGGCTTCGTGTTCCTGGTCGCACTGGGCGTGGACTACAACATCTTCCTGATGACCCGGGTGCGCGAGGAGTCGCTCAAGCTCGGGACCCGGCCGGGCATCGTCCGGGGGGTGCAGGCGACCGGCGGCGTGATCACGGCGGCGGGGATCGTGCTGGCGGCGACCTTCTCGGCCCTGCAGGTGATCCCGATCCTGTTCCTGGTGCAGATCTCGTTCATCGTGGCCTTCGGCGTGCTGCTCGACACGATCCTGGTGCGCTCGCTGCTGGTGCCGGCGCTGTCGTACGACCTCGGGCGCCGCATCTGGTGGCCGTCGAAACTGGCGAAGGCCGAGCAGCCGGCCGAGTAGCCGAGCAGTCCGCAGTCGGCGAACGCGGTCTAACTGAGCGCGGCTAGCAGCTTGGCGTTGGCCTGCGACCAGTCCGCTTCGCCCGATTCACTCCAGAGTTCTGTCAACCCGCTCTGAGGTCCAGTTGCGGCAGCCAGGGCATCTCGCGCTTTCTCGACGAGTTCCCTGGTGGGAGCCGGCACACGAGCGACGAACTTTGCCACCGACTCCGTGTAGGCATCCGACTGTGTCGGCTTGCCGAGTCCATGTGCGACGACCTCGGCGGCGGCGATCGAAAGAGTCGCGTCATCTTCGTCGATGTAACCCCCGCTCAGCGCGAGATCCAAGGTCTCTGACACCGGGCTCCAGTCCGAGCTCTCGTCGAGTTCCCATGCCCAGTCAGCGGCTGAATCGTTCCCGAAAGGTTTTGCGTCCCATGCGCCCATGACGGGAGTGTAAAGGCCTTGGTGCCCCCGACTGGATTTGAACCAGCGACTTCTTCCTTCGGAGGGAAGCGCTCTATCCACTGAGCTACGGGGGCGCGACGGCCTCAATAGATTAGCAGCATGGCGTCGACCGACCCTCTGACCGGATGGCGTGCCCGCCTGCGCGCGCTGCCCGTGTTCGAGACCGAACCGCCGGTGTTCGACCCGGCGGTGGTACCCGACAGTCCGTTGGAACTCGTGGCCGCGTGGCTCGAGCTCGCCATCGCGACCGGGGTGCCGCAGCCCCACGCCGCGACGCTGGTGACGGTGAGCGCGGCGGGCGCGCCCTCGAGCCGCACCCTGATCCTCAAAGACCTCACGCCGCACGGGGTGTGGTTCGCGACGCCGTCCGACTCGCCGGCCGGGCGCGACATCGCCAGCAATCCGCGGACGGCGCTCCAGCTCTACTGGCCCGTGCTCGGCAGGCAGATCCGGATCGAGGGCTCGGCCGCCCCCGGACCGGCCAAGACCTCGCTCGCCGATTGGCAGGCGCGTTCCGAACCGGCGAGGGCGGCATCCGACCCCGCCACCTGGACGGCCTACCTGCTGCGTCCGAGCCGGATCGAGTTCCTCTCGGTCGCGGCAAGCCGGGCGCACGCACGGTTGGAGTACACCCGGTCGGGCGCCGACCGGTGGAGCCATGACATGCTCACGGAGTGACACTGCGCCGCACCCTCCGATCGAGCATGACCCTGCAGGTCGACGCGCGGACGGCGTTCATCCTGGCGGTCTCGTCGGCACGCGGGCTGCCTCTGGCCTGGGATGCCCTCACCATCAGCCTGGATGGCCGGGCGGTCGAACCGCGCGAGCTCGACGAAGATCCTGATGCCCGCCTTCAGCTGTTCGAGACCGAACCCGGGATGCTGATGATCGACTACGCCGCCGAGATCGAGGGCCGGGCGCCCGCTGCCCGGGTGTCGCCGCTCGACCCGATCGTCTACCTGCGCCCGAGCCGGTACGTACAATCCGACACGCTCACGCCCCTCGCCCGCGAGACCTTCCCCGGGCTGACCGGCCCACGGCACGATGGCGCGCGCCTCGTGCGCGAGGTCTCGGCCTGGGTGCATGACCGACTGGTGTACGACTCCGGTTCGACCTCACCCACCGGCGGGGCGGTGGAGACGCTGGACTCGGGCCGCGGCGTCTGCCGCGACTTCGCGCATCTGACTGCCGCGCTGCTGCGCGCGCTCGACGTGCCGGCGCGTCTGGTGTCGGTCTATGCGCCCGGCCTGGTTCCGATGGACTTCCACGCGGTGGTCGAGGCGCTGGTCGACCTCGACGGCGGCCGCGAGGAGTGGGTGGTGGTCGATTCCACCCGGCTCGCTCCGCGGCGTGGCATGGTGCGCATCGCGACCGGGCGGGATGCGACCGACACGGCGTTCCTGACCAACACGCTCAGCGACATCCAGCTGCTGCGCCTCGAGGTGGACGCCACGAGCAGCGAGTCGTTCGACGACGACCCCGACGAGCTCATCTCGTTGAGTTGATGCCTACTTCAGGGCGCCCAGAGCTGCGTTGATCAGGTCGGCCGGATCGCCCGGCTCGAGGAAGTCGACGGAGGTCGCCACCAGCCAGTAGTCGCCCTGGAACACGATCGCCGTACCCGCTCCGCCGGACGTGGAGAAGTACGCCTCGTCGCCGTAGGTCGGCACCATCGTGCTCTTCTCGACCGCGTCGTTCTTGAGCGACTCGATCGACGCGGGGTCGAGGTGCGCGACCGAGACATCGATGGTGTCGCCGCTGGTCTGGTTCTGCCAGCGGCAGGCGATGCCCTGCTCCGATTTCGCCGTGGCTGCCGCCGACCCGCTCTTCGGCGTCCAACTGTTGATCAAGCCGAAGTTCGGGTTGAACGCGTAGATGTCATCGGGCGTGATGAGGGTGTTGCAGCCGATCGTGATCGGGGTCGAAACCACGGTCGCAGTCGGGGTGGGGGTCGGGGACGCGCTCGCGGTGGCGCTCGGCGACTCGCTCGGGCTGCCGCTGGCCGTCGGCGACGGGGTCGGAACGCAGCCGCTGAGCGCGGCGAGCGCGAAGGCCGACACGGCAAGGGGCACAACGGCGCGAGTGACGATGCGGCGGACTGCGGGCATGACTCATTGTCACCCCCTCTCGCTGGACGCGGCCCGCAACACCCCGGCTCGGTAGGATCGCTCCTTGTGAATCCCGCCGAATTGACCGCGACGCTGCTCGACACCGTTCGCGCGACGGTGCGTGAGATCGCCGCCGAGCGCGCGGACGAGGTCGGACTCGAGGATGTGACGATCGAGCGCCCCCGCAACCGCGATCACGGCGACTGGGCCTCGAACGTGGCGCTGAAGCTGGGCAAGCGGCTCGCGCTCGACCCGCGGGAGTTCGCGGCATCCATCGCGACTGCACTGACCGCCATCGACGGGATCGCGAGCGCCGAGGTCGCCGGCCCCGGCTTCCTGAACATCACGCTCGATGCCGCGGCGTCGGGACTGCTCGCGCAGAAGATCGTGGAGGCGGGCGAGCGCTACGGCCGCGGCACCCTCTACGACGGTGTCACCATGAACCTCGAGTTCGTCTCGGCGAACCCGACCGGGCCGATCCACATCGGAGGCACCCGCTGGGCGGCCGTCGGCGACAGCCTGGCGCGCATCTTCCAGGCGCAGGGCGGCCTGGTCACGCGCGAGTACTACTTCAACGACCACGGCGCGCAGATCGACCGGTTCGCGCGCAGCCTGGTCGCGGCGTACCGCAACGAGCCGGCGCCCGACGACGGCTACGGCGGGCAGTACATCCTCGACATCGCCGCGCGGGTCATGGAGGTGTACCCGGGCGATCTGAGTTCGCTGCCGCCCGAGGAGCTGCAGGAGGCGTTCCGCGCCACCGGCATCGACCTGATGTTCGGCGACATCAAGGCGAGCCTGCACGACTTCGGCGTCGACTTCGACGTCTACTTCCACGAGAACGACCTGCACGAGTCGGGTGCCGTCGATCACGCGGTGGCGCGCCTGCGCGAGCTCGGCCACATCTACGAGGCCGACGGCGCCACCTGGCTGCGCACCAGCGAGTTCGGCGACGACAAAGACCGGGTCGTCATCAAGAGCGACGGCGAGGCCGCATACATCTCGGGCGATCTGGCTTACTACCTCAACAAGCGCGAGCGCGGCTTCGAGCGCAATCTGATCCTGCTCGGCTCGGACCACCACGGCTATGTCAGCCGGCTGATGGCGATGACGGCGGCGTTCGGCGACGTGCCGTACGTGAACCTCGAGATCCTGATCGGGCAGCAGGTCAACCTGATCAAAGACGGTGAACCGGTGCGGATGTCGAAGCGCGCGGGCACGATCGTCACCATGGAAGACCTGGTCGACGTGGTCGGCGTGGATGCGGCCCGCTACGCCCTGGTGCGCAGCTCGATGGATTCCAGCCTCGACATCGACCTCGACCTGCTGACCAAGCACAGCAACGACAACCCGGTGTTCTACGTGCAGTACGCCCACGCCCGCACCCAGGCGGTCGCGCGCAATGCCGACGCCGCGGGCGTGCCGCGCGGCCGTTTCGACGCCTCGCTGCTCACGCAGGAGACCGAGGCCGCGCTGCTCGGGGTACTTGCCGACTACCCCCGGGTCGTGCTGCAGGCCGCGGAGTTCCGTGAGCCGCACCGGGTCGCGCGCTACCTCGAAGAGCTGGCCGGCAGCTATCACCGCTGGTACGACGCCTGCCGCATCATCCCGCAGGGCGACGATCCAGTCGAGCCGGTGCACGAGACCCGCAGATGGCTCAACGACGCGACCGGCCAGGTGCTGCGCAACGGGCTCGGCCTGCTGGGCGTGAGCGCGCCGGAACGGATGTAGACGTGACCGCCGCGACCGAGCCCCGCACTCCGGCCCTGCCGAAGAAGAAGCGCCGCGCCTGGCCGTTCCTGGTCGCCGCGGTCGTGCTCGTCGTCCTGATCGTCGGTGCCTTCATCGCGGATGCCGCCCTCAAGAGCTACGCCCAGGATCAGATCAAGCAGAAGGTGGTCGCCGCGCTCGGCGTCGACCCGAAGACCGACGTGCATGTCGCCATCGGCGGAGGATCGGTGCTGCTGCAGGTGCTGAGCGGCAAGCTGTCGACGGTGGATGTCGCGATCCCCAAGCTGGCATTCGGCGACCTGGTGGGCGCGGCCACCCTGCACGCGACGGAGGTGCCGCTTGCCGAGGATCAGCCGCTGCAGAAGCTCGCCGTCACCTACCGGGTGAGCGAGAAGAACGTGAGCGTGCTGGCGTCCGACCTGAGCGGGATGAAGCTCGACACCGTCACGCTCGACCCGCCCGAGATCGTCGCGAACGCCACGTTCTCGGTACTCGGTTTCGGCATCCCGGTCGGACTCGGGCTGACGCCGTCCGCGTCGAAGGGGCAGTTGGCGTTCACCCCGACCAGCATCCTGGTGTCTGGTCAGCGGTTCACGTCGAAGCAGTTGCTCGCGACGCCCGGGCTGCGGGGCTTGGCCAAGCAGCTGCTCAAGCAGCAGACCTTCTGCGTCGCGCAATACCTCCCGCGGGCTCTCACCGTGACCTCGGTGAAGGTCGTCGGCCACGAGCTGGTGATGACGATCTCGGGCGATGGGGCGGCACTCGGCGGAACGGCCTTCACCACCAAGGGCAGCTGCCCGTGAGCGCGGCGGCCGCGAGCGACGGCGTTCTGCCCTTCCAGCCGATCCGCAGCACGGTCTACACGGCACAGGAGCTGTTCGCCGGCTACCGGCCCGAGGTGCTCGGTTCGTACGCGACGACCATGGACTTCCGCTCGTACCAATGGTTCGTCAAGACCGGACGCAGCACCCCGATCGACCCGTACGCGGCCATGATGCGCGCCCTGCACGACTCGTCGGTGACCTTCGACGTCGGCGCGATCATCGCCGGCCGCCGGGTGGTCGGCATCATGGGCGGGCACCAGCTGCCGCGCGACTCGGACGCCTACCGCCGCATCGCCGAACTCGGCCGCGACCTGGCCCGGCGCGACATGCTGGTCTGCACCGGCGGCGGCCCGGGAGCGATGGAGGCGGGTCACCTCGGCGCGGCCCTCTCCGGACACCAGGATGCCGAACTCGACTCGGCGATCGCGGTGCTGCGCGCGATGCCGAAGATGCCCACGCTGCTCCGCATCGTCGGTCCCGACGGCACGGCCGACCCCGAGCTGGTGCGGGTCGCGCACGACTGGTTCGCGCCTGCCTGGGAGATGAGCCAGGCGATCGTCGACCCGGTGGCATCCATCTCGATCCCGACCTGGCACTACGGGCACGAACCGACCAGCCCGTTCGCGACGCACATCGCCAAGCTGTTCCAGAACAGCATCCGCGAAGACGGCCTGCTCACCATCGCGCGCCAGGGCATCGTGTTCACGCAGGGCAGCGCGGGCACGCTGCACGAGGTGTTCCAGGATGCCGAGCAGAACTTCTACGCGACCGGCGGCGGGGTCTTCAGCCCGATGGTCTTCCTCGACACGGAATACTGGACGAACACGCTGCCTGTGCACCAACTGGTGAACGCGCTGTTCACGACGGCCGACCGGGCCGTCGTCGGGGAGTTCGAGAAGCTGGTGCTGGTGACCGACGACATCCACGAGGCGGCCGAGCACCTGGATGCCTTCCGCTCAGACGAATCACGATTGGCGCGCGCATGAATCCCTGGGAGATCCTCGTCCTGGCCCTGATCGTCGTGGTGGCGGTTGCGATCTTCGTGCTCATCATCCGCAACGACAATGCCCGCGTGCGCGCCGGCACGGCCGAGGCGGAGGCGAAGGGCGAGCCGGTCAAGAAGCGCCCGCCGCTGGGCGTGATCTATTTCGCGCTCGGGGCGGCGTTCATCGTGGTGGGGATCTTCACGCTGCTCGGGCAGCACTAAACCGTCGAGTACCCGTTGTTGGTTGGCAATACACTGAACTCGGCTTCAGGGACCAATCCGGGTTCGCTCGCCTCACTCTCGTTTCCGACGACCACCGTGAGGTCTTGTGACCGCGAATCCGCTCGCGCCCGACTGGCTCCGCCGGCCGGGGGTCTCCGGTGAGCCCGACGCGAACGCGCTCGCGGCGACGGTGTGGCCGCGCAACGCGACGCGGGCGGCATCCGGCGAGATCACGCTCGCGGGTGCCACGGCCACCGCGCTCGCCGAAGAGTTCGGCACCCCGCTCTACGTCGTCGACGAGCAGGATGCCCGCGACCGCGCCGCCGAGCTCAAGGCCGCGTTCGACGCCGCCTTCACTGCCGTCGGATCGCACGCCACCGTCTACTACGCCGGCAAGGCCTTCCTGAGCACCGAGATCGCGCGCTGGGTGACCGCCGCCGGGCTCAACATCGACGTCTGCAGCGGGGGAGAGCTGGCCGTCGCGCTGGCCGCCGGCGTCGACCCGGCGCGCCTGGGGTTCCACGGCAACAACAAGAGCCTCGCCGAGATCGACCGTGGTGTCGAGGTCGGGGTGGGCGCGATCGTCCTGGACAGCGTCGTCGAGGTCGAACGTGTCGCCGCTGCGGCCGAGCGGCACGGGCGGGTGCAGGCCGTACGCCTGCGCATCAACAGTGGAGTGCACGCGTCGACGCACGAGTTCCTGGCCACCGCGCACGAGGATCAGAAGTTCGGGGTGCCGCTGGCCGACGCTCCGGATGTCGTCGCCGCGATCCGCTCGCACCCGTCGCTGCGCTTCCTCGGGCTGCACTCGCACATCGGCTCGCAGATCTTCGAGTCCACCGGGTTCGCCGAGGCCGCGCGGCGGCTGCTGATCGTGCACGCCGGACTGCTGGCCGGGGGTGAGGTGCCCGAGCTCAACCTGGGCGGTGGTTTCGGCATCGCCTACACCAGCGCCGACCAGGTGACTCCGATCGCGACGATCGCCCAGGAGCTCGCGCGGGTGGTCGCCGCCGAGTGCGCCGCGCTCGGCATCCCGGTGCCCGCGATCGCGGTCGAGCCGGGCCGCTCGATCATCGGCCCGTCGACCGTCACGCTGTACGAGGTCGGAACGGTGAAAGACGTGGTCGTTTCGGTGGGCGACAACGGCGACACCGCGATCCGCAAGTACGTCAGCGTGGACGGCGGCATGAGCGACAACATCCGGGCCGCGCTGTACCAGGCCGACTACTCGGTGCGCCTGGCCAACCGGGCATCGGATGCCGCTCCCGCCCTCATCCGCCTGGCCGGCAAGCATTGCGAGAGCGGCGACATCGTCGTGCGGGCCGACTACCTCCCCTCCGACGTGGAGCCGGGCGACCTCGCCGCCGTCCCCGCAACCGGCGCATACTGCTGGTCGCTCGCCAGCAACTACAACTACCTCGGCCGTCCGGCGGTCGTCGCCGTGAAGGATGGCGCCGCCCGCGTCATCGTGCGCCGCGAGACCGAGGCCGACCTGCTGAGCCGCGATGCCGGCATCCCCAGCGCCGCCGCAACCGACCAGAAGGCCACCGCATGATCGAGTACCGCAACCTCCGCATCGCCCTGCTCGGGGCGGGCTCCGTGGGGGCGCAGGTCGCGACCCTGCTGCTCGAGCATGCCGACGAGCTGGCGAGCCGGGTCGGCGCGGGCCTGGAGCTGGTGGGCGTCGCGGTGCGCGACCTGGACGCGCCGCGCAGCCCCGCGATCCCGAAGCACCTGCTGACCACCGACGCCCGCTCGCTGATCCTCGGCGCCGACATCGTGATCGAGCTGATGGGCGGCATCGAGCCGGCCCGGGAATACCTGATGCTCGCGCTCAACTCGGGCGCCGACGTGATCACCGCGAACAAGGCGCTGCTGGCGACGCACGGCCCGGAGCTGTTCGAAGAGGCCGAGCAGGTCGGGGCCCAGCTGTACTACGAAGCGGCGGTGGGCGGGGCGATCCCGATCATCCGCCCGCTGCGCGACTCGCTGGCCGGCGACCGGGTGCACCGCATCCTGGGCATCGTGAACGGCACGACCAACTACGTGCTCGACCGGATGGATCGCGAGGGCGACTCCCTGGCCGAGGCGCTGGCCGCCGCCACCGAGCTCGGCTATGCCGAGGCCGATCCCACCGCGGATATCGAGGGGTACGACGCGGCGCAGAAGGCCGCGATCCTGGCCAGCCTGGCGTTCCACACCACGGTGCCGCTCGAGCTGGTGCACCGCGAGGGGATCAGCGCGATCACCCACGAGCAGGTGGTCTCGGCCCGCAAGGCCGGGTTCGTGGTGAAGCTGCTTGCCGTGTGCGAGCGGCTGACCGATCCGGCCACCGGGATCGAAGGGGTCAGCGCCCGGGTGCATCCGGCCCTGATCCCCGATACGCATCCGCTGGCCGCGGTGCACGGCGCCAACAACGCGGTGTTCCTCGAGGCGGAGGCGGCGGGCAGCCTGATGTTCTACGGGGCGGGCGCGGGCGGCATCCAGACCGCATCGGCCGTGCTCGGTGACGTGGTGTCCGCTGCGCGCCGGCACGTCATCGGCGGGCCCGGGGTGGCCGAGTCGACGCATGCGAATCTGCCGATCCTCCCGATCTCGAGCGTCGTGACGCGCTACCAGATCACCCTCGAGGTCGCCGACCGGCCGGGCGTGCTCGCTCAGGTCGCGACGATGTTCAGCGAGCACGGCGTTTCGGTCGAGGCCGTCGAGCAGACCATGCGGGTGGTGCCGGCCGTGACCCTGGCGTCGCTGGGCGAGCACCATGGCGCGGCGGCCCCCGACGCCACCGCTACCCTGGTGATCGGAACGCATCTGGCGACGGAGGGTGCTCTCGCCGACACCGTTGCTGCGCTCGGCTCCAGCGACGCAGTGGTCGAGGTCGTCAGTGTTCTGCGCGTCGAAGGCACCGAGTAGGAGATCGAGATGGCACAGCAGTGGCGCGGCGTTCTGCGCGAGTACGCCGACCGGCTCGACGTGAGCGACGCGACCCCGATCGTCACGCTCGGCGAGGGCGGCACCCCGCTGCTGCCGGCCGACGCGCTCTCGGCGCGCACCGGCGCGAAGGTCTGGGTGAAGTTCGAGGGCATGAACCCGACCGGCTCGTTCAAAGACCGTGGGATGACGATGGCCGTCTCGAAGGCGATCGAGCACGGCGCCAAGGCGGTGATCTGCGCGAGCACCGGCAACACTTCCGCGTCGGCCGCCGCGTATGCCTCCCACGGGGGGATCACCGCCGCCGTCCTGGTGCCCGAGGGCAAGATCGCGATGGGCAAGCTGGCCCAGGCGATCGCCCACAACGCCCAGTTGCTGCAGGTGCAGGGCAACTTCGACGACTGCCTCGAGATCGCGCGGGAGCTGGCGGCGCAGTATCCGGTGCACCTGGTCAACTCGGTCAACAACGACCGCATCGAGGGCCAGAAGACCGCGGCCTTCGAGGTCGTCGAGGTGCTCGGCGACGCGCCCGACTTCCACTTCATCCCGGTGGGCAACGCCGGCAACTACACCGCATACGCCCGCGGTTACGCCGAAGACGCCGCCCGCGGCACCACCACCAAGCGCCCGCGGATGTTCGGCTTCCAGGCCGAGGGCAGCGCCCCGATCGTGCGCGGCGAGATCGTGAAGAATCCGGACACCATCGCCAGCGCGATCCGGATCGGCAATCCGGCATCCTGGGAGCTTGCTCTCGCGGCACGCGACGAGACGAACGGCTACTTCGGGGCGATCCCGGATTCCGACATCCTGGCCGCCCACCGCATCCTCTCGGCCGAGGTCGGCATCTTCGTCGAGCCGGCATCGGCGATCAGCGTCGCCGGGTTGCTCGAGCGCAGCGCGGCCGGCGAGATCCCCAAGGGCTCGACGGTGGTGCTCACGGTCACCGGGCACGGCCTCAAAGACCCGCAGTGGGCCCTCCGCACCGCCGACGGCGGAGAGGTGAAGCCCACGGTCGTCCCGATCGACACCGCGGCCATCGCCGAGGTGCTCGGGCTCGTTCCGGCGACCCAGGCAGGGGCATGACCGGCGAGCCGGCGAAGGGCCGCGTCGCAGACCTCGTCGGCCGCTCGGTGCACGTCAAGGTGCCGGCGACGACCGCGAACCTCGGCCCCGGCTTCGACACCCTCGGCCTCGCGCTCTCGGTGTACGACGAGCTGACCGTCACCGTGCGTGCCGAACCCGGCGCGACCGTGACCGTGGTCGGCGTCGGCGAGGGCGACGTGCCGACCGACGAGAGCAACCTGGTGGTGCGGTCGATCGCCTACGCGTTCGAGTCGCTCGGCTATCAGGTGCCGGGCCTCGAGGTGCTCGCCCACAACTCCATCCCGCACGGCAGGGGGATGGGCTCGTCTGGCGCCGCGATCGTCTCGGGCATCATGGCGGCCAAGGGGCTGCTCGAGGGGATCGTCGAGCTCGACTCGAACGAACTGCTCCGGCTCGCGACCGAGCTCGAGGGGCATCCCGACAATGTCGCTCCCGCGCTGTTCGGCGGTCTGACAATCGCCTGGGTCACGCCCGAGGGCCCGCAGTTCAAGAAGCTGATCGTGCACCGCGGGGTCTCGCCGCTGGTGGCGGTGCCTGCTGCGACCATGTCGACGGCCCTGGCCCGCAGCCTGCAGCCCGAGTCGGTGCCGCACGAAGACGCCATCTTCAACGTCTCGCGCTCGGCGCTGCTGATCGCCGCCCTGATCCAGAGCCCCGAGCTGCTGCTCGCCGCGACCGAAGACAAGCTGCACCAGAGCTACCGGGCGGGCGCGATGCCCGAGACCGATGCGCTGATCAGGATGCTGCGCGCCCACGGTCTGGCCGCTGTGGTCTCGGGTGCCGGACCGTCGCTGCTGGTGCTCGGGAGCGACCCCGCGCAGCGCCTCCGCGCGGCCGAGCTGATCGCCGAGCACTCGACGACGCCGTGGGAATGCCTGCTGCTCGCCGTCGACTTCAAGGGTGCTACAGTGATGGTGCATTCGGCAGACGCGGTGGCATAGCCCGCATTTTGCAAAGCCGGATGCGATCCCACACCGGCATTCGCCTCGCGGACTCCCGCTCTGAGCAGCCTGCTGCAGACACCCGACCCGCGCTGAGGCGAACCGCCGATTCCCGGGGCGCTCTGTGCCCGGGTCGAACCGAAGGAATCCCCAGCCGTGACCGATGTTGTTGCACGCGCCGATCTGAGCCGCCTCAAGCTCCCCGAGCTCCAGGCGCTCGCCGCCGAACGCGGCATCGCCGGCGCGTCGAAGCTTCGAAAAGGAGAACTCGTGGACGCACTGTCCGATGACGCCCAGACCTCCGGGGCCGCTGTGGCCGCCCCGATCGACGAGGTGAGCCCGCAGGTGCCCGCCGAGACCGTCGACGACCTGGCACCCGAGAGCATCGCGGATGACGCCGTGCTCGATGGCACCTCGTCCGACGACACCGTCCCGGTGCGCCGCTCGCGCCGGGTGAGCGCATCCAGCGCCGACGCCGCGGCGCTCGCCGCCGCAACGGCAGCGGCCGCGCCGGCGGCGCAGCACGTCGCCGCCGCAGATGTCGCGGCCGACCTCGACAAGCTGCTCCCCGAGGTCACCTCGGGAGCCGCCGATGGCGAGTCGGAGGAGGGCGGCAGCTCGCGGAGCCGCGGGCGCAACCGCAACCGCGGTGGCGGCCAGAACGCGGGCGGTCAGAACGGCGGCGGCCAGAACGGCGGCGGCCAGAACCCGGCCCGCCAGCAGGGCGGCCAGAACAACGGCGGCCAGCAGGGCGGCCAGAACAGCGGCGGTCAGAACAACGGCGGCCAGAACGGCCAGCAGGCCGAGGGCGAGGGCGGCAGCAGCCGCAGCCGCTACCGCGACCGCAAGCGCGGCCGTGGCGGCCAGAACGACGACTTCGAGCCGGAGCTCAGCGACGACGACGTGCTGATCCCGGTCGCCGGCATCCTCGATGTGCTCGACAACTACGCCTTCGTCCGCACCTCGGGCTACCTGCCGGGCGCGAACGACGTCTACGTCTCGCTCGGCCAGGTGAAGAAGTACAACCTGCGCAAAGGCGATGCGGTGGTCGGCGCCATCCGGCAGCCGCGCGAGGGCGACCAGCAGAGCGGGCGCCAGAAATACAACGCGATCGTCAAGATCGACTCGATCAACGGCCAGTCCGTCGACGACGCCGCGAACCGCGTCGAGTTCGGCAAGCTCACCCCGATCTACCCGAACGAGCGCCTGCGTCTCGAGACCGAGCCTGCCAAGCTGTCGACCCGGATCATCGACCTGATCGCCCCGATCGGCAAGGGCCAGCGCGGCCTGATCGTCGCACCGCCGAAGGCGGGCAAGACGCTCATCCTGCAGGCCATCGCCAAGGCGATCGCCGAGAACAACCCCGAGGTGCACATCATGGTGGTGCTCGTTGACGAGCGCCCCGAAGAAGTCACCGACATGCAGCGCTCGGTGAAGGGCGAGGTCATCGCCTCGACCTTCGACCGTCCGGCGGAGGACCACACCACGGTCGCCGAGCTCGCCATCGAGCGCGCCAAGCGACTGGTCGAGCTGGGCAACGACGTCGTCGTGCTGCTCGACTCGATCACCCGCCTGGGCCGCGCCTACAACCTGGCCTCGCCGGCATCCGGTCGCATTCTGAGTGGCGGTGTGGATGCCAGCGCGCTCTACCCGCCCAAGCGCTTCTTCGGCGCGGCCCGCAACATCGAGGGCGGCGGCTCGCTGACCATCCTCGCAACCGCGCTGGTCGAGACCGGATCCAAGATGGACGAGGTCATCTTCGAGGAGTTCAAGGGCACCGGCAACATGGAGT
>Ga0207695_10007492_pt1 | contig 13863 bp, 11 predicted proteins | sample KBSC54metaG_FD_184354 | JGI IMG/M metagenome (GOLD analysis project Ga0207695, IMG submission 184354) | Corn rhizosphere microbial communities from Kellogg Biological Station, Michigan, USA - KBS C5-4 metaG (SPAdes) (version 2) | ecosystem: Host-associated > Plants > Roots > Rhizosphere > Soil...
AAGGACATGCCAACAACGCCGTGTATCTCACATACTTCGAGATGGCGCGGCACCACGCGTGGGTCGATCGGATGCACGGCGACGCGGATTTTCCGTTCATCGTGGCCGAAGCGACGGTCCGATACGTGAGCGAGGCGATGATCGGGCAACCGCTCGACATCGAGATCGTGACGAGCGACGTGCGAACGAAGGCGTGGGTGTGGTCGTACGTGATTCGGGCGACGGACGACAATCGCGTCGTCGCGGAGGGGCACACCGTGCAGGTGATGTACGATTACGACGCACGCCGAACGGTTGCGATTCCGGATGCCGTGCGCGCGTTGCTGGTCACGATATGACGCGCATCGAGGAGCTGGTCGTGGTGCCGGCGACGCCGGCGCAGGCGATGCGCGCGCTCCTCACGGTGAAGCGCGCGCAGGACTGGATGGCGCCCGACGTCCATCTCGTGCCGCACACGTCGAGTCCCGTGTTAGGCGCCGGCGATCACTTCGCGCTCGAGTTGTTCGGCGGCCTGCGCTTCGAGTACGTCATCGAGGCGACGAGCGATCGCGAAGTCGCGTTCACCTACGATGGCCCGTGGCGCGGCGAAGAGCGGTGGAGTTTCGTCGCCGATGGTGCGGAGACGCTGGTGCGGCGTTCGTACGAGGTGCACGGCGGTTCGCCCCTTGCCGCGCTTGCATGGGGCACCGTTGGGCGAGCGGTGGTGGCGATGCACATGCGATTCGAATTGTCGCGACTCAAGTCCGCGATTCAGCGCGATCCCGGACCCCGTGGAGAAATCGAGGCGACATCGGGCCCGCTCCGGTCGGTGCCGGATGGCTCGGCTCAGAAGGAGGATGGCGCAGCGCGGCCATCCTTCCCCGTAGACGATGGCTGATCGGGCGCAGTACGACGCGACGGAACAGGCCGGCATCCGCGATGCGTTCGTGCGGGGCGATGCGCCTCTGTGCCCGCGCTGTCACGTGGCGATGACCCAGCGGCCGATCGGCGGCGGGTCGTTCGGCCTCGGTTATGCTCGGCGGCGCGAGTGGCTCATCTGCCCCCGATGCCGGCGGAGCGCGATCTTCGACGTGCGGCGCGGGACGCGCAACTAACGGACGCTCCCTGGCTGTCCGGCGGCGGCGTGGTAAGTTGGTGGCATGGATACCGGGGCATCGGTCGCATTTCTCGGGTTGGGCGCCATGGGCAACCCCATGGCACACCGACTCGTCGATGCCGGCTATCTGGTCACGGCGTGGAATCGCACGCCGGGTCGCGCGGACGCGCTGATCAAGCGCGGCGCGCGCGTGGCCGACAGCCCGCGGGACGCATCGGCGGGAGCGCGCGTCATCGTAGTGATGGTGTCGGACCCGGCCGCGGTGTCGGCTGTGTTAGGCGGAAGCCGCGGCGCGTTGGCCGGCGCGCGCGAGGGCAGCACGATCATCAATACGTCCACCGTTGGGCCCGCCGACTCCGTGCGCTTCGCCGAGCAGTGCGGGAAGGCGGGCGTGCGGTACGTCGAGTCGCCGGTCATGGGGAGCATCGGCCAGGCGACATCGGGCACGCTGGTGGCCATCGTGAGCGGGGACGCGGCGGCGGTGGCGGATGTGTCGGGCATCGTGCTGGTGATGGCCAAGCAGATCATCCGCGCCGGCGCGATCGGCCAGGCAAGTGCGCTCAAACTCGTGATGAATCTGCTGGTGGGCGGCACGATCGAGCTGCTCGCCGAATCGATCGCGGCGGCCGATAAGTCGGGTCTTCCACTCGATCTCTTCCGCGAGACGCTCCTGAGCTCCGTGCTCGCGTCTCCATTCGTGGGCTACAAATCGCCGCTCTTGTTCGAGCGCCGGTACGACGCGCAGTTCAGCACCCGTCTCATGCTCAAGGATCTGGATCTGGTGTTGGCGAGCGCGGCGGAGCAGAGGCTTGCTCTGCCGGCGACGGCGGTGATCCGGGAGCAGTTCGCGCGCGCCGTCGAGGCCGGGTTAGGCGACGAAGACGCGGCCGCGGTGCGCGAAGTTATGGATGGCGAGGGCGGCCGGCAGCGGACGCGACGCTAGTCCAGTACAAGCGCGGCTGAGTCTGCTTCGTAAGCCGCGAACCTGCAAGAGCTTAGATTGCCGGTCGCCCGTTGTCCGCGGCCTCCGCGCGGATTAGATTTCGGGCCATGACCTTCCCGCAATCGTTCTCCTCCGCCGTACCCGCATGACCGCCCCGAACAACCGCGAACGCATCGTTTCCCGGCTCATCGACGAAGAGATCAAAGAGTCGTTCATCAACTATTCGATGAGCGTCATCGTGTCGCGCGCGCTGCCGGATGTGCGCGACGGACTCAAGCCCGTGCACCGGCGGGTGTTGTACGCGATGAACGAGCTGGGGCTCGTGCCGGGGCGGCCGTACAAGAAATCGGCGACGGTGGTCGGCGATGTGTTAGGCAAGTACCATCCGCACGGCGACGTGAGCGTCTACGATGCGCTCGTGCGCATGGTGCAGGACTTCTCGCTGCGCTATCCGCTGGTGGACGGCCAGGGGAATTTCGGCTCCGTGGACGGCGACAGCGCGGCCGCCTACCGGTACACCGAAGCGCGCCTCATGCCGCTGGCGACCGACCTTCTGTCGGATATCGACAAGAACACGGTCGAGTTCGCGCCTAACTTCGACGACCGGCTGCAGGAGCCGAAGGTCCTGCCGGCCGGATTCCCCAACTTGTTGGTGAACGGGTCGTCGGGCATCGCGGTCGGCATGGCGACCAACATTCCGCCGCACAACCTGCGGGAAGTCGTGAACGCAGTGGTGCATCTGATCGACAATCCGGACGCGACGCCGGGCGATGTGCGCAAGCTGATCAAGGGCCCGGATTTTCCGACGGGCGGCTACATCTACGGGCGCCAGGGCATCCGGGATTATCAGGACACGGGCCGCGGACGGATCGTGATGCGGGCGCGCGCAGTGATCGAGGAGAAGGAGTCGTCGAACAAGTCACAAATCGTAGTCACCGAAATTCCGTATCAGGTCAACAAGTCGAAGCTGGTCGAGCAGATCGCGGCGCTGCACAGCGAAAAGAAGGTCGAGGGCTTGTCCGACCTGCGCGACGAGTCGGACCGCGACGGCATGCGCATCGTGATCGAGCTCAAGCGCGATGCGATTCCGCGCGTGGTGCTCAACCAGCTGTACAAGCACTCGCAGATGCAGGCCACCTTCGGCGTCATCAACCTGGCGCTCGTGCCGGATGCGCACACCGGCCAGCTCGTGCCGAAGGTGATGCCGCTCAAGGAGCTGCTCGAGCACTACATCACGCACCGCCACGAGGTCATCGTTAGGCGGACGCAGTACGATCTCGACAAGGCGCTCGAGCGGGAGCACATCCTCGAAGGGCTCAAGATCGCCGTCGACAACATCGACGAGGTGATCAAGCTCATTCGCAAGGCCGAGGACACTCCGCAGGCCAGCGGCCAGCTGCAGCGGCGGTTCAAGCTGTCGGAAAAGCAGGCGGACGCGATCCTCAACATGCGGCTCGCCAAGCTCACCGGGCTCGAGCGCGAGAAGCTCGAGGAAGAGCTGACCGAAGTGCGCGCGCAGATCAAGGAGTTCCGCGGCATTCTGGCGTCGCGCGATCGTCGCATGAAGATCCTCAAGGACGAGTTGCAACAGATCGCCGCGAAATTCGGCGACGAACGGCGCACCGAGATCACGAGCGACGAAGGCGAATTCACGATCGAGGACCTGATCGCCGAAGAGGACATGGTGGTCACCGTGTCGCACTCCGGCTACATCAAGCGCACGTCGGTGTCGACGTACAAGAAGCAGCGGCGCGGTGGACGCGGGAACAACGGGCAGGCGCTCAAAGACGAAGACTTCATCGAGCATCTCTTCATCGCATCGACGCACGATTACATCCTGTTCTTCACCGACGACGGGCGCTGCTACTGGCTCAAGGTGCACGAGATCCCGCAGGCGGGCCGCGCGGCGAAGGGCAAGGCGGTGGTCAACCTGATCAACGTCTCGGCCGACACCAAGATCTCGGCCATGGTACCCGTGCGAGAGTTCAGCGAATCGCAGTATCTGCTGTTCGCGACACGGCAGGGGACGGTGAAGAAAACGGCGCTGTCGCAGTACGCGAATCCGCGGACCACGGGCATCAAGGCGATCAAGGTCGAGCCCGACGATCAGTTGATCGACGTGCAGGTGACGAGCGGCAACAACGACATCGTGCTCGCCACGCAGCACGGCTTGTCGATCCGGTTCCACGAACAGGATGTGCGCGAGATGGGCCGTGACACGACGGGTGTGAAAGGCGTCGAGTTGCGAGAGGGCGACATCGTGAAGGGGATGGTGGTGATCAAGCGCGAGGCAACGCTGCTCGTCGTCACCGAGAAGGGCATGGGCAAGTGCTCGCCCATCGACGAATACCGCGTGCAGAAGCGCGGCGGCAAAGGGATCATCACGCTCAATCGCACCGACAAGACCGGCGACGTGGTTGCGCTCAAGGAAGTGCTGCCGGACGATGAACTGATGCTGATCACCAAGCACGGTGTGGTGATTCGAATGCCGGTGAAGGGTATTCGCGTGAGCGGCCGCAACACGCAGGGTGTGAAGCTCGTCAACCTCGACGAGGGTGATCGGGTGTGCGACGTGGCGCGTGTGGTGATCGAGGACGACGAGCAGGGCGGCGGCGATGAAGGCGATGAGCCGGTGACGCTCGCGCCGGAGGAAGAGCAGTAGCAGCACGCACCGCACAGGCGGCTCGTTCGTGCCTCCGGCGGGACCGGGTCTCTCATAGAGAGTGCCATCATGACGTCGACGGCGCCGTCCACCAGCACGCGTCTCGTTAGTCTCGCCGACATTCGCGCCGCGGCGGGCGTGCTGCGCGGCGTGGCGGTGCGAACGCCGTTGTTGCCGGCCGACGATCTGGCGCTGACCATCGGGCTCGGAGCGGGCGAGCTCTTCGTGAAGCCCGAGATGCTCCAGCGGGGCGGCGCGTTCAAGTTCCGCGGCGCGTACACGTTCCTGTCCCGCCTTACGGAAGAGCAGCGCGCGCGGGGCGTGGTCGCGCCCTCCTCGGGGAATCACGCGCAGGCGGTTGCGTTGGCGGCGCGGCTGTTCGGCGTGCCGGCCACGGTGGTGATGCCGACCACCGTCACGGCGGCGAAGCGCGCGGGCGCCCAACGGTTAGGCGCCCGGATCGAGCTGGCCGGCACGACGACGGCGGACCGCATGACGCGCGCGGCGGAACTCGTCGTGGCGGAGGGGATGACGCTGGTGCCGCCCTACGACAACCACGTCATCATCGCGGGCCAGGGCACCACCGGTCTCGAAATCGCCGAGGATGTGCCTAACGTCGAGACGGTGCTCGTGCCGGTGGGCGGCGGCGGGTTGAGCGCGGGCGTCGCGACGGCGATCAAGGCGCTGGCGCCGCGGGCGCGCGTGATCGGCGTCGAGCCCCGCGGGGCTCCGAAGCTCACGCGGGCCCGCGAGCACGGGGCGCCCGTGCGTCTCGCGAAGACATCCGGCCTCGCGGACGGCCTGCTGGCGGTCGAGATCGGCGCGATTCCATTCGCGCACCATCAGGCGTTCATCGATGACGTGGTGCTCGTCGACGACGCGGCCATGCGCGAAGCGGTGCGCTACCTGCTCGACCGTCTCAAGATCGTGGCGGAGCCGAGCGGTGCGATCACGGTTGCGGCGCTGCAAGCGGGACTCGTGGAGGCGCGCGGCGTGACGGTGGCCATCTTGAGCGGGGGCAACATCGAGTGGTCGGGGCTCCGCGAGCTACTGGCGGATGGATAGGCCGCGGATTCTGATCGCCGACGAGGACGACGTCCTCGCGCGCACCATCTCGTGGCTGCTCAAAGAGCAGGGATTCGACGTCACCGTTACGTTAGGCGGTGAGCGCGTCCTCGAGGCCCTCGCGGAGCACGAGCCCGACCTCCTGATGTTCGACGTCATGATGCGCGGCGTGGATGGATACGATCTCCTGCACCGCATCAACGCCGATCCGCGGTGGCGCGACATGCCGGTGCTGGTCGTCTCGGCGCTGCCGACCGATGAGGCCACCGCGCGGCTGCTGAGCCTCGGCGCCACGGACTTCGTGAGCAAGCCGTTCCACGTGCGCGAGCTGCTCGCGCGCATCCGCATGCAGCTGCGCGTGCGCCAAGAGCTGCTGCACGCGCGCTCGGCGCTGCGGTCGACCGAAGTCGAGCTGGACCGCGTGCGCGCCGAAGCGGAGAACCGCCGCAAGATCGTCGACATCCTGCACGAGGTGACCGGCGACTTCTCGTCGGAGGAGCTGTACCACATTCTCGTTAGGCGGGTCGCGCGGGCGTTGGACATCTCGCACTGCTCGCTGGTGCTGGCCAGGCCGGGCGACCAGGTGGGCGTCGTGGCGGCGGCGTACGAGGCGCCCGGGCTGGCGCACCTCGAGATCCGTCTCGAGCGGTATCCGGAAATCCGCGCGGCGCTCGAGACCGGCGAGCCGGTGCTCATCGAAGACGTGGATGCGAGCGCGTTGTACAACGACGTACGCCTCGACTGGGCCGCGGCCGGCACGCTCGTGCCGTATCGGTCGGTGGTCGCCTTGCCGTTTCGTCTGGATGGCGAGCAGGCGGGCGTGATCTTTCTGCGCACGTTGTTGGACGAAGCGCCGCTCGCGACATCCGACGTCGAATTCGCCGACACCGTGGTGCGCGCGGCGGTGGCGGCGATCCGCCGCGCGCAGATGATCGAGTCCACCCGCGCCGACAAGGCGCGCTTCGAGGTGTTGGCGCTCACCGACCCGCTCACTCAAACGCACAACCGGCGCGCCCTCATGGAGCGCCTGACGTCGGAGCTCGAGCGCGCGCGCCGGTACGCGTTGCATCTCTCGGTGCTGATGGTGGACCTCGATCACTTCAAGGCGATCAACGATTCGTACGGCCACGTGGTGGGCGACGAGGTGCTGCGCGGTGTGTCACGCGTGCTGCAGCGGGAGGCGCGCGCGGTGGACGTCGTGGCGCGGTTCGGCGGCGAGGAATTCGTGGTCGTGCTGCCGGAGACCGGCGAAGAGGGCGCCGTTGCGTTAGCCGAGCGCATTCGCGCGCGCGTCGAAGAAACGCCGCCGGTGACGGGGGGAGAGTACGGCTGGTTGCGCGTGACCGTGAGCATCGGTGTGGCGACGGTTCCATCGCCGCGCGTGAACTCGCCGGAAGAATTGATCGCCGTCGCCGACGAGGCGTTGTATCGCGCCAAGGCGCAAGGGCGCAACCGGGTGTGCTCGTGAGCCAGGGCACGTACTGTCCGACGTGCGGCGCGACCTATCCGGAGGAGGCGCGCTTCTGCACGCGCGACGGAACGCGCCTCGAAAGCGTGTCGATTTCGCCGCCGCCCGCGCCGCCGGCGCAGCCGGCCGAGGCGCCGGGACGGGCGCCGTCGCACGCGCGGGTCTTCGAACCGGTGCATCCGGAGGAAGCGCGGGCGGCGCGCCACAGCAGGCGATCGCGATCGTCCTCGGCGGCGAGCGCGGTGCCGGCGACGGACGTTCGCGAGCCGGCGACGGAACCGGCGCCGCTCGTTGGGCAGACGTTGGACGGACGGTACCGGATCGAGGAGAAGGTGGGAGAGGGCGGGATGTCCTTCGTGTACCGGGCGACGGACACGAAGACCGGCGACCGGCTGGCGATCAAGATGTTGTCGCCCGCGCTGAGCCGGGACGACAACGCGATGGCGCGCCTCAGGCGCGAAGCCGAGCTGGGCGGCAAGCTGGCGCACCCCAACGTCTGCCACATCATTCGGTTAGGCGGAGCCCCGGGCGGCATGGTGTACGTCGTGATGCCGTTCATGGACGGCGAGCTGCTGTGCGACCGCGCGATCCGCGAAGGGCAGCTTGCGTTAGGCGTCGTGACCCAGTTCGTGTCGGAGATTGCCGCGGGGCTGCACGTGGCCCACGAGCTCGGCATCGTGCACCGGGACCTGAAGCCGGAGAACGTGATGCTGTGCCCGCGGCCCGACGGGACGACGCGGGCGGTGGTGATGGATTTCGGGCTGGCCAAGGAACGACGCGTGGGCGCCGAAGTGCGCAAGCTGACGGCGACGGGGATCGTATTGGGCACGCCGGAGTTCATGAGCCCCGAACAATTGCGCGGCAAGGCCCTCGATGCGAGGAGCGACATCTACTCGCTCGGTCTCATGACGTACGAGCTGCTCACGGGGCAGCTGCCATTCTCGGGCAAGACGCAGCAGGACATGATGATCGCGCGGCTCAAGGGCGACCCTACCCCGCTGCGGGCGATGCGTCCCGAGCTCGGGTTTTCGGCGGCCGTGGAGAAGGTCCTGCTGCGCAGCCTGGCCCGGGATCCGGGGGACCGGTACGCGACGGCGCCGCTGTTCGCTTCGGCATTCGCGTCGGCTGCTCGGGAGCGCTGACTATCGGGCGAGTGCGCATTGCCGCCGGCTACATGGTCGCGCGGCATGAAAACGGCTGACTGGTTCGACGGAGCTGGGCGCCACGCTGCCTCGGCCGTTGGCGGACGCGGCCATCCGCCTCTAACTTCATCATATGCAGCGTTTTGCAGCCTTCGATCCGCCGGAGTACACGGCGTGGACGCGCGTCGACGAGGACGTCGATGCGTATCGCGAGACCATTGCGCGGGACGCGTCGCGCGCGGCAGTGGTGGCGGCGCTGGATGAAGAGAGCCGGCTCTCGCTCTATCGCGCACTGGTGCGCAACCGGCTGACGGATGTCGCGCTCAAGCGGATGGTGCGGCAGGGCGTGATTTCCAAGGCGTGGTTAGGCACGGGTGAGGAGGCAGCGACCATTGGTCCGGTGCACGCGCTCAGGCGCGGCGCCGACGCCGGTCGCGCCGCGCAACGCGACGTGGCGGCGCCGATGATCCGGAATGGCGGCGCGTGCCTGGAGTTGGGCATGTCGGTCGCCGACACGCTGCGGGCGTACATGGGCACGATGGACGGACCGTCGCACGGGCGCGACGGGCACTACGGTGATCTGTCGAAGGGCGTGCTGGCGCCGATCAGCCACGTGGGCGACATCGTGCCGGTGGTGACGGGCATCGCGCTGTCGTTCCGGCTGCGCGGGCAGGATGCGGTGGCGATGACGTGGATCGGCGACGGCAGCACCAAGGCGGGTGTCGCGCACGAAGGGCTCAACTTCGCGGCGGTGCAGCGCGCGCCGGTGGTGTTCATCATCCAGAACAACCAGGTGGCGTTAGGCACGCGGCTCGACCAGCACCATGCCGCGGCGGGCCGCGGGAACTTCGCCGATTGGCCCACGGCGTACGGGATGTGGGGCGGCGTGTTCGATGGGAACAACGTGCTCGACGCGTACGCGGCGGCGGCGTTGGCCGTGTCGCGATGCCGGAACGGCGACGGGCCGGCGCTGCTCGTGGCCGAGACGTTCCGGATGGGCGGTCACGCGACCCATGACGAGGCGGAGGCGCGGCACACGTTCCCGCCTTCGCTGTTTTCGTCGTGGGGGAGGCGCGATCCGGTCGCGCTCTACGAGGAGTACTTGTGTGATTCGGGTATCTCGCGCGCCCGTCTCGCCGAGATCGCGGCCGACGCGGCGGCAGAAGTGGAGCGCGGCGAGGCGGACGCATTGGAGAGCCGGGCCCAGCGTATGCCGGCGGGGTCGAGCGCGATCGACGGCGTGTACGCGGCGGGCGGGTCCTAACGGAAGCTCGGTGCGGGAGGGAGCATGCGGTGGTGGCTGTGCATCGTTGGCATCGCGTTGGCGGGCACGGCGTGTTCGACGCAAGAGCGCGCGGCGTCGCCGACGTCGCCGGTGGACAGCACGAGCAAGGCGCTCGCGGGCCAGCTGACGGTCCCGACGGGATTCCAGGTCGGCTACTTCGCACGCGACCTGCCCGGCGTGCGATTCATGGCGCTCGGCGCCGATGGCGCCGTGTACGCGAGCGAGCCGGCCGCCGGGAAAGTGGTGCGCGTGTGGGACGTGAACGGCGATGGGGTCGCGGACAGCGTGGCGACCGCGGTGAGCGATCTCGACCGTCCGCACGGCCTCGCGTTCCACGGCGGATACCTCTACATCGCCAACACCGGCAGCATCGTTCGGGTTCGGTTAGGCGCTGACGGCCGGGCGACAGAGGCGCCGGAAATGCTGGCGCGGATTTCGGGCGGCGGCGGCCACTGGACGCGAACAATCGTCTTCGGACCGGACAGCATGATGTACGTCTCGATCGGCTCGACGTGCAATCTCTGCGTCGAGACCGACTCCGAGCGCGCCTCGGTGATGCGCTTCGACGCCGATGGCAAGCACGGACAGCGATTCGCGTCCGGTCTTCGCAACGCGGTGGGAATGGCGGTGAATCCGGTGACCAACGACATCTGGGTGTCGCAGAACGAGCGGGACAATCTGCCGCCGGACCATCAGAACCTGCCGCCGGAGGAGATCAACATCCTGCACTCGGGCGGCGACTACGGATGGCCGTACTGCTACTCGGAGAGCGGCCGGGCGGTGCCCAACCCGGAGTACAACGACGCGGCGCGCTGCGCGCCGACGATTCCTGCCGCGCTCGAGATGCAGGCCCACTCGGCGCCGTTAGGCATGGCGTTTCTCGCCGGAGCGACCGAGTTCCCGGCGGAGTATCGCGGGGATCTGCTCGTGGCGTTCCACGGGTCCTGGGATCGGGACGTGCCGACGGGCGCGAAAGTCGTGCGGGTGCGTGTCGCCAACGGGCTGCCGGCATCGTACGAGGATTTCGTCGCCGGCTGGCAGCGGGCTGACGGCAGCCGTTGGGGTCGGCCGGTGGACGTGATGGTGTACCGGGACGGCTCGGTGCTGGTGAGCGACGACCTGGCGAACGCGATCTATCGCGTGTCGCATTGACGGCGTTACTGGAGCGTCGAGCGTCGCGTCCCTGTACGTGAGACGTTCCCGGATCGGCACGTGCATCGCGGCGGCGGTGTGCCTCTCGTTGGGCGCACGGCGTGCGCCGGCGCAGGAGGCGGCGCTCATCGCGCACGCCGACACGCTCCTCATTGCGGGCCGGGTGTTCTCGGCGGAATCGCTGTACTATCGCGCCGTGCGGATGGACTCGCACGATCCGGCCGCGCGCCTTGCGTTAGGCAAGTACCTGGCGGCGCGCGGCGCGCTGCGTGTCGGCGCGGTGTTGATGGAAGAGGCGCGGTACTTCGGCGGCGACCCGGGCGTGGTCGCGCGCGCGCTCGCGCCGGTGTACGAGGCGCTCGGCGACTATCAGGCGCTCGCGTCGCTGCCCGGATCGCCGTTGCCCTACGCCGAGCGCGCGCGGGCCGAGTGGTTGGGTGATCACCGGCCGTTGGCAGTGGGGCCGGATTCGGCGTGGGTGCCGTACCGCGTGAGCGACAGCCACCTCCTCGGGCAGGTGGTGCTTCGGTTAGGCGCAGATTCGGTGCTCGCGGCGATCGATGCCCGTGTGCACGGCCTCGTGCTCGACCCGTCGTGGATGCAGCGCCGGGAGGTGCGCCGGTTCGCCTCGCGCGGCGCGCGAAGCGCCGATGACGTGGCGGGCGTCGCGCTCGCCATCCGGTTGGGCGCGTTTACCCTGACCAACGTGCCGGTCCACTTCGAGCTGCAGCACGCCCGCGATGGCGCCCTGATCGGTCTGGATGTGCTCGCATCGCTGGCGCCGACGTTCGATCCGGTGGCAGGACGGATGCTCCTGCGCCGCTCCGGCGACATCGCCCCAAATGCGGGCGGGTTTCGCATCCCGACGCTGGTGACGGAGCGGGGCACGTTCGTGGTGAAGACCGAAACGGTGTTTCCGATCGGCCACCCCGACGTCCAACGATACCTGCGCCTGGCCCGGTGGACGTTGGACGCCAAGAACGGTGCGGTGATCGTCTCGGGGCGCTAGGCGGTCTGGCGGAGCCAGCAGCGCGCATGCAACTTGCTGGGCACCAGCCCCAGCAATTGTACTGAGCGCATCGTGGACGAGCGCATCTCGACGGTCCTCCTCTGCCATGCGGAGGAGCCGCTTCATACGGTCGGCATCGCGCGGTGGCTGCACGCCACCAGCGATCTGCGCGGCATCGTCCGCGTCCACGATTCCCGGCGGACGTTCTGGCGTCGCGTCAAGCGCGAGTGGCGTCGCGGCGGCGCGATGGCGATGCTCGACATCGTCGCCTTCCGCGTTTATTACCGGCTCGAGCGGGCGTCGCACGATGCGGCCTGGGAGCGCGCGACGCTGGATGCGTTGACGCGCGAATGGCCCGCGGTGCCCGCCGACATCCCCGTCCTCGACACCTCGCGGCCTAACGGAACAGAGTGCGAGGCGTTCATCCGGCGCTGCGCGCCGGACGCCGTGGTCGCACTATGCAAGCACATCCTGCAGCCGCGCATCTTCGAGATTCCGCGCGCCGGCACGCTCATCTTCCATGACGGGATCGCGCCCGAGTACCGCAACGCCCATGGCTGCTTTTGGGCGATGGCGACGGGCGATTTCGACCGCGTCGGCCTCACGGTATTGCGCGCCGATCGCGGCGTCGACACCGGTCCGATCTTCGGCTATTTCCGCTGCGCGTTCGACGCCGCCCGCGAGTCGTACGTCGAAATCTCGAGCCGCGTGCTGCTGGACAACCTCGCGGAGATCACGGATCTGCTCCGGCGCATCGTCACGGGCGAAGCGACGCCGATCCCGACCAACGGAAAAACGTCGGCTGTCTGGGGACAGCCGCGGCTCACGGCCTACCTGAAACTCAAGCGACGCTTGAAACAGCGGAGGGCGTAATGCGCGCCATCGGACTGGAGTATCACGACGTCGTTGCGGACGGGGACTTCGACGCGAGTGGTTTCCCCGGCGCGGCGGCCGCGAGCTACAAGCTGACGGTGCAACGTTTCGAGGCGCATCTGCGGGCGATCGCCTCGCGCCGCGTCCATGTGGCGCGGGCGGACGCGTTGTCGCTGGTGCCGGCGGGGACGACGCCCGTGTTCCTGACGTTCGACGACGGCGGCGCCAGTGCGCTCTCGACGACGGGCCTGTGCCTGGCGCATTTCGGTTGGGTGGGCCATTTCCTGATCACCACATCGCGGATCGGTACGCGTGGATTTCTGGACGCGTCGCAAGTCCGCGCCGTGCACGAGGCGGGTCACGTGATCGGCAGCCACTCGTGCACGCATCCGCTCCGCTTTTCTGCGTTAGACCGGCGATCCATGCTCCGTGAGTGGGCGGACAGCCGCGAAGCGCTGGAGCAGATCCTCGGCGCCGCGGTGACGGTTGCGTCGGTTCCCGGCGGCTATTTTCGCCGAATCGCTGCCATGACGGCGGCCGAGGCAGGTCTGCGCACGCTGTTCACATCGGAACCGGTGTCGAGCGTGCGTACGGTTGCGGGGTGTCTGGTGCTGGGGCGTTGCTCGATACGCCGGGCGACGCTGCCCGAGGAGGCCGCCGATCTTGCATCGGTGCGTCTCGCGCCGCGCGCACGCCAGTGGGTGGTGTGGAACGGCAAGAAAGCGGTGAAGGCTGCCGGTGGGCGGGCGTATCTCTCGGCGCGCGAGTGGTTGTTCGAGCGCGGTGCACCAGGACAGCCGATGGGGATGGTCGTCGCTCCGGCGCCGAAGCGGCGGCGGCCCGTGTCCTAACGGCGGCATTTTCGTGGCGATGGAGGCGGTCAGCGTTGGGCGACGCCGTACTTGACGAGGATGGCGCGCACGCTGTCCAGCGGGATCGCGTCCACTGTGTGGCCGTTGCTCGTGACCGTGGTGGCCATGAACATGGAATCGTAGATCGCTTCCTCGGTTGCCTCGATCACCGCTTCGAAGAGCGGCGACATGTCGTCGTTGGAGAGGTCTTCCGTTGGGCGCGACGCCGGGGGTTGGGGCGCGGCACCCGCCTCGGGCAGCGTGACGCGCCGGCGCACGTGCTCGGCGGTCGAGAACGCGATCACGTAGTCGCCGGA
>Ga0207695_10007496_pt1 | contig 13854 bp, 12 predicted proteins | sample KBSC54metaG_FD_184354 | JGI IMG/M metagenome (GOLD analysis project Ga0207695, IMG submission 184354) | Corn rhizosphere microbial communities from Kellogg Biological Station, Michigan, USA - KBS C5-4 metaG (SPAdes) (version 2) | ecosystem: Host-associated > Plants > Roots > Rhizosphere > Soil...
GTCCGCATCGGACAATACTGCCATCGCCCTTCCAGACCCCCCGGTGTCCAAACCGGGCATTTCCATGAAACTTGCCACCTACAAGGACGGGTCGCGCGACGGCCAGCTGGTCGTCGTCTCGCGCGACCTCACCCAGGCCCACTTCGCCACCGGCATCGCGACGCGGATGCAGCAGGCGCTCGACGACTGGAACTTCATCGCGCCGCTGCTGCAGGACCTGTCGGTGGCGCTGAACCACGGCAAGACGCGCCACGCGTTCCCGTTCGTGCCCGAGCAGTGCATGGCGCCGCTGCCGCGCGCGTTCCAGTGGGCGGACGGCTCGGCCTACCTCAACCACGTCGAACTCGTGCGCAAGGCCCGCGGTGCCGAGATGCCCGAAAGCTTCTTCGGCGACCCGCTGATGTACCAGGGCGGCAGCGACGACTTCCTCGGGCCCTGCGACCCGGCCACCTTCGCGAGCACCGACTGGGGCATCGACTTCGAGGGCGAGGTCGCCGTCGTCACCGGCGACGTCGCGATGGGCGCGAGCCCCGAGCAGGCGCTCGAGGGCGTGCGGCTGGTGATGCTGGCCAACGACTGGAGCCTGCGCCACCTGATCCCGCCCGAGCTGGGCAAGGGCTTCGGCTTCCTCCAGAGCAAGCCCGCCACCTCGTTCAGCCCGGTGGCGGTGACGCCCGACGAGCTCGGCGACGCCTGGAAGGGCGGCCGCGTGCACCTGCCGCTGGAATGCACCTGGAACGGCCGCAAGGTGGGCCAGTGCGACGCCGGCCCCGAGATGACCTTCCACTTCGGCCAGCTCGTCGCGCACCTGGCCAAGACGCGCAACGTGCGCGCCGGCGCCATCGTCGGCAGCGGCACCGTCAGCAACAAGGACTGGGCCAAGGGCTGGAGCTGCATCGCCGAGCAGCGGGCCATCGAGATGATCGAGCACGGCGAGGCGAAGACGGGCTTCATGCAGTACGGCGACGTGATCCGCATCGAGATGAAGCGTGACAACCACTCGGTGTTCGGCGCGATCGAGCAGCAGGTGCTCGAATGCGAGTGAGCGCCCGCGGCCTCGCCGCCCCGCTGGCGTTCGTCGCGGCGCTCGTGGCGGGGCCGTTGCATGCGGCCGCGCCGGACGTCGCCGCGCCGGCGCCCGGCGCGGCCTGCCCGGCGCCCCCGGTGACGCCCAGGCTGGACGAGCTCGTCGCCAACGCGGCCGACCACGGCCCGCTGTGGAAGGCGACCAAGGACGGCCGCACCGTCTGGCTGTACGGCACGATCCACGTCGCCAAGGCCGCGTGGGCCTGGCCGGGCCCCAAGGTGATGGCCGCCATCCTGGCCAGCGACACCCTCGCCCTGGAGCTGGATCTGACCGACCCGGACCTGCTGCGCCGTCTCCAGAAGGCGATCCTGCGCAAGCCCGGGTCGCCGACGCTGCCGGACGCGCTGGAAAAGCGCCTGCTCGCGAGCATGGCCGCCGCGTGCATCGCGCCCGCGGCGCTGGCGCCGATGCGCCCCGAGATGCAGGCCGTCACGCTCGAGGTCATGCAGGGCCGCGGACTGGGCCTGTATCCGGAATACGGCATCGACACCAACCTGGCGGCGTTCGCGCGCGGCAGGCCGATGCCGGTGCGCTCGCTGGAGACGCCCGAGTCGCAGGCCGCGCTGCTGGTCAGCGACGACCCGGCCGAGACGGCGCGCGCGGTCGGCGCGGTGCTCGACGAGCTCGAGGGTGGCCATGCCCCGGCCATGCTCAAGCGCCTGGCCTCCGACTGGGAGCGCGGCGACGTCGACGACATGGCGGCCTACGCGAGCTGGTGCGGCTGCATGGACACGCCCGAGCAGCGCGCCGACTTCCACAAGCTCATCGTCGAGCGCAACCCGCTGATGGCCGACAGGATCGTGCAATGGCATGCCGAGGGCAGGCTGCTGTTCGTGGCGGTCGGCACGCTGCACATGATCGGCCCGGCCGGCCTGCCCACGCTTCTGAAGGCGCGCGGCTTCCAGGTCGAGCGCGTGCCGTTCGCGGCCGCGCGCTGAAGAACGGGCGACGAAAGCGTAGGATCATCCCCCTGCCGCCACCGACGAGGTTCCCATGTCCGACATCCCGAATTTCGCCAAGCTCGTGCCCGGCTTCGACTTCCTGCAGGGCCTGGTCAAGAATGCCGGTTCCGCGTTGCCGAGCATGGGCCAGTGGGTCGCTCCGACGCTCAATCCCGAGGAGCTGCAGAAGCGCATCGACGAGCTGAAGACGGTGCAGTTCTGGCTCGAGCAGAACGCGAAGATGCTGGGCACGACGATCCAGGCGCTCGAGGTGCAGCGCATGACGCTGTCGACGCTGCAGACGATGAACGTGCAGATGACCGACCTGCGCGACGCGATGAAGGTGGCGCCGGTCGCGTCGGCCGGCTCCGCCGCGGCCGCCGCCGCCGGCTCGGTGGCCAACAGCCTGGGCGCCGATGCGCTGATGCAGGCCGCGCGCAACGCGATGGGCGGCATCCCGGGCCTGGGCAAGTCGGCCGCGCCCGCTGCCGCGGCGGAACCCGGGCCGGCGCCCGCGCCCAAGTCGAAGCCCGCCAAGGCCAGGACGGCGGCCGAGCCGCCGGCCGCCGCCGCCACGGGCGTCGTCGACCCGATGCAGTGGTGGGGTGCGCTGACCAAGCAGTTCACGCAACTGGCCGCCAGCGCGATGAAGGACAGCGCCACGGACGCCGCCAAGAACCTGGCCGGCGCGATGATGAAGCAGGGCATGGGCGCTGCCGGCGAGACGTTCAAGAAAGCGGTCAAGGGGCCGGCCGGCGTGGCCGCCAAGGCGATGTCCGCCGCCACGGAGGCGGCCAGCGCCACCGGGGCTCGTGTCGCCAACGGCAAGGCCGCGGCCGCCAAGAAGGCGCCCGCCCGCAAGGCCCCGGCCCGCAAGACCGCGCGAGCGGCCAAGCCCCGTGCGAGTTGAACCGACCCCCATCGTCGACACGATGCCCATGCCCGCCGACCCCGGCTGGGCGAACTCGGCGCCGCCCGGCGTCCCGGTGTCCGTGCCGCCGCACCTGGGCGAGCCCCCGCGCGCGCCTGACGCCTCCGCGCCCGAGCCCGTGCGCCCGGCGGTGAGCCAGCAGGCCCTGGTCGACGCGCTGCGCGGCATCGTGCCCGCGCACGCGCTGCTGTGGCGCGGCGAGGAGACGACGCCCTACGAGTGCGACGGCCTGACGGCCTACCGCGAGCGCCCGCTGGCCGTGGCGCTGCCCGAGACCGAGGAGCAGGTCGCCGCGATCCTGGCCGCCTGCCATCGCCTGGGCGTGCCGGTGGTGGCGCGTGGCGCGGGCACGGGCCTGTCCGGCGGCGCGATGCCGCATGCGCACGGACTCACCCTGTCGCTGGCCAAGTTCAACCGCATCGTGAAGATCGATGCACGCGCGCGCACGGCCACCGTGCAGTCGGGCGTGCGCAACCTGGCCATCAGCGAGGCCGCCGCGCCGCACGGCTTCTACTACGCGCCCGACCCGTCGAGCCAGATCGCCTGCACGATCGGTGGCAACGTGGCCGAGAACTCGGGCGGCGTGCACTGCCTGAAGTACGGCCTGACGCTGCACAACGTGCTGCAGGTGCGCGGCTTCCTGGCCGATGGCAGCCCCGCCACGTTCGGCTCGCTGGCGCTCGACGCGCCGGGGCTGGACCTGATGTCGGTGGTCGTCGGCAGCGAGGGCATGCTGGCCGTCGTCGTCGAGGTCGTCGTCAAGCTCACGCCCAGGCCGCAGGTGGCACGCTGCATCATGGCCAGCTTCTCGGACGTCCGCCACGCGGGCGACGCCGTCGCGGCCATCATCGCGGACGGCCTGATCCCGGCCGGCCTCGAGATGATGGACAAGCCGATGACCGCCGCCGTCGAGGCCTTCGTGCACGCCGGCTACGACCTCGACGCCGCCGCCATCCTGCTGTGCGAGAGCGACGGCACGCCCGAGGAGGTCGACGAAGAGATCGCGCGCATGGAGCAGGTGCTGGTGCGCGCGGGCGCCACGCGGCTCGAGATCAGCGCCAACGAGGCGCAGCGCCTGAAGTTCTGGAGCGGCCGCAAGAACGCGTTCCCGGCCTCTGGCCGCCTGAGTCCCGACTACATGTGCATGGACTCGACGATCCCGCGTGCGCGGCTGGCCGACATGCTGCTGGCCATCGCCGACATGGAGAAGAAGTTCGGCCTGCGCTGCTGCAACGTGTTCCATGCCGGCGACGGCAACCTGCACCCGCTGATCCTGTTCGACGCCAACCAGCAGGGCGAGCTGCACCGCGCCGAGGCCTTCGGCGCCGAGATCCTGGAGCTGTCGGTGGCCATGGGCGGCACGATCAGCGGCGAACACGGCGTGGGCGCCGAGAAGCTCAACTCGATGTGCGTGCAGTTCTCCGACGCCGAGCGCGCGCAGATGCTGGCGCTGAAGACGGCCTTCGATCCGCAGGGCCTGCTGAACCCGGGCAAGGTCATCCCGACGCTGCACCGCTGCGCCGAATACGGCCGCATGCACGTCAAGCGCGGCGCGCTGGCCTTTCCCGAGCTCGAGAGGTTCTGATTCCGGAATGAACGACACCCTGATCGGCCTGGCCGAACGCGTCCGCCAGGCGGCCGCCGCCAAGGCCATCCTGCGCATCCGCGGCGGCAGCACCAAGCAGGCCATGGCCGGCGTCATCTCCGACGCCGCGACGCTGGACATGCGCGCCTACTCGGGCATCGTCGACTACGCGCCCAGCGAGCTCGTGATCACCGCGCGCGCCGGCACGCCGCTCGTGGAGCTCGAGCGCGTGCTGGCCGAGCGCGGCCAGTGCCTGCCCTTCGACCCGCCGCGCTTCGCCGATGCGGACGGCAGGCTCGCCGGCACCGTCGGCGGCATGGTCGCCTCGGGGCTGGCCGGCCCCGGGCGGGCCGCCGTCGGCGGCGTGCGCGACTACGTGCTCGGCGTGCTGCTGCTCAACGGCCGCGGCGACCTGATGCACTTCGGCGGCCAGGTGATGAAGAACGTCGCCGGCTACGACGTCGCCCGCCTGACCGCCGGCTCGTGGGGCGCGCTCGGCGCGATCTGCGAGGTCTCCCTGAAGGTGCTGCCGATGCCGGTGGCCACCACGACGCTGCGTTTCGACATGCGCCAGGCCGAGGCGCTGGAGAACCTGCACGCCTGGGCCGGCCAGCCGCTGCCGCTCAACGCCAGCGTGTGGTGGCGCGAGACACTGGCGATCCGCCTGCGCGGCGCCCACGCGGCGGTCGAGGCGGCCGTCGGGCGGCTGGGCGGCGAGGTGATCCCGCCGGAGATCGGCAGCGCCTTCTGGGAAGGCCTGCGCGACCAGCGCGACGAGTTCTTCATCGAGGCACGCGCGGCCGCGCAGCGCGAGAACAGCGCGCTGTGGCGGTTGTCGCTGCCGCCCACCACGCCGGTGCTTCCGTCCTTTCTCGACACGCTGATCGAGTGGGGCGGCGCGCAGCGCTGGATCGTCGCGCCGGCGGAGGACACGCTCGTCATGCACCGCGCCGAGCGCGCCGGCGGCAGCGCGTTCCGCGTCAGCGGCGGGGTGGGCGACGGCGCCGGCTACGCCACGCCGCTCGCGCCCGCGCTGCTGGCCATCCATCGCCGGCTGCGCGATTCGTTCGACCCCCACCGCGTGTTCGTGCCGGGCCGGCCGATGCGTTTCCAGGATTCCTGAGTCGCATGCAAACCCAGCTCTCCCCCGAATTCGCCGGCACGCCCGACGGCCAGGAGGCCGAGGCCGTCCTGCGCAAGTGCGTGCACTGCGGCTTCTGCACCGCCACCTGCCCCACGTACCAGCTGCTGGGCGACGAGCTCGACGGCCCGCGCGGCCGCATCTACCTGATGAAGCAGGTGCTGGAAGGCGCCGAGCCGACGCGCGCCACGCAATTGCACCTGGACCGCTGCCTGACGTGCCGCAACTGCGAGAGCACGTGTCCGTCCGGCGTCGAGTACGGCAGGCTGGTGGACATCGGCCGGCGCGTCGTCGACGCGAAGGTGCAGCGCCCCGCCGGCGAACGCTTCACGCGCTGGCTGCTTCGCGAGGGCATCACGTCGCCGCTGTTCGCGCCCGCCATGACGCTGGGCCAGGCGGTGCGCCCGCTGCTGCCGCAGGCGCTCAAGGCCAAGGTGCCGGTCAAGCCCGATGCCGCGACGGCCACGCGCGAGGGCCTGTGGCCGCAGCGCACGCACGCCCGCAAGGTGCTGATGCTGGCCGGTTGCGTCCAGCCCGCGATGAAGCCCAACGTCAACGCGGCCACCGCGCGCGTGCTCGACCTCGCCGGCGTGCAGTCGATCACGCCCGACGGCGCCGGCTGCTGCGGCGCGGTGCGCAGCCACGGCGGCGACCACGACGGCGGCCTCGACGACATGCGCCGCAACATCGACGCCTGGTGGCCCTGGGTGGCGGGACTCACCGACGCCGGCGCCGTCGAGGCGATCGTGATGAACGCATCGGGCTGCGGCGTCACCGTCAAGGATTACGGCCACGCGCTGGCGCACGATCCCGACTACGCCGGGAAGGCGGCCCGCGTGAGCGCGCTCACGCGCGACGTGAGCGAGGTGGTCGACGGCCTGATGCCCGCGCTGCTCTCGCACTGGAAAGGCGTGCGCGAACGCCGCGGCGCGGAGTCGCCCGAACACGCGCCCGGCACGCCGCTGGTGTTCCATCCGCCATGCACGCTGCAGCATGGGCAGAAGCTGCGTGGCGGCGTGGAGCAGATCCTCGCGGCGTTCGACTTCGACGTGCGCCTGGCCGCGTCCGAGGCGCACCTGTGCTGCGGCTCCGCCGGCACCTACTCGCTGCTGCAGCCGGCCATCGCCACGCAGCTGCGCGACCGCAAGCTCGCGGCGCTGGCCGCGTCGCGGCCGGATCCGCGCGCGATCGTGTCGGCCAACATCGGCTGCATCTCGCACCTGCAGTCGGGCACCGCCACGCCGGTGCGCCACTGGATCGAGCTCGTCGACGAGCGGCTCGCGGGATGAGTCCGCACGGCCGCCCGATGAACGAAGGCCTGCGCCTGGCGGGGAGGCGCGCAGCGCCAGGGGGGCTGTGTTGAGTGCCGTCGTCCTGATCCCGACCACCGGCGCGCCCTCGCTGCGGCGCGCCGTCGAGAGCGTGCTCGCGCAGACCGCGCCCACCACGGCCTACGTCGTCTGCGACGGCCCGCAGTTCCGCGAAGCTGCCGAGGACGCGCTGCGCGGACTCGACGTGCCCGTGTGCGTGCTCCCGCGCAACGTCGGCGCCGGCGGCTTCTACGGCCACCGTGTCTACGCTGCGTTCTCGCACCTGGTCGACGAGGAGCACGTGCTGTTCCTCGACCAGGACAACTTCCTCGCGCCGGAGCACGTGGCGCAGTGCGTCGACCTGATCGCCGCGCGCCGGCTGCAGTGGTGCTACGCGCTGCGCAACATCTGCACGCCCGAAGGCGAATTCGTCTGTCGTGACGACTGCGAGAGCCTGGGCAAGTGGCCGGCGTTCACCAACACCCACCTGATCGACACCAACTCCTACTGCATCCGGCGCGAGGTGCTGCTGCAGGCCGCGCACGCGTGGCACGGCAAGTGGGGCCAGGACCGCGTGTTCGCCCAGGTGATGATGCAGAACTTCAAGGCCTTCGACTGCACCGGCCGATACACGGTGCAGTATTGCCTGGGCGGCAACGAGGGCTCGGTGACGAGAGAGTTCTTCGAGCAGGGCAACGCGCAGATGCTGCTGCGCTACAAGCGCGGCTTTCCCTGGGCGCGCGCCTGAGGCAATGTTGTCATCCTGCGCGTCGTCGCAGGATCCACGCGTGCCCGTGGCGCTTCCCCTGGGGTGGATGCCGCGACTCCGCTTCGCTGCGCGCAGGTTGACGGCAGGTGGAGCGCACCGCCCCCGCCTGCCATCGTGTCATCCTGCGCGAAGTCGCAGGATCCACGTTGACGAAGGACGGCCTGCTCGCCGCCGTGGATTCCGCGACCGCGCGCGGAATGACGTTGTCCTGATGGCGCGCCGAGCTACAGTCGCGACATGCCGCCCGCATCCGTCCAGCTGCTGCTTCGTTTCGCTGCCGCGTCGATCGGCATGTCGCTGGCGCTATCCACCGCGATGGCCGGTTCGCCACAGACCGTCCCCGACACCCTGGCCCAGCGCATGCAGCCCTGCAGCGCCTGCCACGGCAGGGAAGGGCGGGCCACGCAGGAAGGCTTCTTCCCGCGCATCGCGGGAAAGCCTGCCGGCTACCTGTACAACCAGCTGGACAACTTCCGCAGCGGCCGCCGCGCCTATCCGACGATGACGTACTTCGTCGAGCAGATGTCCGACCCGTACCTGCACGAGATCGCCGACTACTTCGCCGCGCTGGACCTGCCCTACGCGCCACCGCAGACGGTGGGCGCGGCGGCCGACGAGATCGCGCGCGGCGAGGCGCTGGTGCGCCAGGGCGACGCGGCGCACGGCGTGCCGGCCTGCGCGCAGTGCCATGGCGCGACGATGACCGGCGTGCTGCCCGCCATCCCCGGCCTGCTGGGCCTGCCGCGCGGCTATCTCGTGGAACAGTTCGGCGCGTGGCGCACGGGCCAGCGCAAGGCGCTCGCACCCGATTGCATGGCCCGCGTGGCGACGATGCTGACGCCGGCCGACATCACCGCCGTCGCCACGTGGCTGTCGTCGCAACCGGTGGCCGTCGGGCCGGCGCCCGCCGGATCGCTCGCGCGACCGCTGCCGCTCGCCTGCGGAAGCGTGCCGCCATGACGATGCGCCTGAACTGGCCGCGCCTGCTCCTCGCGCTGGCGCTGCTGATCGCGCTGGCCGCGGCGCTCGTCGCGTGGCTCAACGTGCGTGGCGAGGACGCGCTGGCCGGTTCCGCCGATGCCTTCTCCGCCACGCCCGAGCAGGTGGCGCGCGGCGCCTACCTCGCGCGCGCCGGCAACTGCGCGGCCTGCCACACCGACCGCGGCGGCGCCGCGTACGCGGGCGGCAAGGGCATCGCCACGCCGTTCGGCACGGTCTTCGCCAGCAACCTCACGCCGGACGCCAAGACCGGCATCGGCAGCTGGTCGGCCGCGCAGTTCTGGCGCGCGCTGCACAACGGGCGCTCGGCCGACGGGCATCTTCTCTATCCGGCGTTCCCGTATCCGAACTTCACCGAGATCACGCGCGCCGACGCCGACGCGCTGTTCGCCTTCCTGCGCTCGCAGGTGCCCGTGGCGCAGGCCAATCGCGCGCACGCCCTGCGCTTTCCCTACAACCTGCAGGCGTCGCTGGCCGTCTGGCGCGCGCTGTTCTTCACGCCCGGCGTCTACGAGCCGCAGCCCGGGCAGTCGCCGCAGTGGAACCGCGGTGCCTACCTGGTGCGCGCACTCGGCCACTGCGCCGCCTGCCACTCGCCGCGCAATGCCTTCGGCGCGACGCGCGACAGCCTGGAACTCAGCGGTGGCCTGATTCCGCTGCAGAACTGGTATGCGCCCTCGCTGGCCTCGAGCGCGGAGGCCGGCGTGGCCGACTGGTCGGACGCCGAGGTGGCCGCGCTGCTCAAGACGGGCTTCACGCCCCGCGGCGCGGCGCTCGGGCCGATGGCCGAGGTCGTCTTCCGCAGCACGCAATACCTGGACGACGCCGACGTCGCCGCGATGACGGCCTTCCTCAAGTCGCTGCCGCAGGGGCCGGCGCATCCCGCGACCGCCCCGATGATCGGCAAGGAGGCGTTCGCGCACGGCGCCGCGCTCTACAAGGACCGCTGCGCATCCTGCCACGGCGCCGAGGGCGAGGGCGGCCGCAGCGCGCAGGGCGTCGTCTACGCGCCGCTGGCCGGCAATCGCAAGGTGTTGCTGGAGTCGCCCGCCAACCTGATCCACATCGTCGCCAACGGCGGCTTCCCGCCGACGACGGCGGGCAACCCGCGGCCCTACGGCATGCCGCCGTTCGGGCTGTCGCTCAAGGACGAGGAGATCGCCGTGCTGGCCACCTACGTGCGCGCCGCGTGGGGCAATGCCGCACCGGCGGTGAGCGCGCTGGACGTGCTGGAGGCGCGCTGAGCGTCGCGCACGATCGAGGAACCGCGAAGCGACGCCCGCGGAAGGCGCGCCGCACGGCAAGGGAGAGGGCGTGCCGCATCGTCGGCTGGGGCGGCCTGCCGGACCGCATCGACGACAAGTACGTGCACCTCGAGGGCTGCGGCCCGGAGTTCCCGCGCGCGCTGCCGGAGTGGCGCTACTGACGCGACAGCAAGGCGCGCGGCAGGCGGGCCTCGCCACCTGACGGCTCGCGTGTCGGGCGGCGCTCGCCGGCGCTCGTCGCGTCGGCGCGTACTTCAGGCGCCGTTTGACGGCTTTCGTCGCATCGTGCTCGCTCGCGGCGCCGGCGACGCTCATTCTCGACCTCGGCCGATCGCCGCGACCGTCGCTACCCGCGGCGCGACGCGGCGATCGAGCGGCGGTCCTCATCGCGCGTGACGCGCGAGGTCCGTGCGCGCGCCCAGCCGATCGCCACGGCCGTCGCCACCAGCGACTTGGCGACCGACTTCGGAGTTCGCCCTGCAATCCGATTCGAGGAGTTCGTCATGAACATCGTCAAGTACACCGTTTCCGCTTCCATCGCCGTCGCGGCCGCGCTGCTGGCCTGCGCGTCCGCCCAGGCTGCGCCGGCCTGCCCCTCGGTGTCGAGCGTCCAGAGCCGCATCGTCGAGCACGCCAACGGCGACATCGAGGCGCTGCGCGCGTTCGTCTGGAAGACCGCCATCATCTACCGCATCAACATGGTCGACGTGCGCGACAACCTGGATGCGTGGCGCGCCGCGGTCGACTGCCGCAGCCAGGCCGCGGCCGACGAGCATGCCGTCCCCGTGGCCGACGCGGCAGGCGCGCACGTCGCGGCACGCTGAAGCGCGTGCCTCAGCCGCGGTAGTGCGCCGAACCGGCCGGCGCGCCGGTGGTGCCCCCGTCGACGACGATCTCGGCGGCGGTGATGGCCGACGCGCGCGGGGATGCGAGGAAGACGACGGCCTGGGCCACTTCCTCGGCCTCGGACAGGCGGCCGAGCGGGATGCGTGGCGCGAGGTAGGCCTCGGTGGCGTCCAGCGTGGCGCCGGCGCGCGCGCCGCGCGTCCAGATCGGCGTCCGGGTCGCGCCGGGAATGACGGTGTTGACGCGGATGCCGCGCGGCGCGAGCTCGGTGGCCAGGACCTTGGCCATGCCGGTGATGCCCGCCTTGGCCGCCGAATACGCCGACGTTCCGGTGACGGCCAGCTCGCGCATCACCGAGCCGTTGAGCACGATGGCGCTGCCGTCGTTGAGCAGCGGCAGGACCGACTGGAGCGTGAAGAAGACCGCGGTGAGGTTCGTGTCGACGATTTCCTTGAACGCTTCGTAGGGAGTCGAGCCCAGCGGCGTCGGGCCCGAGATGCCGGCGTTGGCGAACACGATGTCCAGCTTGCCGAAGGCCGCGCCAACGGCGCGCGTGATCTCGGCCAGGCCGTCGGCGGCGTTGACGTCGGCCTGGATCGCCAGCACGCCGGCGCCGAGCTCGGTGGCGACCGCGTCGAGCCTGGCGCGGTCGCGCCCGGTGATCGCCACGCGCGCGCCCTGCGCAAGCATCAGGCGCGCGGTCGCCAGGCCGATGCCGCTGTTGCCGCCGGTGATGAGGGCGGTCTTGCCTTGGAGTTCCATGGTGGGGCCTTTCTGGAGGTTGCGGCGGCACTGCGGCCGCGTCGGGTTGCTGACGCATAGTCACTATACAAAAGATAGTGACTATGCGCACGAGACGGACTTGATACAATTGGGACATGGCCCGCTCGTACTCGGATCCGCACTGCCCGGTCGCCTGCGCCCTCGACCAGGTCGGCGAGAAATGGACGCTGCTGATCCTGCGCGATCTCACGATGCACCCGTCGCGCCGCTTCCAGGACTTCATCGAGTCGCTCAAGGGCTGCGCGCCCAACACGCTGTCGGCGCGGCTGTCCTCGCTGGAGGAGGCCGGCCTGATCGAGCGCCGGCTCTACGAGCAGCATCCGCCGCGCATGGAATACGTGCTCACCGCCAAGGGCCGCGAGGTTCGCCCGGTGCTCAAGGCGCTCAAGGCCTGGGGACTGAAGCTACAGGCCTAGTGTGCTCGGGTCGACGCCCGCCGCGGCCAGGATGTCGCCCAGCGGCGTCACCGCGCCGCTGTCGCGCGCCCGGTAGCCGGGCAGCGCGTCGACCTCCGAGCGGAACGCCTCGCTGCGCAGGATCGCGAGCACCTGCTCGATCTCCGGTCGCGCCAGCGCGTCGCGCCGGCAGACGGCGAAGTAGCGCTCGGTGGCCAGCGGGATGAAGTCCAGCTTGAAGTGGCGCGCCGGCCGCTCGAGGCCGAAGCCGGCGTCCGCCATCCCGCTGCCGATGAAGGCCGCCACGGCCGCGTGCGTGAACTCGCCGTGCTCGTAGCCGACGAGGGCCGCCGGGTCGACGCCCGCCTGCGCGAGCAGCGCGTCCAGCAGGAAGCGCGTGGCCGAGCCGCGCTGGCGATTGATGAAACGCAGGCCGGGCCGCGCGAGGTCGCCGAGACCGGCGACGTGCAGCGGGTTGCCGGGGGCGACCATCAGGCCCTGGGTGCGGTCGGTGATGTCGATGACGACGTGCTCGCGGGGATCCAGCCAGCGCGCGTGGAACTCCCAGCCGCGCGCCTCCAGCGGGCCGTGCGGCACATGGAAGCAGGCCAGGTCGCAGGCACCGTCGTGCAGCGAGGCGGCGGCGTCCAGGCTGTCGGTGTAGACGCGCTCGACGTCGACGCCGTCGGCCACCAGCATCGCCATCAGCTTCTCGATGGCGAAGCCGTGGCTGGCATGGATGCGCAGCAGGCGCTGCGGCGGGGCGATGACGCGCTGCAGTTCCACCTCCAGTTCGGAAGCCAGCGTGTCGAGCGCCGGCGCGAGCCGCGCGGCGATGCGGCGGTCGGCCCATACCAGCTTCTCGCCCAGCGGGGTCAGGCGCGAACCGCGGCCGCGCTCCATCTGCAGCAGGGGTGCGCCGAACCACGCCTCGCCGTCGCGGATCGTGTCCCACGCATGCCGGTACGACAGGCCCGCGCGCTGGCAGGCCGCAGCGATGCTGCCGGTCTCGGCCACGCAGGCCAGCAGCGCGATCAGCCGCGGGCCCAGCGTGCCGCCGCCGTCGTTGGAGATCGTCCACTGGGGACGGATGGAGATCTTGTGCATGGAATTCCGAGGCGCGCCGGCCAGCCCGCCGCAACCGGGAGTTTCTCCGGAATGCGAGCCGGGCGCCGGCCGCGCCGCGAATCGGGCGCCCACGCTATCGGGAGGCCGCCATCCATGCGGATTCGGCATTGGCTTGCGGGATCGAAGGCGACGCCTCGCGGCCGATTCGCCCCGCTCGGCGCACCGGCGGGCCCCGCCGATGCGCCGATGCCCCCGGGGGTAATTCCCCTGGGCGTGCAGGGATGTGGCGTTTAACCGTCGAGCAGGCCGCCCGGATTGCAACAAAACGTATTCCGGCCATACGGAGCGTGGTATCGCGAAAGATGCCGCAATGCAGCATGCAGAACCGCTAAAACGGATGTCGGGATTGACGTAGCCAGGTCATGCAGCGGTCGATCCTAGGGTTCGTCTTTAGAGCTTGACCGCATATTGCAACGATCCCCACGGGATACTTACAGTCGGGCAGTCGTCGATGTTGGGACAGCGGCGATCGATGCCCGCAGGTCATCAAAAGGAACCAGATGTCAACCGTCATGAACGGCTCCGAGCACGCCCCAGCCTCCGGGGGGCTGCTGTCAAAGGAGCGCACCATCGCCGGGCCCGGCTACAACCGGTGGCTCGTGCCGCCCGCCGCGCTCGCCATCCACCTTTGCATCGGCATGGCCTACGGCTTCTCGGTCTTCTGGCTGCCGCTG
>Ga0207695_10007498_pt1 | contig 13853 bp, 17 predicted proteins | sample KBSC54metaG_FD_184354 | JGI IMG/M metagenome (GOLD analysis project Ga0207695, IMG submission 184354) | Corn rhizosphere microbial communities from Kellogg Biological Station, Michigan, USA - KBS C5-4 metaG (SPAdes) (version 2) | ecosystem: Host-associated > Plants > Roots > Rhizosphere > Soil...
CCCAAGGGCTCGACCCTCGACTCGGCCATGGGCAAAGCGCAATCGGCGGCACGCCACAAGCCGTGGATCACCACGCGCAACCTCAACACCCTCGAGAAGCTGATCTGAGCCGATAGGTCTGGATGACGCAGAAGCGGTTGCCCTCCGGGTCTTGCATGATCACGTAGTCGGCATCGTGCGGGCGCTTGCTCCACGGCACCTGCTCGGCACCGAGGGCTTCGAGCCGCGCCACCTCTGCCGCCTGATCGTCGGCGTACAGATCGAGGTGGATGCGCGGGGGCAGCGTGCGCTCCGCCGGATGCGCATCGAGCGAGACGTTCGGTCCGGCGCCCGCGCGCGGACGCAGCAGCGCGAAGTCGTCGTCGTCGCCTGCACGGTCCGCGTAGTCGAGCGCGGCCATCCAGAACGCCTTCTGGGCGGCGAGGTTCTCGACCCGGATCACGATCGAGCCGACCCGGATCATGCCGAGCCCCGCTGCGCGGTCACCTGCATGCTCTCGAGGATAATCCGGCCCCCAACCTGGATGTCATCCGTGCGTCGGCGGCCGACCCGCCCACGCGCTCGGGAACTTGCTGGAATGGAGGGATGGTGTCCGCGGATCGACCGGGTCGAGCCCGAGTGCTCCACGAGAAGTTCATCGTCGAGGAGCGTGTCGTCGCACCTGCTGCGCGACGGAATCTGTACCTCTGGGCGGCCTCGCTGGCCGCGGTCGGCCTGATCGCCTTCGTCGTCATCCTGGTGGCGGTGCTGCAGACCGACGGCATCGCCGAGATCGACAAGCCGATCGAGGGCTTCCTCGACTCGATCAGAACCCCGCCGCTGACGGTCGCGATGATCGTCGTCGCCATCGTGTTCGGCCCGATCGCCCTGCCGATCATCATCCTCGTCATCGTCGTGCTCTGGACGATCTTCGCCAAGCACTTCTGGCGGCCGTTGCTGCTCGCCGGTGGCACGATCTCGGGCGTGGTGATCGTGCAGATCATCACCCGGATCGTCGCCAGGCCGCGCCCGCCGGTCTCGCTGATGCTGTTCGGGCCTGATCTGACCTACTCGTTCCCGTCTGGCCATGTGCTGGGGGCCGCGGACTTCCTCCTGATCGGCGCCTACCTGATCTTCTCGCGCCGGCCCGGCCGCGCGCCCTACCTCGGCTTCGGCGCCGCGATCGTCCTGCTGCTGCTGACCGCGTTCAGCCGCGTGTATCTCGGCTACCACTGGCCGACGGATGCCTTGAGCTCGATCGCCCTCTCGCTCGTCATCCTCGGTGCCGTCATCGCCATCGACACACGCCGCACCGTGAAAGTGACGCGCGACTGAGCCGAGCGCTACAGGTGGGCGTACCGCGCGCGCACGAAGCTGTAGAGGGCGTAGGCGATCAGGCCGATCGCCATGACGATCAGCAGCACGGACCCCATGGGCAGGGCGGCCAGCGCCTTCAGGCCGCCATCCAGACCGGACGACTGACCCGGGTTGGCGGTCGCCGCCGCGACCAGGAACAGGATGCCGACCACGGCGAGCACCAAGCCCTTGGCCACGTAGCCGAAGGTCCCCAGCCCCACCGTCACCGTGCCGGCCGTGCCGCGCGGGAGGGTGAGATCGCGGACGAAGCTGCGTCGTGCGCCCTTGACGACGAAGTAGGCGCCGATCACGATGATCAGCAAGCCGATCAGGACGATGAGAAACACCCCGCCCGGAGTGGCGAGCAGCGAGGCGCTGAGCTGCACGCTGGTCTGCGCGCTGTTGGTGGCGCCGCCTCGCGCGAAGACGAAGGCGGTGGCGGCCAGAGCCAGATAGACCAGACCCTTGCCGATCTCGGAGACGATGCGCAGTGCCCGCCTCGGCGTCCCGGGTCTGGTGAACGCGAAGCAGCTGGCGATCAACCAGAGGCCGAGCGCGGTCAGCCCGACGAACACGATCCAGAGGATGACGCTGCCGCCCGGCGTCGCCGCCAGCGCCGCCAGGGCCCCCGATTGGTCCGCCTCGCCGCCACCCGTTCCGGCCTCCTGGCCGGCCCCGATGGCGACCCCGATCGCGATGAATCCGATCAGGGCGTGGAGCAATCCGTTCACGGCGAATCCGACTCGCGCGAAGAACCTCAACGGGCGATTGCGGATGGTCGCGCGTGCGGCGTGGGTGACGGCTGTGTTCATGGCCGTCAAGTGTAGGTTCGCTGCCGTCGGCCCTCTCAGGCGTTCAGCAGATCATCGGCATAGGCGTTGACGGCACGCTGATAGCGCGGAAGATGGGGCGCCAGCGCGTGCAGTGCGGCCACCAGGCCCTCGGTGGGACGCCCGGCGCTGGCGAGGGCCAGAGCCGCGAACGCGGCTGCGGCATCGGCGAGCGGATGATCCGGTTGGCCGGCGAATTCGGCGCTGAGCAGGTCGAGCGACTCCTCCGGGCGGCCCAGGTTGCGCACCGTGCTCGCGTACTGGATGACGACCTGAGCCCGACGCGCATCGTCCAGCCCCAAGGCGAGCGCTGCTCGATAGAACGGCACGGCCTCCTCCTCCCGTCCGGTGGAGTCGCGGGCGCCCCCGCGCTCCGCGAGGGCCAGTGCGTCGTGGTCGCCGCGCTCGGCGGCCAACGCGTCGATGCTTGCGACCAGGTCGTCGTCGCTCAGGTTCGCCGCGTCCGCCCAGACGGCGTCGACGCGGTGCTGCCAGTCGTCGGTCATGCAATGCAGGCTAGCGACCGCGGGGCCTCTGCCCACGGCGAACACGTCCGTACGCCGCGGAGCCCCCAGGTAGATTCGAGATCGACCAACCGAAACGGAGCAACCCCATGGCCGACGCGACATTCCAACCGAGTGTCTTTGACCGTCTTCTGAAAGACCGCATCATCTGGCTCGGTTCGGAGGTACGCGACGACAACTCCAACGAGATCGCGGCCAAGCTGCTGCTGCTCGCGGCGGAGGACCCGAAGAAGGACATCTTCCTCTACATCAACTCGCCCGGCGGTTCGATCACCGCGGGCATGGCCATCTACGACACCATGCAGTTCGTGCCCAATGACATCGTCACCGTCGGCATCGGCATGGCCGCCTCGATGGGTCAGCTCCTGCTGACCGCGGGCACCAAGGGCAAGCGCTACATCACGCCGAACGCGCGCGTGCTGCTGCACCAGCCGCACGGTGGATTCGGCGGCACCTCGTCCGACATCCAGACTCAGGCGGCGCTGATCCTCGACATGAAGAAGCGCCTCGCCGAGATCACCGCCGCCCAGACCGGCAAGACGGTGGAGCAGATCAACGCGGACGGCGACCGCGACCGCTGGTTCAACGCCCAGGAGGCCCTCGACTACGGCTTCGTCGACCACATCCGCGAGTCCGCGTCCGACGTCATCGGCGGCGGCGGAACCGAAGACAAGAAGTAAGGGACAGAGAAGAATGAACATCCCCATGCCCGAGTCCCGCTACATCCTGCCGAGCTTCGAGGAGCGCACGGCCTACGGCTTCAAACGCCAGGACCCGTACGCGAAGCTGTTCGAAGACCGGATCATCTTCCTGGGCGTCCAGGTGGATGACGCCTCGGCCGACGACATCATGGCCCAGCTGCTGGTGCTCGAGAGCCAGGACCCGGATCGCGACATCGTCATGTACATCAACTCGCCCGGTGGTTCGTTCACCGCGATGACCGCGATCTACGACACCATGCAATACATCCGGCCGCAGATCCAGACCGTCGTGCTCGGGCAGGCGGCATCCGCCGCCGCCGTGATCGCGGCAGCCGGAACTCCGGGCAAGCGACTCGCGCTTCCGAACGCGCGAATCCTGATCCACCAGCCCGCCGTCGGCGAGGCCGGGCGCGGCCAGGCGTCGGACATCGAGATCCAGGCCAAAGAGATCCTGCGCCTGCGCACCTGGCTCGAAGAGACGCTGGTGCGTCACTCGAACCACGACCTGGAACGCATCAACAAGGATCTCGAGCGCGACACCATCCTGTCGGCCGACGAGGCCCTCGAGTACGGCCTGATCGACCAGGTGCTGAGCAGCCGCAAGAACCTGCCTGCGCTGGTCAAGTAACCCGCTCGGTGCGTTCGAGGGGCCCGGCGGGAGTTTCCCGACGGGCCCCTCGCTCTTCTCCAGGCCACCGTCTGTGAGCCGCCTGAGCGTTGACCGCGGTGCCGCCGCGCGCCGGCCGGGCGCCCCTACCGTGGCCGCATGGACATGAGAGCGGTGAACGAGCAGGTCATCTCCGACTTCCGCGCCGGTCGCGAGATCTCGGTCGAGGGCGTGCACCGCGAGCGGATCGTGCTGCTGACCACGACGGGTGCGCGCACCTTCGAGCCTGCGACGGTGCCGGTGATGTTCACGGGGACCGATCGCGGAATCCTGGTGGTCGCGTCCAATGACGGCGACGAGCACGATCCACAGTGGTACCGGAACGTGGTGGCCGACCCGGTCGTGCACGTCGAAGAGCCGACCCAGGCGTATGACGGAGCCGCCCGCGTCCTGGCTCAGAAGGTGCGGGACGAGGCCTGGGCGCGCCTGATCGCGGAGCACCCGTTCTTCGTCGACCAGCAGGAGAAGGCCGGGCGCGAGCTCCCGCTGGTCGAGATCACGAAGACCTAGGGGCGGTCCGGTCGCTCCGGTCGATCCGGCCGCCGGCGAGTCATGAGCATCAGGGTGATGATCGCGGCGAGGGCGACCGCGACGATGACACCGCCGATCCAGAGGATGTCGGCGAGCGGCACCGTCGAGTCGCGAACGGCCTCGCTTCCCCCGTTGCCCGAGCCGCCCTTCGCCGGTCCCGGCGCACCATCGCAGCCCGGGGGAGACGCGACGCCCGTCGAGACGGCGGCGGTGCCCGACGGCGACCAGGTGAAGGGGATCCTGCCGCTGACGGTGTGCCCGTCGGATGACACCAGCTGGTAGACGATCGTGTACGCGCCGGGAGCGCCGAGGCGGGCATCCGTGAACATGTTGTCGTCGACGATCGAGACGCAGCCGGTCTCGTAGTACCGGCCCGCGGCATCCTGGATCTCGAACGCGAAGCCGCGGCCCGTTCCGCCGATGTCGAGCAGCGTGTTGTTGGTGTCGATCTCGAACCGCGGCGGAAGCTCGGTCAGCACCTGGTTCGGCTCGGGCGTCGACGACACGATCTGGTTGTGCGCGATCGCCGGTCCAGCGACGGCTCCGACCGCTGCCAGGCCGAGCGCGATCGCCAGCAGCACCGCCGGGGCGCGGCGCATCGTCAGTCCGCCTTCCGGGCCGGACGACGCCCGACGACGGCGATCAGCAGGGCGACCACGCCGAGCACGACGCCGATCCCACCGAGCACGCGGGCGAGCACGTCGGGCTGGGCCGTGTCGGCGGCGGCCGGCGCGGTGACCGTCGACTCGGGTGCGCTGTCCGGGTCGTTGCTGGTGGGAGCCGCGTCGTTGATGTACAGCACCGGCGCGGGATGCTCGGAGCCGATCGCGCCGCTCCACGACACCGTCGAGCCGTCGCTGTAGCCCTGCTCCGTGGGCAGGGTCAGCTTGCCGACGTCGGGGATCGCGCCGACGAAGAGTTTGAACTGCCCGTCGCTGCCGGGTCCGTACTCCGAGCCGGGCTGGGCCGTCCAGATGACCTGCGTGACGGCCTCGGTGATCGTGCTGTCGCCGTCCACGATCGGCGTGTCCAGCTTGGTTCTCACGAGCTCGGTGCTCCAGCCGGGCACCGGGATGTAGCTGACGCTGTCGAGCAGGCTCTTCCCACCCGGCAGCGTGACCGTCAGCTTGTCGGTCGCGGCACCGTCGGCCGTCTCGTTGGGCACCCGGAATGTGAGGGTGGTGAAGGTGCCGGGCGTTGCAGTGTTCTCTTCGAGCGAGACGTGAGCGCTGGCGCTCAGCGGCGCGGCGACCGCGAGCAGCAGCGCCGAGCCGAGAGCCAGCCCGGCCGCGCCGAGACGTCGGGGAATAGGGGAGTTCATGCGGTGATGTCCTGTCTGCGAGTTCTGGATGCCGCGAGCACGCGGTCGTCGACCGCACCCGGTGGGTGCCGCCTGCTGGGTCAGAACGCGGGCAGAGGGGGACCGCGGCGCGAGGCGGACGCGACCAGCAGCTGCTCGGCGGGCCGGCGCCACAGGCTCGGCCGCCCCGGCAGGCGCGGCACCTCACCCGAGCCCGCCGGCACCAGCACCACGGTCAGGAGGGTCGCCACGATCCGGCCGAGGCGGGTGAGCATGGTCCAGACCGCGCCCTCTGCGCGACGCAGGAACAGGATGGTGAGCACGGCGGCGATGGCGTGCGCGATCCACATCCCGGGGTCTTCCAGGTGGTGGTGCCCGCTCATCGCGGCCGGAGCCGCGATGGTGGGGGCATCCGTCATCGGCATGCCCGGCATCCCGGATCCGATGATCCGCACCGCCGACCCCGCACCCGAGCCGAGAGTCGAGAACAGCAGGTGGAACGCGAACTGCGAGACTCCGACCGCGACGGCCAGGCGGGGCAGCGAGGGGCGACGTCCGATGACCAGCGTGCCGAGCATCCCGGCGAAGACCAGGGCGGCGCCGAAGCTCAGGGCGCCCGGCCGGTAGCCGTCGGCCACCGAATGCGACACCGCGGCGGCGGTCGTGGCGACGAGGCCGACGATCCAGCCCCGTGCCAGTCGCTGCGCTCTCGCGGCCGTCGGCATGAATCCAGCCTACGACGGCGCGCCGATGGACCTTTTCCCCACACTGCAGGTCGCCGTTGGCGGTTCGGGTTAGGCTCGCATGCATGGCACGCATCGGGGAGAGCGCTGACCTGCTCAAGTGCTCCTTTTGTGGCAAGTCTCAGAAGCAGGTCCAGCAGCTGATCGCCGGTCCCGGTGTCTACATCTGCGACGAGTGCGTCGAGCTCTGCAACGAGATCATCGAAGAGCGACTGGCCGAGGCCGGCGAAGAGGTCTCGAGCGAATTCGACCTGCCGAAGCCGAAAGAGATCTTCTCGTTCCTCGAGGAGTACGTCATCGGCCAGGAGCCGGCCAAGCGCGCCCTCTCGGTCGCGGTGTACAACCACTACAAGCGCGTTCGCGCCCGCTCGACGCTCAGCGCCGCCGACGCGGTCATCGACGACATCGAGATCGCCAAGAGCAACATCCTGCTGATCGGCCCGACCGGATGCGGCAAGACCTACCTGGCGCAGACCCTCGCGAAGCGGCTCAACGTGCCGTTCGCCGTCGCGGATGCCACGGCGCTCACCGAGGCCGGTTACGTCGGCGAGGATGTCGAGAACATCCTGCTCAAGCTCATCCAGGCCGCGGACTACGACGTCAAGCGCGCCGAGAACGGCATCATCTACATCGACGAGGTCGACAAGATCGCGCGCAAGGCCGAGAACCCCTCGATCACCCGCGATGTCTCGGGCGAGGGAGTGCAGCAGGCGCTGCTCAAGATCCTCGAGGGCACGGTCGCCTCCGTACCGCCTCAGGGCGGTCGCAAGCACCCGCATCAGGAGTTCATCCAGATCGACACCACGAACGTGCTGTTCATCGTGGCGGGCGCCTTCTCGGGTCTCGAAGACATCATCTCGGCGCGGGTCGGCCGGCGCGGGATCGGATTCGGCGCCCCGCTGCACAGCAAGCGCGACGAGGCGACCCTGTTCAGCGAGGTGCTGCCAGAAGACCTGCACAAGTTCGGACTGATCCCCGAGTTCATCGGCCGGCTCCCCGTGGTCACCACGGTCACCCCGCTCGACCAGCACGCGCTGATGGAGATCCTCACGGTTCCGAAGAACGCCCTGGTGCGCCAGTACCAGCGCATGTTCCAGATCGACGGTGTCGAGCTCGAGTTCGACGACGACGCCCTCGAGGCGATCGCCGACCTCGCGGTGCTCCGGCAGACCGGCGCGCGCGGCCTGCGCGCGATCCTCGAAGAGGTGCTCGGCCCCATCATGTTCGAGGTGCCGTCAAGCGATGAGGTCGCCCGTGTCGTCGTGACGAAGGGCGCTGTGCTCGAGAACGCGGCTCCGACGATCGTGCCGCGCGCGGCACGCCGCACCGAGAAGTCGGCGTAGCCCCTACCCTGCGCCGGTGGGCCACCTGTGCCTGACTGGCCTCCCTGCGCCGACCGTCACACGAATGCGCCCGCCCTAGGCTGATTGCACCATGAAGCCGGTGTCGATCCTCCAGCCGATCACGGCCGGGATCGTGGCGTCGATCGCCGGATTCGCCAGCTCATTCGCCCTGCTGATCGCCGGGCTCCGCGCGGTCGGGGCGACCGAGGCGGAGGCGGCGTCGGGCCTGCTCGTGCTCTGCGTCTTCCAGGGCGTGCTCGCCATCGGCTTGAGCCTGCGCTACCGGCTGCCGCTGTCGTTCGCCTGGTCGACGCCGGGCGCCGCACTGCTGGTCGCTGCGCACAAGACCACCGGCGACTTCCATGCCGCCGTCGGCGCCTTCTTGCTGTGCGGGATCCTGCTCTTGGCGACCGGCCTCTGGCCCTGGCTCGCCCGCACCATGACCAGGATCCCGCGGCCGATCGCCAGCGCGATGCTGGCGGGCATCCTGTTCCCCATCTGTCTCGCGCCGGTGCAGGCGGCCGTCCAACTGCCGCTGCTCGCCGTGCCGCCGATCGTGACCTGGCTCGTGCTGACCCGGTTCGCGCCGCGCTGGGCGGTGGTCGGAGCCGTCGTAGTGACCGCCGTGGCGGTCGTGCTCTCGGGGCCGCACATCTCGGCCGTGCACCTGCTGCCCACGCTGCGGGTGGTGCTCCCGGCCTTCGAACCGTTCGTACTCGTCGGTCTGGGGGTCCCGCTCTATATCGTCACGATGGCCGGTCAGAACGTTCCGGGGTTCGCGGTCCTGCGCACCTTCGGGTACGAGAATCCGCCGGCGCGCGCGATGCTGGCAGCCACCGGAGCCGCGACCGCCGTGGGCTCCGTGTTCGGCGCCTACGCGCTGAATCTCTCGGCGATCGTGGCGGCCATGATGGCCGGCCCCGATGCCGACCCCGATCGTGACCGCCGCTGGATCGCGACGGTCAGTTCGGGCGTGGCATACCTGGTGATCGGACTCGGAGCGGGAGCCGCGACGGCCCTCGTCTCGGCCAGTCCGCCGATCCTCATCCAGGCGGTCGCCGGCCTCGCCCTGCTGGGCGCTCTGATCAGCTCGGTCACCGCGGCACTCGAGGATGCGCAGCATCGCGTGGTGGCGATCGTGACGTTCCTGGTGGTCGCATCTGGCATCCACCTGTTCAATATCGGCTCGGCGTTCTGGGGCCTGATCGTGGGCGCGATCGTGATGCTCGTGCTGACCATGGGACGTCAGCCCCGCCATCCGGACGACGCCGCACATCTCGGCCGGACCGACACGGGGCCAGCCGAGGCCGACTAGGCGGTCGCGGCGACCGCGCGCGCGGGCCTGCGCTTCAAGGCGAGAGCGGGACGCTCGATCAGCCAGCAGCTGAGAAACGCCAGGGGTAACGTGCCGGCGAACGACAGCAGGATGAAGAGCGGCACGGGCAGTTGTGGATGGAACGCCAGGGCCAGCGTCTGCTGCACCGGCCAGGCGTAGATGTAGACGCCGTAGGAGATGTCGAACGACCTGCCGACTCCGTGGAGGGGAAGCAGGTTGCCCAGCCAGAGCAGCAGATAGGCGAGGGGGAGGGTTCCCAGTTGCGGGATCACCCCCAGAAGGCCGATGACCGCCAGGGCGACCGCAGCGATTCCGGCGGTCAGCAGGTTGGCCCGGATCCGGTCGCCGAAGAGGAACAGCAGCGATCCGGCCGCGAACGCGATCAGCATCGGGATGACGCGCCCGACCAGGTCGGGAGGAGTGACGATCCTGAAGGCGCCGGCAAGGGACACGAGGGTGAGAAGCACGAACAGCCCGATCACCAGAATCGGAACACGCCGTTGCGGCAGCAGGCTCACGGCGAGCCCGATCGCGAGGTAGCAGCATGCCTCCCAGAACAGTGTCCACAAGGAGCCGTCCCAGATGCCCGGGAACGGCGTGCCGCTCAGGGTGTGGACGATGCCGGGCTGCCCGAGCAGAGGCGGGTAGAGCAGCAGGTTGCGCAGTACGAAGGTGACCGAGCTGAACGGATGCCACGCGGCATCCGGATCGAACAGCTGCGACAGCGGCGCGAACCCGACGGCCACCACGAGCAGCGCGACGAGGAACGCCGGGAAGATGCGGAGCACCCGCGCCCGGTAGAAGTCGAAGGTCGACCGGCCGCTCAGACGGCTGCGCGTGATCAGGAAACCCGAGATCGCGAAGAACCCGAACACCGCCCAGGTGCCCAGATTGGCGCCGCCCCACTCGGGCTCGGGGTTGTGGCCCGACAATGGCCAGGAATGCGAGACGATCACCAGCGCCGCCAGCAGCAGGCGGAGTGCGTTGAGCGAGTTGCGTCGGGGGTCGAAGCGTTCGAGCAGGGAGGCCATCGGTTTCGATGCTATCGCCCGCGATGGGCGCTCTCCGTCGGCCCCCGCCGGACCCGGCGCGGCCTATTCCAAGCCGCGCCGCTTCAGCAGGGGGCCGATCTCGGCGGCGCGCCCGCGGAAGTCGGCGTATGCCTCCAGAGGATCCTTGGCACCGCCGACCCCGAGCAGACGGGACCGGAATCGATCTCCATTCGCCCGGGTGAGGCCGCCGTTCTCCTTGAACCAGTCGACGGTGTCGGCATCGAGCACCTCGCTCCAGATGTAGGAGTAGTAGCCGGCGTCGTAGCCGCCCGAGAAGACGTGCGCGAAGTAGGTGCTGCGATACCGGGGCGGAACGGCCGGGTTGTCCAGTCCGACGGCCGTCAGCGCCTCCGCTTCGAAGGCTGCAACGTCGCGGACCTTCTTCGCGGCATCCGTGCCGAGACCGTGCCAGGCCTGATCGAGCAGCGCCGCACCGAGGTACTCACTGGTCGCGAAGCCCTCGTTGAACTGCTCGGACTCGTGCAGTCGATCCACGATGGCCTGGTCGAGGGGAGCGCCGGTCTGGTGGTGCTTGGCGTAGTTCGCCAGAACCTCGGGCCACAGCATCCACATCTCGTTGACCTGGCTCGGGAACTCGACGAAGTCGCGGAACACATTGGTTCCCGCGAGCTTCGGGTAGGTCACGTGGGCGAACAGCCCGTGAAGCGCGTGACCGAACTCGTGGAAGAAGGTCGAGGTCTCGTCGAAGGTGAGCAGCGTGGGCTCACCGGCTGCGGGCTTGGGCACGTTGAGGTTGTTCACCACGATCGAGGTCTCGTGGCCGAGGAGTTCGGCCTGCGAGATCAGGGGATTCATCCACGCGCCGCCGCGCTTCGAATCGCGGGTGTAGAGATCGAGCAGGTAGAGCCCCAGGGCCGAGCCGTCGTCGTTGCGCACCTCGAAGATCCGCACGTCGGGGTGGTAACCGACGAGGTCCTTGCGCTCGGTGAATGTGATGCCATACAGCTGCGTCGCCGCGAAGAACACTCCGTCGTGCAGCACGCGCTCGGCCTCGAACCAGGGGCGCAGCGCGGCCGTGTCGACGTCGTACTTCTGCTGGCGCACCTTCTCGGTCCAGAACGACCAGTCCCACGACTTCACGCTCTCGTCGGCCGCCGTGGATGTGGAGTCGTCATCGTCGAGCTCGGCTTCGGTGAGCACGTTGAGATCGGCCTGCTCGGCCTTCGCATTGCGGGCCGCCGGGGGAGCGAGCCGGCCCAGCATGGCCGCAACGGCCTCCGGGGTCTTCGCGGTGGAATCGGCGAGCACGAACGCGGCGTGGCTCGGGAATCCCAGCAGAGCCGCGCGCTCGGCGCGCAGGCGGACGATCTCGAGCAGAACGCTCGTGTTGTCGAACTCGCCGCCGTGGGCGCCGCGCGCCTGGGAAGCATCCATGATCCTTTTCCGGATGCCGCGGTCGGTGAGCGAGGCCAGGAACGGGTGGCCGGTCGGCAGCACGAGCGTGATGAGGTACGTGCCCTCGGGGAGGCCGCGGTCGGAGGCCGCCTGCGCAGCAGCGCTGATCTCGCCGGGCTCCAGGCCGTCGAGGTCGGCGACGTCGTCGATCACGACGGCGAGCTCGTTGGTGTCGCTGAGCAGATTCTTCTCGAACTTGGTGGTCAGCACCGACAGCTTCTGATTGAACTCCTTCAGTTTCTCCTTCTGCGCGTCGTCGAGGCCGGCGCCCGCCAAGGTCATCTCGGTGTACCAGCGGTGCACCAGGTATTTCTGCTCGTCGCTGAGAGCAGAGTCGTCGGCGTCCAGCTGGTCGTGAATGGTCTTGATGCGCCAATAGAGCTGCGAGTCGAGCAGGATCGCGTCGGTGTGGGCGGCGAGCTGCGGCGCGATCCGTTCCTCCAGCTCGTTGGTGAAGTCGCTGGAGTCGGCCGAGCTCTTGTTGAAGAACACGTTGGCAACGCGCTCGAGCAGCTGTCCGCTCCGCTCGAGCGGCACCAGGGTGTTCTCGAACATCGGCGCGTCGCGCTTCACCACGATCGCCCGGACTTCGGCCAGCTGGTCGGCCATCCCCCTCTCGAACGCCGGCTGGTAGTGCTCGTCGCGGATCTCGGCGAAGGGCGGGAGGCCGTATTCCAGTGTGCTGGGCTCGAAGAAGGGATTCTGTTCAACCATGCGCCCAGCCTAAGCCGGGTGACGGCGAATGCAAAGAATCCGTTGCAAACGCCACATTGCAAAGATGTGCTTGCAAAGATGTCTTTGCATTGCTAGTATCGAGCCATGTCCGAAAACCCGTTCCACTCCGAGCCGACAGTGGGCATGCCGCCCGCCCGCGAGCTCGATCTCGAGAGCCTCAAGGCGCTGTCGCATCCCTTGCGCGTGCAGATCGTCAACGCCCTCTCGATCTACGGAGCGGCCACGGCGAGCGGCTTGGCCGAGCGCTTCGGCGAGTCGAGCGGGGCGACCAGCTATCACCTGCGCCAACTCGAGCGGCACGGCTTCATCCGTGAGCTGGAAGGCAAAGGCACCGGGCGGGAGCGCTGGTGGGAGCGAGTTCCCGGCGCGCTGAATATCGGTTCGTCGGCGGCTGTCGAGACACCAGCCGGGCACTCGGCCGCTCAACTCATCTTCCGCGAGTTCCTGCAGACCAGTAACGCTCTGCTCACGGACTTCGCGGATCGCGGACACCAACTGCTGCCCGCCGAGTGGATGGACACCAGCGTCATCACCACGGCGAACGCGCGCCTCACGCTCGAGCAGATGCAGACCTTCGTCGCAGCCGTCAACACGGCCATCGACGACTATCTCGTTCCGTATCGCGGCCAGCAGGGCGAGGGAACCAGGGCCGTGCAGATCCACTTCAACGCGTTCCCGGTGCTCGATGCCGAGGTCGCGGTCAACCCGCCGAAAACGTCTGGAGAGCAGGCATGAACCGCCCCCGAATCCGCCATCTCGTGCACCCGTCGATGTCGGTGGCCGAGCGTAATTTGACCATCACGAACGAGGTGAGAACGATCATGACAACAGCTGCTCTTCCGACCGCCGTCGCCCCGCAGGGCGGCGTCGAACTGCTCGTGTCGCGGCTCGCCGTCGCCATGCTGCGCTGGTCGCAGCTCCGCGCCGCGCAGCGCTCGGCACGACTCCAGCCCAGCCACGACGACATGGCGCTGCTGCGCCGGCTCCAGAAGGATTCGGCGAACGCCGTCGACCTCTCCCGGCTGGCCTAGGGGTCGTCGCGGGTGACGGTGTCGGTGACGGGATCGTGGTGCAAGACGGTCCCGTCATCGAGTTCCACCACGGCGCGCCCTTCGAGCCAGGTCAGCGTCCACCGCCAACTGCTCGGGTCGACGCCCTCGGCGGCGCCGTCCTCCAGTTCGGCCTCCACGTCGGCGATGGCACCGATCATCACCGCCGGCAATCTGCTCGGCGGCTCGGCTCCGACATTCCACCGCGTTCCCAGTTGCATCAGCTCTCCTTCTCGTAGGTCACCCAGCTGGTGCGGGTCGCGACCCGGTCGTAGAGGCGTTGGGCCGTGT
>Ga0207695_10007503_pt1 | contig 13845 bp, 6 predicted proteins | sample KBSC54metaG_FD_184354 | JGI IMG/M metagenome (GOLD analysis project Ga0207695, IMG submission 184354) | Corn rhizosphere microbial communities from Kellogg Biological Station, Michigan, USA - KBS C5-4 metaG (SPAdes) (version 2) | ecosystem: Host-associated > Plants > Roots > Rhizosphere > Soil...
ACTATATTATATTAACAGACCCTAAATTGCCCAAGACGTTTTAAAGATTAAGTGCTCCTGCTCTGTTTTCATTTCGCCGGGCTCCGCGCCTTTTTTTATCTCCGGTTAAATAATTTAGAGCTAAATTTTCTATTTCAAACTAAATTATTAGTAGCTTTGATTTATAAACCTTTCTGTATGAAGAACATCGCTTATTTATTTGCGTTGATTTTTGGGCTACTTTTAAACTTCTCGTGTAAAAAAGATTCGAAAAACACAGGGGAATCGCCCACGCATTTACCCGTAAATCACAGCTTAGAGAAAGGACTGGTGAGCTTTTCCATTAATGGCGAGTTGGTACCATCGGTAATAGACACGCTTGTAAACACCATTACAGCTACCCTGCCCGATGGTGCAGATATCCATAAGCTTACCGCAACATTTACATTAGCCGCCAATGTTAATGCAACGGTAAACAGTACGGCGGTTGCTGGCAACGCAGTAATTGACCTTACCAGTCAACCGGTACTTACGGTTAGTTCGCCTGATAATGTGCGCCACACATCGTTTACCGTGGTGTTACAAACAGAACTTCAATATTTTGGGGTTGGTGGAATAATGCAGGGCGGCACCAGCCTAAATAAAAGCTATGATTTTTATTACGACCAGTTTGACGGCAGCACATTCCAGGCCATAAATTGCGGGCCAACCGTTACCACAATGGCCTTAAAATGGGCTGATTCAACATTCAACAAAAAGCCTATTGACGCCCGGAATGAAATTTTATCATCAGGAGGCTGGTGGTACACCAATCATGTGCAGCAATACCTGACCGAGCATGGCATAAATAATACTGTTGATACATTGAGCGATGTTGCCGCCCTGGTAAAACAAGCGGTCGATAATGGTGATGCGCTGATATTGTGCCTGGATATGTTTTCGGTACCCTTCAATAATTTTGATTACCAGCATACGCAGAAATTTTACCCGACCGATGCCGCTGGCTGGGGACATTTTCTGTTTGTTAAAGGCTATAAGCAAACTACTACTAATTTCTACCTCGAAATTTACGACCCGTACTCGGGCGGCAACCGTTATACATCGATAGGCGGAAACCAGCTAAAAGGACGCGACAGGTATTACGCGAGTGATGGTATTAAAACAGCGACAAATATTTGGTGGCCTTATGCCATTATTGTAGCCCCCAAGGGTAAATCAATCAGGTTCTCAACCCGTTTAAAGGTCGACGGGTTGCACAAAACTATACCGGTAGCCGGTGGACGGTAGTTAAAAAAAAGCCATGTCAAACTAAAGAGCGTATTTTGACAGGACTGCATAAACGTACGTTCGCTGAATGGATTACTTTTTGCCGGCAGCAAGTAAATCGCGTATTTCAGTTAGTAAAACTTCTTCTTTGGTCGGCCCGGGGTCCGGTGCTGGTGCAGGTGTTTCTTCAGGCTTTTTCAACGAATTAATGGCCTTCACCACCATAAAAATACAAAATGCTATGATTAGGAATTCGATAAAGGTATTGATAAAATTGCCGTAATTAATTGAAACATCAGCGATCTTTTTTGCCGGATCGCCAGGTTTAATCATCACCTTTAAATTCTTGAAATCGATACCACCGGTGAGAAATCCAATTGGCGGCATTATTATATCGTTAACTAACGAAGTAACAATTTTGCCGAAAGCCGCGCCAATAATAACGCCGACAGCCAGATCGACAACGTTGCCACGCATGGCAAATTCTTTAAACTCTTTGATTATAGCCATATGCCCTGATTTTTGGTTTACCTAAAGTAACAAATAAATTTGCTTGCCGTACAAACAAAATATTTTTTTTGGCATTTAAACCCAATGTCAATAGTCATTTATCTTAATTATTTTTTAGTTAAAGTAATTGGTGTATTTTTGACGCCAGTCTAATTTATGTTAAAACAGAATCTTCAACAAAAGCTTTTACAAAAACTCTCGCCACAGCAGATACAATTTATAAAATTGCTGCAGGTGCCTACCGTATCATTGGATACCCGTATAAAAGAGGAATTGGAAGAGAACCCTGCCCTTGAAGATTTAAGCCTTACTAACTTAAACGAACCTGAAGAGGCTTACCCCGACCGCGATCCGGAAGAAGATACCTACAATGGCGATGAAGAGAAAGGCGAAGCTGATGAGTTTAATATTGACGACTACCTGCAGGAGGATAACGTAAACGAATACGGCTCGCGTTATGACCAGAATGGCGACGACGAAGATGAGCGCAAAGAGATTCCCATTGCGGTACAAAGTTCATTTTTCGAAAGCTTGCAGCAGCAGCTCGACTTACTTCCTCTTTCAGATAAAGATTTCAGGATAGGTAAACAGATCATAGGCAGTCTGGATGATGACGGGTATTTGCGCCGTCCGATAACTTCACTTACTGATGACCTTGCATTTTCGCAAAATGTTTTTGCTGAAGATGAAGAGGTTGAAGACATGCTGAAGGTAATACAAACGTTTGACCCTGCCGGTGTTGGCGCCCGCAGCTTGCAGGAATGCCTGATAATACAACTAAGAAAAAAAGAAGGCGACCCCATCGTAAAAAAGGCAATAATGGTGGTTGAACATTACCTGGACGAATTTACCCGCAAACATTACGATAAGCTTGAAAAATCGCTAAACATGACATCGGCTGAATTAAAGGCAGTTGTTAATGAAATTTTGAAGCTTAACCCCAAGCCCGGCGACTCGAACGAGGTAAATACCAAGCAAATGCAGGTAATACCTGATTTCCATATTTCAAACAACGACGGTATACTGATACTAACGCTAAATTCAAAAAACGCCCCCGAGCTTAGGGTAAGCCGCTCGTACCAGGAGATGTTTGAGCATTACGACAAAGCATCGCAGCGGGATAAGAAGTTAAAAGAGGCCGTTCAGTTTGTAAAACAAAAGCTTGATTCGGCAAAATGGTTTATTGATGCTATTAAGCAACGCCAGCAAACGCTGTTGAAAACCATGAACGCTATAATGCAATATCAATACGAGTTCTTCCTCACCGGCGACGACAAAAACCTGAAACCGATGATATTGAAGGACATTGCCGACCGTATTAATATGGATATTTCGACGGTTTCGCGTGTTGCCAATTCAAAATACGTGCAAACGGAATTTGGTACATTCCTGCTTAAGTCCTTTTTCTCTGAAGCCATCCAGACTGAAAGCGGCGAGGAAGTATCAAATAAGGAAGTCAAGAAGATCCTTGAAGAACACATAGGTAAAGAAGACAAGCGCCATCCCCTGGCCGACGAAAAGCTTACCGAAATACTTAAAGATGCCGGCTATAACATTGCCCGCCGTACTGTTGCCAAATACCGCGAGCAGATGAATATACCTGTCGCAAGGTTGAGAAAGGAATTGTAGGCGAAGCCCCCCACCCCCCTAAAGGGGGAGCAAGAATATTTTGAATAGTATAAACCTGTGAAGTTTTAAAAACTTCGCAAGTTTACGTGCTTCACACAAATCAAAAACTCCCCCCTTAGGGGGCTGGGGGGCCTACTCTAAAACAGGTGCTGCGGACAAGTAACCTTATACCGGTTATTAAGCAGCAAACCAATCACAATTTCGTGGGTACCATTGCTGACCGTGTTTAACGCTGATGTAGTAATATCATACGAATAGCCGATATTTATAAATGAATTGACATTTACACCGGCCAACACGCCGAATGAATCGTTGTGACGATACGACCCGCCAAACCAAAATTTATCACTGAATGAAAATTTGGCATTTAAATCGTAAGTGATTGGTGTAGGCTGAATAACCTTTATCAAAAAAGATGGCAACAGCGTTATTTCATCCGTTAAAAAAACTTTAACCCCACCGGTTAAAAAATACTGCGGCACTGTTTTGCTTTGATTATACGCTTTACTCGAGCTAAAATAAAGGTTTTGCGGTATAAGCTGCTGCACCGACGCGCCAATGTAATAAGTTGACGAATATAGCCATGTACCAATACTTAGGTCGGGCTTCCACTGGCTATTGTTGCCGTTGCTTATAGCAGGGTCAAGCGGGTTTTCAAGCGTTATTAAGGCCGTGTTAAGGCTGATGTGGTTAAACCCCGCTGATGCACCCACTGCCAGGTTTAAGTTGGCTGCAAGGCCCAGGTGATAAGCATACGACAAATCGAAAGTTGTTTGGTTTATCGGGCCGGCCTGGTCGCTAATTATGCTGGCGCCTATGCCGTGGTGCGGCTCGGCAGCCATATAGTTTTGCGTGTAAAGCCTGCTCGACGGATTGATACCACCAGTAGCCGGGAACGCAGTAGCATCACCATTTAAAAAGTTCGAACCAAGTGGTGCGTTAATAGTTAAATAACTGGTTACCGGTGCCCCCTGTAAGCCGGTCCACTGGCTGCGGTAACCTGCTTTAACATCGGTATAGTTTTCAATACCAGCAACTGCCGGGTTTAAAAGGTAGTTATTAAACACGTATTGCGTGTATTGCGGCTTTTGTTGGGCCGAAACCAATTGCAGGCATGAAGTAGAAACAAACAATAAGTATAAAAATCTTTTCATTAATATATAATGGCTCTATAAAAGCCGTTTTTGCTACGAACGTGTTTATGTGCGAGTTATTGCTATAGTTAGGGGCAGTACGCTTAATATCGTTCAAATCAAGCGATACACAATGCAACCAATATGCGAATATAGTTTTTCTGTCTATCCCTTGTATACACCTGCACGTTATTTTAATTTTTGATTAAGGTTAATTTTCAAAAATTGAAATTTTATGCAACAAAATCCACCAATTTAACGCCATAATTAATACCTCCCCGTAAACCAGTTTTGCTGTATTATCTTATAATTGTAACACTGCCTGAGTATGGTCTACTATCATTTTTAAGATCAATAATATAGTAATAGGTACTAACAGGCAACAATGTCCCTTTATACCTGCCATCCCATGATTTACCGTAACCCACAGATGAAAATACATTTTGCCCCCACCTTGTGTAAATATTTACTGTGCAACCCGGGTAACTGTCAATATTGGCAATGTTCCAGGTGTCATTTATTCCGTCGTCATTGGGCGTAAAGGTATTGGGGATTTTCAGTGCCACATTTGTTCCTAAAACCGTAAGCACACCGTCTACCAAAGCAATATCATAATTTGGAGAAGAAGCCCCGGAAACTAAAATGGTGTATTTGCCAGGAAGGGATGTTTGGTCGGCGATAGTTGAAACAACTGGCAGCGATGTTAATTGTGCGGGGCTTTCATTATTTACAAACCCGCTGTAAGTTAAAGTTAGTATTGGGTTAGGGTCTTTGTAAGTTTTGATTTTATCATCAGCGGTTATTGTCAATGGCACCTTATTAACAGTAAGGTCAGCATTCACATAGGTAATTGCATAATTCTTCGGGTCAAATGTCCCACCGGTTACGTTTGCCGGTGTTACTGACCTTGCGTAGGTCCCTGCCGGGTCGGTTGCCGCCGCGCCCTGTCCATATGCAATGGCTACGGTTTGGACGGTTTCACTATTCTGCAAGCCGGCAACGGTAAAATCAGGCGAGCCAGGTGCACCGGCAAGCAAGGTGCCATAGTTCTTACTTTTGGCATTTGCAATTACCGTAAGCGACGCCGGACTAACTAAACTTACCGGCAATTGCGGGTAAATAGTATTTACGCCTATGCTCTCCAGGCTTATAGAGCCCCCATAAGAGCCAACCGGCGTGGTTTTTGCCAATCGCACATAAATTGTAGTCGGAGCGATTGTGCCTGCGGCGCCCACGGTAATGATATTGCTGAAATTGATATTATCGATACTTACTTCAATGCCAGGCGGCGGGGTCACCTTAATACCTTCCCTCATATCTCTGCCTGATATGGTAAACGATGTTACCGGCGAAGGTGTGCCATAAATAGTATTGACGCCATTTGGCGGCTGGTTGTTAGTAATAGCCGGTGGCAGCGATGCTTTTACTGTTATGGTAAATGTTACTGGCTGGCCATCACACGCAGGGTCCGGGCTCAGAAAGGTTCCAATGGCCGCAGGGTCTTTCCCCACAGGGATCTCGTTAAATACAGTGTTTGTCGCAGCGTCAATAACAGACAACTTATTTTCACTCTGGCTGGTAACGTAAACAAACTTCCCATCAGGACTAACGTTCACGCCCGTTGGTTGGCCAAATCCTTCAATAGTGGCCACTACGGCATTTGTAGCTGTATTTACCACCGAAACATTGGTGGATGAAACATTTGGAATATATAGCCTGCTGCCATCGGGACTGATCCCCAGGTAAAGGGGAGAGAAGTTGCCCGTAATGGTGCCCGAAACCGTATTCGTTGCGGTGTTAATCACCGAAATATCATGCGAGGTCTGATTGGCGACATATAACTTGCTGCCATCCGGGCTAAAACACAGCCCATAGGGGCCCTCGCCCACATTTATCGTTTTTTGGATGGTATAGTCAGCCAGCCTGATAACAGACACCGTTGTCGACCGGTTGTTTGATACATACAGGGTGCCGCCATCCGCGCTCACCGCAACATCAATGGGCCCCGTAAAGCCGTCTATAGTATGTATTACCGCATTGGTTAAAACATCTATCACCGCCACACTATTGCCGTTTAAACTTGCAACAAACAGCAAACTGCCATCTGCATTGGATTTTATACCATATGGTGAACTCCCGACCGGAATAGATCCCGTAACGATATTTGTGGCCGGATCGATTATTGATACTGTAGATCCATCGGCGTTTGTAACGTAAATTAAATTGTTCCTGGCATTAATTGTCACGCCGATGGGGTGATTTCCGACTGGCAATACACCTATCACCGAATTAGATGCCAGGCTTACCACCGAAACATCATTTGACTGCAGATCAGGAATATATGCATACCCGAGCTTTAACGGTGTCACGGTTATAGTTGCTGTGATATCAGTTGCCCCGGTATTTATAGCTTTAAACGAGGCGATATCGCCCAAACCAGCTGCCGGCAAGCCGATCCCCGGCTTATCATTAACCCATCTGAACTGGTTGCCGCTGCCAGCAAAACTAATGGCATTTGTAATATCGCCATCTTGCTTGGTTTGGCTGGCAACGGCATTTACCGTTGGCAAGGCATTTACAAGGCCCCTAACGGGAACTGTTTGAGTAGGCAGTCCCGGAGTTGATAAATCGACATCGCCTGAAACACTTCCTATCGCATTGTCGGCCGACCTTACATATACAACAACATTTGAAACACTGCCGTTCGTACGTGCCAGGGTTACACGCTTAGCAAAGCCGCTGATTGCCGAAAGTGAAACTTCAAATCCAATGGGAGCCATAGCAGTTATATCGCCCGTCAAAGCAGTGCCCGAAACTGCAAACTGCTGGATGTTGGGGCTGGCAGACGGCGAGCCCGCGCAGGCGATTATTGTTCCGGTTACAGCACTGTGTGTAATTGAAGGGGCCTGGATGTTAACTGTAATTGTAAAAGTAGCCGGAATGCCTGGGCAGTCGGCACCCGGCACCGCAATGGTACCGAATGCGCTGGGCGCAGCCCCCACCGGAATTTTAGTTACCACCGCGTTGGTGGCTGTATTGATAACTAAAACCGTATTATTTCGGGGGGTTGTAACGTATAGTAAGCTGCCATCGCGATTCAATGACATCCCCCAGGGCTTTGTACCAGCTGTAATTGTTTTAACAATTTGTTTGGACGCTATATCAATCACTAAAATTTTATCATCGAGGTCACTGGTTGAATACAACAATTTACCATCGGGAGTAACTGTGATGGCTGATGGATTACTGCTTATAGGCAGGATTGTAGTTACTTTATTTGTCGCTGTATTAATTACTGAAATGGTTGCATCCTGAAAATTTGTTACATAAACCCAATTACCGTCTCTGCTCATCGTGATGCCTTCGGGCTGCTTACCTACCGGTATATTGGCAACTAATGCCCCGCTTGCTGTATTGATCACCCATAAATCGTTTCCGCCATTATTCGATACATACAAAAGTTTCCCGTCATTACTCAACGCAACATCCATGGGTGCTAGTCCTGTCTGGATAGTTTTTACAACATTGCCACTAACTGTGTTAATAACCGAAATATTATTATCGTATACGTTGGCAACGTATAGCTGGCCACCGTCGGGACTGATAGTTGTTCCTAATGGCACCCCACCTACAGGAATTGTATTTATTACGCTGTTTATTGATGTATTTATTACCGAAACATCAGCAGAGCTTTCGTTGGTGATATATGCCCTGCTGCCGTCGGGCGAAATCGTGACCCTTACCGGATTACCACCCACAGGTATTATCGACACGGATTTATCGGTAGAAATATCAATAACTGAAACGGTGTTATCATTTGCATTGGCAGTATAGCCATATTTTTTAATTTCCGGTGTTACCGTAATAGTGGCTTTAAGCTGAGATCCGCTGACATTAACAGTAGTAAACGAGGGCAAATCACCTGTTCCGCTCGCCGGGAGTCCTATTGCCGGCGTGTCATTAACCCAATGGAATATGTTACCTGTTCCTGTAAAATTAATAGCAGTGGTAATGTCACCATTTACGTATATTTTGTCGCCCACCGGGTCCACAACAGGTAACGCGCTGACTACTCCGCTCACCCGTACTGCCAAATTGGTAGCGCCTGCCGTAGCGAGCGTAATTTTACCCGAAATAGGCCCTACCAATGATGAAGCCGCCGACCTTACATAAACCGGCACATTCGTTACTTTTCCACCCGACTGGGTCAACGTAACTGCGTTAGCAAAACCGCTGTTTGCCGATAGCGATACTTCGAAACCGTTTGGTGCCGTGGCAATTATTTCAGTTATTAAACCTATTCCTGAAACTGTAAACTGTTGAATGTTCGGGCTGGCAGACGGTGAACCTGCGCAGGCCGAAATAGCACCGGTAACAGGACCGGCGGTAATTGACGGTGGCTGCGAATTAACAGTAATTGTAAAAGTTTGTGCTATTCCCGGGCAGCTTGTGGCGTTGGCGGGCGTTACTTTTATGGTTGCCACTATCGCCGTTGTCCCGGTATTTGCAGCTGTAAATGACGGAATATCGCCGAAACCATTTGCCGGCAAACCGATCCCAGGCTTATCATTGGTCCAGGTAAAGGTTGTGCCTGTGCCGGTAAAATTTATTGGTATAGTAGCATTACCATTGGTATAGCTTACATCCCCTGGTTTATTCACAGTTGGCGGGGCGTTTATCGTCCCGGTAACGGCAACGCTTTGATTGGTTGCGCCGGCGGAAAAAAGCGCCACGTTGCCTGAAATAGCGCCGGTGCCTGCCGATGCTGCTGATCTTACGTAGATTATCGTGCCCGGTAACGCCCCGTTTGTTTGACTCAATACTAAATTACTACCGTAACCTGTCACAGCCGATAATGAAATTTCGAACCCTGTCGGCGCGGCAACACTAATATCTCCCGTCAAACTGCCGCCCGAAACTGTAAATTGCTGAATATTGGGGCTTACCGAGGCCGTACCCACACAGGCCGATATGCTGCCGCTAACCAGGGTGGCAGTAATTGCAGGCGACGCATTTACTTTAATGGTGAACGTTTGCGGTATACCAGGGCATCCTGTAGCATTTGCCGGCGTTACTTTTATCGTTGCCGTTATTGCCGTTGTCCCGGTATTTACAGCTGTAAATGGTGAAATATCGCCGGTGCCGTTTGCCGGAAGACCAATCCCCGGTTTATCATTAGTCCAGGTAAATGTAGTGCCTGTGCCGGCAAAGTTTATTACTGTAGTAACCTCACCGTTGGTGTATGTTGCGTCGGCTGGTTTATTTACGGTTGGCAGGGCATTTATTGTCCCGGTAACGGCAACCCTTTGGTCGGCAGCGCCTGTAGAAGTTAGCATCACATCATCAGCGATATTGCCCGTTGCCGAAGCTGCAGAGCGAACATACACTTTAACATTTGTTACCAACCCGCCTGCCTGGTTTATTATTAAACTATTGCCGTAGCCACTGTTGGGCAATAACGATACTTCAAAACCTGCGGGAGCGGTTGCTGTTACCCCGGCCGTTAAATCTGTTCCCGAAACCGTAAACTGCTGAACATTAGGACTAACTGACGGTGAACCGGCACATGCCGAAATAGTACCGGTTGCTGCTGTCGCGGTTATTTGTGCGGTTTTTGAGTTTACAGTAATTTTAAATGTAATTGGCTGCCCCGGGCATCCCGGCCCCTTGCTTATGAAATTACCCAACGACATCGGGTTATTAAAAGCTGGGCCTGTAATGGTGGTTATCTTGCTATAATTGGTAGTGTTGAATACGTCAACGGCATTGGGAGAACGGTTGGTAACATACAACTCTTTGTCGTCGCTGCTTACCGATACTGTAAAAGGGGAGCCCGAGGTAGACAATGTTTTTATTACAGCATTATTGGAAGTATTAATAATATCCACTTCGCTTGCCTGGCTGCAGGCAACATACAGCCTTGTGCCCATGGAGTTAATGGCAATACCATATGGCCCGCCACCAACCGGGATAGCCGATACTGTCTTTGTCGCCAGGTTCACCCGGGTAACAGAACTATTCTGATTATTTGTAAAATAGAGGCTTTTACCATCAGGCGCCATAACCATGCTGTAATTATAAGAAGAACCCAGAGGTATGGTTGAATCGAGTACATTAGTTGATGCGTTAATAATATACACCGCATTAGGGCTCCCTTCTGTTGCCGCGTACACCCACTTACCATCAGGGCTTACAGCTACCGAAATAACGCTGGGCAGATTGGGTATAGTAGCAAGAACACTGTTATTTTGTGTTTCAATCACGGATATAGAAGCAGCGTTGGAGTTTGCCGTGTATACCCGTGTGCCATCCGGACTTATAGCTATGCCGTAAGGGCTATTCCCTACAGGGATAGAGGTTAATAAGGTGTTATCGGCAGTATTAATTACCGAAACAGTGCTGGCATCATTATTTGCAATATATACTCTTTCTCCGTCAGCGCTCGTCACTATGCCAACAGGTATTGAGCCACCACTGATGCTTTTAATGACTTTATGCGTAGTGCAATTAACAACGGCAATCATATTTGACCCCTGATTGGCTATATAAGCATAACTTGTGGGTACAGGGGTTACCTTGATTGTAGCTGTAACCTGGGTACTCCCGGTATTGACGGCTGTAAACGACGTTATATCCCCCGTGCCACTTGCGGCCAGACCTATTCCAGGTTTATCGTTGGTCCAGGTAAATGTATTTGCTGTGCCACTAAATGAGATCGGGGCTGTAACATCTCCATTACTATAAACTTTATCTGTTACCGGGTCAACCGTTAGCAATTTATTTATTACCCGGCTAACAGCGACGTTTTGGCTGGCTGCACCGGCAGAAGTCAACACAACGTTATCAGTTACGCTTGTTGCAGCTGTAGCCGCCGAGCGTACATATACCACTACATTCGTTACCTTGCCGCCTGATTGATTTAGCAACACGCTGCTGGCATAACCGCTGTTTGCCGAAAGCGACACCTGGAAATCTGCAGGGGCTGTTGCCTTTATCCCAGCCGTTAAATCGCTTCCAGATACGGTAAATTGCTGGATATAAGGGCTTGCGGATGCCGTGCCCACACAAGCAGAAATTGAGCCGGTTACAGGTCCTGCAGTAATTGTTGGGGCGGCAGGGTTTACGGTAATTGAAAATGTTATTGGCGGGCCGTTGCAGCCTATGCTGGTTGTAAACATTCCCAGTGCCAGGGGGTCGGTGCCTGCCAACACCGATTTTATCAGCGTATTATCAGCAGTGCTGAAGATATCCACCATGTTCGAGAAATGGTTTGCAACATACAATTCCTTACCATCGGTACTTATCGATACCCCGAACGGAACTCCGCTTGTATTAATATTTTTTATAACAATATTTGTGGCAGCATCAATTACTGACACCTTTTTGAATGAACTATTTGCGACGTACACCATGGTTCCATCCCGGCTTATCGCTACGCCGTATGGCGCGCCAAAACCAGGCATGACCTTTGTTTCGGCCCTGGTAATGGTATTAAAAACCGTTACGGTACCTGAATTATTATTCGCAATATAAAGCGTGGCTCCGTCGGGACTTATCGCTATCCCATCGTTACCTGTCCCTGTAAGCGGAACTGTAAAGTCAATGTTATTTGTTCCGGTATTTACGATGTACAGGCTGGCAGGGTCGCGCGAGTCGGTAACGTACAGCCATTTCCCATCCGGGCTAACACATGCGCCCTGGGGGGTGGACAGGCCTGGTATGGTTACGTCAACCACATCAGTTGCCGTATTGATAACAGAAATAGTACCGCTGTTACCGTTCATAACGTATACTTTGCTACCGTCGGGGCTTACAGCAATACCAAACGGCCCCGCGCCAACAATCACAGTTTTTATTACTGTATTGTTCGCCGTGCTTATTACCGATACTGTTCCTGAGCCAACGTTAGTAACATATACTTTGGTGCCGTCAGGCGTAGCGGCAACCCCAAAAGGCGATATTTGCCCCGTTAAAGGGATAGTTTTTACCACCATATGCGTAACAACACTGACAACTGAAACATCGTTGGAGCTTTGGTTGCTTATGTAAGCATATCCCAACGGCACAGGTATTGCCTTAATTGTTGCAACAACCGGGGTGGTGCCGTTATTAATTGCGGTAAACGGAGCTATGTCGTCTGTACCGCTCGCAGGCAGGCCTATACCAGGCTTATCATTTGTCCAATTAAAAACACAACCGGGAGGAAAAGCTGCGGTCTGGGTTTGCTGCCCGTTATTTACCGTTTGGGACGATTGCGCCCAACCCAGTACACGCACGCAAACCAGGAATACGGTAATAATACTTTGAAAAGGTCTCCTCATGGCTTAGGATAAATACATATAGGTATGTCCTTAAGGGGATATAAATATTGTATTTTTTTCGCAACAATTATTAAAAATATATCTTTTTAACAGTTGCGATAAGACAGAGGCGAATTCAATCGTTAAAAAAACTTATCAGGATTGGGCACCAAATTCAAAAACCGTTCGAAGTTTTCCGCATAATGTGATTGGTCGAGCTTGTAATAAAACGCGCCTTTTTTTGAGGAAAATTTATCTTTCTCGTTCAGCTTAACCAAAAGGCCGGTTGATAAAAGTTTTCGGCTAAAGTTACGATCATCGAAAGTGGTATTATAAACCCCCTCGTAAAGCGCTTGTAGTTGAGGTATAGTAAATTTCTCGGGTAATAACTGAAATAATATAGGATGAAGCGCTGCTTTATAGCGCAATTGCTTTTGGGCAAGCTTGACCATTTCGGCGTGGTCAAATATTAATTCGGGCATTTCGTCCAATAAAAACCATTCCGCGTGGTATTCATCGTTTATCTCTTTTTCATATTGATGTATATCGATAAGGGCGAAATAGGCAATGGATAAGGTACGTTCAACAGGGTCGCGGTCGGGTTTACCAAACACCTGGAATTGCTCCATATAAACATTTTTAAGGCCCGTACGCAGTTCCAAAACGCGGTTTGCCGCATCTTCCGGCGATTCGGAGGGCTGGATAAAGCCACCCATTAAACTCCATTTATCTTTCTCAGGTTCAATATTACGCTGTACCAGTAACAGCTTTAAGTTCCATCCGTCAAATCCGAATATTATACAATCTGTAGCAACTAAAATTCGTTTTTGACCAGTATATCTCTGCATAATCGGTTTATAGTTTATTTACAAGTGTAGGGATTTTTTTTTTAGTCCGAAAGTCCGGAAAGTCAGTAAAGTCCGAAAGAAAATTTATCGTAAGCCTAATATTTATTCAAATAGAATAAAACACCCCCTTCAGGCGCAAAATCCACCAGCCAAAACTTTACCGTCTTTTCTGACTTTCCG
>Ga0207695_10007506_pt1 | contig 13839 bp, 12 predicted proteins | sample KBSC54metaG_FD_184354 | JGI IMG/M metagenome (GOLD analysis project Ga0207695, IMG submission 184354) | Corn rhizosphere microbial communities from Kellogg Biological Station, Michigan, USA - KBS C5-4 metaG (SPAdes) (version 2) | ecosystem: Host-associated > Plants > Roots > Rhizosphere > Soil...
GAGCCAGTACAATAATTTGGAGTTCGAACTATGATTTGTAAAGGGGAATCTTTATTTTCGCATAAATATTGCATTCATCCTTAATGAGTAAGTATTTTGATATTCAATATGCCTATGTAGTACCCGGGTCTCTTCAGGCCAGATGAAAACAAGGATTAAGAATTTTTTTTCAGAGCCACCCCCGGTGGCTTGTCCGCGGGCGAGGCACGAAGCCCGCGAACGAGGGTCGCACCGGTGGTGCGAGCTGAAGTTCTTGAGACATTAAACTTGTTGTGGAAGATGAGCTATATTTTTGTAGATTATCTCTCACATATAAAAACCCTGATTGAATATGAAAATATTCTGTGTTGGCCGTAACTATGTGGCTCATGCCAAGGAGTTAAATAATGAAGTTCCGGAAGAGCCGATCATATTTATGAAGCCTAAGAGCGCTTTGCTTCAAGCCCATACACCGTTCTATTACCCCGAGTTCACCAACGAATTGCATTACGAATGCGAACTGGTGCTGCGTATATCCAAGAACGGTAAATATATTCAGGAGAGATTTGCCAGCAAATATTACGATGCCGTTACGGTTGGCGTAGATTTTACTGCTCGTGATATACAGAACGAGCTTAAGGAGAAGGGGCTTCCCTGGGAGAAGGCCAAGGCCTGGGATAATTCGGCGGCTATCGGCAAATGGATCCCTTTGCAGAACATCAAGAACAAGAAGGATATCAATTTCTGCATGTACAAGAACAAAGAGCTGGTGCAGCAGGGGAATTCCAACCTGATGATCAATAATTTTGACAAGATCGTATCCTATATCTCCAATTATTTTTCCGTCAATATCGGGGACCTGGTCTTCACGGGGACTCCTGCCGGTGTTGGCGAATGTGTGGTAGGTGACGAGCTGGAAGGTTTTATAGAAGACGATAGTCTGTTCACTGTTGAAATAAAATAAAATTGCCTCCGGGCGGTCTGATGATCACCGTTGACGTCCTTTTAAAAGCCTACCGGTTGATGTGCATGGCCAGCGAAATGGCCGTCACCTATGAAAGCAACCGTCCCATCTGCAAATACGTCCATTCTACTTCCCGAGGACACGAAGCCATTCAGCTGGCTACTGCTTTTCATCTACAACCTTGCGACTGGGTAAGCCCTTATTACAGAGACGAAAGCCTGTTGCTTGGCATGGGCTGGGAGCCTTATCAGCTGATGCTGCAGCTGCTGGCCAAGGGGGATGATCCTTTTACCGGCGGTCGTGAATATTATTCTCATCCCAATTACCGGGGGGCTGACAAGCCCCAGATGATCCATCAGAGCAGTGCCACCGGCATGCAGGTGATCCCTGCGACGGGGTTGGCGCAGGGGCTTCAGTACCTGGAGGCCATCGGGTCGTCTTTGCTGCGTCGCGGGCCGGAGGGGGAGTTGCCGATAGTTGTGTGTTCACTGGGGGACGCCAGCGTTACAGAAGGTGAGGTCAGCGAAGCTCTGCAGTTTGCGGTGTTGAAGCAATTGCCGATCGTATACCTGGTCCAGGACAACGACTGGGGTATCAGCGTGCGTTCGGAGGAATCGAGGGCGATGGATGCCTTCGAGTATGCGGCGGGTTTTAAGGGGCTGGAGCGACTGAGGGTGGATGGGAGCGATTTTCTTAAGAGCTATGAATGTATGGGGCATGTTATCGCGGAGGTCCGGAAGGGGCGCAGGCCCTGGATGGTGCAAGCGAAGGTGCCTCTTCTTGGGCATCATACGAGTGGCGTACGACGGGAGTTCTACCGGGATGCGAAAGATCTCGGGGAGGATGCGGCGATGGATCCCCGTCCGAGGCTGAGGGCCAGGCTGGCCGCACTGGGAGTCGAGGAGCAGGTGCTGGCGGAGATTGAGGCGGAGGCGGGTGCGGAGGTGGCCCGGCAGTTCACAGTGGCGGTTGCTGCGCCCGAACCTGATCTGTCTTCTGTCGCCGAGCATGTATTTGCTCCGACGCCTGTGGTGGAAGAGCGGGGCGAGCGCCGGCCGGCGGGTGGAGAGAAGGTGATCATGGTGGACGCGGCCCTTTTTGCTATCCGGGAGATCATGGAGGAGTATCCGGAGGCCCTGCTTTACGGTCAGGATGTAGGGCGACGATTAGGGGGCGTGTTCCGCGAGGCCGCGACACTGGGGGATAAGTTTGGTGATCATCGGGTATTCAATACGGCTATACAGGAAGCTTATATTATCGGGTCTACCGTGGGGATGAGCGCTGTTGGGGCGAAGCCTATCGTGGAGGTGCAGTTCGCCGACTATGTCTATCCCGGATTTAATCAGCTGGTCACGGAGGTCTCCAAGTCCTGCTATCTCAGCAAGGGGAAGTGGCCGGTGCAGGCGCTGATCCGAATCCCTATCGGGGCGTATGGTGGCGGTGGTCCCTATCATAGCGGGAGTATCGAGACGACTTTGCTGTCGATAAAAGGTATTAAAGTAGTTTATCCTTCCAATGCTGCGGATATGAAGGGGCTGATGAAGGCTGCTTTTCTCGATCCCAATCCGGTGGTCATGCTGGAGCACAAGGGACTTTACTGGAGCAAGGTGCCGGGTACGGAAGAGGCGAAGACGGTGGAGCCTGCTCGCGATTATATATTGCCTTTGGGCAAGGGTGTCTGTGTGCTGGAGGCTGATGAGGACATGATAGAGGAGGGGGACAGCTGCTGTATCGTCACGTATGGGATGGGTGTGTATTGGGCTACTGCTGCGGCTAAGGCTTTCCCGGGGCGGGTGGCGGTGATCGATCTAAGGACGTTGTATCCGTTGGATGAGGATCTGGTTTACAGGACTGTTCGTCAGCATGGGAAATGCCTGGTGTTGACGGAGGAACAGCAGAATAATTCTTTCGCGGAAGCGCTGGCCTGGCGTATTACGCGGAATTGTTTTACGGGTCTCGATGCTCCTGTCGAGGTCCTGGGGGCGATGGATCTTCCGGCGGTGCCGATGAATGTGGGATTGGAGGGGGAGATGTTGCCGACGCCGGAGAAGGTGGAGAGGGTGTTGGGGAGGTTATTGAATTACTAAAAGACATTTATGGAGTAGGGGGCGGCCGCCCGTGTGTTGCGCGGGGTGGTGAAAAAAATATTTTAAAAGTCTACAAAAATAGTGGACTATTTATTTGGAGATTATGGGGACCGCTGGTATCTTTATGGTGTTAATACGGAAAAAAATTCCCTGATACCCTGGTTGCGTGATTTGGAGGAATGGCAGGTGGTTGTTAATTCCTTTGATTCAGTAGTTGCCAGGGCATCAGGGAACAATAAAAAAAAAGAACTATGCAGCAGCGACTCGCGATTTTCTCCTTTCTGGCCATTGTGGCCATTCTGCTGGTCTATACGACGCACCGGTAAGGGCGGCTCAATATTTAGTCAGCTCGGGCTGAACTTCGTCGATGTAAGCGAGTATCCCTCCTTTCAGGTTATAAAGATTGGTAAAACCGAATTTCTCTTCCAGTTCGCGGATGGCTTTTGCGCTGCGACCGCCCATTTTGCAGTGTACAATTACTTTTTTGTCCCGGTCGAAACGGTCGCTGTTGTCGGCTACGGTCGCCAGCGGTATCAGCTCGGCGCCGATGTTGACGATATCGTATTCGTGGGGCTCGCGAACGTCGATCAGCTGGAAGGGTTCTCCTTTTACCTGAAGGTCGTAGAGCTCTTTTGCCGTGATCTCTTTCAGCGATTTTTCTTCCACGGCGCGCATGCCACAGAATTGTTCGTAGTCGATGAGGGCTGTGATCGTCGGGTTCTTGCCGGTGAGCGGGTTATCTTCGCGTGCCTTGATGGTGAAGGTCCTGCTTTCGAAGTTGAGGGCATCGAAGATGTAGAAGCGTCCGGAGAGAGTATCTCCTACGCCGGTGATGACCTTGATGACTTCGAGTGCCTGAAGGCTACCGATGATGCCGGGCAGGACACCGAGTACGCCGCCTTCTGCACAGCTGGGAACCAGTCCCGGGGGCGGAGGGGTAGGATAAAGATCGCGGTAGTTGGGGCCGAGTTTGCCTTGTGCGTCGCGATAGTTGAATACCGAGACCTGACCTTCGAACTGGAAGATCGACGCGTATACGTTGGGTTTGCCCAGGAGAACGGAGGCATCGTTGACGAGATAGCGGGTGGGGAAGTTGTCTGTCCCGTCCGCGATGACGTCATAATCCTTGATGATGTCGAGGGCGTTGTGTGAATTGATGTGCGTGTTGTGCAGGTTCAGCTGAATATAGGGATTCAGCGCTTCGAGCCTTCTTTTGGCGGCTTCCACTTTTGGCTGGCCGATGGCGTCAACGCCAAACAGGACCTGGCGCTGGAGGTTGCTGTCATCGACGACGTCGAAGTCGACGATGCCGATGGTTCCGACGCCGGCGGCTGCGAGGTACAGGAGCACGGGGCTGCCGAGGCCGCCCGAGCCGATGACGAGGACTTTCGCGGCTTTTAATTTTTGCTGGGCTTCCATGCCGAAGCCGGGGATGATGATGTGGCGGTTGTAGCGGGCGAGCTCTTCTTTTGTGAAGGGAGAGGCGTCTGGGCTGCCGCCTGCGATGGCGGGTACGATGCTGATGACGGCGTCTTCTTTTACGGCGGTCTTTTCCTGCTGAAGGTCGCGGATGTCGTCATTGCCGACGAAGATGTTGACATACGAGCGGATATTGCCGCCATCGTCGAGCAGGTGTTTTTTAAGGTCGGGAAAGTTGACGGTGAGTTCCTGTACTGTGTCTTTGATGGTGCCGGCGCTGACCTGTAGTCTGGCCGTGTTATTGGTAAATTTCCGTAGCGGAGTGGGAATAATGACTGTTGCCATTTTTGTTGTGTTTATATTAGTTGATGTTCTATGATTTTTTCTTCTTCGAATTGTTGGTCGTCGTTCAGCAACCAGCTGCGTAGATTAATTGTGTATCCGGACGGATTGAGCGACTGCCCCTGGTTGCCTCCTTCCAGCACGGAGATGATCACGTAGGAGAAGAAGGGTTGGGCGGCTACCCGGTCGTGTTCGGACGGGATGGCCGGGTGTTTGGGGTGTGAGTGATAAATACCGAGCAGGGTCCAGTTGTGGTCGAGGGCGTGCTGTTCGGCGGTCATATAGTCGAGCGGGGATATTACGAAGCGTCGGGTCTTGTCGCCGTCTTTGGAGTTGTCGACGACGAGGATGTCGAGGATCAGGCGGGTGCCATCTGTTTCTTCCCGGCCGAAGAGGAAGCCGCAGCATTCGTCGGGGAAGGTGTTGAGCGCATCATCTATTAATAGCTGTCTGACCCGGGAATCGATAATGATCATGATAGTATCTTTTTTATTATTTCACTGTATTTGTCTGCGTTGTCGGGCAGGACGGTTACGACGATGCCTTCTTCCAGTCTGCTGGCGACGCGGATGGCTCCCGCCAGGTTTGCGGCGGAGGAGGGGCTTAGCAAGAGACCTTCTTTTATGTGGGCTTCTTTTATGAGGTGGTGGGCTTCTTCGGTGCTGACCTCTTCGTTGTCGTCGGCGACGGAGGGGTCGTATATTTCGGGGACGACCGCTGTCTCCAGGTGTTTCCAGCCTTCGAGTCCGTGGAGGGCGAAGTCGGGTTGAAGGGAGATGAGTCTGATCGAAGGCACGAGCTCGCGCAGCCGGCGACCGGTGCCGACAAAGGTGCCGGTGGTGCCGAGGCCGGCCACGAAGTGGGTGATGTCGGGCTGGGCTTCGATGATCTCGAGCGCTGTGGAATTATAGTGGGCTTTCCAGTTGTTCTCGTTCTTGTACTGGTCGGCATAGAAATATTTTTCAGGGTTTTCTGCTGCCAGCGCTGCTGCTACCTGCTGGGCGCCGTCGGTGCCTTCGTAGCGGGAGGTGAGGACGAGGTTGACGCCGAGGGATTCGAGTATCTCTTTGCGTTCTTTAGAGGCGTTCTCGGGCAGGCAGAGCGTGACGGGAATATGGAGCCTGGCGGCGATGTGTGCGTAGGCGATGCCGGTGTTGCCGCTGGTGGCGTCCAGCAGGGTCTTGCCGGTGCTCAGCGAGCCTTTTTCGATGGCCCGGCGGATGATATTGTATCCTGCCCGGGCTTTGACGCTTCCGGACAGCTGCATCCATTCTTTTTTGGCGTAGATCTGTACTTTGTCGTGCCGGAAGAGGCCTTTGACGTGGTGCAGAGGAGTATGGCCTATCTCGTCCCCGAGGGCTCTGACGGCCGAGAGGAGAGCGGGATCAGCTGGAGATATGGTCGTTGTTGACATATATTTTACTGTTTGCCTTTTTGTCCGGGCTGGTCATCGTCCCGATATGGAATAAAAAAAGCCCCACTGGTGGTGGAGCTTTTAACTATTGTCAAAATAAGTTGATTCAGCTTATAAGAGGTCATCCTCCACCGTAATAACCGTGGTTATCTTACAACAACAACAACAGAGAATATGATTAATTACGGGTTTCATTTTGATGATGACGAAACAAATGTAGGGGAAACTCCCGGTATTTCCTACCAAATGAGTAGGAATTTGATGGAACTGAAGGCCGCGCTTTGGTGGAACCGGGGGCGGCGGAATTGCGGGGACCTGGTTAAAAAGGCTGATTGTCAATGAAAAAAGGAGGCCCCTGGTGGGGGAATTAAAAGTTAGTTAATACATTTGGAGGGTTAAAACACATCGAATATGGAGAATCCAGCAGTCAACGGGAAAAAGATAGCCGCCGGCAAAGCGATAGAATACGTCAAGAACGGGATGACAGTTGGTCTGGGAACGGGCTCTACGGCCTATTGGGCTATCCAGGGGATTGGGGAGATGGTAAAGAACGGGCTTTCGATCCGGGCTATCGCGACCTCTATCCAGTCGGAGAATTTGGCCCGTGAGCTGAACATTCCTATTGTACGTTTTGGAGAGATAGACCATTTTGACGTGACGATCGACGGGGCGGATGAGGTGGATCAGCAGCTGAACCTGATCAAGGGTGGAGGCGGGGCGCTGCTGCGGGAGAAGATCGTGGCGGCGGCTACCAGATTTTATGTCATCATAGTAGATGCGAGCAAGCTGGTTCAACAGCTGGGGGCATTCCCGCTGCCGGTAGAGGTGACGCCATTTGGCTGGGAGCTGACCGAGCGTCAGCTTCGTGGGCTGGGGTGTGAGCCGAGGATGCGGATGAAGGATGGGGCGCCGTTCCTGACTGATAACCAACAATATATTTTCGATTGTTCGTTTGGGCCGATTGCCGACCCGGCGAAACTGCATCGGCAGGTGAGTGATATTACGGGGGTGATGGAGGATGGGTTTTTTATTGGGATGGCGAATGTGGTTATTTCCGGAGCGCCGGATGGAGAGATAAAAATTTTGAAGAGAGAGTAGGGAGGATGGTCTGATGATTGCTGCCCGCTAGAGAATGGATTCGATAACGCATATAGTTTTGGGGGCTACGGTCGGGGAATTGGTAGCTGGCCGGAAGCTGGGTAAGAGGGCCCTATTTTTGGGCGCTGTCACGAATAGTTTTCCTGATATTGATTTTGTCGCTTCGATGTGGCTTCCTACGGCCAAGGATGTTTGGGCGCATAGGGGTATTACGCATTCCTTTTTATTTGTGCTGGTGGTGACGCCGCTGCTGGCGTGGCTGGCCCGGAGGTGGTGGCCCCGGAGCGGGATCAGCTGGCGGGGCTGGTTGTTCTTTTTTGGTCTTGAGCTTTTCCTGCATATTTTTTTGGACGCCTTTAACGCATATGGTACGGGGTGGTTTGAGCCATTCTCGCACTATCGGGTGGCGTGGCATGTATTGTTCGTAGCGGACCCGTTGTATACGATCTGGCTGCTCGTGACTACGGTGGTGCTGGCGTTCTTTGCGAGGGACCGGCACCGGAGGAAGTGGGCGTGGGTGGGGCTGATCGGCAGCACGTGCTATCTCTGCTATTGTATAACCAACAAACTACGTATAGACGAGATCGTTAAAACCGACCTGCAGCAACAGGGGTTGACTTATGATCGATATTTCTCTACCCCTACGCCGCTGAACAGTCTGTTGTGGTATGTGGTGGCGGCCGACAGTGGTGGTTTTCATACGGGGTACCGGTCGATCTTTGATAAGGGCCCTACGCATTTCCGGTGGCAGCCGCGTAATGACGCGTTGTTGAAGCCGTTCCGCAGGCAGGAGGATGTCCGGTATCTTATGCGTTTCTGCCAGGGTTATTATACGATCGAGCGCTGGGGGGATACGCTGGTTTTTAACGACCTGCGGTTTGGGGAGATAAGGGGGTGGGCTGATCCGAAGGCTAGGTTTGTGTTCCACTATTTTTTACAGTTTCCGGGGCGTAATGAGGTGGTGGTGCAACGGGGGAGGATGAGTGGATGGAACAGGAGGACGGTACGGGTGTTTTGGAGGAGGATCTGGGGGAATTGAGGAGTGGTAGGCTCGTGGGGGAGGTTGGGGGGAGTAGGTGAGGTTAGGGGGTAGGTGAGGTTAGTCGCGGCCGGACTCTTTTTCCTGCTTGAAGTAGAAGGTGAAGAGGAAGAAAAGGAGGCGGATGGTTTCGTATGCGGCGCGTTGCCAGCAGCGCTGGAGGAAGCCGTGGTGCTGGAAGTAGTTGGCAGGGAGGACTTGTATACAATTGTTTTTAATGATCTCTTCGAGCTCTTTTTCTACGGAGGCGGCGAAGGATTCGTTGCGGACGTCCATGTTGAGCTCGACGCTGGCATAGGCGCTGATGCGGTTGACGTTGTAGGAGCCGTCGGTCATCCATACTCCGTCGTAGGTGGCCATTTTGCCGTGGAGGATGGTGTCCTGGTATTCGTATATCTCAATCTTATTTTTAAAGAGCCAGCGATACATGTATTGCTCGGCGAGGCGGGCGATCTTAACGTCGGATACGCCACCGACTATGATCCGGATGTTCACGCCGCGTGCGGCGGCCTGCACCATTTGTTTGCGCAGGATGGAGCCGGGGAGGAAGTAGCTGGACAGGACGATGATGCGGGATTGGGCATGGCGGAACATCTCCACGTAGCTGCGTGATATCTGGTTCTTCCCCTGCACCCAGTCGTTGCGGCGTACTCTGACCAGGCATTCTTCTTTGGGGACTACCCCTTTTACCCATTCGAAGTCTTCTTTTTTCGGCTGATTGGTTTTCCAGTAGGCCTTTGTCCACATGTCCCGGCAGACGATATGGAGCTTGAGGGCTGCCTGACCTTCCACGAGGAGGGCTCTGTCGAGCCAGCCTTGCTGGCCGTCGATATCGTTGTAGCGGTTGCTGATGTTGATGCCGCCGGCCATGCCTATTGCGGCGTCGATGACGACTACCTTATGGTGCAAACGCCGGCCGAGGTAGAATTTCCGGCTTTTGAGGAGGGGCCAGAACCAGCGGAAGTGGATGCCGGCTGTTTTCCACTGGTGGATGATGTGTTTGTCGAGGTGTTGGGAGGCGTAGCCATCGAGGAGGATGTATACCTGGACCTGGCGGCCTGCGGCGCGGATGAGGGCTTCGGCGACCATGCGGCCGGTTTCGTCTCCGTCGAATATATATGTCTGTAAGTGGATGGAGGTTTTGGCGCTGTCGATGAGATGGACGAGAGTGGAGAAGTAGTCTTTTCCTCCGTGGACGAGGCGCACTTTGTTGTGCTGCGTATAGCCCGACAGTATCTTGGGGGTTCTTCGTTTGCGCATAGTTCAGTCAGATTGTCCGTAGGAGGGGGCCGATTAAGGACCCCTGATGAGGCCGATCGAGGACCCCGGCGTAAAGATCGGAAAATTTAAACGCCGGAATGTGCGGGTCGAATAAAACCAATTAAGATAGGCCAAAAATTATTTGCTACAATATTAATTAATTGTTAACTTAAGTAAGCCAATTGAGGAAGAGTGTCTCACCACAATTGAGGAAGAGTGTCTCACCATTTAAAACGATTGAATATGAAAGCTTGCCTTATGTATTGCCTTCTTGCGGGGCTGGTCTGGGCCCCTTGTTATACCACAGCACAAAACGAGATCAGCCCTGTAGCCTACCGCTATAATGAGCCACGGAGCGGCACGGGAGGGGACATCTCCTGCAATGTTCCATTGAACGAGATCAGCATTCACGCGTACCGGCATTTTCACCGGCTTTTTTCTTCGGGTGTCAGCGCCGAGTATTGGTTCAAGTCGGAGGATGGGTACCAGGTGTCCTTCATTATGGACGCGCAGCGGAACCAGGCGTATTTTGACAGACGCGGCGTTTATTTATACTCGTTAAAATATTATGCGGGGACGAAGATGCCGAAGATAACGGCTGACCTGGTGAAGAGGAAGTATCCGGGTTATCAGCTGGACGTGGTGACAGAGGTCACGGATGGGGAGAAGGTGTTTTACCTGGTGAAGGTGATCAGCCCGGAGTCGGTCAAGACGTTGTCGGTGAGTGATGGGAAGATCGATGTGCTGGAGGACCTGGTGAATGGGGGTGTGACGGGTGTACCGGGGGTTGTGGCTGGGAGATGAGGGTGACTGGGGGATCGATGGGTGAGGGTGACCGGGGGGGTTGTGACCGGTGGGTGAGGGGGAAAAAATAGCGGAGCCCCTGAAGTGGACTCCGCCCGTTGCTGGTTTTCTACCGTCTCTCTGTATTAACTATTTTGAAACTGTCCGGCCTTTGAGGGTCCGGGATTTGTGTTCCCATTTTTCGGCTACTTTCTTGCGGATGACCAGGGTGGCTGAGGCTACGTCCTGGCAGGTGCCGCAGCGGGCGCGGAATTTATTGGAATCATATGTAACGGCTGCGGTGCCATTCTTCCATTCGGTACCATATAACACATATTCATTAAATGTATAGCCGCTGCCGGGGCCGAAGGCGAGGTCATTATTCCCTTTTTCGAAGCTGATCATCAACTTGTCCCCTTCGACGCCGTCGCAGATGCCGGGGGTGAATGAGGGTACGATCACTTCATTGATGTATTTACCGTTCTCCAGCCTCAGGACGCCGGAGGTGACGGCAATTTTCTCGTCTCCCAGGTTACGGGAGAGGATCAATTTCTGGTCTACGTAGAACTGTACCTGTTTGAGGTCGATATTTTCCTTTTCCAGCTTTGCTTTGAGGTCGCGGGTGAAGGGGACGAAGTTATTCCGGGACATTTTTGAGCTGCTACAACTAACAACAAAGAAGGATACGGATGCAAGAGTCAGGATCACGGCAAAGAGACGTCTCATAATTGGTGGTGTGTTTATGGGTGGTTTGACTTTATAATTGTTGGTGTGGTTATGGTTGGTTTGACTTTGCTCAAACGCAATAGTTTTATGGGGGACGTGTTATAGAATTGTTAAAACGGCTTGATTGGGGGTGGAAGGCTCCCCGGAGGTGCAACATAGGCTCGTTTGGGACGTCCTATTTTTACACTCATCCAGGGGGGAGTGGGGGGATGGAATTTTGGGGAGGTGCCGGAGGATGGGTGCCGAAAAAAAGAAATAATTGCTTATGCTAAAGAACTTTTTGAAAGTCGCTCTTCGCAGTCTCTGGAAGCAGAAGGGGTATAGTTTTCTCAACATTTTCGGATTGGCCATGGGGATGGCCTGTAGTCTGCTGATCCTGCTGTGGATCAGGGATGAAAAGAGCGTTGACGGGTTCCATGCCAACGGAGACCGTCTTTACAGGGTATACGAGCGGCAGTACTATGACGGGAAGATCGAGGCGGGATATTATACCCCGGGGGTGTTGGCGGATGAGCTGAAGAAGGTGTTGCCGGAGGTAGAGATGTCTTCCGGGTTTACGTGGAAGGACCAGGCCACGTTCCAGGTAGGGGATAAGATATTAAAGGAATCGGGCAGCGCCGCGGGGGCCGACTATTTTTCGATGTTCAGCTATCCCTTACTGGAGGGTAAGGCGGCGACAGCCCTGTCCGAGCCGGTGAGCATCGCTATTTCCCGGAAGATGGCCGCCCATTTCTTTGGCAGCCCGTCCGCGGCCATCGGCAAGACGGTCCGGTATGAGAATAAGCGGGAATTTACGGTGAAGGCTGTGTTTGAGGACCTTCCCGAGAACACGTCGGATAAGTATGACTACCTGGTGAACTGGAAGGCTTTTCTGGAGGATAACAGCTGGGCCAAGGACTGGGGTAATAATGGCCCTCAAACGTATATCCTGTTGCGGAAGGACGCCAATCCCTCGCTGGTCGTGGGGAAGCTCACGCATTTCCTGGATAATTACAACAAGGAGCAGAGCAAGTCTTTCCGGATCCAGCTGGGGATGCAGCGTATGCCGGATGTTTATCTGCATTCGACCTTTAAGAATGGTATCATTGTCGGGGGCAGGATCGAGTATGTGCGGCTGTTCAGTGTCGTTGCTATTTTTATACTGCTGATCGCGTGTATCAATTTCATGAACCTGACGACGGCCCGGTCGGTGAAGCGGGCGAAGGAGATCGGTATCCGCAAGGTGGTGGGGGCTGTGCGTCCGGCGCTGATCCGGCAGTTCATCGGGGAGGCGATATTGTTGTCGCTGTTCTCTGTGGTGCTGGCATTGGGGATCGTGCTGCTGGTGTTGCCTGCCTTTAACCAGATGACGGGGAAGGCTATTGCGTTTCCGTGGGCGTCGGGGTCTTTCTGGCTTAGCCTGCTGGGGCTGACCCTGGTCACCGGGATGGTCTCGGGCAGCTATCCGGCGCTGTTCCTTTCGTCTTTCCAGCCGATACGGATATTGAAGGGTACGCTGAAGTTCAGTCCGGGTGCGGCCTGGTTCCGGAAGGGGCTGGTCGTTTTCCAATTCGTGCTTTCGATCGTGCTTATCGTCGGGACTATTGTCGTCTCGGGGCAGGTGAGCTATGTGCAGTCCATCAATCTGGGTTATGACCGGGACAACCTGGTATCGATACCGCTGGAGGGTGACCTTACGGCAAAGTATAAACTTTTTAAAGAGCAGGCGCTGCGGGTCCCGGGTGTAGGAGAGGTGAGCCGCATCTCACAGGGGCCTTCCAATATTGAAAATGGAACGGGAGGGGTTGACTGGGATGGCAAGGACCCGAACAATATGATCATGTTCACGAATGCGTCGGCGGGTTATGACCTGATCAAGACGATGAATCTGAAGATGGCAGTGGGGCGGGAGTTCTCGGCTGATTATCCAACGGACTCTGTGGGCTATCTGCTCAATGAAGAAGCGATGCGGAGGATGGGTTTCAGCGCGAAAGATGTGGTGGGCAAGCGGCTTACGCAGTGGCAGAAGAAGGGGAAGATCGTGGGAGTAGTCAAGGATTTCCATTTCAATTCGCTGCATGATCCGATAAGACCGCTCGTCATCCGGTTTGGCGAGCAGGAGACCTATGGGACGGCGCTGGTCCGGATCAGGGCGGGGAAGGCCAAGGAGGCGCTGGCGGGGCTGGAGGGCGTATGTCATGAATTGAACCCCCGGTTCCCTTTTACCAGCCGCTGGGTCGACGACGATTACCGGGAGCTGTATAAGAGCGAGGCGACGGTGCATCGTCTCTCTAATTGTTTTGCAGCGCTGGCGATCTTTATTTCCTGTCTGGGGTTGCTGGGGCTGGCGATGTTCACGGCGGAGCAGCGGACGAAGGAGTTTGGGATCCGGAAGGTGCTGGGGGCGAAGGTCGGGACGTTGTTTGGGCTGCTTTCGAAGGATTTTTTGCAGCTGGTGCTGGTGGCTTTTCTGCTGGCTACGCCGATCGCGTGGTGGGCTATGCATGTGTGGCTGCAGGATTTTGCTTATCATATACAATTGGAATGGTGGGTGTTCCTGCTGGCGGGGGTGATGGCGTTGCTGATCGCGCTGGTGACGGTGAGTTTTCAGGCGTTGAAGGTGGCGGTGGCGAATCCGGTGAAGAGTCTCAGGACGGAGGGGTGACACGAACAAAGAATGAGAGACAAGTTCTTTGATGCTGTACGTTAGATGGCGGAAGGTCCGCCGGAGCCGGCATACAGGTGCAGG
>Ga0207695_10007507_pt1 | contig 13836 bp, 10 predicted proteins | sample KBSC54metaG_FD_184354 | JGI IMG/M metagenome (GOLD analysis project Ga0207695, IMG submission 184354) | Corn rhizosphere microbial communities from Kellogg Biological Station, Michigan, USA - KBS C5-4 metaG (SPAdes) (version 2) | ecosystem: Host-associated > Plants > Roots > Rhizosphere > Soil...
GCGCAAGTGTAGGCAAAAACAAAATTCTTAGCAAGATGAAGGACTTAGCTCACGGCCTTAAAGTTTGACCTCTGGAGCCTTATCATTCGGTCATCATTTCGACGCAATTGTCTGCTGTGGCAAAGTTCCAATCGCGAAGAAAGTTGCTTAAGCCGCACATGATGTGCGGTGCGGAATCAGCAACGGACGCTGAAGGTACCCCGTGAGTTCCGTCGCACATGCCGACAATCACGGTTTACAACCAGCCCCAACACTTCCTCACAACACGCGCGCGTCATACGCAGAGTCGCAGATCAAAGTCTAACGATGGATCGGTCGTAACTGTTGACATAATTCGACGACTTTTCACCGCCAATTCTCGCTTTGCGCGAAGATGTGCGCTGTAGCGTGCAGGCTGCGGCGCGATGACAACGTCAGTCGAGAAAGCGAGTGAAGTCGGAGACAGGTGCACGTTCGGTGACGAGGGTGTTCTCGATGGCTGCAGGATTCGCGTAACCCATCGACATGCCGCAGACGACCATTTCGTCATCGGTCAACCGCAGATGCTCGGCGATGATCCGATGGAACTGGGTGAAAGCAGCCTGTGGACACGTATCGATGCCGCGAGCACGCGCACCCACCATCACGGCTTCCAGAAACATGCCGTAATCCAGCCAGCTGCCCTGCTCCATCACCCGGTCGATCGTGAAGATGATGCCGACCGGCGCATCGAAGAAGCGGAAGTTGCGCGCGTGCTGCGCGTGCATGCGCTCCTTGTCGGCGCGCTCGATGCCGAGCAAGCCATAGAGATCCCAGCCGACCTTGCGGCGCCGACTTTGGTACGGATCAATCCATGTGCGCGGGTAGTACGGATACTCCTCGCGATGCAGCGTATCGGCCTCCGGGTGTTCATACGCCGCCAACACAGATTCGGACAAGCGCGCCTTCGATTCGCCCGTCAGCACATACACCTTCCATGGCTGCGTGTTGCTGCCTGACGGCGCACGGCGCGCCACATCAAGGATCGCTTCGATATCTTCACGCGCCACCGGCGTAGGCAGGAACGCGCGAACAGACCGACGCGACGTGATGGCCTGATTGACAAGTTCGACTTCTGCGGAGGTGGGCCGTCGGTCGGTCATGGCGATGCGCAAAATTTCAAGCAGTGACATTGGAGACAAGCGGCTCGAGCACGGCACGCAGTGCATCCGGCAGCGCCACCGGCCGACGCGTTTCGCGGTCAACGTAGACATGCACGAAATGGCCCTGCGCTGCGGCCTCTTGCGCGTCGCCGCGGAACAGGCCTACCTCATAGCGCACGCTCGTATTGCCCAGGCGCGCAACGCGCAGGCCCGCCACCACAGGGTCTGGAAACGACAACGGCGCGAAGTAGTTACATTGGGTCTCGATGACGAGGCCGATGGTGTCGCTGCGCTCGGGGTTCAGCACGCCCTGCTCGATCAGGTAGGCGTTCACCACGGTGTCGAAGTAGCTGTAATAGACGACGTTGTTGACGTGGCCGTAGACGTCGTTGTCCATCCAGCGCGTGGTGATGGTTTGGAAGTGGCGATAGTCGTCGCGCGTCTGGCGTGGCGTGCTCATGGGCAGCGGGCAGGTGGCCGTGGAAAGTGATCAGGATACGCCAGCCGCTGAGCCTCGGTCACTTGCGGATGACGAGCGCCACACCGCACGCGGCAATCACCATGCCCAACGCAGCGAGCGGCGGAAATCGCTCGCCAAACAGCGCCCACGCCATCACGGCGGTCGTCGGCGGTGTGAGATACAGGAGCGACGTCACCTTGGTGGCCGCGCCTTGGCGGATCAGCACGAACAGCAGCGAGATCGCCCCGATCGACAGCGCCAGCACCGACCACACCAGCGAGCCGATCATCGGCAGCGTCCAATGCACCTCACGCGTCTCAAACACAAACATGAACGGCAGACACAGCAGCGCCGAGGCCCCGAACTGAATGCACGCGCCCATCCGCAGGTCGAACACCGGGCAATGGCGCTTTTGATACAGCGTGCCGACGGTGATCGACAGCAACGCGCCCACGCAAAGCGCAAGCGTCGTCACGCCGACGCCCGCCAGATGCAGCTTGTTGGCCACGACCAGACCCACGCCGGCGATGCCGCAGAGCAATCCCAACCATTGGCGATTCGACACGCGCTCCCCACATATTGATACATACAGCGCAGTCAGAATCGGCTGCATGCCGACGATCAGCGCCGTCATGCCTGCCGGCATGCCGAGCTTGACCGCTGCCCAGACGCCCGCCAGGTAGCCCCATTGCATCAGCAAGCCGGCCACCGCGATGTGGCCGACGGCCGCCCAGTCGGTTTCGCCTGTGCCGGCGTGGCGCGGCAGCGGTACGCGCGCCAGCCAGACCAGCGGCAGCAGGCACACCAGCACGCCCACGAAGCGTAAAAACAGGAACGTGATCGGCTCGGCGTACGGCATCCCGTACTTGGCCACGATAAAGCCAGTGCTCCAGATCAGCACGAACAGCCACGGCATGGCGACAAAAAACAGAGAGCCACGCGCTGAGGCTGGCGCGACGGAAGACACTTGGGTCATGCGGAAAGCGGAAGAGAGGTCGATGCGCCAGCGGCCTCGTCGCGTGCTGCCCAGCGCTGTGCGTGGCGGGCAGCCAGCGCGATGGTCTGCGCGTGGACGGCCACGGTATCGTCGATATTGTTGCCGTAGCCGCCCGCCATGGTAACGGCAACCGGTATGCGCCGTTGATACGCGAAATCGAAGACTTCCTGGTCGCGCCGGGCCAAGCCATGCAGCGTCAGCTTGAGCCGGCCGAGCCGATCGCCCTCATGCGGATCCGCGCCGGCCAGATAGATGATCAATTGCGGCTTGAAGCGCCCGGCCAGGATGTCGAGTGCGCCGGTCAACGCTTGCAAATAGTCCTCGTCGCCACAGCCATCGTGCAGGCCGATGTCGAGATCCGACGCTTCCTTGCGGAACGGATAGTTCTTCTCGCCGTGCAGCGACAAGGTGAAAACGGTGGCGTCATCGCGCAGGATCGACGCCGTGCCGTTGCCCTGATGTACATCCAGATCAATGATGGCGACCGGAAAATCCGCCGGCGTCCTGCCTGATTGGCGCTGCATCCAGCGCGAGGCAATGGCTGCGTCATTAAATACACAGAATCCGCCGCCCTTGTCCGCGTAGGCGTGGTGCGTCCCGCCCGCCAGATTGACGGCAATCCCGTCCGCCAGCGTGGCCTCGCTCGCGGCCATCGTCGCGCCGGCCGACCGGCGGCTGCGCTCCACCATTTCCGACGACCAGGGAAACCCGATCTCGCGCTGGCGCGCCGGGTCAAGCCGACCGGCGCTTACCGCCTCAACATATTCGGGCGTGTGCGCCAGCAGCAACGCGTCGTCCTCGGCGCGCGGCGCTTCATACAGAGACAGCCCCGGCACGTCGGCCAAAACCCGTGCCCGCAGGTCGCTGTATTTGCGCATCGGAAACCGATGGCCCGGCGGCAGCGGCAAAACAAAATGGTCTGTGTAGAAGGCCCGCATGTGAATAACAAATCGCAACGCAACAAAAATGGCACTCGGGCGCATCCTAACCTACGCTGCACTCGTATGTTTTTTGAGACGGAATTACCGCCGGAAGTGGTCAAATGCCTTTCTGCTGCACCACGGACGCGCATTTTTCTGCCACAAAAAATTACACCAAACGGTTGGTCGCGCAATTCCTGTGCACGAAAAATCAACGAATTCTGATTTTTGTGCGATGCACAAAGGACGCTTGACACTGGTTTGACATTCAACAACAATGAAATTGTTGCGATGCACCATCCCTAATTCATCGCGATGTCGCCTGGAAGGCCCGACGCTGACCGTCATGCTTTGTACATCTGGGCGATCTAAATTTTCATTTTGATTCCCCGACCCACCTTTGTATTTGGAGAGACAACATGCTGACTCAGGAACAGATCGCTGCGGCGCACAAGGCCAACCTGGAAACGTTCTTCGGCCTGACCAACAAGGCATTTGAAGGCGTCGAAAAGCTGGTCGAGCTGAACCTGCAAGTCGTCAAGGCTACCCTGGCCGAAAACGTCGAACACGCCAAGAAGGCACTGACCGCTAAGGATGCTCAAGAGCTGCTGTCGGTGCAAACCGCCGCTGTGCAGCCGCTGGCTGAAAAGGTTCTGGCTTACAGCCGCCACCTGTACGAAATCGCGTCCGACACGCAAACCGAATTCAGCAAGGCTGCTGAAGTGCAAATCGCTGAAAATAGCCGCAAGCTGCAAGCGCTGGTCGACAACGTGTCGAAGAACGCTCCGGCCGGTTCGGAATCGGCAGTTGCCCTGGTGAAGTCGGCTCTGTCGGCTGCCAACAACGCCTACGACTCGGTGCAGAAGGCTACCAAGCAAGCCGTGGAGCTGGCTGAAAGCAACTTCCACGCTGCTGCCAACGCTGCCAGCAAGGCAACCGCCCAAGCTTCGGCCCAAGCGCGCGCTGCTACCGGCAAGAAGTCGGCAACGACTGCTGCCTAAGCGCTAGGCTAGCGTAGTTACCCGGTTGTTCAAGCGGGCCTCCCTCGGGAGGCCCGTTTTGTTTTGGCCATCGAGCCACTCCTCCAAACACGTCGTTTGCGCGCATTTGCGCGGAACCGAAACGCACGCCCCGCGGTCCATTCCACCGTGTTCGTCAGATTGTCTCCTCGGTCCCGCTACCGAAACCTGTCCTCAGTGGTGATCAGTGGGTACCTTTAGCCCGGCTTCGGCCGGGTTTTTTATGTGCGCCTGAAACGTCTCTGCCCTTCAAATTGCGAACTTTGCAGGCGGCCAACGCTCCATTCTGTATCGCGGCCCACCGCCCCTCCCCCCTTCCCAATGTCTCGCGAATCCCTCGCCAAGCGAAGTCTGATCGTCGCGGCTGCGCTCATCCTGCTGTTAGAAGAGTGGATCTGGAACGTCATGCAGCGGGCGACTGCTCGCTTGGTGGCCCACCCCTGGGTCCAAGCGGCGGAGCGGAAGTTGGCGCAGCTGGAGCCTATCGAAGCTCTCTGCGCATTTGCCCTGCCTATGCTGGCGTTGTTGCCGTTCAAGCTGGCCGCCGTATACGTGCTGGCGCGGGGCCATCTCATTGCAGGCACCTTAGTTCTGGTCGCAGCGAAAATCGTCAGCACGGGGCTGGGTGTACGCATCTATGCCGCCGTGCGACCGCAATTGCACACGATCGCCTGGTATGCCCGCTGGGAATCCGCCTTCCTGGCTTGGAAGCAGCGCATGGTTGCCACCCTGCAGGCAACGCCGACCTGGCAAGCCCTGCAGGTACGAATTGCCGTCTGGCGTGCCCGTCGGCATGGGTTGTTACAACAGATATGGCGCCGCCTGATCGCAGCGGTGCGCCTGCTACGTCGGCATCGGCGTCCAGCTGATCCTCGGCACTGACGCGCCGCCACATCGCCCCCAAAAAAAGGGCCGCCCAATCGAGCGGCCCTTCCTTTTTGCCAGCCAGATTTTAGGGTGACTCCTAAAACCTGACGGTTAATTGCATTTCAACGCTTGCGAGTGGGCGGCACGTCCGTGCAAACGCCTTCGTAGATTTCTGCAGCCATCCCCACCGATTCACCCAACGTCGGATGCGGGTGGATGGTCTTGCCGATATCCACGGCATCTGCGCCCATCTCGATGGCCAAGCAAATCTCGCCGATGAGGTCGCCTGCATGTGTGCCAACGATGCCGCCACCGATGATGCGGTGGGTTTCCTCGTCGAAGATGAGCTTGGTGAAGCCCTCGTCGCGGCCGTTGGCAATCGCGCGGCCCGATGCAGCCCAGGGGAACACGCCCTTGCCGTACTTGATGCCCTGCGCCTTGCACTGGTCTTCGGTCAGGCCTGCCCAGGCTACTTCCGGATCGGTATAAGCGACCGACGGAATCTGCTTGGCGTCGAAATACGCCTTCTCGCCGTGCGCAGCTTCGGCCGCCACGTGGCCTTCGTGCACGGCCTTGTGTGCCAGCATCGGTTGACCCACGATGTCGCCGATCGCGAAGATGTGCGGCACATTCGTGCGCTGTTGCTTGTCCACTTCGATGAAGCCGCGGTCGGTCACGGCCACGCCGGCGTTTTCCGCGCCGATGCGCTTGCCGTTCGGAGCGCGGCCCACGGCCACCAGCACCGTGTCATAGCGTTGCGGCTCGGCCGGTGCAGCTTCGCCTTCAAACTTGACGTAGATGCCGTCCGGCTTGGCTTCCACTCCGACCGTCTTGGTCTTGAGCATGACCTTGTCGAAGCGGCTCTTGTTCATCTTGTCCCATACCTTGACGAGGTCGCGATCAGCGCCCTGCATCAGGCCGTCGAGCATTTCCACCACGTCGATGCGGGCGCCCAGCGTGCTGTACACCGTGGCCATTTCCAGGCCAATGATGCCGCCGCCAATGACCAGCATCTTGGCCGGCACTTCGCGCAGCTCCAGCGCGCCAGTCGAATCGACGATGCGCGGATCTTCCGGAATGAACGGCAGCTTCACGGCCTCGCTACCCGCAGCGATGATCGCCTTGGCGAAGCGGATGACCTTCTTCTCACCGGTGGTCGCTTTGCCGGCGCCATCCGTCAGCTGCACTTCCAGATGGTTCGGGTCGAGGAACGTGCCGATGCCGCGCACGACCTGTACCTTACGAGCCTTGGCCATGCCGGCCAGCCCGCCGGTCAGCTTGCCGATGACGGATTCCTTGTGCTTGCGCAGTTGGTTGATATCAACCGTGGGCTCGCTGTAGACAATGCCGTGTGCGGCCATCGCCTTCACTTCGTCCATGACGGCCGCCGTGTGGAGCAAGGCCTTCGACGGGATACACCCCACGTTCAGGCAAACGCCGCCAAGCGTGGAGAAACGCTCGACCAGCACGGTGTTCATGCCCAGGTCCGCACTGCGGAAGGCTGCCGAGTAGCCGCCCGGGCCAGAGCCGAGGACGAGCATGTCACATTCGATGTCGGCGCCGCCAGCGTGCTTGGCCGCTTGCGGCGCGGGTGCCGATGCTGCCGGTGCGGCAGCAGGCGCTGCGGCCGGAGCCGGTGCTTGAGCAGGCGCCGGAGCAGCAGCCGCGCCGGCTTCAGCCGTCGCGATTACCGTGCCCTTGCTGACCTTGTCGCCCACCTTGACCTTCACGTCGACGATCTTGCCGGCCACGTCCGACGGCACTTCCATGCTGGCCTTGTCGGATTCCAGCACGATCAGCGACTGCTCGGGCGCCACGGTATCGCCCGCCTTGATCAGCACTTCGATGACTTCCACCGCATCGAAATCGCCGATGTCCGGCACCTTGATTTCCACCACGCTCATTCCTGACTCCTTGTTCTTGTCGTCGGCACCCGGCATCGCCCGGGCCCGCTGACGCTTTTCAATCCTGCAGACGGACTGTGTGCACTTCGATCGGGCCGCCCGAACTCTTGTCGAACTCCACGCCTGCGGACACGCCCACCTGTGCAACGTCCGCCGCCGACTTGCCCGGCATATCGAACACCGCCGACATGGCACCCAGTGCAAAGTTGCGCCCCGAACCGATGCCCCAAAAACGGTCGAACGCAAACACTTCGCGGTACGAATAGACGCCGTAGATGCCGGTTGCGTTGGCGATCAGACAGGTGATCTGTGACGACTCGTAGGGGTCGTCGTCGTCTTCCTTGGTGTTCACGAAATACTCGTCCTTGAGCTTTTCATGCACCTTGAGGAAGGTCCGGAAGACGTCGTCACGCGTGCCGAGGCGGCACTCATCTGCCAGACCCGCCAGCAGACTCCGCATGACCGGGAAGTGGGCCGTCGTGCCCGCCAGCGCGATCAGAGAATCGCCCACCTGGAAGATCTTCTGGTTCTGCTCGTAGCCACGCGCCAGGCGCGTATCGCCGAACGTCACCAGTGAATCGGCCGCAATCGCCACTTCGCCGTCTTTCTTGACCACCACGCACGTCGTCATGTCGTCCTCGCCATCAGTCCACTGACCAGTCCGCCGACCGCTGCAAACCCAACCGGGCCGGCACGCACAGGCCCGAAGCCAGATGCGTGCCGCGCCCGCGTGGGCTTACAGGCTGACGCGGCGGAAGTCCGCCAGCACGCTGGCCAGATACGCGTTGAAGCGTGCAGCCTCCGCGCCGTCGATCACGCGGTGATCGTACGACAGCGACAGCGGCAGCGTCAGGCGCGGCACGAATTGCTTGCCGTCCCAAACGGGCTTCTGATAACCACGCGACAGGCCAAGGATGGCCACTTCCGGTGCGTTGATGATCGGCGTGAAGTTCGTGCCGCCAATACCACCCAGCGACGAGATCGAGAAGCAGCCGCCCTGCATCTGGTCCGGTTTGAGCTTGCCTTCGCGGGCTGCCTTCGACAGATCGGCCATTTCCTTCGCGATGTCGATCAGGCCCTTCTTGTCCGCATCGCGGATCACCGGCACCACCAGCCCATTCGGCGTATCGGCTGCAAAACCGATGTGGAAGTACTGCTTGAAGACCAGGTTGTCGCCGTCCAGGCTCGCGTTGAACGTCGGGAATTTCTTCAGCGCGCCCACGACCGCCTTGATCACGAACGCCAGCATCGTGAACTTCACGCCGGCCTTTTCGTGGTCCTTGTTCATCTGCACGCGGAAGGCTTCCAGCTCGGTGATGTCCGCTTCGTCGTTGTTGGTGACGTGCGGAATCATGACCCAGTTGCGGTGCAGGTTTGCGCCGGAAATCTTCTTGATACGCGACAGCGGCTTGGGATCGACCGGACCGAACTTGGTGAAGTCGACCTTCGGCCATGGCAGCAGGTTCAGCTCGCCACCGCCGGCCGGTGCACCCGCGGCAGCCTTGCCCGGTGCCGCGGCCTGACCGCTCATCACACCCTTGACGTAGCGCTGCACGTCTTCCTGCGTGATGCGATTCTTCGGACCTGTACCGCCCACGAGATTCACATTGACGCCCAGCTCACGCGCGTACTTGCGCACCGAGGGGCTGGCGTGGGCCGCCTTGCCGACCGTACCGACGGTATCGGCGGTGTACGTAGCGGGCGCTGCGGCCGGAGCAGCTGCGGGCGCAGCCGCGGGGGCCGGGCTCGGTGCAGCGGCAGCCGGTGCGGGTGCCGGAGCTTGTGCGGGTGCGGGCGCAGCGGCGGCACCGCCAGCGCCTTCCAGCACGACGATCAGCGTGCCTTGCGACACGGCATCGCCCACCTTCACGCGGATTTCCTTGACGGTACCGGCGGCCGGCGACGGCACATCCATCGTGGCCTTGTCGGACTCAAGCGTGATCAGCGACTGCTCGGCTTCCACCTTGTCGCCCACCTTGACGCTGATCTCAATGACCGGTACGTCGGTGTAGTCGCCGATGTCCGGCACCTTCACCTCAACCGTACCGCCACCCGCAGCAGCGGGCGCTGGGGCCGGAGCTTGTGCGGCAGGTGCGGGCGTCGGCGCCGCAGCGGCCGGAGCCGGTGCGGGTGCCGCTTGAGGTGCCGGGGCGGGCGCGGCGGCAGCGCCCTGCTCTTCGAGCAGAAGCACCAGCGAGCCTTCCGACACGGTGTCACCCACCTTGATCTTCACTTCCTTGACGACGCCGCTCTTGGGCGAGGGCACGTCCATGGTTGCCTTGTCCGATTCCAGCGTAACCAGCGAATCTTCGGCGTTGACGGTATCGCCCGCCTTGACCAGCACTTCGATCACCGGGACGTCTTTGTAGTCGCCGATGTCCGGCACCTTGATTTCTACGACTTGACTCATTCTTCTGTCTCCAGAGGGTCTGGCGGCGAGAGCATCCGGCGGCGGACACGCGTTGCCCCGCAGGCTACCGCATCGTGCAGGCAAATGCACGTTGCGGGAAGTCTGTCGGGGCGGTGCCCGGCCGGACGCAACCCGCGCGCCCGGCGGCTCCGTTATACGGTCATCGGGTTGGGCTTGTTCGGATCGAGGTTGTACTTCTTCAGTGCCTCGGCCACCTTTTCGCGCGGCAGCACGCCCTCATCGGCGAGCGCCTTGAGCGACGCGACCGTCACCCAGTAGCGGTCCACCTCGAAGAAGTGACGCAGCTTCTCGCGGGTATCCGAGCGGCCGAAGCCGTCGGTGCCCAGCACCACGTAGCGACGCGGCACAAAGGCGCGGATCTGCTCGGCGAAGGTACGAACGTAGTCGGTCGAAGCGATGACCGGACCGCGTGCGTTCTTGAGCAGCTTCTCAACGTGCGACTCGCGTTGCGGCTCGGTCGGGTTGAGCAGGTTCCAGCGTGCGATGGCGTTACCTTCGCGGGCCAGCTCGGTAAAGCTCGGGCAGCCCCACAGGTCGGATTCGACGCCCCAGTCCTTCTTGAGCAGATCGGCAGCGGCAATCACTTCACGGAAGATCGTGCCCGAACCCAGCAGTTGCACGCGCGGTGCGTTGCTGTTCTCGACGCCCTTCTTGAACTGGTACATGCCCTTGATGATGTCGCCCTCGACACCCGCCGGCATTTCGGGGTGCTCGTAGTTTTCGTTCATCACCGTCAGGTAGTAATAGACGTCTTCCTGCTCGACATACATGCGACGCAGGCCGTCTTGCATCACTACCGCCAGTTCGTACTGGAAGGTCGGGTCATACGAGATGCAGTTCGGGATGGCAGCGTGGTACACGTGCGAATGGCCGTCTTCATGCTGCAGGCCTTCGCCGTTCAGCGTGGTACGGCCAGCGGTACCGCCCAGCAGGAAGCCGCGCGAGCGCATGTCGCCAGCGGCCCAGCAGAGGTCGCCGATACGCTGGATGCCGAACATCGAGTAGTAGATGTAGAACGGGATCATCGCCACGCCATGCGTCGAATACGACGTCGCGGCGGCGATCCAGTCGCACATGGCGCCGGCTTCGTTGATGCCTTCCTGCAGCACCTGACCCGTCTGCGATTCCTTGTAGAACATCAGTTGGTCGTGATCCTGCGGCACGTACTTCTGGCCTTCCTGGTTCCAGATGCCGACCTGACGGAACAGACCTTCCATGCCGAACGTACGCGACTCATCGGGCACGATGGGCACAACGTGCTTACCGATGTTCTTGTCTTTCAGCAGGATGTTCAGAATGCGCACGAAGGCCATCGTCGTGGATACTTCGCGGCCTTCACCGGTGGCCTTGAGCAACGCGTCGAACGCAGCCAGCGCGGGAATCTGCAGCGGGTCAGCCTTCTGGCGGCGAGCCGGCAGGTAGCCACCCAGGTCCATGCGAGCCTTGCGCATGTATTCGAGTTCCTTCGAGCCTTCTTCGAACTTGACGTACGGAACGTGCTCGAGCTGGTCGTCGGCAACCGGAATGTTGAAGCGATCACGCAGCTTGCGGATAGCGTCCACCGGCATCTTCTTCTGCTGGTGGGCGATGTTCATCGCTTCGCCCGCCTCACCCATGCCATAGCCCTTGATGGTCTTGGCGAGAATGACGGTCGGCTGGCCCTTGTGATTGCTCGCCGATTGGAACGCCGCGTAGATCTTGTGCGGGTCATGGCCGCCGCGGTTCAGCGCCCAGATGTCGTCGTCGGACCAATCGGCCACCATGGCCTTGAGTTCCGGCGTGTTGAAGAAGAACTCGCGCACATAAGCGCCGCTCTTCGACTTGAAGGTCTGGTATTCGCCGTCGACGCATTCCATCATGCGGCTCATCAGCAGGCCCTTCGTGTCGCGGGCAAGCAGTTGATCCCAGCGGCTGCCCCAGATGACCTTGATGACGTTCCAGCCAGCGCCGCGGAATTCCGATTCCAGCTCTTGAATGATCTTGCCGTTACCGCGCACCGGACCGTCCAGGCGCTGCAGGTTGCAGTTGATCACGAAGACGAGGTTGTCCAGCTTTTCACGGCCGGCCATGCCGATCGCGCCCAGCGATTCCGGCTCGTCGGTTTCACCGTCGCCCAGGAACGCCCAGACCTTGCGGTTTTCCCAGTTCTGGATCAGACCGCGGCTGGCCAGGTACTTGGTGAAGCGCGCCTGGTAGATCGCCATGATCGGGCCCAGGCCCATCGACACGGTCGGGAATTGCCAGAAATCCGGCATCAGCCAGGGGTGCGGGTACGACGAGATGCCCTTGCCGTCCACTTCCTGGCGGAAGCTGTCGAGTTGCTCCTCGCTCAGACGGCCCAGCAGGAAGGCGCGCGAATACACGCCCGGCGCCGAGTGGCCCTGCACGAAGACCATGTCGCCGCCGTGCTTGTCCGACGGGGCGTGCCAGAAGTGGTTGTAGCCGACGTCATACAGCGTGGCCGCCGACGCGAACGACGAGATGTGGCCGCCGACGTTGGTGTCCTTGTTCGCGCGCAGCACCATCGCCATGGCGTTCCAGCGCGTATACGAGCGGATGCGGTGCTCAATTTCCTGGTTGCCAGGAATGCGGTCCTGGTTCTCGACCGGGATCGTATTGATATAGGGGGTTTCTGCGTGCAGCGGAGACGTCACGCCGTTAATGCGTGCGTATTCGATCTGCTTGTCGAGGAGGAACGCCGCGCGTTGCGGGCCTTCCGCGCCGATGACGCCTTGCAGCGCCTCCAGCCATTCCTTGGTTTCCTGGGGATCAGCGTCGCTGGCGCTCGTGGCACCCAGGACTTGTTCTGGTACGGCCGACATGGCGGTCTCCTTGGTAGCAGTAACGGTAGTTGCGTCTCTTGTGAGGCACCCCACTGCCGCGCGCGTCCGCACGCACGCAGGGAGCCACCCCGACTTTTGCGCTGATTCTATGGGCACCCGCAAACGCAGCACAAGCGGAATTTTCAAATTGCGATATGGTTTTTTATAATGTGGAATATTGCCGCAACGCAAAACAAATCACTTTTGACATTGCGGCGCAGCATTTTCCGAGCGAACGAGACAGCTCACCAATCGGTTTCCCCAAGCGACCCGCAAGTTGATTGCCGTTACACTTGGTTTTGCGCAGTTGCACAGATGCCCACTCCTTTACCTCCGCAGAATTCCGGCGTTCGTCCGCCCATCATGCTTGCCCCCTCCCACGCTTCGCAGGACCCGGCCGCCAAGCCCGAGCCGTCAACGCCTGCTGCGCCTGCGCCCATTTCCGTGAACGCGTCTGAATTGCCTTCAGACGAAATCGTGCGCCCGAACATGCCCCGCCGCCTGTGGCTGACGCGCCTGGGGCGGCTATGGACGACCAACTGGTTCATGTTCATCCCGCTGGTGGCAATCGTCCTGTTTGCCGGCGCGATGATTTTCATCCTGTATCAATTGCACGCTACCGAGGTGCAGCAGCAGCGCGATGCCCTCTACCGAGATGCCGCCTGGGCCGAGCAGAAGGTGCGCCTGTCGCTGCAAAGCAATCAGGATCAAGTGGCCGCCCTGGCGCGCGATATCGGTGCCGCGCAACTTGACCCAAGTGCCTTCCGCGATGCGGCCCGCCAGCTCTTGCGTGAGAACCCTGAACTCGTCTTCATCAACTGGCTCGATGCCACGCGCCGCCCGCGCTGGGCGTTCCCGTCCACTTCCGAATTCACCGCACGCGTGCGCGAAACGCGCGACCATCCGCTCGAACCCGAAATCCAATCCGCCTACGACGCTGCCCGTGAGACGCAGCGCGCCGTCTATTCCCGCCCCATCCAGAACGAGCGCGGCGAGAGCTTCATGCTCATGGAAGTGCCGATCGTGCGGGACAACGAATTCCTCGGCACGGTGGGCGCCATGTATTCGGTCACGGGGATCCTCACGCAACTGCTGCCGGGCGAGCTGACCGACCGCTACCGCTTCTCGCTGGTCGACAAGAACAACGTGATCCGCGCGAGCACGTCGTTGCGGCCGGTGCCCAAGGCCGCCGCGTCGTATGAAGTGCTGCTGGATCCGCCGGGGCATTCGCTGTCGCTGCGTGCCGAGGCGTATCCGGCACCGTCCAACCTGCCCAACAACATGCTGATGTGGCT
>Ga0207695_10007509_pt1 | contig 13834 bp, 19 predicted proteins | sample KBSC54metaG_FD_184354 | JGI IMG/M metagenome (GOLD analysis project Ga0207695, IMG submission 184354) | Corn rhizosphere microbial communities from Kellogg Biological Station, Michigan, USA - KBS C5-4 metaG (SPAdes) (version 2) | ecosystem: Host-associated > Plants > Roots > Rhizosphere > Soil...
GTATAGCCGCTGCAAGGTCTTCAGGCATAGCTTCCCGCTGGGCTTTATATTGCTCAAACTCTGTATGGCGTTCAGTCGGGGCCTCGGTGTCGAACACTACCGCCATATGCGTTGGCTTCTCTTTCCTCAGCACCTCCAGCAGGGTATTAGTGAAACCCAGCATTGCCGAGGTATTCAGGCCGCCTGATGTAAAACGCGGAGCTTTACTTAATGCAAAATGCGCCCGGTAAATAAGGGCCATACCATCCAGAAGAAAGAGTTTTTTCATATTTATGATGATTGCACTGATATTTTTTGATTATCAGATGATACCAGCTTTAAAAGTTTATAAAAATAAAAGTAGGCAAAATTAAGGCTTCTATACTCATTTTGTCTTATCGGCCTAATTATTATCATGAAGATTTTTTAATGCTTATTGTTATAATTAAACTATTAGTTTACTTTCGTGTCGAAATCCAAAATCTTGTCATTTGTGAAAACCATCTTTATAATTCCAATTGTTGCCATTGCAGCATTATCTTGTAAAAAAACAGACTATCCGACTGTAAAGACATCCGCTGTTAAAATAGATACTGGTGTTTCAATAAGCCAAACACACATCAAAACGACTATATCTGCCGCCGACGGTAGTCCGGATTACAGTTTATTGGGCTTTGGTTACGATGTGAATGGCGCATATGCTGATAGCAGCTCCGTACGGGCAAAAGTGATCGATGCAGATGCCTTCCTTCACGATAATCCGGACCGGTTTGGTTTGTCACATTCAACCATGGGATCTGATCCGATCGTGTATGCTAATGACGCAGAAGATTTCTCATCGAATCTATCGTCTGGGTTGACCGAAACAAACGGACTAAAAGTTTTCAAAGGCTCTGTTACCGATTATTTCACCAATGCCGATGCTCTTTCTGCAAAGTATTTTTACAGCAGCCTTTCCATCACCATTGTCATGAAAAGGCTGGCCATGGATGCTAATCCTGATTTGGTAAAAAATTATCTTACGGCTACCTTTAAACAGGATGTTGCAACGTTAAGCGCCGAAGCGCTGGTAAATAAATACGGCACTCACGTACTAATTTCAATGCAATTTGGCGGTAATATGCATGCCTTGTATCGTGCTGAAACCAATTTGACCGACCGCCGTAAATCAGCCATTGAGGGTTTACGATTTGCTGTAAAAAGAATTTTTGGTTTTTCAACCGGACAATTAGATCCTGTAGATAGCACGGTATTAGCATCCGTTCATTCTCCTGCAATTGCCTACCATGTGGTAGGTGGCGACTTAAGCAAATTCCAGGTAATTAAATACCCTAAATTTACTTTTCTCAGCGCAGTAGATTGGAGCAACACCGTAACAGCCGATAATGCCGCATTCATGGGTTTTGGCAGAGATCCTTTATTACCACTCGACCAATTGATCAGCGATCCGGTAAAAAAAGCTGCCGTGAAAAGTTACATTGCCACCTTTATCAGCGCAAATTCTGTTAAAGTAACCGACTAGTACATATCGGTGAAATCTCTCATTACTTAAAACTGCAGTCAGGTAAATGGTCGTTTACCATACCAGTGGCTTGCATGTGCGCATAACAGATGGTGGTGCCGAAAAATTTAAAGCCACGCTTTTTCATGTCCTTGCTTATCGCATCGGAGATCGGCGTGCTTGCAGGAATTATATTGGTATGACTGACGATAGGCTTTCCATCAGGCATAAAGCTGTATAGGTATTTATCGAACGAGCCAAACTCTTTTTGTACTTCGATAAACTTTTGAGCATTGGTAATTGCCGACAGTACTTTCAGCCTGTTGCGGATAATGCCGGTATCCTGCATTAACCGTTCCACATCATTATCGGTAAAGGCAGCTACTTTCTTCACATCAAAATTAGCGAATGCTTTCCGGTAACCCTCACGCCGGCGCAATATTGTGATCCAGCTTAAACCTGCCTGTGCAGATTCAAGTATCAGAAACTCAAATAGCTTTTTATCATCGTGAACTTCTTTTCCCCATTCTTTATCGTGGTAATCCATATAAAGGGGATCATTACCGGGCCAGTTGCAGCGTTTTAAGTCTTGAGTCTGTAGTCGAAAGTCTGAAGTCATATTATTTAAATTTTTCAGGATTTTTAATCATATAAAGAAGCAGATGTGATACTTCTTCGCTTTGTTTATTTAGATTATAAAATTGATCTTCGGTAATATACTTACAGGCTAATGAAACGTCCAGCCATGCCTGAGTTTCTCCGTTCTCCATATCAGCATCAGTTAATTTACTTACAAAGTGATTGGGGTATCGGCGTTTCTTATATGCTTCAGCAATACTTGCAAATACTGATCGTGATGATCGCCTGATCTGGTCTATTAAACTGTAGGTTTCTTCTTTTGGGAACTTCTTTGTCATTTCAAATATCTCCATTGATAGATTAAATGCCTTCTTGTAAGCAATAAGTTCTCTGAAAGTGCCCATTATTTTGTCTGGTTTAAGTAAGCCTAAAATCGATATTATATACGAATACCGCAAATTGACTTAAGACTCTCGACTACAGGCTTAAGACTCGAGATTCAATTCATCCCAATATTCAACCGCTCTCCGATAATGCGGAATAACGATCGATCCCCCCACCAAATTCGCGATCATAAATATCTCGTTCATCTCATCATTATTAACGCCTGCTTCGTGGCATTTGCCTAAATGGTATTTAATGCAATCATCACAGCGCAAAACCATCGAGGCTACAAGGCCCAGCATTTCTTTGGTTTTCACATCCAGTGCGCCTTCGGCGTAACTGGTGGTGTCGAGTGCAAAGAAACGTTTTATATTGGTACTGCCTGATTCCATTATCCTGTCGTTCATTTTAGTACGGTAGGCGTTGAAATCGTCTACTAGTTTTCCCATTTTTTTTAATATTAAATTCTGTGAATACTTAGAAAGAAGCTATTTTAGTGGACTTAAATCTTAGCACATGAAATACTTCTATTTATTTGCCTTTCTTATCTCTGTTTCTTTGTCATCCTTAGCGCAAAGTAATTACAAACCAGGCTATGTTGTCGACCTGAGAAATGACACCCTGAAAGGATTTATTGACTACAAAGAATGGGAAAATAATCCTAAGACATTTACATTTAAAAGTAATTTAAATCAGTCGCAGCCCCAAACATATACAAATCAGACCGCTAACGCTTTTGGAATTCCCGGTGTAGAACATTATCATAAATTTACTTTCTCAAAAAGTAATTCCACCACCAATATAAATACACTTCACGTCGGGCTTGATACAACACGTAGTTCAGATATAGCGTTTTTGAAAGTTGTTGTGAAAGGAAAAAAAGTCTCACTTTATAGTTTTACCGATACCATAAAAACTCGTTTTTACATCACAACGGACAAGAACGTTAATCCCCGCGAGTTGGATTACTACGTTTTTTATTTAGTATATAACAGTAATTCTTACCAAACAGCCTACACATTCAGAGATCAGTTAAATGAAATTGTAAGCGATGATGCGATAACTAACCCTAAACTGGCCAGTAAAATAAAATATGCCTACTATAAAGAGAGCGATCTGAAGGCTATCGCTGAATTAATAAATGGAGAAAAGTCAGTAAATACAAAGCAATCCGGCGTTTCGGGAATCCGGTATTTTGCGGGAGCGGGAGCACGATTTGGTAAGCTGGAAACTGGCGGCGGTGCCACTTTTTTTCCTGAAGGGACAAACGCCAGCAGCACTTCTGCTTTTTTATCAGGTGGTGTAGATATTCTGACAAATAAGTACACTCAGAAATTTGTTTTCAGGGCTGAGATCAGTTTAAGTAAAGACCATTACATTATCCCGCCTACTCCGCTCAATGGTGTAGGTACAACGGGTGAGATAAATATTAAACAGACAAACGCCCAGTTGTCCCCTCAAATCATTTACAATATTTATTCAACTAATAAGTTCAAAGTATTTATCGACGGGGGCGTCGGTCTGAATTTTTCATCGTACAGTGGTTCCTACATAATGAATTTTAATAATACATCAACCATAGAGAAGAAGAACTATCCCGAATTTGAAAAGTTCTACCTTGCCTTTAATACAAAAGCAGGTTTTGTGATCTCTAACAAAATAGAGTTATACGTCTCACGTGGTTTTTCTGCACCAATAACGCAAGCTCAGGCTACGCCTGCAAATGTTTCATATTACCAGGCGGGCATCAATTATTTGTTCTGATATAGTATTAACTTTATCTGATAAATTTTAAAGAAGCCATGGAGACCCTTTCACCCAATATTTTCGTGAGCAATATGTCCGAAACCATTGCATTTTATAAGATGCTTGGTTTTAATGTGACGATGTCGGTGCCTGAAAATGGCGACGATTTGGTTTGGGCGATGATGGTGAATGGCACTGTGACGGTCATGTTCCAGACTTATGAAAGTTTAGGGGAAACTTTGCCCGAGATTCAGCGCAAGGATGGCGGATCTCTTTTACTATATATTAACCTGAAAAATATCAGGGAGTTTTTTGAAAGTATAAAAGATAAGGTAAAGGTATTGGCCGGATTGGATGTGACTTTCTACGGCGCTACGGAATTCTCTATCCTCGACAACAATAACTATGTGCTCACCTTTGCCGAACACGAATGATAGCCTTTAAACGAGCCAACCATGTTAATATTTGTGTAACGCCGGAACAACTGGAAGATGCTAAAGCATTTTATATAGATGTGGTTGGCTTAAAACAGATACCGCGACCCGATCATATTTTTAATAGCAAAGGTTATTGGTTTGATATTGGCGATATACAACTGCATATTGGCGTTGAGCCAAAAACACCCCGTTCAACACGGCATACTGCATTCGAAGTGGAGGATGTGGCGGCTGCCAAAAAGCTGCTCCAGGAACATAATGTTGAATTGGTAAAAGAGCCCGTGGTGCCCGGTTGGGACAGGTTTGCATTTTATGATCCGTTCGGCAACCGGATAGAGCTGATACAGATCGTCTAAACATTATATCCAATAACCAAATAATAATTGCAATGCATATCAGCGAAATACCATGGCATTTCATTGTCCCGGGAATCATAGGGTGTTTGTTACTATTTGGCGTACCGATATTTATAGGTTATCCGATTTATTTAGCGATAAAACGAAAAGGTCACCCTATCACTGCGATCATTATGTCCATATCGGTGTTAATTTTGATTTTCTTCATCTTCGGTTTCATCATTTGGAGATAGTAAAAAATCTGTTAAATCAGATGAGCACGATATCATCCATTTAGCAACGGGATAGAGCGGATACCAATCGTCCAAGTTTTGTAAACAAATTACGTAGAGCAAGTATCGGGTTTACAACGGTTATGAATAGTCGTATATTCGGTATATGAATCCAACCCAAGCCATCACTGAAACCAGACCAACATTCACTAAGGTCAGGATAACCTCTATAGATTTTCTGCGCGGCAGCATTATGATCATCATGGCACTCGACCATGTGAGAGATTATTTATTCTTTGGGTCATTTTATTTTGACCCGCTTGATCTTACAAAAACGAGCGGTGCGTTATTTTTCACCCGGTGGATCACCCATTTTTGTGCACCTATATTCTTGTTGCTGGCAGGTACATCTGCATATCTTATCGGTCAGAAGAAAACAAAGAAGGAGTTGTCAATTTTCCTGGTAAAACGTGGTTTATGGCTCATTCTGTTAGAAATGATCGTAACCAATTTCGGCTGGAACTTCAATATAACCTTCCCCATGTTTTTCTTTATAACGATATGGGCATTGGGCTTAGGTATGATCATTTTGGCTGGATTGATCTATCTGCCAAAAAGAGTAATACTTGCAATTAGCCTGGTAGTTATTTTCGGCCATAATCTATTGGATAATATTCATTTCCCACCAAATACATTGGCTGAATTCGGCTGGTCGTTAGTCCATGAGCAGCAGTTCTTTATGTGGCATCATGAGATGTTGCTGGTAGGCTATCCTATTGTTCCCTTGTTTGCTGTGATGTCGTTAGGGTATTGCCTGGGCGAATTGTATGGCTCAGGTTATGATGCTGAGAAAAGAAAAAAGCTATTGATCACGCTTGGCGGGGTGGCTCTCATCTTATTTATTATACTCCGCTGGATCAATGTTTACGGCGACCCGGTGAAATGGAGCGGACAAAAGGACGGCTTTTTTACTTTCCTGTCGTTTATTAATGTCAATAAATACCCGTTCTCACTACTGTATGTGCTATTGACTGTAGGATCGGCCCTTTTATTTCTAGGGTTTACTGAGAGAATACAAAATGGCGTGGTAAAAGTGGTTTCAGTATACGGTCGGGTGCCTATGTTTTATTACCTTATCCATATTTATATAATCCACCTAATCGCGCTGATTGCCTCTGCATTGACTGCCGGTCAAAATTGGCACATATGGTTATTAAAGCAGCCGGTATGGTTTACAACAGACCTGAAAGGCTATGGATTTTCACTACCAGTGTCTTACCTGGTTTGGATCGCTATTGTTGTTGGGCTATACCCACTTTGCAAACGGTATGACCGTTACAAGCAAAGTAATAAGGATAAGTGGTGGTTGAGTTATTTATAAATAGATTGGGTGGATTATAAGGGATTTTAAGGGGAGGGGTTAAATTGGCTATTAATCTTATTAAAGTAATCTCGTTTTGGATACTAGTTTTAGGTATTCCGATATTACTATGTTGGATAACCTATCGGTTAATAGCTCGTCGCGGACATCCCAAAGTGGCACTATTAGTCTCGATATTTTTATTGTTAGGAATAATTATTCTTTACAATTTTATACCTATTGGTTGATCACATCCCTAATTCTATTGCCGGATCCCAAAACACTTTCTTAAAATCGACTACCTTATCGTTTGCTACTTTTACGCCTTCTGAAGCTAACAACTGTTCCATCAAATCGCCGCCAAAATGAAATTTGCCGGTTAGTAACCCTGCACTATTTACAACACGATGGGCAGGCACAGGTGGATTGGCAGTGCCGCAAGCCTGCATAGCGTAGCCCACCATCCGTGATGAGCCTTTTGTGCCGAGGCTATTCGCTATAGCGCCGTAAGAGGTTACTCTTCCGGGCGGTATCAGGCGGACGATCTGGTATACCTGGTCGTAAAAATTCAGGTCGGGCATAGGAGTTTATAAGTTGTTTTAGCTTTACCAAACTATAAAAAACCATGTCATTTCGACGAACGGGCAGGGAAATGTAGTGGCCGTGAGGAGAAATCTTCTACGACATACATAGCGAATATACCTGGCGTATAAGATTTCTCACCCGCTCCCTAGCCTAATACCACCCCCGCGGGTTCGAAATGACATCGTTTTTTTAAGTTCTTTAGAATGAAAATTTAAGATAGTTGATATTCTTATTATCCTGCAAATATTTCTTTTCGTAATATGTCTTTATAGATAACACCTCATCTGCATGTTCAGAGTTGTACAGGTCCTCGGTTTTAATATATAATTTCAGGCCGAGTTCTTCAATCTTTTCAGAGGTATAGGCATGCAAATTATCATTATCTGTCTTCAGATTGATAGGCCCCCCATGCTTAAGTATCTGTTTGTATTTTTCAAGAAAGCGTGGTGAGGTAAGGCGCTTTTTCTCACGGCTTATCTGTGGCTGTGGGTCGGGGAAAGTGATCCAAATCTCGTCAATTTCGTTCTCTCCGAAGTAATCCAGGATACTCTCGATCTGAATACGTAGAAATCCAACGTTGTTTACGCCGTCTTCCAAAGCAGTTTTGGCTCCCCGCCAAATGCGATTGCCTTTATAATCAACGCCGATAAAATTCTTTTCAGGAAATATCTGGCCCAGGTTTACGGTGTATTCACCTTTGCCGCAGGCTAATTCAAGCACTACCGGGTTAGCATTCTTAAAAAATTCTGATGCCCATTTACCTTTAAAAGGTTTGCCTGCATCTAATTGAATTACATTGCCGAAGGTGCTTATTTCAGCAAAACGTCTTAACTTATCTTTTCCCACTTAAAAAATTTAAAGGGCAAAAATAAGTTTTCTTAAGATTTTATGATAATCAGAAATCGGCTATGATGCTTCGCTTTCAGGAGGGATGCCGAAATCTTCCTGTTTTTGCTTTTTCTTCTCGAATATGGACTTCACCTTGTCCCACAGCCCGGTCACTGAATCTTCACTTATAAAATGCGAAGCCTTTTGAGATAAAAACCCAACTAACCCCTTGATAAGAAAGTTAGAATTACGGAATAGGGTTTTATTAAGTGTTAACGGTAAAAGTATCCGGGAAATGATACCAAAAAAATCCTGGTGAAAGATATCAAATTTTGTTCTGGATTCCTTTGGGAACACGGTCATCAGGCTGGAAATAGCGGCGCCGGGTGAGCTAAAGCGTACTTTGAGCGCTTCTCCCTGCTCTTCCTTCAAGTGTTTCAGACGCAGTATCTCCGCTCTCAGATCTTCAACATTATTTATTTGTACGTCTGTCATATTATTCGAAAAACTTTTTGATGAACATATCGATCAGCGGCTTCTGTATCTTTTCCTTAGCAAGCTTTATTATAATGGCTACCAACAGGTATAAACCAGCCATGGTGCCAAATCCTGCCCAATAAGAGCCTAGCCAAGTCGACAAAACAAAAGCCAGTGCCAGGCTCAGAAACAGGAACGTGAGCACAAAAGCAACCGCCACCACCATATCGGTAATGAAGCTTGCGAGGAATTTTGAGCCCTTATCTATAGCATCATATTTTGCCAGTTTGATCTGCGTTTCGGCATATTCTTTCAACTGGTCAATAATAGGAGGAGGCGTTTGTTTCTGTTCTTCCATAGGCTTATGTTATGACCCTGAAAATGGTATTATCCAGGGCCCTTTTATATTCATGCGTGTTCCAGATCGTCCTGAAGTTCTTCTTCGCCATTCAATTTGCTTTTGAAATTGTCCACCATCTTATCTTTCAAACCCACCAGGTTATCAATCTCGTTGGCAGCAGTTTCTTTTATAGAATCTCCCAATTTCTTTAGCGACTCAGTCAATTTATCACGTGTCTCGGTTCCTTTTTCGGGTGCAAATAATATTCCTAATGCTGCTCCTGCCGCTAGCCCTGCAAGCAATGCAACCACTACTTTTGAGTTATCGCTCATATCATTAATAATTTTATAGTTTCGAATTTGTTTTATTAACGGTTAAATATCTTGCCAATTATTTACGTTCAGACTTTTTGTCGCTTCATAATTGAAATATTTACCTATTAATATCGGTATTTTAATTGACCCGGCCAAAAAATATTAACCAGGTCAGCCATCGGTTCCGGTTTTAATTCTTGCCAGCCTATCGGCCGCCAGGCGGTTTGTCTCGTAAATCTCAAGCAATAATAAGAAATAAGACAGTAATAACGGCCCGAAAACCAAGCCCAATATGCCAAATAATGGCAGACCGATAAATACCCCGATCACTGATATAATAGGATGCGTATTAGCAATCTTCTTATTGATGATCATACGTAATACATTGTCCACATTGCCGATAAATAACAAGCCGTAGGCCAGTAGTAATATTCCGCGCACCGTATGATCATTTGCGAAGAGAATAATACTTGCCGGGATACACAATGTTGGCGCTCCAACCACCGGCAGGAATGAAATAAAGCAGCCTATAACTCCCCAAAAGATCGGGTCGGGTATGCCAAATATCCAAAAGCCCTGTGCAAGTAATGTCCCCTGTGTAATAGCTATAATACCCTGTCCAAGTACGTTGCTGTACGTTGAATCACGCAATGCCTGTGAGAACCGCAATGCATGTTGCTCGCGGAAGGGCGCATACTTAAGTAATCCAGCCTCAAACTCTTTTATCTGGGTGAACATGAAATACAACAGGAAATACATCACCAGTAAAGTAAGTACGATGCTAACCGCGCTGCTGATAATTGAAGGGAACAACTCCGTGACGTAGGCCCCAAGCTTCTGCATCGTGGTTTCAGCCAGTTTGGGTTGGTTGATATGCGATGCAGCAAAAGAATCTATTTTATAGATCCACTCCTGTATAGGCAAGGAATCTTTATTAATCCCCGAAATCTTATTGATAACCATTATACTCAGCGAGAGAAATGGTATAACAATAACAATGAGCGACGTAAAAATGATCAGCAATGCCGATAGAGGTTTATACCATCCGCGTTTCTCGACCAGATTGAGGTAGAGCGGCCTGAAGATGGTGAAAAGCACAATTGCGCCCAGTATAGAGCTAAATAGCCCGCTCAATGCATAAACTAAGAAACAGCCCAGCACAATGATGGCTACCAGTATAATGTTGTTTCGCTGTTTATAGTTAAAAATTGACATTGGGGAGTAATTGTAATAAGTATGTTATAATAACAAAAAAGGCACTGAGATGTTTCAGTGCCAATATATAAATTCGGTTGTATTACAGTCAATTATAGATCGTCAAGCAGCATATTTATCTTGGCGCAGCTTATGGCGATTGTATTAATGTAAAATTCACTGTCGGAGCCGGCATCATCCGGTATCTCGTACTTCAACTGCTCAACAGCCAGGTTGATGTTTGAAAGCTGGTTCCTGATGTCATGGCGCAGCCTTCTTACGTTATCCTCTGTTGGTTTCCCCCCTTCTATTGGCTCTTGCATGATCTTATTTGCCCAGGTTAATAGCTTTCATTTTATTGTACAGCGTTTTCCGGTCGATATTTAAAATTTCTGCAGCTTTAGTTTTGTTAAAGTTCACCTCACGCAGCACTTTTAAAATAGTATCATACTCTGCCTCCTGTGCTGCATTTTTCAGGTCGTTCCTGTTTTCTTTATTAATAATTACAGGCTCTGCTATTACTGATGTCGCATACACAGGTGCTTCTGCCACTACCGGGTTTCTGAAGTTTGATATTTCCAAAGGTAGGGCTTTCATAGGTATTACATCGCCTTCGGCAATTAATGTTGCACGGCGTACCACGTTTTTCAATTCGCGGATATTTCCAGGCCAGCGGTAATGCATAAAGCAATCTGCCACTTCCTGGGAAAAAGCAGTGACATTACGACCAAGCTCGCCATTGGCAATCTTTAAAAAATGCTCTGCCAATAACATAATATCGCTACCCAACTCACGCAGGGCAGGCATATAGATGGTAAACTCGTTAAAGCGGTGGTAAAGGTCTTCCCTGAAACGGCCCTTTGATATGCCGTCCTGCAGGTTTTCATTTGTTGCGATGATGATACGCACATCCAGGTCGATCTCTTTGGTGCTGCCTATTCTCTTCACTTTTCTTTCCTGCACGGTTCTTAATAGCGCAGCCTGTATATCATAGGATAAATTTCCAACTTCATCAAGGAACAACGTTCCGCCATTGGCCATCTCGAAGTGGCCTATTTTGGTATATAACGCGCCTGTAAACGAACCTTTTTCGTGACCAAAGAACTCACTTGCTGCCAATTCCTTCGTAAGAGAACCGCAGTCCATAGCAATAAATGGCATATGCGCACGCTGACTGTTCAGGTGTATGTTTTTTGCTGCTGATTCTTTACCTGTACCGCTTTCACCCAAAATAATTACGCTGTAATTGGTCGGCGCCACCAGCTCGATCTGGCGTGCCAGTTCCTTTGACGCCTTGCTGCTGCCAACCACAAAGTCGTTGCTTGGTAATTGCTTCTTTACCTCCTTGCCATTGTTGCCCCTGGCCATAGGTGTAACCTCTGGTTCGTCAACTAAAGCATGGTGGGTTTCAAAGGCTTTATTGATGGTATTTAATATTTCGTCAGGATAAAGCGGCTTGGTGATATAGTCGTACGCGCCCATTTTGATGAGCTCAACGGCCATTTTTATATCAGAGTAACCGGTAATGATGATCACACCGGTTTTGGGATATTGGCTTTTTATATTTTTAAGCATTTCGCGGCCGTCGGTATCTTCCAGGCGGAAATCGCATAAAACAAGGTCGAAACCTACATTTTTCAGCAATTCCATACCTCCGGTACCTGTGGCAGCAGTAGTAACGTCAAAACCATTCCGAGTTAAAAACTTGGATAACAGTAGGGATACATTAACTTCATCATCAATGATGAGTATTTTCTTCATAACCGGGATGTACTTTTGACAGGTAAACGTATTTATTGCACGTCAAGTTACACACAAATTTGCTAATTTTTTAAGTGAATTTAATTAAGAGGCTAATTTTTATATTTTTTTTAAGAAATAAGAAAGACGAGAGGCTCATCGCCCCTCGTCTTTTTCAATAGGTAGTGTAATGTGCGTAAAACTATTACTTGGTATCAAATGCGTAAGCTACGCGCAGACCGAAGAAATTAACTTTGCTGTTATCAATTGCGCTGTTAAATTTGGTTGACGCTTCGTAACGTACACCTGCATCAAGGTAGCTTTTGCCACCCAATGGGAACTGATAACCCAATTGAGGAGCATAAACAAATGCTGCGCTCTTGTCAAAACCAACATCTGATTTGTTTAAAGCAAAAGCAGCACCTGCTTCACCCTGAACATAGAAGTGGCTAATTGGGAAATACTTCAAACCAGCTTTTACAGGTAATAACTGGATGTTAGGGGCATCAGCTCCTTGAACCCCCAGAAGATCTTTTTTACCCTGAATGCTGTTGTAGCCCGCATTAACGGTTACGAATAACTGGTGAGGAACAACCGGGATGTCCGCTTGTACTGACCCGCCAATGTTCCAATTATAAGCATCGTTTAATTTTCCTGTCGGGATACCGGCATCAACGCCAACGCTTAAAACAATCCCGTTAGGGCCAGTTGAAGTTTTAGTTGGGGTGGTGGTAGATGTAGTTTGTGCTTTTGCGCCCAGTGCGAATCCGGCAAGAGCTACTACTAAGGCTGAAATTTTGAATGTAGTTTTCATTGTATTACTTATTAATTGTTCATGTGTTTGGTTGAAACACGGAGCAAAGTAAAGCACGAAAAAAACATCACCGTTTCATCTGAATGTCACGATTGTTCAATCGATTGATTAACAATAAGATAAAATTGACCAATTTTCTAATTTGGTCAGGACTGTGTCATAAAAAGGGCCTATTTGCGCTGGAAATCAGGCTTTCGCTTCCCGAGGAAGGCACTGACACCCTCCTTAAAATCGGGTGTATCGAAAGATTTTGCGAAACCTTGTATCTCTTTTTCGTACCCATCAACATCTGGCCGGGTGGCTGAATTGATCACTTCGATAGCAGCTTCAACGGCCATTGGAGAGCGGGTTAGTATCTTATTCATGATCTCTTCGGCCTTTGCGATCAGGTCATCTTGCTGTACTACATAATTGACCAGCCCCCATTGCAAAGCATCCTGGGCAGTGATCATATCGGCGGTGAGGATCATCTCGAAAGCCTTGCCTTTACCTACCAGTTGGGTAAGGCGTTGTGTACCTCCGTAGCCAGGTATCAAACCCAGACTTACTTCAGGTAAGCCCATTTTAGCATTTTCGGAGGCAATGCGGATGTGGCAGGCTAAAGCCAACTCCAATCCACCACCTAACGCAAAGCCGTTGATAGCTGCGATAACAGGTTTCTTGCCATTCTCAATCTGGTTAAACACTAACCGGTGACCATTACGTGCCAACTGCTCGCCTTGTGTAGAATCAAACGAAGAGAACTCGGATATATCGGCGCCTGCTACAAAAGCCTTTGACCCCGCACCGGTAATGATGATACCGCCTACGCGATCATTATTAAATGCATCGTAAATGGCAGTGTGCAACTCGGCAAGTGTGTTTTTATTTAAAGCATTCAGCTTGCTTTCGCGGTTTATGATGATATGCTGAATAGCGCCGTTATAGTCGACAAGAAGATTTTCAAACATGGCAGATAGATTTAAAAGTTACGATGTTCCTTCACCCA
>Ga0207695_10007510_pt1 | contig 13831 bp, 16 predicted proteins | sample KBSC54metaG_FD_184354 | JGI IMG/M metagenome (GOLD analysis project Ga0207695, IMG submission 184354) | Corn rhizosphere microbial communities from Kellogg Biological Station, Michigan, USA - KBS C5-4 metaG (SPAdes) (version 2) | ecosystem: Host-associated > Plants > Roots > Rhizosphere > Soil...
CCACGGCCCGCCGACGCCCGAACAGATCGCCCAGCACGAGCAGCACATGCTCGAGCACGTCGGCAAGAAGCTCAACCTCGACGCCAACCAGTCCGCCAAGCTCAAGGCGCTGGCCGACCTGGCGATCGCCGACCATGCGCCGCCGGCCGCCGGCGCCGACCCGCACGCCAAGATGGCGGCGCTGATCTCGGGCGCCAAGTTCGATCGCGCCGGCGCGCAGGCGCTGGCCAACGAGCACGTGGCCAAGATGCAGGCCAACGCCCCCGGCCTGATCAACGCCTTCGGCGACTTCTACGACAGCCTCGACGCCACCCAGCAGGCGCAGCTGCGCGAGCTGGCGGCGCGCCACCACGGCATGTTCATGTTCGGCATGGGCGGGTTCGGCGGCCACGAAGGCCACCACGGTCCGCACGGCGGTCCCTCGGACGCGTCCGGCAACTGACGCCCGACCCGGCGGGACGCGCACCGTCCCGCGCGACGAGGCAGCGGCCGCCCGGCCCTGCCTCGCCGCCGTTTCCGCCCTACCATCGCCGCATGCGCCGACTCCTGATGATCGACGACGACGCGCTGCTCGCCGCGCCGCTCGCCACCTATTTCCGCCGCTTCGACTACGAGCTCGACAGCGCCACCACGCCCAGCGAGGGCCTGGCCAGGCTGCGTGCGGCGCCGTACGACGCGGCCATCCTCGACGTCATGCTGCCCGAGATGGACGGCTTCGAGCTGTGCCGCACGATCCGGCGCGAGTCCGACATCCCGATCGTGATGCTCACGGCGCGCGGCGACGTGATGGACCGCATCGTCGGCCTCGAGATCGGCGCCGACGACTACATCCCCAAGCCGTTCGAGCCGCGCGAACTGCTCACGCGCATCCAGACCATCCTGCGCCGCGCCCGCGCACCGGCGCCCGCGACGCAGGGCCGGCTCGTCTTCGACGGCCTCGAGATCGACCTCGAGCGGCGCCAGGTGCTGCGCCAGGGCGAGCCGGTGGAGCTCACGGGCACCGAGTTCGAGCTGCTGGCCATGCTCGCGAAGGCGCCGCGCAAGGTGTTCCATCGCGACGAGATCCTGAACCGGCTGCGCGGCCAGGACGCCGACCTCTACACCCGCGCCGTCGACATCCTCGTGAGCCGCCTGCGCAGGAAGCTCGAGCCGCTGGACTGCATCAAGACGTTGCGCAACGCGGGCTACGCGTTCGCGGGCGGGCACGCATGAGCCCGCACGGCCGCCCGAAGGGCGAATCGACCGCAGCGCGCAGCGCCGAGGTTTCCTGATGAGCCCGCACGGCCGCCCGAAGGGCGCATCGGCCGCGGTGCGCCGTGCGGAGCCCGCCTCATGAGCCCGTTGGCGACACCCTCGCGCTGGCGCGTGCGCTTCCCGTCGCTGGGCGCGCGCCTGGTCGGCCTGTTTCTCGTGCTGGCGCTGGCCGTCGGCGTCACCTTCATGATGGGCATCCACGCGCAGCAGCGCGCCGGCTGGCACGAGATGCTGCGGCCGCTGGTGATGAACTACACCGACACCCTGGTGGCCGAGATCGGTTCGCCGCCGGACGTCGACCGCGCGCGACTGCTGGCGCAGCGCCTGCCGCTGCGCATCCGCATCGAGGGCCCGCAGATCAACTGGGACTCCGCCGACGAACCGCGGCCGCCGCCGCCCGCGCCGGAAGACGGCCCGCCGCGGCCGCCGCGCCACCCGCTGGTCACCTTGCCCAACGGCGACCCGCTGCCGCTGGTGGTACCCGAGCCGCGCCCGCCGCGCGGCGAGCGCCCGCCGCCATCGGGCGTACCGCATCCCGGCCTGCGCGGCGCGCCGCACCTCCTGGCGCTCAACACCGACATCGATCCCAGCCTGTGGCGTGTCGTGCGCCGGTTGCCGGATGGCCACCGCGTCGTCTTCAGCCTGGCCGACATGTCGCACGAGCAGCGCGTCGAGCACATCGGCTGGGCCACGCTGGCCGTGCTGCTGCTGTTCACCGCGCTGGCCTACGCCTGGGTGCGCCGCATGCTGAGCCCGCTGGCCGCGTTGCGCGCCGGCGCGATCCGCTTCGGACAGGGCGACTTCTCCCAGCCCATCGTGCCGCGCAACCGCGACGAGCTCGGCGACCTCGCCGAGCAGATCAACGCGATGGCCGCGCGCCTGCACCACATGCTCGACGCCAAGCGCCAGCTGCTGCTGGCCATCAGCCACGAGCTGCGCTCGCCGCTGGCGCGCGCCCGCATGAACGCCGAGCTGGTCGACGAGAGCACCGAGCGCAGCGCGCTGCTGCGCGATCTCGGCGAGATGCGCGACCTCATCACCGACCTGCTGGAAAGCGAGCGCCTGGCCGACGTGCAGGCCGGCGGCCACGCCGCGTTGCACACCGAGGCGACCGACCTGTCGGCGTTGGTCCACGAACAGTGCGACGAGCAGGCCGCGGCCGGCGCGGTGACGCTCGCGCTCGCCGACGGCCTGCCGGCGCTGCCGCTCGATCGCGCCCGCGTGCGGTTGCTGCTGCGCAACCTCGTCGACAACGCGCTGCGCCACGGCGCCGAGGCGGAGCAGCCGCCGCGCGTCTCGACCACGCTGACGCCCGGCGCGGTGCAACTGGTGGTGCGCGACTTCGGCCCCGGCATGGACGACAGCCAGCTGCGCCACGCCGCCGAGGCGTTCTACCGCGCCGACGCGGCGCGCCTGCGCAGCACCGGCGGCGTCGGCCTCGGCCTGTACCTGTGCCGCCTGGTCGCCGAGGCGCACGGCGGCACCCTCTCCCTGCGCCATGCCCATCCGGGCCTGCAGATCACCGTCGAGCTGCCGCTGCCCGCCGCCTGACCGGGTGTCGACCGGGTGTCAGGTCTTGCCTTTTGCCATGCCGGGTGTCGATTCGTGCGGGCGCGCGCCTTGCCTTCGACAGGACGGGCGGCCGACGCCTGGCCGCCGGGAGACTTCCATGAACCCGACCCGCCTGCTGGCCGCCGCTGCACTGCTGGCCCTCGGCCCCCCCGCCTTCGCCGTCGATCCGCCGCAGGACGCCGCGAGCGCGGCGCGGCCCAAGGCGACGCTCGCGGCCCGCGCGAGCCACCAACTGCAGCAGGCCGACGTTCCCTCCGTGAAGACCGACCCCAACGGCAGCCTGGCCGCCCGCGCCGATGCCGATCTGGCGTCCCGCGCCGCCGACGACCGGCGGCCGCGCCTGCATGTCGAGCGGCAGAACCTGAAGGGCGCCGCGGCCACCAAGGCGATCGCGCAGCAGACGAATCCGAACACGATCGACCATGACACCGCGTACGGCGACAAGGATCACACCCAGCAGGTGACGAATCTCAAGGTGACGTTGAAGAAGCGCGGCGACACTGGCCACTGACCGCGTGGTTCGGCGCCGTGTTGAAAGCGCAGGCACCGCCCTCAACTGCGCGGACAGGGCGACCGCCGGGACCTGCGTGGGCTCCGGGTTCGTCGCTTGCTCGTCGAGCGCCGTCGCGCCCGCGTCGGGGCGTCTCCGCGCTTGTGCGCCAAGGATCCACTGATGAACGCATCGACTCGCAACGCCGCCATGTTCGCCAACCCGCTGCTGCTGTGGAGCACGTTCGGCTTGAAGATGCTGCAGATGTCCACCGCCGCCGCGCAGGTGATCGCGATGCGGACCACCCGCATGGCCGCGCATGGCGCGAACCCGGACGCGGCCGACCGGCGCGAGATGCACCGCATGGGCGCCGAGAAGGTCGACGCGTTCTCGCGCGCAGGCACGGCACTGGCGACCGGCGCGATGCCGCTGCTGTTCGGCATGGCGGTGCAGGCCTGGCGCACCGGCTTCGAGCTGTGGGCCGCCTCGACGCGCCTGGCGGCGAGCCGGTCGATCCCTCAGACGATGGCGCGCCAGCAGCAGCTCGCCGGCACGCTGCTGCGCGGCGCCGCCGCGGCCGGCCACGGCGCGACGTCGGCCGCCACGGCGCGCCTCGCGCACCGCGCGCTGGCCCCCGTGCATCGCAAGGCTGCCGCCAATGCGAAGCGCCTGTCGAAGAAGGCCCGCTGACACACGACCGCCGCCATGGACTTCAAGGACTACTACAGCGCCCTCGGTGTCGCCCGCGACGCCAGCGAGGACGACATCCGCAAGGCCTACCGCAAGCTGGCCCGCAAATACCACCCCGACGTCAGCAAGGAAGCCGACGCCGACGCGAAGATGCGCGAGATCAACGAGGCGCGCGACGTGCTCTCCGACAAGGACAAGCGCGCGGCCTACGACCAGCTCGCCGACCACGTCGCGCGCGGCGGCAGCCCCGACGGCCACTTCCGCCCGCCGCCGCCCGGCTGGGACGAGGGCTTCGAGTTCCACCGCGGCCCCGGCCAGGGGCCGGCCGACCACGCCGACTTCAGCGAGTTCTTCTCGTCGATCTTCGGCAGCCGCGGCGGGATGGGCGGCATGGGCGGCGGGCCGCGCGGCCCGTACCGCGAGCGCGGCGAGGATCATCACGCCGCCATCGAGATCTCGCTGGAGGACGCGCTGCACGGCGCCGAGCGCCAGCTCTCGCTGCGCGCGCAGGAGATCGACGACCAGGGTCGGCCGCACCTGGTCAACCGCACGCTCGACGTGAAGATCCCGGCCGGCGTGCGGCCGGGCCAGTACATCCGCCTCGCCGGCCAGGGCCTGCCCGGCCACGGCGGGGAGCCCGCGGGCGACCTGTACCTGGAGGTGCGCATCGCGCCGCACAAGCTGTATCGCGTGGAAGGCAGCGACCTGTACATGACGCTGCCCGTCACGCCCACGGAAGCCGCGCTCGGCGCGCACGTCAGGGTGCCGACGCCCTCGGGCGCGCATGTCGACGTGTCTGTCCCCAAGGGCGCGCGCAACGGCATGAAGCTGCGGCTCAAGGAGCGCGGTCTCGGCGGCAGGACGCCGGGCCACCTGTACCTGCTGATCGAGATCGCGCTGCCGCCGGCCGACAACGACGCCGCGCGCGCCGCCTACGAGGCGCTCGCCAAGGCGACGCCCTCGTTCGATCCCCGCATGAACCTGGGAGCCTGACATGCGCGCGGTCACCACCGTCATCGAATCGACGCCGCTCACGCTCGGCGAACTGGCCCGTGCCGTGGGCGCGGAGGATCAATGGGTCGTGCGGCTCGTGGAAGTCGAGATCCTGCAAGTCGACACGCCCGGCGACCCGCCCGAGCGCTGGCATTTCCGCAGCGACGCCCTGCAACGGGCGCTGGCGGCGCGGCGCCTGGAGCGCGACTTCGGCGCCAACCTGGACACGGCCGCGCTGATCCTCGACCTGCAGTCCGAACTGCGCCGCGTGCGTGCGCTCATGCACGCGCATGGGCTCGCGTGACGCGCGGGCGTGCGCGCCCATGCGAGGCCCAGCGGAAGGTCCGGCGGCCCGTACAGGAAGTGCAGCACGCGACGCCGGCTCGTGCCCCTGGCCTTGGACGACGCGTGCAGCAGCAGCGGGCGCATCAGCATCGCGCCGCCGCGCGGCACGTGGCAGGCGACCGTGCCGCTTGCGTCGCGCAGGGCGATGGCCTCGGCGTCGCGGACGCGTCCATCGCGATGGCTGCCCGGCACCACGTGCAGCGGCCCGTCGTCGGGGCCGCAGTCGTCGTTCGGACAACAGATTTCGCGCCCCGGCCGCCGGCCGCGCCGCCAACGCCTCGCCGATCGCGTCGAGTCCGCGGGCGTCGACGAGGGCCGGCCATACGGCGAAGCCGTCTTCGTCGAAGCGCCTCGTCATGCGCGCAGGATCCTGTCGATCGCCTTGCCCTTGGCGAGCTCGTCGACGAGCTTGTCCATCCAGCGGATCTTCTGCATCAACGGGTCGGCCACCGTCTCGACGCGCACGCCGCAGACCACGCCGGTGATCAGCGCGCTGTTCGGATGGATGGCCGGCGCCTGGTCGAAGAAGGCGCGCAAATCGCTTTCCGCCTCGAGCTGGCGCCGCAGGCCGGCCTCGTCGTAGCCGGTGAGCCAGCGGATGACGCGATCGACCTCGCCTCTCGTTCGGCCCTTGCGCTCGGCCTTCTGGACGTAGAGCGGGTACACGCTGGAGAACGCGGTGGAGAAGATGCGGTGTTCGGTCATGGAGGCTCTCCCCTCGGCGGGCCGGACGGTCCGTGGCGCCGCCACGGCGACGACGATAGCGCAAGGTCCGGGCCGGGGTGGATCCTGCGACTCCGCTCCGCTGCGCGCAGGATGACCGTTTGGCGCGTCGCTTCGCCCAGGGCGGCGGTTCGGGGCTTCGCGTCGCCGAGGGGCGGCGGTTCGGGACCTTGCTTCGCCCGGATGCAGCGCTTCGGGGCTTCGCGAGTGATGCCGCCCGTCCCGGCGGCACTCACGACACCGCTGCCCGCCCGCGCCAACCAAGTGTCATCCTGCGCGCAGTCGCAGGATCCACGAACGCCGAGGTCGTGGTCGACTCCGCGTCGCCCCGCGCAGGATGACCGTTTGGAGCTTCGCCGATGACGGTGGTGCAGGGCGTCGCTGGTCATACCGCCGCTTGACACGATCCTACTAGTTGGTAGACTGCACGGCATGGACGTGGAACTCTCCCCGAAAGCCCGCGAGATCGTCGCCTGCGCGCAGTCGCTGCTCGCCGTGCGCGGCTACAACGGCTTCAGCTATGCCGACATCTCGGAGGCCGTGCACATCAGCAAGCCCAGCGTCCACCATCATTTCGCCAGCAAGGCCGACCTCGTCCGCACGGTCGTCGTGCGTTACCGCGAAGGCGCGCGCGCCGGCATGGCCGCCCTCGAGCAGCAGATCGCCGACCCGCTGGCGCAGCTGCACGCCTACGTGGGCTACTGGACCGCCTGCATCCGCGACGGCTCGGCGCCCTTCTGCGTCTGTGCGATGCTGGCTGCCGAGATGCCGTCCATCCCGGCCGAGGTCGCCGAGGAAGTGCGCGGGCACTTCGACGACCTGGCCGGCTGGCTGCAGGCCGTGCTGGCGCGCGGTGTCGCGGACGAGGTATTCCATTTGCGCGGCCCCGCCCAGGCCGAGGCCCTGGCCTTCATGGCGTCCGTGCACGGCGCCATGCTCGCGGCGCGCGCCCACGGCGACGCCGAGCTGTTCGGCACGATCATGAAACCCGTGCTGCATCGCCTGACACACCGTTGAGGTCGACGGGCTTTTTTTTGGCATCACAGCCTATCAACTAGTTGGTATACATCAAGGAAGCATCATGCCCCACCCGCTCTCCACCTTGGGCATCGCCCATACCGCCATCAGCCTGGTCCCGCTCGTGGCGGGCCTGCGCAGCCTGGCGATCCACCGCCGGATCGAGCCTCGGACCACCGCGGGGCGTGTCTACGTCGCCGGACTGGTGGCGTCGGTGCTGACGTCCTTCGGCCTGTCGAGCACCGGCGGGTTCAATCCCGGGCATGCCCTGGGCCTGCTCGCCCTGCTCGCGCTCGCCGCCGCCTGGTTCGTCCCCCGGATCGAGGCGCTGGGCCGGGCGCGCGAGTACCTCGCCACGCTCGCGATGTCCTTCAGCTTCTTCCTGCTGCTGGTGCCCGGGATCAACGAGACGCTCACGCGGCTGCCGCCGTCGCAGCCGATCGCGGACGGACCGATGTCGGCGATCGTCAAGGGCACGCTGGCCGCCTGGTTCCTTCTGTTCCTGGCGGGTGCCACGCTGCAGGTGATGGAGCTGCGCGCGCGGGCGCGCGCCGACGCCGCGTGACGAACGCGTGGCGCGGGCCGGCTTTGTCCTAGACTGCGCTGGTCCCGCGCGCCCGCGCGGACGCCGTCCCCACCGGAGCCCCGCCATGCGCCACCTGCTCGCCGCCCTCGCCCTGACCACCCTCGCCGGCGCCGCCGCGGCGGCGCCGGCCGAATTGCTCAAGCCGATGGCCTTCCTCGCGGGGCACTGCTGGAAGGGCACGTTCGCGGACGGCAAGACCACCGACGAACACTGCTTCTTCTGGATGTACGGCGGCAGCGTGCTGCGCGACACCCACACCGTGCGCCGGCCCGGCAAGCCCGACATGACGGGCGAGTCCACCTACTTCGTCGACACCGTGGGCAACCACGTCGCCTTCCTGTACATCGAGAACGGCGGCGGCTCCAGCCGCGGCACGGTGGAGAGCCTGCCCGAGGCGCTGCTGTTCCCCGACACGCAATACGTCTCCGACGGCGAGGCACTGGTCTACCGCGCCCGCTGGACACGCCAGGGCGACAAGGCCTACGAGGCCTGGAGCGAGGCGCAGGGGCCGGACGGGTGGGCGACGATGTTCAAGGTCGTCCTGAAGCGGACGGATTGAGCCGGCGCGCTACGCGCCCGTCCCGAGCTCGCGCAACCGGGCCTCGTGAGCCTCGATCCAGCGCGGCAACTCGTCTGCCGGCATCGCCTTGGCCACCAGGAATCCCTGGCCGACACCGCAGCCGGAGTCGCGCACGAGCTGCCAGTCAGGCAGCGTCTCGATGCCCTCGGCCACCGTCATCAGGCCCAGCTGGCGCGACATGTCGAGCGCGGACGTCAGGATCACGCGCAGGTTCGTGCGCTGCGCCGCGCCGTGCACGAAGGCGCGATCGATCTTGAGCTCGGTGAACGGGATGCGCGCGAGCTGCTGCATCGACGAGAACCCCGTGCCGTAGTCGTCGATCGACAGCCGGAAGCCCTTCAGCCGCAGCCGCGCGAGAACGCCGAGCGCGACGCCCATGCAGTCGACGACCGAGTTCTCGGTGATCTCCAGGACGACCCGGCGGGCGTCCAGGCCGTGTTCGTCGAGCAGTTGCGAGAGCTCGCGCACGAGCGACGGGTCGTCCAGCAGCCGCGGCGACAGGTTGACGGCCAGCGTCAGGTGCAGCCCGCCCGCGCGCCATCGCGCGGCGGCGCGGAAGGCCTGGCGCAGCACCGACATCGTCAGCGCGTGGATGAGGCCTTGCTGCTCGGCCACCTCGATGAAGCGGTCCGGGCCGACCGGGCCCAGCCGCGGATGCGTCCAGCGCGCAAGCGCCTCGACGCCGCACACGTCGCCGCGCGCCATGTCGACCTTGGGCTGGTAATGCACGGCGATCTCGCCCGAGGCGATCGCGGCGGCGAGCTCGTCCGGGTCGATCGGCGGCAGCGCGGCGCGATCTGCCGCCGTCGCCGGGCCGGCGCGCTCGCGGTCCCAGCCCTCGAGCGCCGCGACCAGCGTCTCCTTGCGCAAGGGCTTGCGGATGCCCGCCACCACGGGGATGCCGAGGTTGCGCGCCATCGTCTCGACCGTGTCGATCAGCACCGCCTCGCGTCCCGACACGACGATCAGCGGGATCGCGAGCTTGCGTTCGTGCAGGCGCTCGATCAGCTCGATGCCGTCCATGCCGGGCATCTCGAGATCGATGATCGCCACGTCGGGCGGCAGCACGAGCAGCGACAGCAGCTCCAGCGCCTCGGCGCCGCTGGCCGCCTCGTAGATCATGTCGATGCCCAGCTCACGGCACAGCGCCACCACCTGGATGCGCTGCACGATGTTGTCATCGACGACCAGCAGCGAGGCGACGACGGCCGGGGAAGGAGCCGGAGGGAGCATGTCCCCAGTGTGCCGCGAGGTTACAAATCTTGCACAGCCGAAGGGGTTCTTGTCTCGTCTCAGCCACCCCCCAGTTCGGCTGCGGCGTCGTCCTCCCAGCTCTTCCTGACGTCGGCCCAGCCCTTGGCGCCGAGTCTTTCCAGCGTCTCCATGTTGCGTTCGAAGATGGCCTCGGCCTCGGGGAACGCGGCCACCGCGCGATCCACGCTCTCCTCGCGCAGCAGGTGCAGGGTGGGGTATGGCGACCGGTTGGTCGCGTTGGTGATGTCGTCGGGCTCGGTGTCGGCGAACTGGAAGCGCGGGTGGAAGCTGGCCACCTGCAGGACGCCATCGAGGTCCAGATCCTCGACCGCCGCGTCGGCGAGCTCCAGGAAGTCGTTGAAATCCTCGAAGTCCGCCAATACCCGTGGATGTATCAGCATGGTCGTGTCGACCACCTGCGGGTCGGTGTCGGCCAGCCGCTGCAGCTCGACCACGAGCGTGGCGAGCAGCGTCTCGGGGTCGGTGGCGTCGCAGAAGACGTAGCGGATCTGGTCCTTGGCGTCGACGGCGCGCGCGAACGGGCACAGATTCAGGCCGATGACGGCGTGGCGCACCCAGGCGCGGGTCTCGGCAATGGCCAGTTCGGCGGGCACGCCGTCGATCGAGGCATCGCCGGTGTTCGAAGAGTCGGCCATGTCAGGCTCCTTCACGTTCGAAGATCAGGATCAGGTTGTTGGCCGGCATCGCGGCGCGCTCGCGCAGGCGCAGGCCGGCCTCGCGCGCGTGCGCGGCGACGTCGGCCAGGCGGCGGATGCCCCAGCTCGGGTCGCGCTCCGTCTTGAGCCAGCGGTCGAAATCGACGTTGCTGGGCGCGAGCGGCTCGTCATCGAGGATGTAGGGGCCGTAGGTGACGAGCACGCCGCCGCGCGCGAGGTGGCGGCCGACGCCCTGCATCAGGCCGGGCAGCGTGGCGGGCGGCGAGGCGTGCAGCATGTTGATGCAGGTGATGGCGTCGAAGGCGCCGGCGACCGGCCACGCGGCGGCGCAGACGTCCAGTTGCAGCGGCGGCGCGATGTTGGCCAGCGGGCCGGTGCCGGCGGCGGCCTGCGGCGATTCCGCCAGGTCGGCCTCGACCAGCACGCTCCAGGCGGCGATCGACGGCAACGAGGCCGCCGCGTACTCGCTCGGCTGCCAGGTCCAGCCCGGCAGGTGGCGCGCGAACCAGGACACGTGCTGGCCGCTGCCGCTGGCGATGTCGAGCGCGCGCCCGGCGGGCGGCAGCACGCGCTGCAGCACGTCCAGGATGGGCTGGCGGTTGCGTTCGGCGGCGGGGCTGGATTGGCGGTCGGCGGCGGTCATCGTCGGGCACGGGCAGGTGGGCGCGCCGATCCTACTCCGCGTGGCGTGTCCGCGAGACGACGCATCGCCGACAATCGCGCCATGAACTCGCCCGCGCCCGCCACCTCCTTCGACACGCTCCCGCTGCCCCCGCACGTGCTGGCCAACCTCGCGCAGCTGGGCTACGTCGAGATGACGCCCATCCAGGCCGCCGCGCTGCCGCCGGCGCTCGCGGGCCAGGACCTGATCGCGCAGGCCAAGACGGGCAGCGGCAAGACCGCCGCGTTCGCGCTGGCGATGCTGGACAAGCTCAACCCGCGCCACTTCGGCGTGCAGGCGCTGGTGCTGTGCCCCACGCGCGAGCTGGCCGAACAGGTGGCCGTCGAAACCCGCCGCCTGGCGCGCGCCGAGGAGAACATCAAGGTGCTGACGGTGGTCGGCGGCGTGCCCGTGCGCAACCAGCTGGCGAGCCTGGAGCATGGCGCGCACGTCGTCGTCGGCACGCCCGGCCGCGTGCTGGACCTGCTGGAGCGCGAGGCGCTGGACCTGACGGGCCTGAGGACGCTGGTGCTGGACGAGGCCGATCGCATGCTGGACATGGGCTTCGTCGACGACATCAAGGCCGTCGCGAGCGCCTGCCCGAGGACGCGCCAGACGCTGCTGTTCTCGGCGACGTATCCCGAGGGCATCGCGAAGCTGAGCCAGCAGTTCATGCGCGACCCGCAGATGGTGAAGGTGGAGTCGCGCCACTCGGCCGCGCAGATCGTGCAGCTCTGGTACGAGGTCGAGGACCACGATCGCCTGCACGCCGTCGGCCGGCTGCTGCGCCACTACCAGCCCGCCAACACGATCGCGTTCTGCAACACCAAGCAGCAATGCCGCGACCTGGTCGACGTCCTGAGCGCCGAGGGCATCCAGGCCATCGCGCTGCACGGCGACCTCGAGCAGCGCGACCGCGACCAGGTGCTGATCCAGTTCGCCAACCGCAGCTGCTCGGTGCTGGTGGCCACCGACGTGGCCGCGCGCGGCCTGGACGTGCCGCAGCTCGCCTGCGTCGTCAACGTGGACGTCACCTACGAGCCCGAGCAGCACATCCACCGCATCGGACGCACCGGCCGCGCCGGCGAGGGCGGCCTTGCGCTGAACCTGGCCAGCCTGGACGAGATGGGCCGCGTCGGCAACATCGAGGTGCTGCAGAAGAGCGCGACCGAATGGCACCAGCTGTCCGAGCTGGACGCCGGCGACGACCGGCCGCTCGTCGCGCCCATGGTCACGCTGCAGATCCTGAGCGGCCGCAAGGAGAAGATCCGTCCGGGCGACGTGCTGGGCGCGCTGACCAAGGACATGGGCGTCGCCGGCGCGCAGATCGGCAAGATCAACGTGACCGACATGGCCACCTACGTGGCCGTCGAACGAGGCATCGCCGACAAGGTGCTGGCCAAGCTCAACGCGGGCTTCGTCAAGGGCAAGCGCGTGCGCGCCCGGCGCATCGAGGGCATCGTCGAATAGCCGGGGGTGTCATCGTGCGCGCATTCGCAGCGGCTGCGCCGCCTGGGATGGATCCTGCGACTGCGCTTCGCTTCGCGCAGGATGACAGGGTCGGCGCTGCGCGTGACACGTGCCTGCAGGCTTGGCGTTTCGTTTGACGCGCTTCCTGCTGGCTTGGCGTTTCGTTTGACGCGCTCCTGCTGGCTTGGCGCTGCGCGTGACGCGGGCTTGGCGCTTCGCCTGACGCGCTGCCTGCTGGCTTTGGCGCACCGCGCGAACGTGCGGTTGCCGCATCGCGCCCACCAGGTGTCATCCTGCGCGCAGTCGCAGGATCCACGCGCCAGGCTGCGCTGCCCAGGAAGAGACGCTGCAACCGACCCTGCGCTCCGCTCAGGAGCGGCAGGCTGGCCCCATGCCGTTCACTCGTCGGCGATCAGCCGATGGCCGAAGGAGACGACGTCGTCCTGCAGGTAGCCGATGCGCTGGTAGAACGCGATCACCGAGGCGTTGGTCGATCGGATCTGCAGGTTGATCTTCGGGCAGCCCACGGCGGCGAGGAGGCGCTCGGCCTCGCGCATGAGCGTGCGCGCGTGGCCCTGGCCGCGATGCGCGGCATCGACCGCGAGGTAGTTGATCCAGCCGCGGTGGCCGTCGTAGCCGATCATGATCGACGCCATCACGACCTCGCCGACGCTGCCCACCAGGAACCATTCGGGCCGCACCGATCGCTTGCGCTCGATGTCCTTGCGCGGATCGTTCCACGATCGGGTGAGGCCCGCGGCCTCCCACAAGGCGATGACGGCGGCTTCGTCGGAGTCCCGGAAGGGGCGGATCTGCATGGCGCGACACAGGGCGGGTTGGCGCTCCATCGTACAGTGCCGCCATGTCGCGCCACCCTTCGTCCGGCTCCGCCGGCCCGTTTCGCATGGACGGCGCCAGCGCCTGCGCGCTCGCAGCCTTCGGCCTCGCGTATGCGCTCGTGGCGACGGTGCGAGGCGTGCCGTGGTGGGTCGACGCGCTGTACCTCGGGGCGAGCCTGCTGTGCGCGGTGGTCTACGGCATCGACAAGTTCGCGGCGCGCCGCGGCAGCGATCGCGTGCCGGAGGCGATGCTGCTGTCACTCGGCGCGGTCGGCGGCTGGCCGGGGGCGATCGTGGCGCAGCAGGTGTTCCGCCACAAGACGGTCAAGCGCAGCTTCCGCAGGCTGTTCTGGCTCACCGTCGTGGCCAACGTCGCGGTGTTCGCGTGGGCGGTTCTCGGCATGCGCGACGCCGGTTGAGGCGGAACCCGGCCGCGCCGGCAAGCGCGCCCTGAACAGGCCTCAGGAACCCGGGCCGGCCCGCAGCAGGTCGTGATACGCCCCCTGCACCAACGCGTCCTCGCCGATGCCCAGCCGCCCCATCAGCGCGTGCGCCTCCCGCATCCCGCCCGCGACATCGTCGCCGTCCGCGAGCACCACCTCGAGCTCCATGAAGTCGCCCAGGCCCTGCACGCGGTCGAGGTGCACGCGGGTGCGGCCCACCAGGAACAGCGTGCGGTG
>Ga0207695_10007519_pt1 | contig 13821 bp, 10 predicted proteins | sample KBSC54metaG_FD_184354 | JGI IMG/M metagenome (GOLD analysis project Ga0207695, IMG submission 184354) | Corn rhizosphere microbial communities from Kellogg Biological Station, Michigan, USA - KBS C5-4 metaG (SPAdes) (version 2) | ecosystem: Host-associated > Plants > Roots > Rhizosphere > Soil...
AGACATACCTGTTCAACCTGGAGATACCGGAGGGATATGTTGTAGAAGAAATACCCAAGTCCGCCAGGGTAGCTTATAATGGCGATCAGGGGTCATTCGAGTATCTCATCGGCCAACAGGAAAATACGATCCAGATGAGATGCCATCTGAAGCTGAACCGCGCTTATTTTACCGCGGATGATTATGCGAGCCTGAGAGACTTTTATGGATTCATCGTCAAAAAAGAAAGCGAACAGATCGTGCTGAAAAAGAAAAAATGATCCTATGCGAATTGCGATAAGCTTATTGTTATTGGGGGTTGGGTGCCGGCTACAGGCACAATCCTATAATGTACTGCTGATCCCTGACAGTCTGAAAAAGGAGGCCCGGGTGGTGGTCAGGGAGGATGAGACTGTATTGGAGATCAGGTCGCCTTCAAAATACATTATACGGGAGCATCACGTGTATACTATTATGAATGAGAATGGCGATAATTTTGGGGGTTTTACCACATGGTATGGCAGATTCAACACCATCAACTCGGTCACTTTGGGGCTTTATGATGCCATGGGCAAAGAACTGAAGCGTGTCAAAAAGAAAGACATGGAGGACAAAAGCTATGTCAGCGAAGGCACGCTGATGGATGATGAGCGCTATAAGGAATATAACTTCTATTATAAGGTCTATCCTTATACGGTGGCATATGATGAAGAAGATGAATACAACGGGATATTGCATTTCCCATCCTGGGACCCTTTGCTGAATTCCGGCATTTCCACCCAGCACAGCAAATATGTGATCATTGCACCCAAGGATTATGAAGTGCGGTACAAGCCTGTGAATTGCGATCTCAAGCCTGTGATCACTACTTCGGGAGACAGGAAAGTATATACCTGGGAGGCAAGCAACCTACCGGTACGGCACAGGGAGTATGCGTGTCCAAGATGGAGCGAGATTGCTCCCCATGTGCTTGTTGCTCCATCTGATTTTGAAGCGCAGGGATATAAAGGCAATATGTCCACATGGGAAAGTTACGGCAAATTCATCAGCCAGCTAAGGTCAGGCAGGGAGGTGCTGCCGGAGGACATCAAAAAGAAAGTGCATGAGCTGACTGACAATCTGAAGGATACCCGGCAAAAAGTGTATGCCCTTTACGATTTTATGCAGAAGAACACGCATTATATCAGCATCCAGCTGGGCATCGGCGGCTGGCAGCCATTCCCCGCGGATTATGTGGCGACAAAGAGATATGGGGATTGTAAGGCGTTGTCCAACTATATGGTCGCATTACTGAAAGAAGCAGGCATACAAGGAAAATATGTGGAGATCTATGCGGGGGCGGACCATCCCCAGCTGGTGGAAGATTTCCCCTCCTTTCAGAGCAACCATGTCATATCCTGCGTTCCCCTGGAAAAAGACACTATCTGGCTGGAATGCACCAGCCAGACCGAGTCCCCGGGCTATATGGGAAGTTTCACCGGCGACCGGAAGGCCATCCTCGTCGATGAGACAGGCGGCCATATCGTAAAGACGCCCAGTTATTCGCCGGCAGATAATACGAGAAGCCGCGTTATCAACGCCACGATCAGTGCGGAAGGCAACCTGGATGCAGATGTAACGACTACCTATAAGGGTACCCGGCAGGAATTACCTCATGGGCTTATTTATGAGGTCTCTGATCAGGACCGGGAAAAATATCTGAACGATCTTTTTCACCTGCCGACCTATAAAGTTGACAAGAGCCGGTACGAGGAACAGAAAGGCGCCTTGCCTGTGGTGAAGGAATACCTGCATGTAGTCAGCCCCGATTATGCCAATATTACGGGTAAGCGTTTGTTCATCACGCCTAATCTTTTTGATAAGAGCACTTCCCGATTGCCGCAGGATTCGGTGCGTCATTATGATTTTGTAAATGACAGGGCTTTCAGAGATATCGACAGTATTACGATTCAAATTCCAACGGGCTATCAACCAGAGGCCCTTCCTCCGGATGTTCTCATCGATAATAAATTCGGGAAATACAGCGCTTCTGTAAAGGTATTGCCGGACAAGATCCTCTATTACCGCACCAGGGAAGAGACCTTCGCCCGATTCCCACCATCGGACTATGCGGCCCTTGTCAAGTTCTATGAGCAGCTGTACAAGGCCGATCATACGCGTATCGTGCTGGTCAGGAATGTGCGGGAATAGGGCTTTGAAGCGGTTCAATGGAATAAGCGGCGTCTGTCGTACTAATCAAAAGAAGCAGGCGGAGCCTATTGACAGCTGCTGCCGCCGACGGCTCCATCCACCAGGTTTTTCAAACTTTGGTACAGGGGCTTTTTCTCATCTTCCGGTTTTGCGACGATAAGGATAGCCGCATAATTCCGGCATTTGTCGATGTAGGGTATCGTGCCCATCAGATTGGGGCAGGCCAGCACGTTGGATGTGCCGGAGGCGGCGGATTCGGTGATAAAGGCGCCGAGGCTATAGTGGACTCCCTGCAGGGATTTGGGTACGCTTTTAACGGGAGTAGCCGCGAATTGGGATGCCTCCAGCTCTTCAACTGCCTTCTCGCTCAATATACGGCGCCCCTCGAATATTCCTTTATTCAGCAGCATGGAAAGAAAATTGATATAATCATTGGCGGTTGACCTGGCTCCTTCGGCGGGATTGACAGCGCCTCCGTCCTCATTGCTGAAACTGGTGCCTTTCATTTTCAGTGGCCGGAGGATCCTGTCCTGCATCAGCCTGTCAAAGGTCTTTTTCGAGATAATTTCCAATACCCGGGCAGCGATGTTTGGTCCTACATAGCTATAGTAGAATTCTGTACCGGGATTGGCGACAATATCTCTATGGGAGGCATAAGAATTTATTTCTTCCTCCAGACTTTCGAACTTTGTCTTTCCTTCGGCCCTGATGCCGGTGGTATTGGTCAGGCAATGTCTTATGGTGATATAGCTCTTCGAGTATTTGGCAAAAAGAGGGATATATTGGGTTACACGGTCGTCCAGCGATAATTTGCCTTCGTCTACAAAGGTCATTACCAGGGCGGCGGTAAGCCAGTTGCCGGCGCTGCCAATGGAAGCCTGGGTTTTAGGGGTAAAGTCCTCGCCACCCTGTTTTTGGTAAAGAATTTTCCCATCCTTCCATACCAGGGCGACGAAATTATTCCCCAATGCTTTTTGGTTTTGCTTAAATAATTGATCTACTGCGCTGAAATCGGACTGGGCAAAGACAGACAGACAGAATAGCAGGCTGAGAGAAATAAGGCTGAATTGTAGACAGGTAGCTTTATTTTTATATGACATAGTTGCCGGGTTTGGCTTTTGGATTAGATTTTGTCGCACAATTTAACAGTAAATTTTAAAGGAAAACAGAATAATATGAATCTGAATAATTTTACCATCAAAGCACAGGAAGCGATCTCCCGGGCGCAGCAGCTGGCTTTCGACAGGCAAAATCCTGTTATCGAAACGGAGCATTTGCTTAAATCGTTGCTGAGCGAGGAAGATTCTTTGGTAGAATTTCTGTTGAAGAAGAATAACGTGAATGTGAACTTCGTAGAGACCAAGCTCGATGAGAGCATCAACAAGCTACCGAAGACCAGTGGAGGCGAACCTGCGCAGACCATCAGCCGCGATGTGAATAATGTCATGTTGCGTGCCGGATCCGACCTGAAGCAATTTGGAGATGAGTTTGTCAGCGTAGAGCATATCCTGCTGGCCATCGTACAGGGCAACGACAATACGGCCAAGTTACTGAAGGATGCGGGTCTGACGGAAAAAGGCCTTATCGCAGCCATTAAGGACCTGCGTAAAGGTTCCACCGTATCATCCCAGACGCAGGAAACTTCTTTCAATGCCCTGAATAAATACGCAAAGAATTTAAATGAGCTGGCCCGCCAGGGCAAGCTGGATCCTGTCATCGGCAGGGATGAGGAGATACGCAGGACCCTGCATATCCTTTCCCGCCGGAGCAAGAACAATCCTATCCTGGTAGGCGAGCCCGGGGTAGGCAAAACGGCTATTGCCGAAGGGCTGGCTCATCGCATCGTCAACGGGGATGTGCCCGAAAACCTGCGGTCCAAAGTAATTTTCGCTCTCGATATGGGGCAGCTGATCGCCGGCGCCAAATACAAAGGAGAGTTTGAAGAGCGCCTGAAAAGCGTTGTGAAGGAAGTGTCCGGCAGCGAAGGCGAGATCATACTTTTTATCGATGAGATACATACATTGGTGGGAGCGGGTGGAGGAGAAGGCGCCATGGATGCGGCAAACATTCTTAAACCAGCTCTGGCACGGGGCGAGCTCCGGGCCATCGGCGCTACTACCCTGAATGAGTACCAGAAGTTTTTTGAAAAGGATAAGGCATTGGAGCGCCGTTTTCAGAAAGTGTTGATAGACGAACCGAATGTAGAAGACGCCATCTCTATTCTCAGAGGATTAAAGGACAGATATGAGACACATCACCACGTGCGGATAAAGGATGAAGCGATCATCGCTGCGGTGGAATTATCGCATCGTTATATTACTGACCGGTTCCTGCCTGATAAGGCCATCGACCTGATAGATGAAAGCGCGGCCAAGCTCCGCCTGGAAATGAATTCGATGCCCGAAGAGCTTGACAGGCTGGAAAGACAGATACGTCAGCTGGAGATAGAACGGGAGGCCATCAAAAGAGAAAACGACAAGGACAAGCTGAAAGAGCTGAGCGCCGAGATAGGCAACCTCACCGTAACAAGAGATACGTTGAAGGCTAAGTGGAAACAGGAGAAGGAACTGGTGGAAAAAGTGCAGAATGCCAAGGCAGAGATAGAAAATCTCAAGCTGGCTGCGGAAAAGGCGGAAAGAGAAGGACAATATGGATTGGTAGCTGAGATACGCTATGGCAAGATAAAAGAGCAGGAGAAGATCAGTGAAGATTATTCCCGTCAGCTGGCAGCCATCAGCCTTAATTCACGTCTGATGAAAGAAGAGGTGGATGCAGAAGATATTGCGGAGGCCGTGGCAAAGACCACAGGCATACCGGTGGCCAAGATGCTGCAAAGTGAAAGGGAAAAGCTGCTGCACCTGGAGGATGAGCTGCACAAAAGGGTCGTCGGCCAGGATGAGGCTATCATGGCTGTAGCGGATGCCATCCGCCGGAGCCGGGCTGGGTTGCAGGACCCCAAACGGCCTATCGGATCCTTTATCTTTTTGGGAACCACCGGTGTGGGTAAAACAGAATTGGCAAAAGCATTGGCTGAATACCTATTTGACGATGAAGGAATGATGACCCGCATCGATATGAGCGAATACCAGGAGAAACATACGGTCAGCCGGCTGGTGGGTGCCCCTCCAGGATATGTAGGTTATGACGAGGGTGGTCAGCTGACGGAGGCGGTACGCCGCAAACCTTATAGTGTCATCCTGCTGGACGAAATAGAAAAAGCGCACCCGGACGTCTTCAATATCCTGCTGCAGGTGTTGGACGATGGAAGGCTTACGGATAATAAGGGCAGGGTGGTGAACTTTAAGAACACCATCATCATCATGACCAGCAATATGGGCAGCCAGATCATCCAGGCCAACTTCGAGGATGTGACGGAAAAGAACAGGGAAGAAGTGATGGAAAGGACCAGTGTAGAGGTAACGGAGCTGCTGAAGCAGACCATCCGGCCGGAATTCCTCAATCGTATAGATGAGATCATCCTCTTCCAGCCCTTGCTGAAAAGCGAGATCAAAGGCATTATCCGCATACAGCTGGATAACCTTAAACAGCTGGTGGCAAAGAATGGCATTCAGCTGGAATTCAGCGATTATGCGCTGGATTACCTGGCAGAGAATGGTTTCGATCCCCAGTTCGGGGCCCGTCCATTGAAGCGGCTGATCCAGAAAGAGATAGTTAATCAATTGAGTAAGAAAATATTAGCTGGAAATATAGCCAAGGATCATCCCGTTTTGGTGGATGTGTTCGATGGGGTGGTGGTATTCCGTAACGAAGCGCAGCAGGTCCATGAAGCATAATGGCCCTTCGGACAGCCGGCCGGTGGCCGTCTCCCTAACGGTCGAAAAAGTTAAATTAGAGCCTGGAGGTGTATCCCCCGGGCTTTTTTTGTATTTTGCGAATACCCGAACCAAATAGACCAGGAATTGTTAAATAGAAGACTATGGCACTAAAAGCAAAAGAAGTAGAGATCATCCCTACACGGGATATCTTCGTTGGAGATGTAAAAGCTCCTGTAACGCTCACAGAATACGGCGATTATGAAAGCGAAGCCTGCGCAAAAGTCAATGAAGTGGTGGACAAACTGCTAAAGGCTTATGATGGCAAGGTACGCTTCAATTTCCGTCATTTCCCCCTCACCAAGATCCATCAGCATGCGATGAAGGCGGCGGAAGCCTCTCTTGGAGCGGCTCAGGAAGGTAAGTTTTGGGAAATGCATAATGCCCTCTTTGCGCACCGGCGGCGGCTGGGCGCTATCAGCCTGCGTGAGTATGCCAAGGACGTCGGCGTCATCAATAAAAAATTCCTGGAGAACCTGGTGAATTGCATTTATGGCTGGTCGGTGAAGAGCGATCTGCTCGAAGGGTTGGACAAGGGAGTCAGGGATGTTCCGGCTTTCTTTATCAATGGAGAATTGTTTACAGGGAAACCTACCTACGACAATTTGAGTAAGGGTATTGAGGCAGCACTCAGCCAGGGAAAGAAGAAGAAATCGCAGAAGACCTCGGTATAACCAGGTGATCCAATTCACCACCACAATATTGCAATTTGCTGCGCAGGGTGAAAAAACGGGCTGGACCTATATAAAGATCCCGGCTGCGCAGGCTCAGCGGCTGAAACCCGGCAATAAGAAATCCTTCCGGGTAAAAGGCAAGCTGGATGATCACCCTATCAAAAAAGTAGCCTTATTGCCCATGGGTGAAGGGGATTTTATCATGGCGCTGAATGCCACCATGCGCAAAGGCATCCGGAAGCATAAGGGAGCCAACGTGAAAGTCCAATTGGAGGTGGATAATGCAAGGATCGAACCTCCGGCAGACCTGCTTGACTGTCTGGCGGATGAGCCGGAAGCGATCGCGTATTTCCGGCAACTGCCTAAATCTCACCAGAATTATTTCGGCAACTGGGTGCGCAGCGCAAAAACGGATGCTACGCGTGCCAAAAGAATTGTAAGGGTTGTCACAGCCATGGTAAAGAAACAGAACTATGGGGAAATGATCCGCAGTGGGCAGCAGGATAAACTTGACCTCATGGGATGAACAGTCCTTTTTCATTTTGGTAAACCTCCTTTCCATTTTGGGGTAGTCGCTGTCGCCTGCTTTTTCAAAACGAAAATTTTTATATATCTTGAAACCCGCTGTCACAGCGGGTTTTGGCTATTTCTGCCTGTCGTTTTGGGGAGTGGGGTATGCTTTTTGAAGATTGGGGCCGACCCTACAGTGTTATTATGGATATAAGTCATTCAAAAAAGATCACCACAGCAGGACTGCTTATTACATTAGGTATTATTTTCGGGGACATCGGTACTTCTCCCCTCTATACTTTCCAGACGATATTGAATGAAGGAGGAAAAATATCCAGCGAACTGGTGCTGGGGGCTATCTCCTGTGTCTTTTGGACCCTGACCCTGCAAACAACCTTCAAATATGTACTGATCACGCTCCAGGCGGATAACAGGGGAGAAGGAGGCGTCTTTTCGCTGTTTGCCCTGGTGCGCCGTTATGGGAAAAAGCTGGTCTATCCTGCCATTATCGGGGCAGGCACCTTGCTGGCCGACGGGATCATTACCCCGCCTATTTCCGTGACATCCGCCATCGAGGGGTTGAATTCCGTGAAGGGGCTGGAACATATCATCGTACCGGGCAACAACCTCGTGGTGGAACTGGTGCTGGTCATCCTGCTGCTGCTGTTTGTTTTTCAGCGTTTTGGTACCAAGGTGGTAGGCGGTTCTTTCGGACCGATCATGCTCGTCTGGTTTTCCATGCTGGCGATACTGGGTGTCAGTCAGATCATACACTATCCTTTTGTGTTAAAAGCGCTGAGCCCGCATTATGGACTGGAGCTGCTGATCCGTCACCCCAAGGGTTTCTGGCTGTTGGGCGCCGTCTTTCTCTGTACGACGGGCGCAGAGGCTCTCTATTCCGACCTGGGCCATTGCGGCAGACGGAATATACAGGTAAGCTGGATCTTTGTAAAGACGGCCCTTGTGTTGAACTATCTGGGCCAGGGAGCCTGGGTGCTGCTGCAACAGAAGTCCGATCTGGGGGGCGTCAATCCTTTTTTTGCTATCGTTCCCCACTGGTTCCTGGTACCCAGTGTCTTTATCGCCATGGCCGCTTCCATCATTGCCAGCCAGGCCCTGATCAGCGGCAGCTTTACCCTTATCAATGAAGCCATCAGTCTGAACTTCTGGCCCAAGGTCACTGTGAAATTCCCTACGGATATCCGTGGCCAGATATATATACCCAGCATCAACTGGATACTTTGCACGGGCTGCTTTCTTGTCGTGTTATATTTCAGAACTTCCGAAAGCATGACGGCGGCTTATGGGTTCTCCATTACGATAGCCATGCTGATGACTACCATCCTGGTGTATCATTTCCTGCGGTATGTAAAGCACTATTCCGTGTGGACGGTGGTGCCTATCCTTATCGTCTTTATTATCGTAGAATCTTCCTTTTTCGTTGCCAACGCCGTCAAGATCGTAAAGCGTCTTTTCTTTCTTGTATTCGAAGTGGGGCTCATCTTTACCATGTACATATGGCACCATGCCCGGAAGATAAACAACCGGTTCCTCAACTTTATCGATCTGAAAGAGTATCTTCCTTTGTTTGAAAATCTCAGCAAGGACAATTCCATTCCGAAGTTTTCGTGTCATCTCATCTATCTCACCAAGGCCAACCGGCCCGCCCAGATCGAGGAGAAGATACTCTATTCCATTTTCAGTCATAATCCCAAGCGGGCAGATGTGTATTGGTTTGTGCATATCGAGCGGACCGATGAACCCTATACGATGGAATATGGTGTGGAAGAGCTGAGCGATAAAGTGATACGGGTGGAGTTCCGTCTGGGCTTCCGGGTACAGCCGCGGGTAGGGCTTATGTTCCGCCGGGTGGTGGGGGAAATGATCTGCAATAAGGAGCTGGACATAGAGCACCGTTACCCTTCCTTAAAAAAGCACAATATTGCCGAGAATTTCCGTTATGTCATACTGGAAAAATTCCTTTCTTACGATAATGAGTTCTCTGTTGGAGAGGGTTTTATTCTGAACTCCTATTTCAGCATGAAAAAGCTTGCGCTGGCTGAAGAAAAGGCCTTTGGCCTGGATTCCAGCGAGACGCTGGTGGAAAAGCTGCCCCTGCTGGTGGCCCCGACCACAAAGATAAAGCTGCAACGGGCATATTACAAGGTCCATGACCCTGTGTGATCACCGGGAGTTTGAGGGCCACCAGATATTCTCCTCCTTGTTAAGGACGCCTCCTGAAGCCAGGAGGTTCTTCCATTGTGCGGCGGTGGTCTTTTCTTTTTTTATGGGCCGCCAGCTGTCGCCTCCTCCATCAAGGATGCCTTCGCCCGTGATGGAAATATTTTCCAGGTGAAGATCGATGTTACTGCGCAAGCGTTTGCCCGTCGCCCACGGCTCCATATGCGTTTAACGGAAAGGTGTGATCGGGGATAGATGGACGTTCCGGTTCCTGCATGGGAAAGGGTGCGTGCTGTATGAAATAAGCGATGTCCTTTTCGGTATGCTGGGCTTGTGCAGCGTACAATTAATTGTGCAATCGTTCCCGGAAGTGCGGGTGGCCGGGAAGAAGTGCGGGTGACCGGCAACTTTATTTGCTTTGATCATTTTATTTCGGTAGCTTTTCAGTAGAGTTTTATTTAAAAGCCAGTGCTGTTTTATAGGCATTGGCTGTCGCTTTTATACCCTCTGCGTAGGAAACAGGCTGAAAATTATATGCCTTTTCAAATTTGGAAGAATCGAATAAATAATCGTATTCATATTGATAAAGCATCTCGTACAGCTCGGCAGTTGTCTTGTCGAACAGTCCACCCAACCGTATCATCCATGGGGGAAGTATCATGCTTTTAGCGGATTTGTCCAGGGCAGCGGCGGCGGCAGCAATATATTCCTCTCCTGTGAGCGGGGAGGCAGCAGTAGGGAGATGCCAGGCCTGGTTCCAGGAATTTTCATCACTACCTAACAGGTAGAGCGCTTTGGCAGCGTCCTCTGTATAAGTGAAGGAATGCCGGACATGGGGATTTACCAGCCACTGAGCTTTTTGGTTCTTTGACAGCCGCTGGAACACCAGCAGATTGGGTACACTGGTCTTATCTGCACCGGGACCGTAAAAGTCTGCTGCGCGGGCAATGCTGGCGGTGATATTGCCTTTTCGGACTTCGCTCATCAGCTGTGTGGCGATGCGGGCCCGCAGATCTCCTTTACGGCTGTCGGGGTCATAGGGCGTCTCCTCTGTCATAGCGCCTTCGACCCTGCCGTACATATACACATTGTCGAAGAAGATGAGTCTTGCCTTTGTCTGTCTGCAAGCATCGATAATATTGTTCATTATAAGGGGCCAGGCGTGTCTCCAGACAGAATAATCGTATTTCAGGCCAATGCAGCAATAGACGACGGCGGAGCCTTTGACCGCCTCCAATGTCTGGCTGGCGCTGGTAATGTCGGCGGCTACCGATTCCGCGCCGGGATGTGGTGAGGGATGACGGGAGACCAGGCGGACGGGTATCTGGTGGCTGAGGAGCTGTGCGGTAAGGCTTTCGGCAATGATACCTCCGGCGCCCAATATCGTATGGATTGACATAAATGTTGAAATTGACGATCAAAGGTAATTAAAAGTTGATTAAACGTTTGTTTAATTTAAACGTTTGTTTAACTTTGTTCTTCTTTGGATGTATTTTGGACGTTAATGTGTCTTTTGGACAAATACATCAGCGGTGCTTGCCCTCAATTATTTGTAACGATTTTTGCCGACCCCGATATCGAAAGATGATCATTTAATCTATAGCCTCCATATTATGAAGAAAATATTGTACGTAGTATTTATCAGCAGTGGAATGACCGTTCTGTCTTTATCGGCAGGCGCCCAGAAGGCTCCCGACACTGTGCTGCAACAGGTTACTTTGCCACAGGTGGTGGAATTTGCCCTGAAGCATTATCCACTTGTACAGCAGGCTTTGCTGGACGAGCAGATCACGGACCGGCAGATCCGGGGCAAGCTGGCTGACTGGTATCCTCAACTGAATCTTAACGCCACTTATCAGAATAATTTTCAATTGCAAAGCTTTGTGGTCAATGGCAATGTTAACCATAGCGGCGCTTATAACACATCCGTGGTTGGTCTTGGTCTTACCCAGAATATTTTCAACAGGGATGTTCTGTTGGCCAGCCGGACAAAGAATGACGCGCTTAAATTGAGCCGGCAGGCGACGGCGACCGACAAGATCAGCCTGGTGGTGGATGTCAGCAAGGCTTTTTACGACGTACTGTTGACCCAGCAGCAGATTGTGGTGCTGAACGATGACATCCGCCGGCTGGAAAGGAACCTGAAGGACACGTATAATCAATACCAGGGTGGGCTGGTGGATAAAACGGACTACAAGCGGGCCACGATCTCATTGAATAATTCCAAAGCGCAGCTGAAGACCAACCAGGAGGCATTAAAGGCAAAGTATAAGGTTCTGCAGCAGCTGATGGGCTATACGGGACCTTTGTCAAATGATACCCTTCGCCTTGTGTATGACAGTACACAGATGGCGGCCGATGTGCTGATCGATACTTTGGCCACCGTAGATTACAACAAGCGGATTGAATACCAGACGCTGCTTACCCAGAAGAAGCTGCAGCAGGCCAACCTGTCCTATGAGAAATGGAGCTATCTGCCTACCCTGACGGCCAATGCCGCCTATAATATGAACTATTTTTCCAACCGGTTCCCGAAACTGTACGACAACAATTTCCCCAACTCTTATGCCGGTGTGCAGTTGAGCTTTCCCATCTTTCAGGGGACCAAGCGAACGCAGAATATAAAGATCGCCGAGCTGCAGATCACCCGTCTTGACTGGGACATCGTCGACCTGCAGAACTCCATCAGCACGCAATATGCCCAGGCGCTGGCTGCCTATAAAGGTTATCTCAATAACTACTATATTTTAAAGGAGAATCTCGAGCTGGCCAGGGATGTGTTCAACACCATCGAGCTGCAGTATAGAAGTGGTATCAAGGCTTACCTGGAACTGATCACGGCCGAGACGGATCTCCGCACTGCGCAATCCAATTTCAGCGATGCGCTCTACCAGGTGCTGAGCAGCAAGCTGGATGTTCAAAAGGCATCAGGGAATATTACATTTTAACACATGCACATAAATCATCGTTTTTATATGGAAAATATTACACGTTGGACAGGACTAATGATCATCGTATCCGGACTTATGGCGGCTTGCGGTAACGATAAACCTGCAGGCCCCGCAGCGCCTCCTCCCGTCCCCGTAGCGGTGTATGCCGCAGCGCCGGGGGATGCTACCTATTATGATCTCTACCCGGCGACGGTGGCGGCGCTGAACCAGGTGGACATCAAACCGCAGGTATCTGGTAATATTACCCATATTTTTTTCCAGGATGGGCAACATGTAGGCAAGGGGGCGCCTTTGTATGAGATAGATCAGCAGCAGTATAAAGCAGCTTATGAGGCTGCCGTCGCCAACCTCAATGTCGCCAAGGCCAACCTGGCCAGGTCCCAGCAGGATGCCGACCGTTATACGGAGCTTTCCCAGAAGGATGCCATTGCACGTCAGACGTTGGATCATGCCATAGCCGACCTGGAAGCCAACAAGCGCCAGGTGGAGGCTGCGCAGGCCAATGTAGCCAGCGTGCAGACCAACCTGAAATATTCCATGATCTATGCTCCTTTTGACGGTACTGTCGGTATCTCCCAGGTAAAGCTGGGAACGGCCGTTTATCCGCAGACATTGCTGAATACGATCTCTTCCGACAATCCGCTGGCGGTGGATGTAGCCCTTGATGAAAAACAGATACCCCGGTTTTCCGCTTTATTACAGCAGAAATTTTCACCCAGGGATTCGACCTTTACGTTTGTGCAGCCGGATGGTTCGATCTATCCTTATCCCGGCCATCTCCTTTTGCTGGACCGGGCCGTAGATCCTACGACAGGTACGCTCAAGGCCCGTCTTACTTTTCCCAATCAGAAGAATGCGCTGCGTCCGGGCGTCACCGGTAATGTAAGGGTAGAGAACAAAGGTGCTACGGGCAGTATTCTTATTCCTTTCAAATCGGTGGTCGAGCAGATGGGAGAGTACTTTGTGTTCGTCCTGGGGGACAGCAGCAAGGTGGCGCAGCGGAAGGTAGTATTAGGCGCCCGGGTCGGCGATAAGATCGTTGCAAGAGACGGAGTGAAAGAGGGTGATAAAGTGGTGACGGAAGGCGTACAGAAAATAAGGGACGGCGTAAAAGTTCAGGTAGGCGCTCCGGGAGCGGCAGGAGCCAATCCCAAGGCAGGAGGGCAGCAGGGCAAATAAAATTCATCAGACAACAGATCAATCCCATTAGCTATGATCGCAGATACTTTTATAAAAAGGCCGGTAACGGCCATCGTTATATCACTGGTTATTTTAATCGTGGGGGTGCTGGCCATTTTCACGCTGCCTGTGAGCCAGTATCCGGATATTACGCCTGCCACGGTTCAGGTAACGAGCAGCTTCACCGGCGCCGATGCCCAGACGGTAGAGCAAACGGTGACTACGGCTATCGAGACCCAGATCAACGGTGTGCCGGGCATGACCTATATGCAGAGCAACAGTACCAATAACGGTCAGTCGACCATCACCGTTACCCTGGATGTG
>Ga0207695_10007522_pt1 | contig 13813 bp, 15 predicted proteins | sample KBSC54metaG_FD_184354 | JGI IMG/M metagenome (GOLD analysis project Ga0207695, IMG submission 184354) | Corn rhizosphere microbial communities from Kellogg Biological Station, Michigan, USA - KBS C5-4 metaG (SPAdes) (version 2) | ecosystem: Host-associated > Plants > Roots > Rhizosphere > Soil...
TGTGGCGAATTCCAGCTCGCCCTGATGGTGAAGGCTTCCGCCGAAGGCGCCGGGCTGGAATTCGCCACCATCAAGCGCCTGCTCAAGATGACCATCGACATCGTCGTGCACATCAAGGCGCACGCGGGGCGCCGTTGCATCACCGGCATCGATTTCGATCCGGGCCGCAGCTTTTTGCAAGCCTGACCCCCGCCACGCCACGCTCGCCCGGATACAGGAGGCCACAACATGCTCGCCGCAATCGGACTGATGGCTTGCCCCAACCTTGCCGTACCGGCCGAGGTCATGCGCCACGTCGTCGAGGTCGAATCGGGTGCCAACCCGTACGCGATCGGCGTGGTCGGCGGCCAACTGGCGCGCCAGCCGAGGAACCTGGCCGAAGCGCTGGCCACCGTGCACATGCTCGACGCCAAGGGCTACAACTACTCGCTGGGCGTGGCGCAAGTGAATCGCGCCAACCTCGACAAGTACGGCCTGGACTCCTACGAAAAAGCCTTCGAACCCTGCCCCAACCTGGCCGCCGGCGCGCAGATCCTCGCCGCATGCCATGCCAGTTCCGGCGGCGACTGGGGCAAGGCCTTCAGCTGCTACTACTCGGGCAACTTCACCACCGGCTACCGCGATGGCTACGTGCAGAAGGTGTTCGACTCCATCAATCGCACCACGGGCATGGCTGCCAATACCGACGCGTCCCAAGCCATCCCGCTCAGGCCCACATCACAGGTCGCGCCCGGCGGCGCCCGGAAAGCTGCATCCCTCACACCGGACAGCCCCGGCTACCGCGTGGCGATCCGCAGCGTCGCGTTCTACACGACGACGACGGCCGCGGTTCCCGCGAATGGCGCCGCATCGAATCACACCCCAGCGTCCCACGACTCCGTGGCGCAGGCTCCGCCCAACCCCGCTCTGACGTCCCCGGCATCGGTCAAGCCGTCGACACCGGCGTCCAAGCCTGCCAGCGGTGCAACGAGCGTCTCGACGACGTCATCGGTTTTCGTGCCGCAGGTGACCGGACCGAACGATCCGCCGCCCCAGTCGACACCGGTTGGTGATACCGCATCGACGCAGGTGGCATCCGCATCGCTCGGCACGTCCGGTAGCCCAGTCATTCCTGGCCAGGAACATCGCGATGCCGCATTCGTGTTCTGAAACCGTGGCGCGGCCCGTTGCGCACACGGTCCTCCCAGGTTCGCGGACTCGCCAGTCCGCGTCGGTGGCCGCATGGCCGCAAACCCGCCCCGAAGCGCTCGAGGCATTCCGCAGTGAACCCGGCTGTACACCACCCAACCTCCCCTGAAGCGGCCCACGCCCGGCACCCGCGACGTATTTCCACCAACCTCAAGGAAACTCGACATGGCACCGAACCAGATCGTCACCGAAAGCCTGCTCCGCTCCAGCCGCGCTCGCCTTGGCATGTTCCTGTATCTGGCAGTGCTCATCGCCCTGATCGTGCCGAGCATCGCCTTCGGCCAGGACGCCACCGAGACCATCGACACCACATGCAAGTTCGCCACCAACATCAACAAGATCCTCAACGCCATCTCCATCGTGGTGGTGACCATCGCCGTGGTCTTCTCCGGCTACCAGATCGCCTTCGCGCACAAGCGCATCGGCGATGTCGCTCCCGTGCTGATCGGTGCTGTGCTGATCGGTGCAGCAGGCCAGATCGCCAAGATGTTCCTGGCCGGCAGCACCTCGGCCTCCGGCGCCAGCCAGTGCACGGCAAGCCTGGTCTCGCATGTGCTGAGCCACTATGCATAAGAACGCGCTGTTCCGCGGCTGCACTCGCCCCCCCATGTTCATGGGCGTGCCCTACGTGCCGTTCTTCATGGGCGCCGGCGCGTGCCTGCTGTTGTCGATGTACTTCAACCTGTTCTTCCTGTTGCTGATCCCGCCGGTGATCTTCGTGATGCGCCAAATGGCGCGCCGCGACGAGATGATCTTCCGGCTGCTGGGCCTGCGACTGCAGTTCCGCACCCGGGTCCGGAACCTGCGCGAACACGACGGAATGTGGGTGTTCACGGCCAACAGCTACCGCGGACAGTCGAGAGACAAGAAGTAAGCCACCAGGCGCCCCGGTTCGCCGGGGCGCCGCAACGGAATCGGACCATGCCCAAGCCCAACTTCATTCCCGACACCGCGATCAGCGAATTCGTCCCGCTGTCCACCCATGTGTCGCCAACCGTGCTCAAGACCACGGGCGGCGATTTCCTGATGGTGTGGCGCCTGGGCGGGCTGCCGTTCGTGGGGCGCGAGGAGTGGGATCTCGAGCATCGCCACAACACGTTCAACCGCATGCTGCAAACCCTGCGCGCCCCGGATTTCGTCAACGTGGCGTTCTGGGTGCACGACGTGCGCCGCCGCCGCCGGCTCAAGGACCACAGCCGCTACGGGCAGGCATTCAACCAGACCATGTCGGACGCCTACTACGACGCGCTGTCCGCACAGAAGCTGATGCAGAACGAGCTGTACCTCACCCTGATCTACCGCCCCATCGTTAGCGGCAAGCGCTTCGTCGAGAAATCCGGCGACCTGGGCCGACTGGAATCCGAGCAGCTGCAGGCCGTCAGCACGGTGCTGGAACTGGCAGGCAACGTCGAGGCGGTGCTGAAGGACTACGCTCCGTACCGGCTCGGCATGTACGAGGCCGCCAACGGCGTGGTGTTCTCCGAACCACTGGAGTTTTACGGCTACCTGCTCAACCGCATCGACGAACCGGTGCCCGTGCTGCCAGCGCCGGTGTGCAACTACCTGCCGGTGAGCAAGCACCGTTTCTCCGCCAAGACCGGCGACTTCGTCGTCACCACACCCGACGGCGTCAACCAGTTCGGTGCCATCCTCAATATCAAGGAATATACCGACGGCACATACCCAGGCATCCTCAACGGGCTGAAGTACCTCGATTTCGAATATGTCATCACCCATTCCTTCAGCCCCATGGGCCGCCACGACGCGCTCAAGGCGCTGGACCGCACCAAGGGCATGATGATTTCCTCCGGCGACAAGGCCTTCAGCCAGATCGCCGAGATGGATCACGCCATGGATCAGCTCGCCTCCGGCAACTTCGTGCTGGGCGAATACCACTTCACCATCGCGGTCTACGCACCGACCCAGGAAACGCTGTCGCAGCAGATCGCGACCACGCGCGCGGAACTCTCCAACGCCGGCTTCGTCTCGGTGAAGGAGGATCTCGCCGTCACCGCCTCGTTCTATTCGCAGCTGCCCGGCAACTGGAAATACCGTACGCGGCTGGCCAACGTCAGCTCGCTGAACTTCCTCGGTCTCTCGCCACTGCACAACTTCGCCACCGGCAAGAAAGAGAACAACCCCTGGGGTGACTACGTCACCACCCTGCAGACCACGAACGGCCAGCCCTACTACTTCAACTTCCACGCCACCCATCCAGCGGAAAATTCGCTGGGCGAGAAGGCGATCGCCAACACCATGGTCATCGGCAAGTCCGGCACCGGCAAGACCGCGCTGATCAACTTCCTGCTCAGCCAGGTGCAGAAGTACACGCCGACACCCACCATCTTCTTCTTCGACAAGGACCGCGGCGCCGAGATCTTCGTGCGCGCCTGCGGTGGCAACTACCTGGCACTGGAGAACGGACAGCCCACCGGCTTCAACCCGTTCCACTGCGAGCGCACTGAGGCCAACGTGCAATTCCTTGCCGAGCTCATCAAGGTGCTGGCCGGCAAGGCCGTCTACAGCTCGCGCGAGGAGGAGGACATCTTCCGCGCCGTCGAGAACATGCTCGACACGCCGATGCGCCTGCGCAACATGACCAACTTCCAGAAGAGCCTGCCCAACATGGGCGACGACGGCCTGTACGTGCGCATGCGCAAGTGGACGGCCGGCAACTCGCTGGGCTGGGTGTTCGACAACCCCGTCGACACCATCGACCTGACCCGCGTCAGCATCATCGGCTTCGACTACACCGACATCATCGACAACCCCGAGGTGCGGGTGCCGGTGATCAACTATCTGCTGCATCGGCTGGAGGCACTGATCGACGGCCGCCCGCTGATCTACGTGATGGACGAGTTCTGGAAGATCCTCGACGGCAAGGGCGGCCTCAAGGAATTCGCCAAAAACAAGCAGAAGACCATCCGCAAGCAGAACGGCCTCGGCATCTTCGCCACCCAGAGCCCGGAAGACGCGCTGGCCAGCGACATCGCCGCCGCGCTGATCGAGCAGACCGCCACCATGATCCTGCTACCCAACCCCAACGCCAGCCGCGAGGACTACGTCGAAGGCCTCAAGCTCACTGAAGCCGAATACCAGGTGGTAGTGAGCTTGGACGAGCGCTCGCGCTGCTTCCTCGTCAAGCAGGGCCACGCCAGCGCTGTCTGCCAGCTCAACCTGCGCGGCATGGACGATGCGCTCTCAGTAATCTCCGCCTCCACCGACAACATCGAGATCATGCACCAGGTGCTGCACGAGCGCGCCGTCGCCGCAGGCGTCGCCATGGACGCACTTCGGCCGGAACAGTGGCTGGAGGCGTTCTATGCGAATCGGAAGGGGAGCGGCAAGCAAAACCCCGGCAAACCCTCGCAATCAACGGTGTCGCCGCGCTCGGCCAGCATGTAGAACCAACGAAGATCCGTATGAAGGAGTCTGCCATGAAGAATTCACCACGCGGCACCTTGTACCGGCGCGCTGCATGCAAGACTGTTCTGGCGCTAGGTATCTGCCTTGCCTGCGGCTTGCCTGAAGGCAACGCGCGAGCACAAGTTGTAACTATCGATCCTGCCCACATCGCGAAGGACGTTGCGAATTTTGCAAAAACACTCGAGCAATATGCCAAGGAGATCGCACAGTACCAAGCCGTACTGCAACATTACCAACAGCAATTGATCAGCATGACGCAAATGAACTTTTCGCTGCCTACCATGCAGAACACTTATCAGGAAATTTCAGACAGCGATGCGCAGCAGCAGGTGATGCAAGCATGCCCAAGCACCGATGGTAGCGGGCTTGGCGGTGCGTTCGCGGGCCTTCTCCAGATTTTCACCCCTGATGTTGGCTCGTCGATCACCGCCAATCAGCGCAAGATCTGCGAACAGATCCAGTTCCGTCAGATTGACAAGTACAACCTGACCATCAAGATGATGAATCGCCTGCGAGACTACTCGTCCAATCTGAAATCGCTTTCGAGCCAACTCGATGCGGTCGGCACGAGTCAGGGTGCCATGGACGGCGTCAAAGGAAATATCGAGACCAACAGTCTTGCACTTGAGACTGAAATGAAAACCTGGAACAGTCAAGTTCTGGCTGACGATCAGATGATCAGTTACCTGCAAAACCAGCAAGGCGTACAGGCTAGAATACTTTTGAATGGCAGCAACACGCTGCTTGGCAATGTCGTTCAGGCATCGACATTCGCCGCGGCCTTTCATTGATCCGAGCACCTAGCGCCGCACTGCGCGACGCAAGCAACTTGCCACGCCAACGGGAACGGTAGCAATGGGCTACGTTTACTACGTACTGATCTACAACTGGTTGAACGACAAAATCAACTCGTTTGGGATGAGCCTTATGGCCACCTTCATGACCTGGGCAAGTGCCATTGCCTTGGTCATGGTCACGTTGTGGATCATGATTCAAGGCTACCGCATCATCACCGGGCAGATGCACGAGTCGCTGATGGCGATGGTGACGAACATGACGCGGGTAGTCGTTATCGTCACTGTAGCCACCACCATGGGCATCTTCGGCACGAACTTGCATCAGCTCTTCACCACCGACCTCAGCACCGGCATCAACCAGATGTTCACGGGCAGCAACGAAACCGCCGCGCAGACCATCGACAACAACCTGGCCTGGACGCAATTGGCGCTGGGCGCCATCGACGCGGTGCAGGTGCCGTCTGGCGACCAAGCAACCAACGACACGAAGAACCACGCCTTGCTGTTGGCCGGCTTCGGTACCGCCAGCCCGCCCATGGCTGCTGGCGCGATGCTGTTGCTGTACAACTTCGCCCTCGCCTTGTTCATTGGCCTCGGGCCGCTATTCATCCTTTGTCTGATCTTCGAGCAGACCAAGGGGCTGTTCCAGAAGTGGCTGATGTACGGACTCGGCACACTGTTCTCCATGGCCATGCTGAGTTTCGTCAGCTCACTGGCGCTGCAACTGACTCTGCGCGTGGCCGCTGCACTATGGTCGGCTAATGTCATCAACAACAAGATCGGCCTTGGTGCGGAAGGCTTGTCCAGCCAGGCATTGCAGCAGGGTGGCATCGGTTTGCTGATGACCGTGCTGATCATCTCCGTGCCACCGATGGCCGCCATGTTCTTCCAGGGCACCATGGGCAACTTCATGTACTTCTCCGCATTCGGCGGCGGGGCGGCCAGCCGTCCCGGACCGCAGGGGCAGCCACCGGGGTCGTATGGGTACGGGCACACGCCACCGCAGTCAAATACGGCTCAAGCTGATTCGGCAAGAATTGGCAGCGCAGGGCTCAATAGCTCGAATCTCGGTCGCATGGCCGGTAATGCGCACTCCGCACAAGCGGATGTCATCAAACCGGCCATGCCGCCAACTATCGGAGGCTGACAATGACATCGACAATCCCGCGGTACCTATTGCTGGCAATGTTGTTCTTGGTAGTTAGCGCGGTCCATGCCGAAGGTGGGTGCCCACCAGGCTTCGAGCCGTCGGGGGTGGCGCCTAGTCCGCAAGATCCTGTCGCCTGTAGACCCATCCCAAGTTATAACCAACAACAAACACAGCAACAGGCACCACCTCCCCCAAGCTGGATCAGTCAGTGGGGAGCAGTCGCAACCGATGCGATAAAAGGGAGCCTCGGAACGGCCACCAATCTACCGAGCAAGAATAGTGCAGAGCAAGTTGCCCTTGCCGATTGCCAATCGAATGGCGGATTGCAGTGCAAGATCAATGTTTCATATGACAATGAATGCGCTGTATTGGTTGTAGGTGCCACCGGCTACAACGTAAGTGCAAACGTCACCTTGGACAAAGCCATTCAACACGCGATGAAAGTTTGCGGCGCCGACGGAGATAAGACCTGCCAAGTCTACTACTCCGCCTGCAGCCTTCCTGTTCAGATTCAATGACCATGCCAACAATGAAATTGTTGCTTAAATATGCCAGCATAGTAATGATGTTTGGCGCGCTATTGTGCGCATGCGACTCTTCCAATACGCCATCAAATACACAGACGCCGTCGGCATCGAGCACCCAGTCCTCTTCAAACATCTCAGCGGCTACGTACACCCCATCGGCGACCACACCTTCTGTGGATAGCCTTCTGAAAAAAGACATGGCCTATGCCGATGCGCGCAAGGTGCTGCTGACGCAAGGTTGGGTTCCGGAAAAAGATGCGGACTGCAAGACCAACATGGGGGCGGATGACTCTGCAAAGTGCGATGTCATGCCCGAGCTGAGCATCTATAGCGACCAAGGCGTTCTCATCACTCATTTCAGGCACGGCCAGCAACAACTCACCATTAGCAGTTACGGCATGCTCTCCGACTGGAAGGTATCGGGCGATGGCTCGCGGTTACGCATCACGGGTTGGCAGACTTCCAGCACAACCGCAAAAGACAGCTCTACAACTCCATAGAAAGACGAATCAAAACACCGCAGGCGACTCAAACCATGAGTAATCCATTGGGCGACTTGATCAGCGGCGGCGAAGGTGGTTACGGTTCCTTCAATCGAGGTCGTGCAGGCGATGCCCACGGCATGACCATCGACTTTTCTGACATGACGCTGGCTGAAGTACAGGCCGCACAACACCTGGATCGGCATGATCCGAATCGCCTGTTCGCGGTTGGCGAGTATCAGATCATTCCCCGCACGATGGATAACGCTGTCGAGCACCTTCGCCTCGATCCCAACCAGAAGTTCACTCCGGAGCTTCAGGAGCGCATCTTTGCGGACTATCTGATCGCCGAAAAGCGGCCAGCGATCGCGTCTTACATTCGAGGGGATGCTGGCGCTACGCTTCATGGCGCACAGAAGGCCGCCGCCATGGAATGGGCCAGCGTTGACGACCCGGATACACCTGGATCGCCGTACAAAGCGTATATCGGTGTTGGCAACAACCATTCCAGTATCCGTGCGAACCGGATCGGTGACGCGCTCAACACTATGCGCGCCGAATATCGGGCCGATATTGCCAGGGGCTTAAAGCCCGACGAAGCATGGAGCGCCGTCAGCCACGTGACGGTTTCACATGAACCCACCGCATCCAGTCATGCGTCAGATCCGAACGCCGCGTATGTCCGTCATACGCTCGAACAAGGCGGCATCGGCTTGCTGATGACCATGCTGGTGATTTCCATGCCGCCGATGGCCGGTAACTTCTTCTCAGCAACGCTGGGAGGCTTCATGCCGTATAGCGTATTCCACGGTGGCGCCTCCCGACCGGGACCGCAGGGACAGCCACCGGGGATGCTTGGATATGGCGAACACGGGGCAGTACTGGCGAGCACGAGACAAATAAACACTGGGCAAATTAGCGGTGGCGCGAACATGCTCAACACTTCGCCAAACTCCACACCCTTTAGCGGTGCTCGTCTGGGCGGCACGGGTTATACGCCCATCACAGATGTAACAAAGCGAGGTGGCGGCTTGGCCAACCCACCAGCAGGGAGTTGACCGTCATGAAGGTACTTTTCCTCCTCGCATTTCTACTGGTCGTAACGACCGTACACGCTCAAGAACAGCCCGGCGTGAATTGCTTCCCAATACAAGGACAGGGGTGGTCCGGTTGTGTACCTAACTACCAGGCGCAGCCACAACGGCCCCTTGGCTCACAGCCCCCGCCGGGTATATGGGTGAACCATTGGGGAGCGATTGCAACCGACTTCTTCCACGGCAGCGTTGGCATAGCTAATAACCAACAAAGCGCGCGCGGTGCAGAGCAAGCGACCGTCATAGCTTGTCAAGCCAAAGGCGGCGTAACGTGCAAAATCGAAATTACATATCGCAACCAATGCGCCGGCCTGGTTGCCGGAACTAGTGGGCACAATACAAAATCCGGCTCCACGTTGGCCGAAGCAATACAAAAAGCCATGGAGGTATGCGCAGCAACCGACACAGATTGCCGAGCCTTTTACGACTACAGCGGCTGTAGTCTGCCAATACGGATTCAATAATCATGTTCACCATGAGACACCTCCTTTTGATCGCCCTTGTATTGGGCGCAAATCTTTTCACAGCGACACTTCGCGCGGCTGCCGCCAGCTTCGATTGCGGCAAAGCCAACGGCACCGTGGAAAATCTGATCTGCAAGAATACCCGAACATCCGTACTGGATGACAAATTACAGCAAACCTACGCGGCGGCATTGGTCGCGACTTCCCCATCTGGCAAAAAAGCGCTGGTCGAAGAACAGCGCCACTGGATTACATACACCCGAAATACCTGCCAAGACGAGGCCTGCCTGCAGCAAGTTTATATGGCGCGCATCGCAGTGCTCGCGCGCAACGAAAAGTACATCATTGACGATTCATCCTGCGAACCACCGACCGATGGTGGTGAATGCATAAACGTAGTGACTTACCGCGATCCCAGCATCCGGATCATCTCTTTCAACAAGTCGCTGGTAGAGCAAAAGCAAAGCGGCAAGATCATCAGTTGCAGCCGCCTCATCAACCTACCAGTGGGCACGGCAAACAGCAACAACAGCTACGGCGGCATCTGCATCCTGCAAGACGGTACGCAACGCAAGACCGTGGAGATCTGCAATGACGACATGTTCGGGCATTTCCAGATGCGACCCGCTACACCAAAGGACGCTTCCGGCAAGGACTTGATCGACTTTACCCACAGCTACTGCTTCGGAGGCTGACCGTCTTTCCCGCTCCCGACATGAACTAAAAGGAGTTTGTCATGCCAAACAACGCCACCATCACACATGATCAGTTGCGCACGCTTTTCCTTGAAACGGAGCTCGGGGGCAACACGCGAAACCTGAACCGGTTTACCTACGCCGAGAAGGGTAGCAGCACCTACACCTTCGGCCTGTTGCAATTCGACGTGGGAAAGAATGGAGCAGATGTGAAAGGATTCTTGAAGGAGAACGGATTCGGCGATGACGACATCAAAAAGTTGTCACAACACGGCGGACTGTCGCGCGCAGAATTGAATGCACTGGACGTCAAGTTGCAGGCAGTCCAGCTGGACAAAATTGACCAGTTCACCAACAAGCAGCTGGACAAGTCCATCGCCGGCGTGAACGCCATCATTGATCGGGTTGGTATGCAAAGCCCAACTGCGGCCGGAGCCATCAGCAAAGACCCAATACTGCAACTAGGCATTGCCGACTACGAGAATCAATTTGGGCCCGCTGGCCCGCAGTTTGTCGGCTTCCTTGCCGGGAAATCGGAAAAGCTCGTCGGCGGAACGGTGCAAGCGGGCGACCCGCCGACCCAGGAGGACCTCCAGAGGTTCATCAGCGCCACGGGGTACGGTCACGACAAGGCCAATGCCAAAGCCGTCGAAAGTCGCGCCGAGCGGTTCGGTGAGGCGATGGGCATACTCAAGTTGGGCCCTCCCGCGAAAGCTCCCAATCACATTTCAGACAAGGCGGGCTCCACCCTCCAGCAAGGCACCCATGGCCATGCTGTGCAGATCCTGCAAGCCGACCTGGCCCGCCTCGGCTACACCGGCCACCACGGCAAGCCCCTGGCAGCCGACGGCGTCTTCGGCCCCGACACCCGCCACGCCGTGGAACGCTTCCAGCACGACCACCGCCTCACCGTGGACGGCAAGGCTGGCCCCCTGACCCAACAGGCCATGCAGATGGCTTTGCTGCAACACTCCACTGCCCGCGGCCTGACCGATCCACGCCACCCCGACCACGCCTTGTTCGAGCAGGCGCTCGCTGGTGTATGCACCTTCGATGCGCAACATGACCACCCAACCACCGACCACCAGCGCCTGAACATGGCTGGCGCACTCACCGTCGAGGCCAAACGCGAAGGTCTTACACGCATCGACCAAGTGGTCCTCGGCGACAACGGTAGTCGAATCTACATCGCCCAGAATCCGAGATCGGTGATGGAGCAGGCGAAGTTTGGTTCCGTCGACATGGGAACAGCCTTGCAAACACCGGCGGCGCAAAGCTCTGCGACTGCTGCAGCCATGTCGACTTCCGATCAGGCACCACCGACTCCCTCACAGCCACATCAACCAAGCCGCAGCAGTTTGACCATCTAGCCCAGGTTCGTCGCGTATCCAGCAACGCCCTGTCCATGGCCGATACCACCTTCGCTATCGAATCGATAGCGAGAGTTTGACGGCGCTGGGGGCTCCCGCCCGGAATCTCATGTTTGATTGATCAACCTCGCGCCAGATCTTCATAACCACAAGGAGTCAAGTCATGCAACCACGCACTCTGCTCACGACTCTCGCCATCAGCGCCGCCGGATTGAGCATCGCTCCGACACACGCCCAAACGGCAGACCCTTGTTCGGTCTACACCTGTATGGCTGGAGTGTCTGGCGTAGGCACCCCGGGCGGTGCGGCCTGCACCGCGCCTATCGTTGCCTTCCATGCCATCCAGGTGTGGGATCCGGAGTTCGACAGCGGATCTACCGCCGCCGCGCGCCGACAGTTCCTGATGACCTGTCCCGGAGTTCAGGAACCCACCAATCTCGCCATCCTCAACGTCATCATCGCGCAATGGGGTTACAGCCCCTGAGTGGACCCCTCGTTTGTCTGCCTGCCGGCATGACCCATGCGCATGTCACCCAAACGCTCGACGAGGCACTGAAGGATGCGCCAAGGAAAGTTGGTTTTCGCAGTGATGCTGCTCTTGGCCGCCATGCTCGGGGGTCTCTACCTCGCGGGCTGGCTCACGCTGTGGTTGCTCGACCTGAAGAATTCACCACTGACCTGGAATACATGGTGGCGGTACCACCAAGCCGCCAATCTGCCGCAGTACGCGCCCTATGCCGGCAAGATCAAGCTGGCCGGCGGGCTCGGCTTCGGCCTGCCCTTGCTGGCGTGGCTGCTCCTGCTGATTCCGTTGTCCCGGCGCAAGGTCGAGTCCCTGCATGGCGATGCCCGCTTCGCCAGCCTGTCCGATCTGCGCAAGGCCGGCCTGCTGACGCAGAGTCCGCAAGGCATTCTGATCGGCAAGTACCGGGGACGCTATCTGTGGTTGAACGGCGCCCAGCACGCCATCGCGATTTCCCCCACGCGTTCCGGCAAAACCACCAGCATTGCCATCCCGGTACTGCTTTCATACGCCCAATCCATGGTGGTGCTCGATCTCAAGGGCGAGCTGTTCAAGGCCACCAGCGGCTGGCGGGAAGCGCAAGGCCACGTCATTCGCGTGTGGGCGCCTTACGACGATGCGGGGAACACCCACCGCTTCAACCCGATGTCCCTCATGGCCAGCATGGACCCCGGCAAACGCCTCGGCGAAATCCAGACCATGGCCGCCATCCTGTATCCGGATGAGACGAGCAAGGATCCGTTCTGGACCAGCCAGTCGCGTGCCACCTTCGCGGCCTTCGCCTCCTTCATGTTCGAGGCCTGGGACGCCCAGGTGCTGGCCCAGCAGCGCGCGGGCACGCCGGCATCGATGCAACTCGACCCGAATACATCGATTCTGTTCCCGAGCCTTGAGCGCATCCTGCGCCTCTCCAGCGGCATGGATGGCAAGGGCATCAAGGAGACGCTGCAGCAGATCTTCGCCGATCCCGCCTATGCCTACGTCAGTGCGCAGACCCGCACCGTGTTCGGCAATCTGCTGGGGCTGGCCGAGCAGACCTTCTCCTCGGTCATCGCCACCGTGCAGGCGCCGTTGCAGCAGTTCCTGAGCCCGATTCTGGCCGCCGCCACCAATGCCACGGACTTCGACGTCAACGCCTTGCGCAAGCGGCCCACCACCCTCTACGTCATCATCCCCACTAACAAGCTCGACGAAAGCAGCAAGCTCCTGAACATCTTCTTCAGCACCGTGATCGGCGCCAACCTGGGCAAGCAACTGGGCGAGGAGCCAGAGCTCAAGCACCAGCTGCTGATGCTGATGGACGAGTTCACCGCCATGGGCCGGGTGGACGTGTGGGCCAAGCGCATCTCGATCTCCGCCAGCTACGGCGTGCGCGACCTGTGCATCGTGCAGAGCCGGTCGCAGTTGCGCTCGGCCTACGGCGACCACGACGCGCAGAACTTCATCACCAACCACGGCGCGCAGATCGTGTTCGCCCCGCGCGAACAGGCCGACGCCAACGAATACAGCGAAATGCTCGGCTACAAGACGGTGCGCAGGAAGCAGGAAAGCCGCAGCCGCGGCCGTGGGCGCGACAGCCACCAAGTGTCGATCAGCTACAGCGAGGAGAAGCGCGCCCTGTTCCTGCCGCAGGAGATCAAGGAATTGCCGCAGGACGAGGAGATCATCTTCTACGAGGGCTGCAAGCCCATTCGCGCCCACAAGAACTGGTTCTTCAAGGACAAGGCTCTCCGCGAGAGGGCCAGCGTGCCGCCGGCGAAGATCAAGGTGGTGGCACAGTCACTGCAACGCGAAGCAGAGCCGATGCACGTGGTCATACGCCCTCAAGGCGAGCAGGCTGCAAGATGGCTCGCACAATAAATGGGTTCTTCGCGGAAATCCGGGGACCGGACATGAAAAAGGAACGGTGGGCTCGGTGAAGATGTTTGTGTCGAGCAAACGTCCCACCGGAAACCACCGTTCCCATGTCAGATGATACGGTCCTGTGAGCCAGACCCGCCCAAAAACAAACGCCCTCACCGGAATCGGTGAAGGCGTTTGAGGGATAAAGCCCCTGGCGGTGACCTACTCTTGCATGCGAGATGCACACTACCATCG
>Ga0207695_10007523_pt1 | contig 13812 bp, 8 predicted proteins | sample KBSC54metaG_FD_184354 | JGI IMG/M metagenome (GOLD analysis project Ga0207695, IMG submission 184354) | Corn rhizosphere microbial communities from Kellogg Biological Station, Michigan, USA - KBS C5-4 metaG (SPAdes) (version 2) | ecosystem: Host-associated > Plants > Roots > Rhizosphere > Soil...
CATGCCGGTGCGCGCGCTGTTCGATCGCCTGGTGACGCTGTCTTCGTACGCGCCGCAGGCCGACGCCTTGACGGTGCGGCAGCGCGAGGCGCTGCCGACGCCCGCCGCATGGCTGGCCCATGCAGGCCTGACCAAACGGCTCGGCGAGACGCTCGCGGAAGTGGGTGGCGCGAGCATCTTCGCGCGCCATCCGTTCGCGCGCCTGTCGAACGTGGTCGTGCGCGACGACCGTCCCGTGTCGCGGCTGGCCGAGTCCTGTGACGCCGCCGAGGCGCTGATCGATCGCTGCGAGGCGCTGGCCGATACCTTCGGGCACGGCACGACGCCGCGCTGGCGCGACGTCGTCCTGCGCGTCGACCAGGCGCGGCGGCTGCAGTCGCTCGCACAGCGGGGCCTGCTCGGCCTGCTCGATGCGCAGGCGGCGGTCGTGGCGGAGTTCGATGCGGCGATCGCGGACGTCGCCGCGCACCAGCAAGCGCTGGCGGCGGCGGCGGCCCACACGACCGCCTGGCGCGATCGGTTCGCGCCCGCGGACGCCGAGGCCGCGCTGGCACTGGCCAAGGCGAAGGAACACGCGCTCTCGCGCTGGTTCTCGGGCGCGTGGTGGCGCCTGTCGGGCGAACTCAAGCGACGCTACGACTTCGCGAAGCACCCGGTGCGTCCGACCTTCTCGACCGTGCTGGCCGCGCTGGTCGCCGAGCAGAAGGCAAGCGTCGACTTCGATGCTGCCAAGGCCCGGTTCGCAGCCCGCTTCGGCGACGGGGAACCCGCGCAGCGGGCGGGCGCGCTGGCCGCGCTGCGCGCCGAAGGACTGTCCGAGCCCGGCGTTGCGGCGTTCCATCGCGAGCTGCTGCAGGCAGGCGATGCGGCGGCCGCGCGCGTGGCGCGGCTGGTGCAGGCCGGCTCCGATGTCGACGCACTCGACGCGGCGCTGGCGACGCTCGTCCGCGATCCCTCCACGCTGCCGTTCGCCGACCTTGGCGAGACGGTGCGCGACCTGCGCGAACAGGCCGACGTGCTGCCCGACCTGTTGCCGCTGCTGGGCGAGCTTGCCGACGCCGACCCGGCGGTCGACGAGGCGCTGCGCACGCTGCCGCTGCTGCCCGACACGATCGCCTATGCGGTCGCGCGCGAGGGCCTCGAGCGGCTCTATCGCGTCGAGCGCTGGTTGCCGCGCTTCGACGGCGCCGTTCTCGCGGGTCACGTGCGCGCCCTGGCCGCGGCGGACAAGAAGCTGCTCGCACTGAACGCACGCGTCGTGCGCGCCGGCGTGCACCACCGCTTCCTTCGCAACGTCCAGCGTTCGACGCTCGCCGCCAGCCAGCTCGACGCCGACGGCAAGGCGTTCAAGAAGGCCTATGCGGCCGGGCGCCGCGAACTGGAGCACGAGTTCGGCAAGACGATGCGCTACAAGGCCATCCGCGAGCTGGCCAGCGGCGACCCGGGCAGCGTGGTGCGCGACATGAAGCCGGTCTGGCTGATGAGCCCGCTGTCGGTGTCCGACACGCTGCCGCTGGCAGGCGACCTGTTCGACCTGGTCGTCTTCGACGAGGCGAGCCAGATCCCGGTCGAGGAGGCCGTGCCGGCGCTGTATCGAGCGCCCCAGACCATCATCGTGGGCGACGAGATGCAGCTGCCGCCGACGAGCTTCTTCGCCTCCTCGCGCGACCCCGAGGACGACGCCGTAGCCGTCGACGAGGACGGCGAGCGCATCGCCATCGAGCTCGACGCCGACAGCCTGCTGAACCAGGGCGCGCGCAACCTGCCGGCGACCTTGCTCGCGTGGCACTACCGCAGCCGCCACGAGTCGCTGATCGGCTTCTCGAACGCCGCGTTCTACGCGGGCCAGTTGTTCACCATCCCGGATCGCGCGGTGCCCGGCGGCCAGAGGGCCCCCATCGTCGCGGATGCCGGTGAGGGCGGCAGCACGGAGGTCGCCGCCCATGTCGACGCCTTGCTCGCACGCCCGATCAGCTTCCACTTCGTGGAGCGCAGCCCCTACGCCGACCGCCGCAACGAAGGCGAGGCGCGCACGATCGCGCGGCTCGTGCGCGAACTGCTGCGGCGGGAGACGGGATTGAGCATCGGCGTGGCGGCCTTCTCCGAGGCCCAGCAGACGGCGATCGAGGAAGCCCTGGCCGAGCTCGGCGAGGAGGATGCGGACTTCGCCGCGCGGCTCGAGGCCGAGTGCACGCGCGAGCAGGACGACCAGTTCTGCGGCCTGTTCGTCAAGAACCTGGAGAACGTGCAGGGCGACGAGCGCGACGTCATCGTGCTGAGCGTGTGCTACGGCCCGAACGCGCAGGGCAGGATGGCGATGAACTTCGGGCCGATCAACCAGCGCGGCGGCGAGAAGCGCCTCAACGTCATCTTCAGCCGGGCGCGGCAGCACATGGCGGTGGTATCGAGCATCCGCCATGCCGCGATCACCAACGACTACAACGAAGGCGCGGCGGCGTTGAAGTCCTTCCTGCGCTATGCCGAACAGGTCTCGCTCGGCGAGGCCGTCCTCGCGCAGCGCGTGCTCGAAGGCCTCAACCCCCTCGCGCGCCAGGCGCTCGGCGGCGTCAACGACGTCGAGGTCGTCGCGAACCAGGTGGCCGACGCGCTGCGCCGGCGCGGGCACGCGGTCGACGAACGCGTCGGCCAATCGCGCTTCCGTTGCGACCTCGGCATCCGCGATCCCGCGGGCGGCGAGCACTACGCGTTGGCCGTGCTGGTGGACACGGCCGAACACTACGCCAATCGCGACGTCCTCGAACGCTACGTCTCGCGTCCGCGCATCCTCGGCGCATTCGGCTGGCGCACCCTGCAGGTGCTGGCGCGCGACTGGCACCACGATCGCGAGGCGGTGCTCGACGCCATCGAACGCGCGTTGCGGGAACCGGAGCCCACCCAGGCACCGGAGCCCGACGCGGAAGCGATGCCGCCCGCGGCGACGGCCGGCGCCTCACCCGTCGAGGCCGAGCCCGTCGAACCGCAGGCCCCGATGCCGACCGAGGAGACCCTCGCGCCCCCCGCACCGACGCCGCCCGCCGGGGCCACCGAGCTGCCTTGGCGCCGACTCGAGTTCGTCGAGGGGTCCTCGCGCAAGTTCTGGCAGATCCGCCGCGAAGACACCGACGTGGTCGTCGCCTTCGGCCGCATCGGCACGACCGGCCAGTCGCAGCGCAAGCCGCTCGCCGATGTCGAGCGCGCACAGGCCGAGCTCGAGAAGCTCGTGAGGGAGAAGCTGCGCAAGGGCTACCTGGAGACGTAGCGGCGATGCCGCCTGCCGCCCTGCGACGCGATGTGCCGACGCGCGCCGCAGGACGTCCTTCGGACGCTTGCGGACGTCGGACGCTTGCGGACGTCGGGCGAGCAGGCCGCATCGCCGGACGCTTCGTTCAACGGACTTTCGTGATCTGCATCTCGATGTGGTCGACCGTGCCGTCGAAGTCGCGCATCAGGCGGATCTTGCGCAGGCCGTCCGGGCTCACCAGCAGGTCGGGGTTCACGATCGTCCAGTACTCCGCGGCGGGAGTCTCCACCAGCACGCGTGCGCCTTGGACCTCCATGCGCAGGGTGCTGCCATCCTGCATGTCGTAGGTCCATGACACCTCGCGGGCCAGCAGTCGCGGGCTGGCCGCCTGGGCGCCACCGGCGGCGAGCGCCGAGGCGACGAGAGACGACATGAGGGCGGCGAACCTCCGGGTGGAGGGAGACGGCGTGGAGGACATGTGGAGTTCCTTTGGGGTTGACGCCCGCTCGTGGCGGGCGAAGTGATCAGTGCAAACCCTATGCCAGGAAAACCCCGCCATCTGTCCCGATTTCGAGTCGCTCGTGCTTCAAGCGAGTGATTCGGCGGCGCGATGTCGCACCGGTTTGGCGCCTGGGCCGCCGCGCCGGATCTGCAAGCGTGCAGGCCTCGGCCGGCGCCGCCTTCATCGCGCGCGAAGCGCGGCGGACAGGCTTCAATGCAGGCGGCAACCGTTCTTCCTCATCCCCCGACGAGGCGCCCGTCCCTTCCACGGTCATTCGGCAACGTCACGGGTCGCAGCCGTCTTGTGAAGCAGCCACGATCCGGCCCCCGTGCTTTCGCCGTACGCGCGGGACGCGGGCACGGCGAACTCCACCTCGGTGCCGGACTCCGGCGCGCTGCGGATCGTGACCGTGCCGCCCACACGTCCAGCACGCTCGCGCATGCCGCTCAGGCCGAAGTGCCCTTCCTTGCCGCCATCACGGAGCACGTCCGGCTCGATTCCCCGTCCGTCATCGCGAATTCGCACGCACAGCCGGCGCGCTTCATAGCGGATCTCGATGTCGATCCGTGTGGCGGCAGCATGGCGGAAGGCGTTGCGCAACGCCTCGGCCACGATGCGGAAGGTCTCGTCGCGGACGATCGGATGCAGCTCTCGCGGCGCCCCGTGCACGTCGACGCGCGCCGTCGTGGCGCAGTCGCGCTCGTTGGCGAGTTCCTCGGCAAGTACCCGCAAGGAGTCCGCCAGCGTGTTCGCGTCCAGGGCGGAGCTTCGCAAGCCCTGCACGGTGTCGCGGCCTTCCGTGATCGCTTCCGCCACCTGGTCGATGGCGTCCGTGAGCACCTGCTTCGACTCGCGCGGGCGCTCCGGCAGCAGGTTGGACGCGGCCTGGAACTGCAGCAACAGCCCGTGGAAGCGCTGCAACAGCGTGTCGTGAAGATCGCGTGCGATGCGCGTGCGTTCATCGACGCGTGCCTCGAGCGCCGCCTCGAACTGGCGATGCAGGCGTCGCACGCGCATCTGCAGCCGAAGGTGGAAGCCGCCCCAGGCCAGGCCGAGGAGAACGAGGACGCACGCCAGGCCGAACCACGTCGTCTGGTAGAAGGCCGGAAGGATCGAGAAATCGAGCCGCGCGCCCTCCTCGTTCCAGACACCGCTGTTGTTGGACGCCTTCACCCGGAAGCGGTAGTTCCCCGGCGGGAGATTCGTATAGGTGGCCTGGCGCCGGTCGACGGCCTCCTGCCAGTCGCCATCGTGGCCTTCCAGGCGGTAGCGGAAGTGCATGTCGTGCGGATCGACGAGGCTGAGAGCCGCGAACTCCAGCGTGATGTCGCGGACCTTCGGAGGCAGGCGCAGCCCGTCGCCCACGGCGTAGGACTTGTGGTCGGCGACGAGCGACTCGATGTGGACCGGCGGCGGCAAGGGGTTGAAGGGCAGGTGACCCGGATCGACCACATGGACGTTGGCGCCTGACACGAACCAGAGCTTCCCATCCGGTCCCTTGGCGACCGGCGGATTGAAGTAGGCCGGCGTGGACGCCAGCAACGGGACGCCGTCGGCACCGCCCCAGAGTCTGGGCACGACGCGCCGGCCCGGGTCGGCGATCCACGCCGCCACGTCGTCGCGCATGACCCGCACGAGGCCGCAGGCCGCGTAGATCCACAAGTCCCCGCGGTCGTCCAGCGTCGACCAGTGGATCGTGTTGCAGGGCAGTCCATTGGCGACCGTGAGCGTCGCGACGCGACCATCCTTGATCCGGCTCAGGCCGCCTTCTTCCGTGGCCGCCCACATCGCCCCGTCCGCGTCCAGGCGAAGGCCGGCGACGTGTCCGGCTCCCAATCCATTGGCGGTCGTGTAGGCGGCCTCGACCTTTCCGTTCCTGAAATACAGGACCCCGCCGTCCTTCCAGAACGAGAGCCACACGCCGCCCCGGTCGGCGAGGATGACCTTGGCTTGCTGCTGGCGGCCGAACGCGCTCCAGGGAATGGTCTCGACGTACCGTCCTTCCGACAGGCGCTCGAGGCCTTCGTCGGTGGACAGCCACAGCTCGCCCGACGCGTCCCCCGTCATCGAATAGAACTCCTTGCCCGGCACCCCGTCGACGGCGACGAAGCGGTCGTCCACCAGATGCGCAAGGCCGCGGGCCGTGCTCACCCAGAGCCGTCCACCCGGATCCTGATAGAGCGACTGCACGCGCGAATCCGGCAGTCCCTTGTCCACCCCGTAGAGTACCGGCCCGGCGTCCTTCCAGCGTGCGAGGCCGTCGCCCGTCGCCACCCAGACGCTGCCGTCGATCGTGGCCAGCACGGATCTCGTTGCTTCGTTCGGCAGGCCTTGTTGCGTCGACAGGGTGCTGACCGGCAGCTTGTGGAAACGGTCGATGCCCTTCTCGCTGCCGAACCAGATGTTGCCCTCCCGGTCTTCGAACAGGCTGCAGGCGATATTGCCGGACAGGCCGTCCGACCGGTTGAACGAGTCCGCCCTGCCGTCCATCACGTGGACGACGCCGAGGCCTTCCGTACCGATCCACAGCCCGCCATCGCGGTCACGCAGCAGCTTGTTCGCCTTCAGGTCGCGGTCGGAGATCACGTCGCCGGGCGGGGCGGCCCGGCGGATCGGATAGGGCACGACCCGCCCGTCGACCAGCTGCTTGAGGCCCCCGCCCCGGACGCCGACAAGGAGGTGTCCATCGGCGGTCGTGCTCAGGTCGCCGACGCGCATGCCGGGCATCGCGACCCGCTGGGGCGTCCCCGGCCTCCAGCGCCAGACACCGGAGTCGGCCCCCGCCCACAGGGCCCCCGAACCGTCCTCGCCGAGGCTCCAGACGAACGCGCCGAAACCGTCCTCAGGCGCTGAACACTGGGCCATGCCTGCACGAAAGGCGCACAGCCGCCCTCGAGCGGCGAGCAGACCGGCCCAGATCGTTCCGTCGCGATCCTCCATCAGCGACGTGACGAATTCCTTGTTCGTCGCCGGATAGCGGGTGAGTTCCACCCCATTCCAGCTGACCAGGCCCTCGAAGGTGCCGATCCACAGCGTGCCATCGCGCGAAACCAGCAGACTGTAGGGGCCGCTCGGCAGGGACTGGCCCTTGGGGGGCTGCCAGGGAACGAAGCGAAGGCCGTCGAAGCGGAACAATCCGAACGATCCCGCGACCCAGAGGTAACCATCGCGCGTCTGTGCCATCGCGAAGACGAGGCCGAGCAGCGCCCCGTCCCGGGCCGTCCAGGCGGTATGCGCATATTGGTTGATCTGCAGTGGCGGATCCGATGCCGATGCAGGCGAAGGCCCGCCGCACAGCAACAACGCCGGCATCAGGCGGGCAAGGAAGCGGCGTCGAGATCGAGCTGCCTGCAGGGTCACCGGAAATCCCCTTCCGCGGAGCGCACACCTGCAGCGTATCGCGAAAGTTCGCGGGCCGGGCGATTCGCTCGTCAGCGCCCTGGCGGACCGCGCCGGGGACGAGCGCACGCGAGTCCGGCCGGCGCGCGCCGTCCGGGCCGGCCTCATGGGGCGCCCCGCGCGCTGCGCCGCCTGGCGGACCCGGGGTGGTTCGTACGGCTGTTCAGTCCGGCCGCAATGCGCGATAGTTCCTTCAGTACGCGTCGAGGCGACCGATATACAGGGGGAGCCTCGCCATGCGCCGAGGAAGCCACGCGCCGCTGCGTGTCCCCCGGGCGCAGGAATGGCCAGCATCGGCGTGCGCGTGCAGCGCAGGATTGAGCCGTTGGAAGTCCGAAGGATCGACCATGAATGTCGAATCGAATCGCGTGCCGCTTCCCAGCGTCCGAGACCTCATCCACATCGGCAGCCCGCTTCCGTTCAGGGTGCTCGACACCTTCGAGCGCCTGCTCCTGAACGAAGGCCAGGTGATCCAGGACGAGGCGCAGTTCGATGCGCTGACCGAACGCGGCGCGTGGGCCGAGCGCGCCAGCGTGGAGGCGGAGCGCAAGGCACGTGCGGCCGCGGCGTCCCCGCCGGTCGTGGTGAAGCTGTCGCTCTTCGACCGCTGGGAACGCCTGCTCTGGCAATACGACAAGCTGGCGCGAGGCCTCGTTCGACGCGAACTGCCCGAGGCCGGCCTGGCGTCCCTGTACGAGGCATTGCAGGCACTCCTCGACCGCGACCCCGACATCGCGCTCTTTCTGTGCACTCGCCAGGAAGACCATCGGTTCGCCCTGTACCCGCTCAGGCATGCGATCCATTGCGCGGTCGTGACGACCTTGACCGCTCGCCAGCTCGGGTGGGACGAGGCCCGGGTGCGTTCGCTCGGGTGCGCCGCCCTGGCCATGAACCTGAGCATCCTCGAAATGCAGGCGGCCATGGCCGAACAGGGCGAGCCGCCGACGAAAAGGCAGCTGGAACAGATTCGCGCGCATCCGGCCGCGGCCGTCGAACTGTTGCGCGACATCGGCGCGACCGACGAAGCGATGCTGGCCATCGTCGCCGACCACCACGAGCATGATGGGGGAGGCGGCTATCCCAACGGCAAGAGCGAAGTCGCGGAGGACGCCCGCGTGCTGCGAGCCGTCGACATCTACCTGGCCAAGATCAGCCCGCGCGCGAAGCGCCCCGGGCTCGTGCCGCACGATGCCGTCCGACAGCTGTTCCAGCAGGGCCCTCGCGACCCCTTGGCGATGGCCGTGATCAAGACGCTCGGTGCCCACCCGCCGGGAAGCCTCGTCAAGCTTCAATCGGGCGAGGTCGCCGTGGTCGTTCGCCGGGCGGCGGCCGGCCCCCATCCGTTGGTGGCGACCCTGAGCGACCGGCATGGCCGCCCCAGTGGGGAGACTCACCGGCGCAATACCGCCGAACCCGATTTCGGCATCGCGGCTGCGCTGCCGGCGTCCAAGGACTTCTCGCGCATCACGCCTGAACGCGTCTACGGCCTGGTGGACGCCTGAAGAACCCGTCGCGCAGGCGGGCGACGCGGCGCCGGCGATGGTCATCGCGGGAACAGGATGCGACCATCGGGCGTCAGCCCCCTTCCCGGAAGCCGGAGACCCTTCATGACGACAATTGCCGAGAACTCTGGACTCGTCACGGCGATCAACGTGTTCACGGTCGATCCCTCGAAGCAGCAGGAACTGCTCGACCTGCTGGCGCGCGCCACCGAGACATCCGTCCGTGACGTGCCGGGGTTCGTTTCGGCGGCGCTTCATCGCGGCGTCGACGGCACCAAGGTCACGATGTACGCCCAGTGGGCGAGCGCGGCGCACTACGAGCGGTACCAGTCGATGCGTTCGGCGTCGGGCGCCTCGTCCTATGTGGCGGACATCCTCGCCATCGCCAGCTTCGCCCCCGGGACGTACGAGGTGGTCAAGGTCTTCACGGGGCCGTCGGAGGCCGATGGCGATCCACCGGTGCCGCGCACCTGAATCGAATCGTTCGCGCGGCGGGCAGGGCAGATGCGGAGGCAAGCGCCGTGTCCGGCGGCGTAAGCTACGGCCCCTCTACACATCCGACCTCGCGACCCGAGGAACCGCCCGATGAACCAGCAGCCCCCAGCCGTCGGCAGGATGCCGCGGCAGATCCCCTACATCATCGCCAACGAGGGGTGCGAGCGCTTCAGCTTCTACGGCATGCGCAACATCCTCACGGTGTTCCTGATGACGAGCCTGCTGCTGTCGATTCCGGAACCGCTGCGCAAGAACGAGGCCAAGGAGGTCTTCCACACCTTCGTCATCGGCGTGTACTTCTTCCCGCTCCTGGGCGGCTGGATCGCCGACCGCTGGTTCGGCAAGTACCCCACCATCCTCTGGCTGAGCCTGGTCTACTGCGCCGGCCATGCCTGCCTCGCGTTCTTCGACACGAACCTGCACGGCTTCTACTTCGGCCTGTTCCTGATCGCGCTCGGTTCCGGCGGCATCAAGCCGCTGGTCAGCGCCTTCGTCGGCGACCAGTTCGACAAGAGCAACCGCAGCCTGGCACAGAAGGTCTTCGAAGCCTTCTACTGGATCATCAACCTGGGCAGCTTCTTCGCCTCGCTGTTCATGCCGCTCATCCTCAAGCAGTTCGGCGGCGCCGTCGCCTTCGGCATCCCGGGCGTGTTCATGTTCATCGCGACCGTCATCTTCTGGTCGGCACGGCACCGCTACGTGCACGTCCAGCCCGCGGCCCACGAGGACCCGAACAGCTTCCTCAAGGTCGTGCGCACGGCGCTGAGCGAGGGGCCGGCCGGCCGTGCGGTGGCCCTGGTGGGCGTCGCGCTGGCCGCCGTGGCGCTGGCCTACTGGAACGATCTGGGCGTCGTCGCAGCGCTGTGCACGGCGCTCGTCCTCATCCTCGGCTTCGGCGGCCAGCGCGCGTGGATGGCGCTGGACCGTGCGACGCCCAGGCATGGCGAGGAGGCGGTGGCCGCCGTGCGCGCCGTGCTGCGACTGCTCGTGCTGTTCGGCCTGGTCACGCCGTTCTGGTCGCTGTTCGACCAGAAGGCCTCCACCTGGGTCCTGCAGGCCGACCAGATGACCAAGCCGGCCTGGTTCCAGTCCTCGATGATGCAGGCGCTGAACCCGGCCCTGGTGCTGATCCTGATCCCCTTCAACAAGGTCGTGCTCTATCCGTTGATCGAGAAGCTGGGCCTGCGGCTGACGGCGCTGCGCCGCATGGGCGCCGGCATCGCCTTCGCCGGCGCGGCCTGGATCGTCGTGGGGCTGATGCAGCTGTGGCTGGACGGCGGCGACAAGGTCGCCATCACGTGGCAGGTGCTGCCTTATGCCCTCCTGACGCTCGGCGAAGTGCTGGTCTCGACCACCGGCCTGGAGTTCGCCTACAGCCAGGCGCCGATGGCGATGAAGGGCGTGATCATGAGCTTCTGGAGCCTGTCGGTGACCGTCGGCAATCTCTGGGTGCTGTTGTCCAACGTCAGCGTCCGCAGCGACGCGGTGACGGCGAGGATCGCCGGAACCGGCCTCTCCGTCACGGCCTTCCAGATGTTCTTCTTCGCCGGCTTCGCGCTCCTCGCAGCGCTGGCTTTCGCGCTCTATGCACGGCGCTACCAGGTGCGGGACTACTACCGCGGCTGACGCAGCGGGAGTCGGCGATCGCCGGTCGTCCGGCCGGCGGCTTTCAGCTCCCCCGCGCGCCGGTATCACGGCCGGCGCGCGGCCATCATAGGGGGCTGCTCGACCATACCGCTGCAGCACAATGCGGTCATGGACAGCGAGAAGTTCGAAGCGATCGGGCCGCGTGGCGAGGCCTGCATCATCCTGATGCGGCGCAACCCGTTGCCCAACGGGCAGACCGCCGAGACCTGGACCCTGGCGACCGGGGACAGGCTGCGCCCCGCGGAATTGCCGGGCACGTTCATCACCGTGAACGGCAACCGCACGTTCCGCCTGCGCAAGCCGGGTTGAAGCGCGCCGACGCGGGCGTTCAGGCGCGCACCACCGGCATCTCGTCCCAGCGCGTCGTGTAGCGCGGCGACCGCCGCTCCTGCTTCATCGCCCACACGGCCACCTCGGCGCCGTTCGTCGCCATCGCGGTGCTGCCCAGGCGCACCGAATCGCGGCCGAAGCGGTTGTTGAGCGCGTCCATGGCCGTCATCAGCCTGGCGCGCGGATCGAGCGCGGTCGCGGCCGGCTCCTGGGCCGCCGCGAACAGGTCGAGTTCGCCCTGCTCGTGGCCGGTCGACTGCAGGTCGGTCAGGATCGCACCCGCCTTCGCGTAGCGGAAGCCCGCGCGGAACTGCGTGCGCACCGCCGTCTCGGCGGCGCGCATCAGCGCCGCGGTGTCGTCGGTGGGCCGCGGCAGCGGGAGGGTCACGTTGACCGCGTGCTGGCGGTCGTTCGTGCGGAACGGGCTGGTCATGAAGTAGACGCCGATGGCGCCGGCGACGCTGCCCTGCTGGCGCAGCCGCTCGGCCGCGCGCGAGGCGAACTCGCTGACCGCCTCGAGGATGCCGTCGACCTGCGTGATGGGCGTGCCGAACGAGCGCGACACGAGGATCTGCTGGCGTGTCGGCGGCGCATCGTCGAGCGACATGCACGAGGTGCCGTGCAGCTCGCGCAGCGTCTTCTCCAGCACGACCGAGAACTGGCGCCGCAGCGTCGTGATGTCCGCGCGCAGCAGGTCGAGCACCGTGTGCACGCCGCCCGCCTTGAGCTTCTCGGTCGTCTTCCTGCCGACGCCCCAGACCGCGCCGACATCGGTCGCCGCGAACAGCGCATCGAGCTCGTCGCGCGGCAGCCGGCCGAAGTCGCAGACCTGCGCGAGCCCGGCCGGATAGCTGCCGGGCTTGCGATCGGCGGTCTTGGCGATGTTGTTGGCAAGCTTGGCCAGGGTCTTGGTCGCGCCGAAGCCCACGCTGGTGGGGATGCCCGTCTCCTGGAGGATGGCCGCGCGCATGTGGCGGCCGGCGGCCACGAGGTCGTCGCGCACGCCGTCGAAGTCGAGGAACGATTCGTCGATGCTGTAGATCTCCTGGCGCGGCGCGTAGCGGGCCTCGATGGCCATCATGCGCGCGCTCATGTCGCCGTACAGCTCGTGGTTGGCCGACACGGCGATCAGGCCCGCGGTCTTCTCGAGGCGGCGCACCTGGAACCAGGGCTGCGCCATCTTCACGCCGAGGTCCTTGGCCTCGTTGCTGCGCGCGATGCACGCGCCGTCGTTGGAGCTCAGCACGACGACGGGCTTGCCCAGCAGCCGCGGCGCGAACACGCGTTCGCACGACACGTAGAAGTTGTTGCCGTCGATCAGCGCGTACATGGCGCGGCGTTCAGAGCAGCGACTTGATGACCGTCGTGACGACGCCCCAGACTTCGAGCGGCGCGTCCTCGGTGATCTCGATGGGCGCGACGGGCGCGTCGGCCACCAGCCGGACGCCCGTGCGCCGCCCGCGCCCCGCGCCCGCGCGCTCGAGGCGCCGGACGCGCAATTCGCCATCCACCACCGCGATGACCACGCTGCCGTGCTGCGCGGTGAGCGCGCGGTCGACCAGCAGCGTGTCGCCATCGTCGATGCCGGCACCATGCATGTCGCTGCCCGCGGCGCGCATCATGAACGTGGCGTCCTGGTGGCGAATGAAGACGTCGTTGAGGTCGTGCCGCCGGACGGTCGAATCGATGCCCGGCGTGCCGAATGCGCTGGACGTGCGCCGCGCCGTGGGCGCGGCCGGGCCGTCGCGCCCGACCGGCGCGCCGTCGGCGAAATCGTCCGGGTTGTCCATGCGGGCAGTGTACGCCGGCACGCGGCAGATCGGCTCATCGATGGTGCGACGCATCGGACGTCGCCGTTCGCCAGCCGGGGCTCCATGCGACCTCGCGACGCACCACTGTCGATGGATACAGTCCGGCGCGCCTGGCCCGCAGGCCTTGCGGCGGTGCGCCTCGCTTCCGCCGCGGCCTGGAGCAGGCGCGACGCAAACACCGGCTCACGTCGTCACGCCGCCCTGCGCACGAGCCGCGCGGCGAGCAGCTCGCGCAGGTGCTCCGGATAGACCGGCTTCGTGAAGTGTGCATCGAACCCGGCCTCGAGCGCGCGCTGCTTGTCTTCCGGCTGGCCCCAACCGGTGGTGGCGACCAGCAACATGTCGCGTCCCCATGCGTGGCGGCGCACATGGCGCGCCACCTCGTAGCCGTCGGCCCCGGGCATGCCGATGTCCACCACCATCGCAGCCGGCGGTGCGGCGTCGGCGCGCGCGATCGCCTGGCGGCCGTCGTGCGCGACCTCGACGTCGTAGCCATCGAGCTCCAGCATCATCGCGACGGAGGCCGCGGCATCGACGTTGTCGTCCGCGACGAGCACGCGCGCCTGCGCGCCCACGCCCGACGGCGCGCTCGCGATGGCCGCCAGCCGCGCCGGTGCGTCGCGCCGGCCCCCGTCGACGACGGGCAGCGTCAGCCGGAACGCCGCGCCCTTGCCCTTGCCGTCGCTCGAGGCGGTGATCTCGCCGCCGTGCATCTCGATCAGCGAGCGCGCCAGCGACAGGCCGATGCCCAGGCCGCCCTGCGAGCGATCGAGCGTGTCCGCGGCCTGGTTGAACATCTCGAACAGGTGGGGCAGCAGCGCACGGTCGATGCCGACGCCGTCGTCGCGGACGACGAACTCCGCCACGTCGCCCGCCACCCGCACC
>Ga0207695_10007526_pt1 | contig 13810 bp, 14 predicted proteins | sample KBSC54metaG_FD_184354 | JGI IMG/M metagenome (GOLD analysis project Ga0207695, IMG submission 184354) | Corn rhizosphere microbial communities from Kellogg Biological Station, Michigan, USA - KBS C5-4 metaG (SPAdes) (version 2) | ecosystem: Host-associated > Plants > Roots > Rhizosphere > Soil...
GCCGCTGGTTTGCTTAAGTGCTTCTCGGGTGCCGTGCGTGGCTTGGAATCCTTTGAGGATCGCCATCGCCAAGGTCTGTTGGAACGGACCAGTTTCACCCGCAGAACCCGTGAACCCGCGTGAGCCTCCCGCCGCTGGTAGAAACCTTCGCAGGAGGTTCCGCATGGAAGACACGCCACCGGCGATAAGATCTAGGTCCCTCATGAAGGGACCAACGGTTCCTTGAAAAAGAACCGCGGCCCACAATTGAATCTGTGAAACACGGGAGAGATCCCGATTAGTGTCCGGCCTGATGTCGGACCAGAGCCCCGCCGAAAGGCGGGGTTTTCGTTTACCCCGCGACAAGGAGGGAGTTGACCTAGCGGGCAAAGGGGACAAAGTTCCCCGCCATGATGGCTTTCCGCCGCGCCGCCGTCGTTCTCGCGCTTGCCGCGATGATGCTGCGTGGCCTGATGCCCGCGGGCTGGATGCCCAACCCGGCCGGCGCCGGCGAAAGCCTTTTCGTCATCTGCGACATGGACCAGGACACGCCCGGCATGGGCATGCCCGGAATGAACATGGCCGGCATGGACATGTCCCATATGGATATGTCCGCCATGTCCAAAATGGACATGCCCGGGATGGACCATGGTTCGTCCGGCAAACATTCCCAACATTCGATGGATGGCCACCAGCAGGCCTGCCCCTTCGGGGCGGCGCCGCATGTGGCGACCGGGTCCAATGTGTTGGCGTTCCTGCTGCCATCGCAAATCGCCGGCTTCGCCGCCCATCATTCGCAAGAGCGCGCAGCCGCCGACATCGCGCGCTATACCCCGCAATCTCCCCGCGCGCCGCCGATCGCGGTCTGAGCCGATATCAGCCGCGCGGATGCTTTCGCGTCCGCGCCGTCGCTCATTCCACCATCGGGGATTCCCATGCGTATTGTATCGCGCTTTGCTGCGGGTTCTTCCGCCATCGCGCTTCTTGCCGTCTTCTCAGGGCCTGCGCTGGCTCAGGTCCAGCTGGCCGCCGCGGCCGCCAGTGGCAAACTGGAAACCGTCATCGTCACCGGCGAGCGGACCCAGGCCGATCTACCCAACAAGATCGAAGGCATCACCGCCATTCAGGCCCAGACCCAGGTCAATGCTGTCAACACCGAGGACATGTTGAAATACATTCCCTCGATCGTGGTCAGAAAGCGCCACTATGGCGACACCCAGGATCCGCTGGCCACGCGTACCTCGGGCGTGGGTGCTTCGGCGCGCAGCCTGCTTTATGCCGACGGCATCCTGATTTCCTCGCCCATCGGCAACAACAACACGTCGGCCTCGCCGCATTTCGGCATCGCGGCGCCGCAGGACATCAAGAATTTCGAAGTCATCTACGGCCCGTTCGCGGCGGAATATGGCGGCGGCTCCATCGGCGCGGTGCTCAACATCACCACCCGCATGCCCGACCATCTGGAAATCTATGCCGATGTGCTGGGCGCGGTGCAGGATTTCAGCCTCTATGCCGACGATCGCAGCTTCTATACCGGCCAGATCGCCGGCGGCATCGGTGATCAGTGGGGCAATTTCTCCTGGCGCTTCTCGGCCAATCATCTGGATTCGACCGGCCAGCCCTTGAGCTACGCCACGCTCACCCGCCCGGCCATGGCCAGCGCGGCGGGTACGCCCGCAACCGGCGCCTTCCCCGATCTCAACCGCCTGGGACAGCCCATTGTGGTGATCGGCGCGGGCGGCATCGAGCATCAAGTGCAGGATACCGACACGCTGAAGGTGGCTTATAATTTCGCCAATGGAATGGAGGCGACCTATACCTCCAGCCTGTTCCACCAGAACGACATCGCCGGCGCCGAAACCTATCTCAGCAACGCCAGCGGTACGCCGGTCTTCGCCGGCAGCACCAACATCGCGGGCTTCAACTACAACATTCCCGCCAGCGCCATTTCCAACCTCGCTTATCGCACGGAGCAGACGCATCTGGCGCAAGCCGTGACCCTGAAGTCGGGCGATGATGGCGATCTGGGCTGGGAATTCGTCGCCAGCGATTACAATTATATTACCGACAATCAGCGCGTGCCCGGCATCGCCTTTCGGGGCGCGGCGACGGGCGGAGCGGGCACGGTCAACCGTTTGAATGGCACCGGCTGGTACACTGTGGACGGCAAAGCGGTGTGGACGGGCTTCCCCGGCCACTCGCTGTCGGCAGGCTTGCATCGCGACGCCGAAACCTTCGCCCAGTTCAAATATAATCTCAGCGACTGGCTGGCGGGGGCGCCCACCAGCACGGCCGCCATCGCCAAAGGCCGCACCGTCACCGATGCGATCTGGATCCAGGATGTATGGACCATCCTGCCGGAATTGAAGGCGACCTTGGGCGGACGTGGCGAACAATGGCGGGCCTATGACGGCATCAATTTCTCCGCCGCGCCGCCTTTGAATGTGAGCCAGCCCAAGCTTTCCACCAGCACCTTCTCCCCCAAGGCGGCGCTAGCCTGGCAGGTGTCCGAACCCTGGTTGCTCACCGCCTCCTGGGGTCAGGCCTATCGCATGCCCACGGTGACCGAGCTTTATCAGGCGATCACCACCGGCACCTTCCTGACCGTGCCCAACCCCAATCTGAAACCCGAGCATGCCAATTCCTATGAATTGGCGGCGGAGCGGAAGACCGAGGACGGACGTATCCGCGTCTCGCTGTTCCAGGAAGACATCACCAACGCGCTTCTGTCGCAATCGGCGCCATTGGTTCCGGGGTCGAACACGCTGTTCAGCTTTGTGCAGAATGTGGACCGCACGCGGGTGCGCGGCGTCGAACTGGTTGCCGACCAGAACGACGTGATCTTCGACGGCCTGCAAGTGTCGGGGAGCCTGACCTATACCGACAGCGAGATTGTCAAGGACACCGCCTTCGCTGCTGCCGTTGGCAAGAGGGTGCCGCAAGTGCCCAAATTGCGTGGAACAGCGGTGGCGACCTACCGGCCGCATTGGCTGGACGATGGCAAATTCGCCTTCACTTTGGCGGCGCGTTACAGCGACCGTGCTTTCGGCACCATCGACAATTCCGATCCCGTCTCGCAGACCTATCAGGGTTTCGCGGGATATCTGGTGGCGGATGCCCGCGTTCATTACCAGTGGGACGACTATTGGAGCATCGCCGCCGGCATCGATAATCTGAACAATTACAAATATTTTCTCTTCCATCCCTTCCCGCAGCGGACATTCGTGCTGGAGGTTCATTATGCGCAATAAGTTGATCTTGTCGGCGTTCCTTTTGGCCGCGCTTTGTGCGCCGGCGACGGCGCATGTCGTCATCGGCAATCCGCAAGCCAAGGCCGGCACCACCTTCATCGCCGGCTTTCGGGTCAGCCATGGCTGCGCCGGTTCGCCCACCACATCGCTCACCATCACCATTCCCGAAAGCATCATCACGGCCAAACCGCAGCCCAAAGCAGGTTGGACCCTGTCCATGAAGCGCGCGAAGCTGGCCGCACCGGTGGCGGGCGAAGGCGGTCCCATCACCGAACGGGTGAGCAGCATCACTTGGTCGGGCGGCTCTTTGGATGCCGATCAGTTTGACGAATTTATCGTCATGCTGCGTCTGCCCGACACGGCCGGGGTGCTGAACTTCCCCGCGCTGCAAACCTGCCAAAAAGGCGCTACCAATTGGGCGGAACCGCCCGACGCCAGCGGCAAGCGACCGGCTCATCCGCCGGTCAGCCTGAGCTTGACCGCCAAGGAGACACCATGAAGACCGCATTCATTCTGCTTCTGATGACAGGCAGCGCTCTGGCTGCAACACAAGACATCACCATCGAACAAGGCTGGATTCGGGCGCTGCCCGGCACGGTGCCATCCGGCGGTTATTTCGTGCTTCACAATGCGGGCAAAAAGACCGCCACATTGACCGGCGCGGAATCGCCCGCCTGCGGCATGCTGATGTTGCATGTGTCGGAGAACAAAGGCGGCATGAGCGCCATGCGGCATGTGGACAGCATCGACGTCGCGCCCGGCGGCAGTTTGGAGTTCAAGCAAGGCGGCTATCATCTGATGTGCATGCAGGCGACGGCTGCGATCAAGCCGGGTGCAATGGTGCCGGTGACCTTGGTCTTTCAGGACGGTCTGAAGGTGACGGCGAATTTCGCTGTGCGCGACGCGATGGGAAAATAACGTTTCAGCTTTTCTTGGCGAAACGGCTGGCAAGGCGGGCGAGAATCTCATCCGCCTGGAAGCCCAGCGCGCCCAGCCGGCCCGAACGTTCGAGCAGCGCCATCCCTGACAGCGCCGCCGCCACCAGCACCACATCGCATTGGCTTTCGCGATTGTCCGACGGCAAGCCGCTCACTTCCGACAGCGCCCGCAAAGCCGCGATCATGCGGCCGTTGAACAGACGTTCGGCGTCGCCGCCGCCGTTTTCGCGCGGCAGGGCCTGGGACGCTGCGGCGATGGTCTCGGTGCTGCCCAATAGGTTCAAGGCAGCTGCGCTGGCATTGCGGAAGCCGCCGGCATCGCGCATGGCGCGCGCCAGTTGCGTGAGATCATCAGCCGCCAGCGCCAGCAGCAATTCATCCTTGTTGCGGAAATAGCCATAAAGGCCGGCGGGCGCGAAGCCTGCCTCTGCCGCCACGGCCCGCAGCGACAGATCGCGGGCGCCATCGCGGGCGGCGACACGGCGGGCAGCTTCCAGGATCGCGGTGCGCGACGCAGCTTTCGACATATTGGCGGGCCGGGGTTTCTTGCCCGGTCTGCCCATGCCCGTCTCGGCTGGCGCTAGCGCCGCATCGCTCATGGCCGGCGATGATAGGTGATTCGCCGGTTGAAGGAAAAACCGGGCCCGGGTTCCCGCCAAAATGCTCTAGTTGGGATGCGCCATCTTGAAGTCGCTGACGGCGGCGTTGATCTCTTGGCCGACCTTGATCTTGGTCTTCTGGTTGTCCTCGACCTTCTTCTGGATAGTGGTCTCGATATAGCTGTCGAAAGTCTTCTTGTCTTCTGTCGCTTGCTTCTTCTGAGCCGCGACATAGTCCAGCAGGCATTGCTGATACACATCCGACTGAGAGATGTAATTCTTGGCGTCGGTTACGGCGGCAAGAAGCTGCTGCTGGGTGATGGTGTGGCCATCGGGGGCGGCCGGTGGAATGGGCAGCTGGCAACTGGCCTGTGCAAAGGCCTGCACCGTTCCAAGCAGAGTCAAGACAGCAAGCGTCAAGCCGAATTTGGCGGACATGTGATCCGGTACTCCCTGAAAGACCCTTCGAAGGTCCTGCAAGGTAAGCATAGTTCTTTCGCGCAAAAAAGTGCCGCCAGTTCCCGCGCTGGGTGCCAAAACGCGCCATGATGCCGGGAAAATACCGGCCGCGGCCGCTACACGGTTCTGCGAAATGCTTTCCATTTGGCCGCGAAGCAATCCGCGAAGCGCAGCAGGAGTGCGATCACCATCAAGCAAAGGCTGAAGCCGTAAAACATGTCGGGACGATGCGGCCCTGAGATATACGAGAGGCCCGACGCGGCATAGGCGAGCCAGAACGTGGCCATGCCCACATGCGTCAGGGTCCGGCTGATGCGTTCGCCCAAAAAATGGGCGGCCGGCTGACTGGCGCTATAGGCGATCACCGACGCCAGCAAACCCGCGAAGCCGACAAAGAGCGTCATGCCGGCGGTCAGGCCGTCGCCGCTGGGCAAAGGCGGGGCGTTGGGCAGCAATACGCTGACAAGATAGACGCCCAGGCTGGCGCAGAAGCCCCAGACCAGCTGCCGCCGTCCCTGACAGATGCGCCTCAGTGTCTCGGACGGGATCAGACGTGCCAACGGGCCGGCGGTTACCGCGGCAAAGTAAATCAGACAGGTAAAGCGCCAAGCGAATTGGCTGCCCAGCCGGAAACCATTGTCGTCGGCCCCGCGTAGCGCGATGCCTACCAAGGTCAGCAACGCTGCCGTCAAGCCAATCGCGGCCCAACCCGAAAAGCGGGACAGGCTTCTATGGGAATGAAGGATGGAATGATGCTCGATAAGAGCCACGAGAAGAAGACCTTGTTGGCGCTCCGGGAAAAGAACGCGCGACGGCCCGAACGGTGCCTTCAGGAAAGCGTCAGCGCCACCGCGAAGCCTGCAACCGGTTGATTGGCCTCGGTGCGTGGCGAAGCGGCAACAAGCCCGGCAATGGAAAATCCGTGCCGTCCCGCTTCCTGGCGCAGATAGGCCTCGCTGTGCCGCCAGCGGCGTTTGGGGCCAAGTTCGAATCCCTCGCCATCCTTGGCTTCGGTGGTGAAAAGGAAATAACCATCCGGCGCCAGATGTGCGCCCAGCGTACCAAACAAAAGCGCCAGATCACCCAGATAGACCAGCGTATCGGCCGCCAGGATCAGGTCATAGCGCCCCACCGGCAAGGCTTCGATATCAGCTACGATCAGGGAATCGTAAATGCCCCGCGCCTTGGCCTTCGCAATCATGGCGGGAGACAGATCGATGCCGGTGAGGCGCGCCGCCTTGTCCCGAAACATCACGCCCGCCAGACCCGTGCCGCAGCCCAGATCTAGAATGGTGAGCCCCTTATTTTTGGTCGCTCCCGCTCGCGCGGACGCTCCGTGCCCCGGCATCACCAGATCGGCCAGGTCGCGCAGGATCTGGGGTGCCGCATAAGACAATTGCCCCAGCATGCGCGCGTCATAATCGGCAGAGAATTGATCGAACAGATGGCGCACATAACCGGCATCTGATCGCGGCGTTTTCAAAATGGCGCGGGCCCGTTCTGTCAGGGCTTCGATCTCAGGCGAAGGGTGAAGGTCGGCAAAGATCGAAAGCGCCTTCTCCGCCTCGCCTGCTTCCAGCCAAGCCAGCGCCATCAGAAGACGCGCCCGCTCCAGCGCGGGATCGAGGCGCAGCGCCCGCTGCATTTCGGCGATGGCCGCCGGCAATACATTCGCCGCCAGCAACGCTTCGCCCAGGCTCATGGCCGCCACCGCAACGCCAGGATTGATGGCGGCGGTCTCGCGCGCTTCTTCCAGCGCCGCCGCCACATCGTGCGATGCCAGCAAGGCTTTGACCAAGGTCAAGCGCGCCAGGAGACCACCGCGTCCCGCTTCCAGGCGCGCGCGCAACGCTTTCGCCGCGTCGGCCGCATGGCCGGACGCGATCATGTCTTCGGCTTCGGCAATCGGATCAGTCTCCAAGAATGCAAAGCCCGTTGTTCAAGACGACAGTACCCGGCCGCTCCTTGACGGTGGCGCGGAACGAAACGGTCGCACCGTCCACCCAGATTTCCGTGATGATGGTCTCGCCGGGAAAGACCGGTTTGGAAAAACGCACATCGAACTGTTTGACGCGTTCGGGCTTGTAATTTCCCACCGTTGACAGAATGGCGCGGCAGGCCGTGCCGTAAGAACAAAGCCCGTGCAGGATTGGGCGGGGGAATCCCACCGTCTTGGCAAAAGCCGGATCGCGATGCAGCGGATTGCGGTCGCCGGACAGCGCATAGAGAAACGCCTGATCCGGCCGCGTATCGCATTCCTTGATGAGGTCCGGCGCGCGCTCCGGAATGGGATGCAGTTCCGGCCCGCCTTCTTTGGGGCCGCCGAAACCGCCATCGCTACGGGCGAAGATGGAGGAGACGATAGTGAAAAGCTTTTCGCCGCTTGCCTTGTCGCGCACGGCCCGTTCCTGCACCAGAATAGCGCCCTTGCCCTCGCCCTTGTCCAGAACCGCCAACATGCGTTCGTCGGCAATGATCTCGGCGCGCGGCTGAAGCGGCTTGTGAAAGGTGATGCGACGCTCGCCATCCACCACCATCATGAAATTGATCTGGGATTTTTGCGGCATGCGCTGGCGTTCGGGCGGCGCTTCACCGCGATTGATCACACTGGCGAAGGTGGGAACCATTTTGAGCCCGTTATTCTCATAGGCGAAAGGCAATTCCTTTTCGTCCAGAGGATCGCGCATGAAGCCCACGCCCAGAGCATAGAGCATCGCGTCTTTTTCGTCATAGCGCGCCTCAAGCCCTGTGGCGCCACTCTGCATCATGTCGTCATAATCTATCGGCATGGTCTTACTCTTTGTATCGTGCTTGGCGCTTTATAGTTCCTCATGTTGAGCCTGTCGAAGCATGAGGGGTAGGTATTTGGAGCAACCTTCATCCCGCCGCTCGCCCAAGCTCGCGGCGTTCGTCGCTTTCGCAGGTCCACCGGACCTGCTCATGGCGCTATGCGCAACCACTCCTCACCCTTGAGGCTTGGCGCGAGGCCAGAGCCTGTGGTCTCATGGGTCACATGACGACGACACCGGAGCCAGCGCCGCGCCGTTCCAATGGCTGCTTGTGGGGCTGCCTCGCGGTCCTGGCCATTGTCTTCCTGCCTTTGCTGATCGCGGGCGGCTATGGCGCCTGGTTCATCTATCAAGGCTTCAAGCACGATCCGGTGTTGCGCACGGTGACCATAGTGCTGCGACAGGATGGATTGGCGCACCGGGTTCTGGGCAACGACATTCATGTGACCGGCGTGCAAGGCAATGCCTTTTCCTTTGTGCCGGGATTGGGTTCGCAAACGGACTATGAAGTGACGCTTTCCGGCGACAAGGCCAGCGGTACCCTGGATGTGGAAGCCGACACCAGCCATGGCCGGGTCGATCTCAAATCCATGATCCTCACCGTGCCCCATGGCGGACGCTACGATCTGTTGCGCAATGTGGTGCTGCAGCAGCCGCGACTCGATACCGAGTCGATTTAATTTGCCCCCTCTGCCCTACGCAACCTCGAGAGGTTGCTACGGGCATCTCCCCCGCCAGCATGCTTTCGCATGTGCGGGGGCGAAGGGTCACGACCAAGCTTCAGCAACCTTTGGCGCGCCTTGACTCAAGCCCGCCTCCCCCTCGGCGCGCAGCGCCCGGAGGGGGAGGTGTCTCTGAGCGCTTGCGCGAAAGAGACGGAGGGGGTCAAGAAATCCTCTTCGGCACAGCCAAAGCAGGCCCATCGCTCCAAACACTGGTGAGCGGCACGCCATTCTTCTCGATGGTGGCGCGGGCGCTGTCATAGCCCTCCTGGATCGCCTGCTCGAATTTCTTCCAGTCGCGCAGGCCGATGGTGGGCATGGGCGGCTCGATCAGATAATCGGCCTGCTCGCGCACGACACGGCGCTGCGCTTCGGACCCCACAGTGCCCGACCGCATCAGGATGGAGACAATGGAGGGATGCCCCTTCATGCGGTTCTTGATCAGCCAGTGCCAGGGCCGCTCACCGTAATTTTCCTCCCGCCCCTGAAAGTCGATTTCGCCCGTGATGTCGCAGGCGATGATCGGTCCCGCCCCGATCGCGTGTTCGCGCATCACATCCACGGGAAGATTGTTCATCACGCCGCCATCGACCAGGAGATGCCCGTGAAAGATCACCGGCGGCAGGATGCCCGGCAGCGCCACGCTGGCGCGAAGCGCCCGCCACAATTCGCCGCCGCGATGTTCGTGGATACGGCCGGTGGTGAGGTCGGAGGAGACGCAGAAAAACGGCTTGGGCAATTCCTCGATGCGAACGTCACCGAAATTGGCTTTCAGCATGTTGGCGGCCTTGCGCCCTCTGAGAAGCGCGATCAGCGGCAGGGTGTAATCGTCTAGCGGATTGTGCGTGACAAACACATCGCGCATCCGCTCGGTGAGTTCTTCCACGCTCCATTCATGCGCCAGCCCCGCGGCGATAATCGCACCGATCGAGGTGCCGCCCAGATGGTCGAACGGCACTTCTGCCTCCATCAGGGCCTTGATGATGCCGATATGCGCAAAGCCTCTGGCGCCGCCGCCGGCCAGCACCAGCCCCACCGCGCGTCCCGCGATGAAGCGAGCCAAGCGATGGACATCGGCATTGCTGCCGGCCCGAATATGGTGATGGGATTCAAACAGACCCGACCGCAGCGAGAAATGCTCCGGCAAGCCGGCCTGGGTGCCGGGAGGATGCAACAGCAGCAATTCCGGCAGGCCGCTGGCGCGTTCCTTGAACGCGGGAAGATCCAAGGGACGCAGCGGCAAAGGCTGATCTGCCCGCGCCAGAAGAAAGATACGGTCGGCCTGACGCAGACATTGATGCGTCCAGGAACTGTCGGGCGCGTCGCCCCGATAGAACACCACGTCATGCGCGGCTTCAAAGCTGTTGAACCATTCCGCGCTCTGGTCGCAGGCATTGATGTCCAGCACAGCGGCACGGCTTCCCATTTCACAGAGCGCGTTGGCGATACGATAAGCGATGGGCGCGGCTTCCAGATTTTCCTGCAGAGGCACGATGGCGAAGGTCTTGGGCCGGCCGCCGTCACCGCCGCTCTTGGTAGTCGCGGCCAGCCGCTTCACCAGAATTCGCATCAAATTCATCATCACGCGGGGATGGCGCGCGATCAGCGCCTCGAAACCGTCAGGACTGATGCGCAGCAATTCCGTGTCGCGCAGCGCCACCAGTTGCGCGCTGTGCTGGTGGTCGCGCGCGATCAGCGACATCTCACCCACGGTCTCGCCCGCCGGAACATGCGCCACCATCCGGCGCTGGCCCTGGGCATCGGAAACGAACACGCCCAACGAACCCGTGATCACCAAAAACAACGCCGAATCATTTTCGCCATCGCGGTCGAGCAGCGCGCCGCCCGGAAGCCCGAACCAATTGGCTTCCGCCAGCAGATTCTTGAGCGCGCTTTCGCCCACATCTTCCAGCAGAGAGAATCCTTGGAGCCTTTCGCGCAATTCGTCGGGGTAAAGTGTCTGCTGCCCGATGCGGAAGGAGGAAAGGAACGCCATGGTTCAGTGTTCTATCACCAAGCCGTCCAGCCACCATCAATGTTGAGGGCGGTTCCGGTCATGTAGCTGGAAGCGGGCGAGGCCAGGAACAGCAAAGGACCCGCGATCTCTTCCGCCTTGCCGACCCTGCCCAGCATGGTACGGCTTGAAAGCCGCGCCGTGAGTTCAGCGGGCGCGCCGGCCGGAAACGGCCCCGGCACCAGCGCATTGACGCGGATTCCACTGGTCCCAAATTCGGCCGCGAGGTGGCGGGTCAATTGCAACAGGGCCGCCTTGGCGGGACCATAATGAAAAGGGCTTTGCTGATCGCGATTCTCGTAAAGCCTGCCGTCCGGCGAGACCTGGCCGTACATGGAGGCGATGTTGACGATGCTGGCATCGCCTGCCTCGGCCGCCGCTTTTTTCAGGGCCGGCAGAGCGGCGCGCGCCGCCTCGAAGCCGCCGATGACGGCGCTCTGATAGGTCGATGCGAAATCAGACGGTTCGAGCGCAGACAAGCTTTTCACCTGCATCGCCACCGCATTGTTGACCAGGATGTCGAGCCGTTCGAGGCTGCCGAAAAAACTTCTGACCGCGGCGATATCACCGACATCGAAGGCGGCGCGGCTCACCGAATGACCTTCGTCCTGTAATTGCCGTTCGAAGCGGGCCAGCTTCTCGTCGTCGCGGCCGTTGATGATGAGATGCGCCCCCGCCCCCGCCAAGGCGCGCGCCATTGCCTGGCCCAGATGGCCGCGGGCACCGGAGACAAAAGCGACCCGGTTCTTGAGACTGAAGAGCGAAGGAACTTCCATGCGCTGGCTATGTGCTTTGCAGATCAAAGGCTCGCATCGTCATGGTAAAAAAGCCATTTACGCTGCAACGCAACATAGCCAAAAGGTTGCGGCCGACCGCCCTATTGGAAACAGAGGTTCGCCACATTAAGGTTGCAATAACCCCATACTTCAGCAAATCCGAGGGGCGTGTTCGCGCGGCGATCCATGCCGCCCAAAAAGGGAATTCACGGAAATGACGACCAAACAGTTTCGCACCCCTCTGACGGCTGCGCTTCTCATGGCGGCAGCGTCGTTCGCGGTGCTCGCCTCCTCTCCGGCGGCGGCCGCCCCGCTTAAGCTCACGTCCGCGGTCAACAATGCCTTGGCCGAAGAACAGAAGGCGGAAAAGGCCAACGACATGGCGGCGGCGCAGGCGGCCATCGACAAGGCCAAAGCCGTGCCGAGCCTCACCGACAACGACAAATACATGATCAACCGCATCGCCATTAATGTCGGCATCAAGGCGAACAATCACGCCGCCGCCGCGGAAGCCGCCGAAGGCGCCGCCGATTCGCCGGTGATCCCCGAGGAAGACAAGGCGCAGATCACCAAATTCGCCTTGATCCTGGCCAATGAGCAGAAGCACACGGACAAGGCGTTGGGCTATGCCAAGGCGTTGGCTGCGACCAACCCCACCGATCCCGCCGTCATCAGCAACATCACCGTGGCCTATTACAACGCCAAGGACTTCGCCGGCGCCAAGGTCATGCTCCAGAAGCAGATCGACGCCGACAAAGCGGCCGGCAAGCCGACGTCCCGCGAGACCCTGCAGAATATGCTGGACGTCCAGGTGGCGGAGAAGGATGAAGCCGGCGCGGAAGCCACGCTGGAGCAGCTGGTCGCCGAGTTCAACGATCCCAAGGACTGGACCCAGATGATCGACGTGGCGATCACGTCCAAGGGCATCCGCGATCTGGATGTGATCTGGCTGGGCCGCCTCCAGTTCATGGTTGGCGCCACGCCTTCGCAGCAGGATTCGAACCTGTTCGGCGCGACCGCCAGCCATGCCACGTTCTTCGGCGACGCCCTGGTGGCGCAGCAGCATGGCGGCACGGGCTTCCCCGACCCCACCGCCCGCGCCGAGGCCGACAAAAAGACCATTCCGGCGCAGATCGCGGCCGGCCAGAAGCAGAACGGCCAGTACAACGTCAAGCTGGCGGAAGCGCTTTTCAGCTACGGCATGTATCCGGAAGCCGAAGCGGCAGCCAAGCTGGCGCAATCCAAAGGTGGCATGACCGACACGTCGGAAGCACCGATGGTGCTGGGCCAGGCGCTGGCCGCGCAAGGCAAGTATGACGACGCCATCGCCGCCTTCGGCCAGGTGCAGGGCGGCGGGCCGGCCACCGCGCGCATCACGCGGCTTTGGACCGCCTACGCCAAGATCAAGAAGAATCCCCCGGCGGCGACCGCTTCCGCAGCGGCTCCCGCGAAATAAGCAAATCGAGACAGGCGGGGCGCGCACTTCATGCGCCCCGCCTTTTTCCATCCGTCAGGCAAAGCGACCATGACTTTGCTGTTTGGTTTTGTGCCCTTCCTTCTTTTCACGCTCTTGTCCCGTCTGTCCGCCGATCTGGCGCTATGGCTGGCCTTCGCGGCTTCCTTCGTCGTCACTGTGCGCGATTTCGTGGAAAGCCCCAGCCTCAGGCTGCTGGATGGCGCAAGCCTTATTCTGTTTGGCCTTTTGGCGCTGGGCCGCGGTTTTGTGATGCCCGAGCTTTCGCTCTCCGCGGTCAGGACCATTGTCGAAGCCGGCCTTTGCCTGGTGATCTTCGCATCGCTTTTGCGCCGGCGACCTTTTTCGCTGGAATATGCCAGCCAGGACTCCAAAGCCGTTCACTGGCCCTTGCCTGTCTTTCTTCGGGTCAATTGGCTGATCTCGCTGGTCTGGGGCGTAAGCTTCATTGCCATGATGCTGGCTGATGCGGCCGTCACGTTCCTGCCCGTGCCTTTTTATGTCGCCATCGCCATGAGCGTGGTGGCGCTGGCCTCAGCCGTCACTTTCACGCTGCGCTATCCTGCGCTGGCGGCGGACCGTCTGGCACGCTAACCTCACCGCCACCGCCATCAGGAGATCCGCCATGAAGCAAGCCGTCATTGTGTCCACGGCGCGGACTGGTCTCGCCAAATCGGTGCGCGGCGGTTTCAATCAGACTCATGGCGCGGTTTTGGGCGGGCATGCCGTTCAGCACGCCATCGCCAAGGCCGGCATCGATTCAGCCGAGGTCGAAGACGTTTATATGGGCTGCGGCATGCCCGAAGGTG
>Ga0207695_10007528_pt1 | contig 13808 bp, 9 predicted proteins | sample KBSC54metaG_FD_184354 | JGI IMG/M metagenome (GOLD analysis project Ga0207695, IMG submission 184354) | Corn rhizosphere microbial communities from Kellogg Biological Station, Michigan, USA - KBS C5-4 metaG (SPAdes) (version 2) | ecosystem: Host-associated > Plants > Roots > Rhizosphere > Soil...
CATCGCCGGCCTGCCGAAGTACGAGACGATCACTGACAGGCTCGATGGTCAGACGTTCCAGGGAAAGAGCATCACCCTGACGGAGGCGCAGGTCGACAGCGGACTGACGCTGCAATCGAATTACAAAGGCGCCGCTCATCCGGTCGCAACACTCACGCTGACCGCAAACGCGAAGGACCCGGCCACTGGCGCCGTCACGACAGCCTCGCCGCAGACCATCGCCGTGACGGATCCTCGACCTGCGATCACCATGACCGCAACGTCGCCGCAGACGACCACCGTGACGGATCATCCGCTTGCGTCCGCCGCGAGCACGGAGTTCCTGGCAAACCAGGGCTTTGCGCAGCAGCAGCACGTGAACTCGGTCACCAGCACCGCGGCGGCCACGGCGCAGCAGCCGATCACTGTGACGGATCATCTGCCTGCGACCGCGGCGAGCACAGGGTTCCTGGCAAACCAGGGCTTTGCGCTGCTGCAGCAGCATTTGGATTCGGTCACCAACACTCTGGCGACCACCGCGCCGCAGGCGATCACTTTCGCGGATCATCTGCCTGCGACCGGCACAACCACGGCGTCCCTGGCAAGCCAGAGCTTCGCGCTGCTGAACCAGTATTTGGCCGGCAACTCCGGCCGGGTCGATCCCGGTCAGGTCGTGGCGGCCGTGTCGCAAGCGGCTGGTTGGGGTCAGGAAGCTTTCCTGGCCAGACCGCAACATTGATCCGCTTCCGCACCCAGGTGCATCAGCGCCAGGGTGCGGCACCACCAAGTTTGTGAATGCAGAGAAGGAACACCGGACGCGGTCGGTGGCCGCGAAGGGTTGAGCTAAAAAATGGCGATCCAGAATGGGAATGCCCACGCCGCAGATCTAGGGCTTCGAACGCTAGCTCTGTTCCTGCGCCTTCATGGCGTGAACGCCGAGCCCGACCAGCTCCGCGATCGCTGCGGAAGCCAAGCAATCGGCATCCGCGCGATGCTTCGCTGCGCCCGCGAGCTCGGGGTGAAGGTCCGTTCGCGCACGACACATTGGAAGCGACTTGCGAGCATACAGCTTCCCGGAATTGCATCGCTTAGTGATGGCGGATTTCTGCTTCTCGGAACGGTCGACGACCAGGCGGCGCTTGTGCTGCATCCAACCGCGGCGCATCCGAAGCTGATCACGCGCGCGGAATTCGAAGCGATCTGGGACGGCCGTTTGATCTTGGCCGGATCACAGAGCCTCGCGCATCGGGTTCTTCATGCACTTGCCGGCATGAGCGCCCGCGGACGTGACCTGACGCGGCGTGCCGGCGATGTCGTGGCGCGTGTCCGCGATCCGTTGATGCGAGCCCGCGATACCTTGATGCGTGCGGGTTTCACCGATCGACGCGATATTGCCGCCCAGCCGGCGAGCACCGAATCTGATAGCGCTGATGAATCCGGGCTCGTGGCTCTGGCGATATTGCTTCGTTTCCATGGCATCGCGGCCGATCCGGGCCAAATCCGGCATCGGGTGGGCGCGGCGCGAGTGGATGTTACCGAAATCCTGCGCTGCGCCAAGGATTTCGGGCTCAAGGCACGGGTACAAAGGACGAGCTGGAATCGGCTTGCGGTTACCCCGCTGCCGGGGATCGCCATGCTGCGCGACGGCGGATTCCTGATCCTCGGCAAAATTGTCGACGACAAACTCCTCGTTCAGCGCCCGTTGTCCCCCCGACCGGAACTAATGACGCAGGCCGAACTAGAGGCCATCTGGGACGGCGACATCATCCTGATGGCCCGGCGCGCGCCCCTGACCGATCTCTCGCGGCGATTCGACATCGGCTGGTTTGTCGGCGCGGTCCACAAGTATCGCCGTCTTCTCGGCGAAGTGCTGGTCGCGTCGTTCTTCCTTCAGGTCTTCGCCGTCATTTCACCGCTGTTCTTCCAGGTGGTCATCGACAAGGTGCTCGTGCATCGAAGCATGAGCACGCTCGACGTTCTGGTCACGGGCCTTGTCGCGCTGACCGTCTTCGAGGCTATTCTCGGCACGCTGCGCGTCTATCTGTTCGCGCATACGACGAACCGCATCGACGTCGAGCTCGGCGCCCGGCTGTTCCGTCACTTGATGGCGCTGCCGATCGCATATTTCCAGACCCGCCGTGTTGGCGATTCGGTCGCACGCGTCCGCGAGCTCGAGAATATTCGCCAGTTCCTGACGAGCTCGGCGCTCACGCTCGTGATCGATCTTCTGTTCACCGTCGTCTTCCTTGCGGTGATGTTCTATTACTCGACGACGTTGACGCTGATCGTCCTGGCGTCCTTCCCGTTCTACATCGGCATCTCCGCGGGTGCTGCGCCGCTGTTTCGCCGGCGCCTCGACGAGAAGTTCAATCGCGGCTCCGAGAATCAGGCCTTCCTGGTCGAGAGCGTCACGGGCGTCGAGACGCTGAAGGCCATGGCGGTCGAGCCGGAGATGCAACGCCGGTGGGAGGAGCAGCTTGCCGGCTATGTGGCCGCGAGCTTCCGCGTGCTCAGCCTGAACAATACGGCGAGCCAGGCGGTCCAGATGATCAACAAGCTGGTCGTCGCCGCAACCCTTTACTTCGGCGCCAGGCTCGTGATCGGCGGCGACCTCACTGTCGGTGAGCTCGTCGCGTTCAACATGCTGGCCGCGCGCGTGAGCATGCCGGTGCTGCGGCTCGCGCAGATCTGGCAGGATTTCCATCAGGCCCGTCTGTCGATCGATCGTCTCGGCGACATCCTCAACACCATTCCCGAACCAAGCTTCAATCCTGGCCGCGCAGCCCTGCCGGCGATCCGCGGGCAAGTCACATTCGAGCATGCGACTTTCCGCTACCGCATCGACGGCCCCGAGGTGCTGCACGACGTGTCGTTCAGCGTCGATCCCGGTCAGGTCGTCGGCATCGTGGGCTCCTCTGGCTCGGGCAAGAGCACCATCGCCAAACTGATCCAGCGTCTCTATGTGCCGGAGAGCGGACGCGTGCTGGTCGACGGCGTCGATCTGGCGATGGTGGATCTAGCATGGCTGCGACGCCAGATCGGCGTCGTCCTGCAGGAGAACGTGCTCTTCAACCGCTCCATTCGCGAGAACATCGCGCTCGCCGATCCAGCCATGCCCATGGAGCGGGTCATCGAGGCGGCATTGCTTGCCGGCGCTCACGACTTCATCCTGGAGCTGCCTGAGGGCTATGACACCATCGTGGGTGAACGCGGCAGCAGTCTTTCCGGCGGGCAGCGCCAGCGTGTCGCGATCGCTCGCGCGCTCATTACCGATCCGCGCATCCTCATCCTCGACGAGGCGACCAGCGCCCTGGATTACGAAAGCGAGCGCGCCATCCAGCAGAACATGAAACGAATTTCCGCCGGCCGGACCGTCTTCGTCATCGCCCACCGTCTCTCGACGGTCCGCCAAGCCGATCGCATCATCACCATCGAGCGAGGCCGCATTGTCGAGGACGGCACGCATGACGAGCTGATCCGCTCGAACGGCCGCTATGCGAAGCTCCACTTCCTCCAAGCAGGTATCCATGGCGTCCGCTAGCACGAAGATCGTCCCGTTTCCGAAACCGCCGGCTCGCCGCCGCGAGCACGAGATTGCGTTCCTGCCGGCGGCGCTCGAAATTACCGAATCGCCGCCGTCGCCGATCGGGCGCGCGATCGCGGCGAGTATCATTGCGGTCTTCTGCGTGGCGCTGGTGTGGGCGTCATTCGGCAGCGTCGATATCGTCGCAACCGCGACGGGTAAGATCGTGCCGGGCGGGCGCACCAAGCTGATCCAGCCATTCGAAACGGGCGTTGTCCGCGCCATCCACGTACGCGACGGACAGAGCGTCAAGGCCGGCGATGTTCTGATCGAGCTCGACCCGACGATGACGGAAGCCGACCAGGAGCGCCAGAGGAGCGATCTCCTTGCGGCCGGACTCGACGTCGCGCGGCTACGCGCGGCGCTCGCGGAGGATCCGCTTGCCGCGTTTCGGCCGCCGCAGAGCGCAGACGCCGCGGAGATCGAGATGCATCGTCAATTTCTGATCAGCCAGCGCGCCGAACAGAACGCCAAGCTCGCCGAGATCGAGCGCCAGCAAAATCAGAAGGACGCGGAACGGTCGACCACTTCGGCGAGCGTGGCGAAGCTCCAGGCGACCATACCGGTGCTGCAGGAGCGGGTCGACATCCGCAAGGGCCTCGTCGACAAGGGACTGGCCTCCAGGGTCGTCTATCTTTCCGAATATCAGGAGCTGGTCGGCCTCCAGCAGGATCTCATCCTGCAGCAGAGCCGGCTGCGCGAGGCCGATGCGGCCATCGCTTTGCTGAAGGAAACAAGGGAAAGGACCGCCGCCGAGTATCGCCGCTCGACTTATGACGCGCTCACAAAGGCCGAACAGAAGGTTGCAAGCGCTGCGCAGGAGGTGATCAAGGCAGACAAGCGCACGAAACTTCAGCATTTGACCGCGCCGGTCGACGGCGTCGTGCAACAACTCGCCGTTCATACAGTGGGAGGCGTGGTGACGCCTGCTCAGGCGCTCGCCGTGGTGGTTCCGAGCGAGAGCCTGCTCGAGATCGAGGCCATGATCTCCAACCGCGACATCGGATTCGTCAATCCGGGACAGAAGTCGGAGATCAAGGTCGACACATTCAACTTCACACGCTACGGGCTCCTTCATGGGGAAGTCCTCAGCGTGTCATCGGACGCCATCACTCGCGACAGGCAGCAGAGCGCGTCGAATGATCGAGCGTCGGGCGCAGCGCAGAGCGGCAGTGAGCCGAGAGGTCAGGAGCTGGAATATGCCGCGCGAATTTCGCTCGACCGTACGCACATGCAGGTAGAGGACAAGCTCGTCAAGCTTGGTCCCGGCATGGCGGTGACGGTCGAGATCAAGACTGGCGCGCGCAGGATCATCAGCTATCTGCTTTCGCCGTTGGCCAGGTACAAGCACGAAGTTCTGCGAGAAAGATGACAAGACAGGTCGATGAAGTGCAATCCCGGTAGAGATGACGCCGAGATAATCAGCCCCTTAACCCCGATAAATCATTTCCGGTGCGCCAAAACCGCTTTGGTGCTTTGGTCTTGAGAAGGTGCCCGATCGCACGGCGCACTGCCTCTTTCGCGCCTTCCAGCAGCGCCGGACCTGGATCGTCCCAGCGCCAGTAGGCGTTGTGAATCCGATGATTTGGTGGATAGAAACAGCTGGTGCCGAGAATCCGGGCCGACATGAGATCCCTGAATTCATCGCGCCAGACGTGGCTTGGATCAAGCTTTAATGATGGCCGTAGCTGCCCGGCGGCGTCGCAATAGCCGACATGACAGAGATTGACACCGCAGAGGGCGGAGATCTCCACCTGCCCATCGATCCGACCGACGGTTGGCTCGACAAACCGAAAGCGCCCGTCGCGCTGGTCGCGCTTGTATTCCATGCTGGCGAATCCGTTCGTCAAACCAATTGATCGGAAGAAGCGGATTGTCAGATCCTCCAGCTCCTCGGCGACTTCCGGCGCCGCCCAGCAACTAGCGGTCAAGCCGATCTGAGGCGGCCAGGAACGGCCTTTGCGACCCGTAAACGCGACCGAAGCACCGGGGCCAATGTAGCACAGGCAAAAATAAATCGAGTCATTCGAACCCTCGATCCACTCCTGAACAATCACCTCCCCCACCGTGTCCAGCACTCGCTCGCAGAGCGACCGAGCGTCGGCTTGGGACTCGATGCGATAAGCCTTCTTAAAAGAGCCGTCATACGCTCGGGAGCGGCCGTTTGGCTTCACGCACAATGGAGGCCAAAGGTCACGCACGCCGTTCAAGTCATCATGGTTTTGCACCAAGAGGGTTCTTGGCACCGGAAAGCCGCCCCGCTGGGCCAACCGAAAAAATCGCTCCTTCAAAGTCAAGTCGACCAGCAGTCCGTGGGGTGGAAGTTGGAAGCCGAACCAGGGAGCTACACGGTCACGGTACCTTGACACAGTCAAAAGTGGACGATCATCGGCAAATATTATGACACCCCCATTGGGCATTCCTTTTCCTAGTCGAAGCAGCTCTTCCACAAAATCTTCGCCGTGAAAGGTCGAAACGGTAAATCGTCGCGCATATCGCGATACCGTTGCAATGTCGTACTTTGCGTCAACTACTGCCACCGGGCGAAGTCCCGCCTGAGCCAAGCTGCGTACAACGGACAGGCCGTTTATTCCTCCTCCCAAGACTATAGCTGTTGGTGCGCCATCGGCTGCTATAGCGCTTTGCCGCGGATTTATCGCCTGATTAGGCATGATAGCCCCAATCCTAGCGAGAAGACTGACTTTCCTTGACTGCTTCGAGGTGGGCGTCCGCTGGCGTTCCCGGGCTGGAGATGTCGGCCGTGGGACGGTGCTGCCCCGCACCCGTACGAGGGGATTCTCGCCGCCGCCTAGGCCGCACACCCGCTAGATGCCTTGATATCCTGCGAGAGGTGAAGTCGGCGCCAAACACGAAACGCATTAACGGTCCAAACGTTGTAGTCGATACATGCCCCACGAAATACAGTCCCGGGATGGACGATTCGAAGTTCACGGACAGCCGCGGAGTTTTCCCAATAAGACGTAGCTGTTCGAAAATTGCAGGACTCAGAAAAGGAAAACGATGCACGTCGGCCTTATATCCGGTAGCCGCGACTACATGATCTGCCTCTACGATTTGAGTGCTGCCATCCATAGAGACCAATTGTAATTGTACACCATGCTTGGATACTCTCGCCTCCTGCAACGAGCACCCCAGAAGTAAAGGAACAGATGCTGCCCGATCTCTCATTGGCTCCCCTCCCGATGCCGAGGGGAATTTTTCTGCTATCCCAAGTCGATAGTACTCGGGGAAATAGCGAAACAGCCAAGGCAAGTCCGCGAACAGTCGATGTTTCCAACCCGGGCCGATTCCAGATACCGGGTACGCTAGAGGCCTTAGCAACGGGTGCCGGCCTGAGCCTCCCCACCGGCCACTGAAAATGATGGCCGGCTTGTGCGAGATAAGCTGAACCTTTCCCAGTGCTTCGTTTAAGAGCACCGCTATATCTATTGCGGATGCTCCGCCTCCGAGTACCGCGACGCGCTGCCCCTGGAATCTCTGAAGGTCGTGATGATCGGCGGAATGCGATAGCTTATCCCTCGGCAGATGTGAGAGCAGCTCGGGGATATGGCGGAAATAGGTTAGGCCTGTTGCGATCACTACCTTGCGCGTCCTGAACAATAGTCCGCTCTTCATGCGCAGATCGAATCCTTCTGGAACCGGAATCAAAGAAACGAGCTCCTCGTTTTCTACATCCGGCGCGAAGCGCTTTTGGAACGCCAACCCGTAAGCGGAGAATGTTTCTAGCGGAATTGGAAGATCCAAATGGTCATAAGGACTGCCATGTTCGACGCAGAATTGTCTGAGCGTAAAAGCCTGCTCGGGATCAGAAAGGTTTGATGCGAACCCAGCTGATTTGAGTAGCATGCCTTTCGGCATCTTGCTTTTCCAGCTCTCCATCGGGCTGCCGATTATCCGGCAATAAACGCCCAGTCCGCGCAAGTGTGCTGCAACCGACAATCCAAAGGGGCCAGCACCGACAACGGTCACATCGCTTAATGTAGACAAGCCGCACCCTCCCGTTGTCCTCGCCTGCCGAAGGGCCCAACCCGCTACCGATCGTCTAAGAACTTGCCTCCCAAATACGGGATGCAGCTCTTTTTTTGGTCGGCAGATCAAGTCGCGACCTGCTTCAGATTCGTAGCAATGTCCCTAGCACCCGCTTAGCACGCCGGAGCTTTGTCTCGATGCGGCGCTCTGGACTGTCTCTGCTTATTGCGATCCACTTCATAGCATGCTCCGCATTAGCCAGATGGGACTTGTGCCCAGCGGAGCAGGCCAGGAAATCGTAGCCGCGCTCCCCGCGTACGATGCCGTCCTCAATAGACAGCACATGGCTGATAAGCCCGGGCTTGAGCCGGCCATCGCGCTCATAGAGAAAGCCGCTTTGGTAGTTAAGAACATGGCCGTCATGCACGAAATTGTACAAGACCCCAATCGTCTGGTCCCCAGCCAATGTCTGTGAGATGCGGACGGCCCCCATGGGGACTCCGCGCGCAATGAGTTCCTCGTGGAACGGACGGAAGCCCGGATTGGCGAAGGATCCCCTGCGTCCCCATCGCGACTGATGAAAGGCGGCCAGCAAATCGAACGCGGCGAGGGCCTCCGATGTCGTTTCCATAATCCGGAGCTCAACGGGGCCGCGTTCGGCATATAACCGCATGGCACGGCTCACGGCCTGGCGAGTATTGCGGCCCAATGTGGCGCGGTAATTTCCGCCTTTCTCGCGGACTTTGGCGAAATCAATCCACCGTGCCGTATCTGCCAATTTCACCTCGGTAACGAGCCCAGCCCGGCCCGCGGTGCGACAAGCGGCCAACTCAAGGTCCGGATCGATTCCGGAGAGCACTAGCTGGTCAGAGCGGCGCAAGCGGTGCGTTAAGGCCTCGAGACATGCCACTACAATGGCATCGGCCAAGGATCGCTCTGCGAGAATATTATTGTACTCGATGAACAATCGGTCGAAACGAGTATCTCCGGTTTCATTGAGCAGCCAACGCGCCCGCGGATGCGGCCCGAAACTCCACGCCCTCCGCCGGCAAATAATCGCTAAGCCAACGATCTTGCTTGACGTCCGAGCAACTAGAACGTGTGGTTGCGCGCCCTCCGGGAGATGCCGTAGCCAAGTTCCGATCCAGAGCCAAGACAAGTAGAATGAGTGGTTAGCCCGCGCTTCGAGCTCCTTCCAAGAGGTCTCAAGTCTCGCAATGTTCAGCAAGGTCTCCACGCTGACATCGATGACCGCATCATGACGCATGGCTTGCTCCATCGAAGCCACGCGAAATCAGATGGTTCGAAAGTGATAGACTGTAGGGTCCCGCACCGATGATTGCGACATCGAGAGATCCTGACATACATCTTCCCGATACTTTACCGACTACGACGGTAATGCCGTGGTGCCCTCGCCGCGCGCTGCTGCTCGCCCATGGAGCACTCGGGGTTTGTCCTGTTTGGAGAAGCTTCATGTCGCGAGCGTACCTCAATCTTTAGCTGCGCTGTCATTCTCGGCGTGCCCGGCTTCAGGGTCATGGACCATGCGGCTGGTTTGGGGCAGCTCTTGACCGCGCTCCTCGTAGCGGCAACTCCCAGAGTGAACGCCCGATCAAGTACGATGAAAAGGATTGCGTCGGGGTAATCCATAAGAGTTAGCCTATAGCCTGGGAGCCAATTCACCCCGTTGGCCTCACGACTGACGCACAAAAATCAAGAACTGGAGGGTTCGAAAGTCCTGATCCTGGTTACCTTGCGAGCTTTCTTGGAGTTTTCCGTTGCGGGGTCAGTTATTCGATCGGGCCAAAGGGCGGATAGGATCGCAGCTTTTTGCCGGTGAAGCCCACGAAGCAGTCCGTTTCGGCATTGCGATAGCAATGAAAAATCTAATCCTCGCCCGGAATGTACTCCTGGAAAATCATGTTCGGACGCCGAGAAAGTTCGGCCGGCCCACAAAGGGCGAGCAGTTCCTCCGGACTTTGCACGATAAAGCTCTGCTGGAGCCGTTGTTCAGCAGCTCACCAAGCGCCCCGTCGAGACGCCTGAGCCGCACGAGCGCCAATCCTGCGCATGGTGAAGTCCTTCGTTTTGCAGAGACCGACCCTATGCAACTGCTGTCAACTTTTTTTCCCAGTCGTGGGCATGCTCAATCATTGTTGGCAAATCATTTAATTCTGGCTCCCATCCCAGTTTGATGAGTTGATCGCTATTTGCCACAATTGAGGCGGGATCTCCCGCTCGACGGGGCGCTTGGCGAATTTCGAAATCCACTCCCGTGACCCTCCTTACTGCGTCAACAACTTCTCTGACTGAATACCCCCGTCCATAGCCGCAATTAAGCGTTCGGGACTCACCGCCGTCCCGCAGATGAACGAGCGCCGTAAGATGCGCACGAGCCAAATCGGAGACATGCACGTAATCCCGCACGCACGTACCGTCGGGTGTTGGGTAGTCGCTGCCATAAATACTCATGTAGGAGCGTCGGCGGAGTGCGGTCTCAAGTGCCACTTTGATTAGATGCGTCGCCCCGGGTGTCGATTGACCAAGGCGTCCGGCCGGATCGGCTCCCGCGACGTTGAAGTAACGCAGCGTCACATACCGCAGATCATATGCCGCACTTGCATCAACCAGCATATACTCCGACATTAGCTTTGACCTTCCATAAGGCGAAAGCGGCGCTGGATCAGCTGTCTCACTTACAGGCGTAAAACTTGGGTTGCCATAAACTGCTGCAGTTGAAGAGAAAACAAAATGCTTTACGTTTCCTCTCACTGCGGCTTGTAGCAGAGCATGTGTTTTGACCGTGTTGCTAAGATAATAGTTAAGCGGATCGGCTACCGATTCTGGAACGACTATTTTGGCCGCGAAATGTAGGATACCGTCAATCCTATAGTTTTGTACAAGGCGCAATACTAACTCCGTATCTCCGACGTCGCCGGTAAAGAAAGGGACGCCTGACGGAACTGCCGCCCTGTTGCCAGTCGATAGATCATCCAACACAATCGGAATTTCGCCCCGATCAAGAAGAGCGAGTACTGTATGGCCGCCAATGAACCCAGCGCCCCCCGTGATCAGTATCGTCATCCGGCAACTCCTTTCGATGAGTCACACACTGCTAAATAGTGGGCTCATGCGACAACATTCGACTATGTGACAGACTTTTCTCTTGCGGGTTTCCGAAGATGCACACGGATCCGCCAAACGTCCTGCTGAGTGGAGCGCGACAGGATGCGAATCCGGGCAATCGTTTTAGTATACGCGTCGATCAGTGCTCGGGCCAATTGCACGCCGCCGCTATCTTACGTCGGACGAGATCCAGGCCGACCAATTTAAACGTGCTTTCATACGGCGGAGCTTTTCCAGCGTATACTTTAACGAGAATCTGGCCGCTATCCGGCATCGAGCGCAGGAAGCGAACGACGTCGCCCTGAAAGGCGAAGCTTCTCCCCGTCTGCGCGGGCCACCAGCGCTGTTCGACGGGCGGCTCTTGGTTGAGCCGGTATACGACCTTCACCTCACTATTCGTGGCCTGTTTCCAGGAGCCCGTCGTGGAAATTATCAGCTCGGTGCGCTGGGCGCGACAATGAATGGCGAGCGAGGACGGGGCGTCTTGCGACAACGCGCGCGCCGTTGTCAGCGCAGTGATCTGCGGCCTATAGTCGACCGGCGATGTCGTCTCGCTTATGATCCAGTTCGGGCCTTGAGGCTGCGTGGAGTCAGGCGCCACCTCCTGCAAGAACTCGTCGACGCACTTCAACCGCTCCATGCCCTCAAATTGTGAGCATGCCTTCAGGCGATCGACGGCATCGTCGGCTTGAGCACACACCGCTTGGCTCAGGCTTGAGAGCAGGGTCACAGCGAGAGCGCTCAAACCCTTCATTGTGACGGCCCCGCTGTTGCGGCCTGCGGACGATCAAGCCATTCCTGCGCTGGCCGGAACCGCTCGAGACCCGGCACCTTGGCGCGCAGGTTAACTTCCTTCCACTTTGCATCGAAGCCGGCGGACTGCAATCTATCGAGCCGACCGAACAGGTGATCCACGAAGCGCGCCACGCGCCCGTATCGGTCGGACTGTTGAGGCCAGTTGTAGGCCGCAAGGATGGTGGGGACGGCGATCGTCGCGATCCGCTCACCCTTCGGCACCAGGCTCGGATAGTCCGTCGCGTCGATAGATGACGGAAGATAGTAGTCCTCGAATTTGGTGTCGTATTCGACGGCAAGAAACTTGAAGCCCGGATCCCAGCGTCCCTTCAGAAAGGCGTCAACGGGTTTGACGTCACAAACACAACGGCCGAGACTTCTCCCCGCTTCATTTGTTCCAATGCCACCTGGTGCGGAATGAACATCTTTTCCACATTTAGACCCAACCGGCTGAAGATCAGTGGACCGGAATAGGCGGCCGCCGTGCCTTGCGTGTTAAAGTTGACCTTTTTGCGCCTGAGATCTTCGAGCGACCGGATCTCGGGACGGACGAAGATGTGCAATTCGGACGGAAAGAGGCTCAGAATGTAGACAAGGCGCCGTTCGATAAACGGCACCTGAGCCTTGTACTCGTCAAGAGCATCCGTGTTGATAATGGCCGCATCAACACCCCTGAGATATAGCAGCGAGTTGACATTTTCGGTTGCACCTTGCGTCACGATCGGGATGACGTGAAGCTTGTCCTGCTCATTCACAACGCGAGCGATCTCTGCCGCCAGACGGAGCGGAGCACCTTCGATGAACCCACCGGCAAGACCGACGGTCCATGCGTTGATGCGTTCTTTCGCGGTTATGTCGGTCTTCTTGGCCGCGGCCGTCGGCTCGCGCCTCGAGGGGGATTGAGCATTGGCGGGCAGGAGGCCGAGCAAGGCTAATGCCATCGTAGCTGACGCCAATGTAGAAACCTTCATGAGCGACATGGGCATCTCTTTTCCTCCAGTTGACTACCGCGGGTCGGCCGACCTATGAGCCGATCCCTATTTCAACGCCTTGATGCGCTCCTTCGCGTCCTCGATCCCGCCGGCCTGCGCCCGTTCATATAATTCGCGCGCCTTCGTAGGATCGCCGGAGATTCCGCGTGCGCGCCACGATTGCAGCACGCGCGCGTCGTAAGTCTCGGCCAGCATAAAGGCGGCCCGCGCGCTGCCACGCTCAACAGCGTGTTCAAGCAACGGGCGCGCGCCGCTAATATCGGCTTGCCGGAGCAATGCGTTTGCCCGAGCAAGCAGCCTCTGTTCGTCCACGGGAGGGTGGGAAGCGGCGCCCGCCGACACAGATCGCTCTGTCGCCATGACGACTTTCGGATCCGAATCCGGCGCGGCTTCGCGAGCGGTCAACTGTGCCTCCGGACGCGGCAATTTCGAAGCGGACGACCGTCCCGAGGTCGCAGCGACGGCTTCGCCAGAAATCTGTTCCGGTAAGCGCTCCTTTCCCGCGATCGTCCTCGAAGAGTGCTCTGCCATCCACTCCCGCGCGCTATCAACGACCGGCTCGCGTGAGCGCAAGGCACGAAAAGCATTCAAGGCAGCGGCCTGCCAGTTGCTGGCTTCGAATTCGTTCCTGACGGAGGCCAGCTCGCGCGTAAGGGCGTCGGCACGATTGCGCTCGCTTGCGAGAGCCAATTTCTGCTCCGCTGCGGTGGCGCTGCTTGTCTCGATCACCTGTAACACCTCGGCGTGCGCGGCAGCGAGAAGTGCGGAACGCTCCTCGGCCTCCTTCCGCGCCGAGGCGAGCTCGCGGGCGAGCGTCTCCGCCCTGTCGCGTTCCTTTCCAAACGCCAGCTTTTGTTCGATCTTCACTGCCTCAGCGGTTTGCGTGGTCTCCCGGCCCGCGGCACGCGCCTTATCGAGTTCTGTCCGCAGCGAGGTTAGTTCGCGCGCAACGGCCTCTGCCTTGTCTCGCTCCTGTTTGAGTTCCTGTTTGAGCGCCTGCTGTTGCTCGACCGCTGCCGCGGCGGCTTTCGCGGCTTCCGGGCCTGCGATCCGCGCCGCATCGAGTTCTGCCTGCACGGAGGTAAGCTCACGCGCGAGGGTCTCTGCCCTGCCCCGCTCCTGTTCGAGCGCCGGCTTTTGCTTGGTCTCCGCCTCGATGGCTTTCGCGGCTTCCGAACCTGCGTTCCGTGCGGCGTCGAGTTCCGCCCGCACGGAGCTGAGCTCACGCGCGAGGGTCTCTGCCCTGCCCCGCTCCTGTTCGAGTGCCTGCTTTTGCTTGGTCTCCGCCTCGACGGCTTTCGCGGCTTCTGAACCAGCGTTCCGTGCGGCATCGAGTTCCGCTC
>Ga0207695_10007530_pt1 | contig 13803 bp, 16 predicted proteins | sample KBSC54metaG_FD_184354 | JGI IMG/M metagenome (GOLD analysis project Ga0207695, IMG submission 184354) | Corn rhizosphere microbial communities from Kellogg Biological Station, Michigan, USA - KBS C5-4 metaG (SPAdes) (version 2) | ecosystem: Host-associated > Plants > Roots > Rhizosphere > Soil...
GTGCGCTAACCAGGCTGCGCCACGCTCCGATGCCAAGATTTGAGGCCAAATACCTCGGGGGCGCGGAATATGTCAGGGGGGCGGGCCGGAGGCAACCGCGCTCCCGGAATTAAATCGTCGCGCGCTTGCGGGCCTGGACCAGACCTTTTTTGAGGCCTTCCAATTCGGTCAGAAGAGCCTTCAGCTTGAGCCGTTCCTCGCTGGCCAGGCCGCGGGCGACAGGTGCTCCAGCCGGTACCGCCCTGGGCACAGGAGGCGGACTGGCATCCACCACCTTGGCCGGCTCACTCTCCAAGAAATCGAAGAATGGCAGGCTCATCGGAGACGGCACCGCCCGCAAATGGTTGGGACGCTTTTTCGGTTCGGGCTTTTTCTCGACCGGCGCGGCGGGCTTGGGCGGCGCGGCATAAGGCGCAGGCGCCTGCCCGCGTCCCATCATCACCACATGGCGAAGCCCACGCTCTTTCAGGATCTTCTGCACGCCTCGGATGGTAAGGCCGTCCACATAGAGAAGCGCGCGAATCCCGCGCAACAGATCGACATCGTCGGGACGATAGAAACGGCGGCCGCCGGCGCGCTTTACCGGCTTGATCTGCGTGAAACGGCTTTCCCAGAAACGCAGGACATGCTGCGGCACATCCAGATCGGTCGCGACTTCACTGATGGTGCGGAATGCATCCGGCGATTTGGCGACGGTGCCAGTTGCGCGGAGTGCAGGTGCCGCCATTAGTCCTCGCCTTCCGGAGATGGAGTTTGTCCGTTGATCACCGCCTTGAGCACATGGCTGGGCCGGAACACCAGCACGCGGCGCGGCGCGATCGGCACCTCGTCGCCGGTTTTGGGATTGCGGCCCATGCGTTGCGACTTTTGCCGCACCGCGAAGGTCCCGAAGGAGGAAAGCTTGACGGTCTCGCCCTTGGCGAGCGCGCCGCAGACTTCTTCCAGCATGTCCTCGACCATCTGAGCCGAGTCGGTGCGCGACAGGCCCACCGCCTGGAAGACGGCTTCGGTAAGGTCGGCGCGGGTCAATGTGTCTGATGACATGGCAAGCGACTCTTTAGCCCCGCCCAAACGTTAGGCGCTCACCGATTTTCCGTCAACATCAAAGGGATAGATGGCACCTTTGCCGTAAACCATAAACTCCGGTTCCCAAATGCCGGATCGGCCAGGGGCTGGCTACCAGCGGAGCAGCCCGGCACCCCAGGTAAAGCCCCCGCCCATGGCCTCCAGGAGCACCAGGTCGCCCCTTTTGATCCGGCCGTCCTGAACGGCGGTCACCAGGGCCAGAGGAACCGAAGCGGCGGAGGTGTTGCCATGGACCGCCACCGTGGAAATCACTTTTTCCGGCGCGATCCCCAATTTGCGGGCGGTGCCGTCCAATATCCGCTGATTGGCTTGATGGGGGACGAACCAGTCGATCTCGGACACGGGGATGCCGGCCGCGTCCGCCGACGCCGTGATGGCCGCCGCGATATTGGTGACGGCATGGCGGAAGACTTCCTTGCCCTGCATTCGCAGATGTCCGGTGGTGCGGGTGGAAGACGGGCCGCCATCGACATAAAGCATGTCGTGCATCCGCCCGTCCGAGAAGATCTTGGTGTTGAGCACGCCCTGATCGGAATTGTCGCCCCTGCCGTCATAGGCCTGCAGGACAATCGCGCCCGCCCCGTCGCCGAACAAGACACAGGTCGAACGGTCGCTCCAATCCAACAGCCGGCTCATGCTTTCGGCGCCGATCAACAGGACCGTGCGCGCCTGACCGCCGCGGATGAAATTGTCCGCCACCGAAAGGCCGAAAATGAATCCGGAGCAAACCGCCTGCACGTCGAAGGCCGCGCCCCGCGTCATGCCCAGCCGCGCCTGCACCACGGTGGCGGTGGCGGGAAAGGTTTCATCCGGCGTGGTGGTGCAGCAGATGATCACATCGATCTCGCCGGCATCGATGCCGGCATCCAAAAGCGCGGCGCGGGCAGCCCCCAGCGCCAGATCGGATGTCTTTTCGCCTTCGCGCACGATGCGGCGCTCGCGGATGCCGGTGCGGTCGCGAATCCATTCGTCGGACGTATCGACGCTTTTGGCGATATCGTCATTGGTGACGATATTATCCGGCAGACAGGCGCCGCTGCCGATGACGCGGGCACGTATCATGCTGCGACCGTGCCCACGCGCGCCCGGTCGGCCGCGATCCTGGAGTTGATGTCGGCCTTGGCCATGGCGATGGCCATGTCGAGGGCGGAGGCAAAACCGATCGCGTCCGTGCCGCCATGGCTTTTCACCACCACCCCGCCCAGCCCTAGGAAAATGCCGCCATTGGCGGCGCGCGGATCGAGGCGGCGGCGCAAGGTATTGAGGGCGCCAGACGCGATGAAGGCGCCGATCTGGCCCAGAAGCGAGCGCTTGAGCGAGCGGCGCAGGAATTGCCCCACCAGCTTGGCGGTGCCTTCGGCGGTCTTGAGCGCGATGTTGCCGGTAAACCCGTCCGTCACCACCACGTCGACCGTGCCTTCGGCGATGTCATTGCCTTCGACGAAACCGTGAAACGCCATGGGAAAATTGGCGGCCGTGGCGGCGCGCAGGATTTCGGCAGCGCCTTTTACCGCGTCATTGCCCTTCTGCTCTTCGGTGCCGACATTCAGAAGCCCGACGCTGGGCTTGTCCAGGCCCAGTATGGCGTGGGCAAAGGCCTCGCCCATCACCGCGAAATCCACCAGCTGCTCGGCCGTCGCTGAGACATTGGCGCCGCAATCCAGAACCACCGACTGGCCTCTGAGGGTCGGCCAGATCGAGGCGATGGCGGGGCGCGAGATGCCTTCGATCACGCCCAGCTGAACCATGCTCATCGCCATCAGGGCGCCAGTGTTGCCGGCGCTGACTGCGACTTCGGCGTCCTTGTTCTTCACCGCTTCGATGGCGCGCCACATACTGGTTTCGCGGCCCCGGCGCAGCACATGGCTGGGCTTGTCTTCCATCGCCACCCGATCCGGCGCATGGCGTATCTGAACGCGATCCTTCAAGCGCGGATGACGCGCCAGAAGGCCGTTCAATACGGCTTCGTCGCCGGCCAAGAGAAATCGCACTTCGGGATGACGCTGTATCGAACGCTGCAGCGCGGTTATGACAATGCCGGGCCCGGCATCGCCGCCCATCGCATCCACCGAAACGGTCAATTCGCGGGCCACCGCCACCCTTCCCTGAAGTGAAGAGCGAGGATCAGCTCTTCGCCTTCACGACTTCGCGGTCGGCATAATGGCCGCAGGCGCCGCAGACATGATGCGGACGCTTGGGCTCACCGCATTTGGGGCATTCCGCGTGCGCGGCGGGCGTGAGAGCATGATGCGACCGGCGCATATTGCGACGCGACGGCGAGGTCTTTCGTTTGGGCACCGCCATAGCGGAAAACTCCTTCAAAGGCCCCGGCGAACGGTTCGGGGGCCAAAACAGGGGGCGTGGGTAGCAGGAAAGCCCTGCCCGATTCAAGCCAAAAGCCGGGCCAATTTGCCCATTAAAGCCCGGATTTCAACCCTTTAAGCACGGCAAAGGGGTTTTCGGGGGGGTCCTGCGTCTCTTTGGGAGCTTCAAAGGCCACTCCTGGCGCCCGGGGATAGGGGTCAATCGCCAGCACGAATTCCTCGATCAGGGGCGCCGCCAGGTCGTAATGCAGGCTGTCAATTTCCTCCGGCTTGTCGTCTTCCTGAAGAAAATCCTCCCCCGGCTGATCCTTGGCCCGTTTCAGCGCGGGATCAAAATGCAGCTCGCGAATAAAGCGCCGCTCGATATGCGAGGGCACGTCCACCAGGCTCACCACACAGGCCTGGACGATGTCGGCCTCGAGGGAAAAATCCAGATGGAAGCGATTGGCGGCCGGCTTGCGGAGCAGGATACGGGCCGCGAACAGGTCTACCCGGGAAACGCCTGCGAAGCGGGCCAGAGCCGCCCGGTCTTCTTCCGCCACCGAGAACGACACTTCGTCCCCCGCCTGCCCCAGGCGGTTGAGATTATAGGGATGAGAAAGCGGCAGCCCGACCGTCATTGCGCGTCCTTCATATCCGGCAGCGGGCCGAAATCCAGATGGCCATTGGCCAGGGCGCTTTGCTCCAGCGCGGCACGCGCCCCGGCCACGTAAATCGCCAGCACCAAAGTGCGCGCATTCACGGGCCCACCCCGCCAGACATTTTTGGCCAGCGCTTCGGCCAGCGCGGCTTCATCCTTTGCAGCCGAATACGCCGCCAGCCGCCCGAAAAACGCATTGGCGATAGCCTTCATGCGCCGGCCCATGCCCATGTCGCCCGTGCCCTGCTCGCGCAGCGCTTCGTCGAAGCTGATGAACAGGCCGTCCATCAGGGCCTGGGCCTCGTCATTCATGCCCGCGACCTTCAGCCGCTCCAGGACCAGCCAGCCATGCAGGGCCACCATGTCGAAGCGGCCGTCCATCGTGTCGGGAACTTCCAGGTCGCGAAAGAAAAAGGGCGCGCGGGCGCGGGCCACCAGCTGGCTTTCCAGCCGGGCCGCGAACTCCTTGCGCGCCGCTGATTTTCGCAACAAATTCAACATGAACTTCGCCTCATTCGGCCCCTTTTTCGGGGCTGCAGGTCTTGCAACCCCGGAAGGCTGAGGTTAGCACAGACAGGAAGGTGGGGCGTCAGGGCCACAAAGTCGCAAGCAATGAAACTCGGAACCGCAATCCTCCTCGCTTCGGCGGCAGTGCTGATCGCCTGCGCCCCCGTTATCGACCAGCGGGGCTATCTGTCCGATCCCCAGGTCGAAGCGGCCATCAAAGCGGGCGCCGACACCAAGACTAGCGTGCAGGACCGGCTGGGCAATGCCTCCACCTCCGCCACTTTCGGGGGAGATGCTTGGTATTATATTTCCTCGACCGAAAAGCAGGTGGCCTTCTTCACTCCCACCGTGCTGAACCGCGCCATCCTGGCGGTCTATTTCGACAAGGATGGCAAGGTGAAGGACATGCGCCATTTCACCCTCAGGGACGGCCATGTGGTCTCCTTCGAGACGCGGGAGACGCCGGCCCGCGGCCGCGAACTCACCTTCCTGCAGCAGCTCCTGAACGCACAACCAGGCACCAGCGCCCGCAATATGGATGACCAGAATCCCGGCGGCGGCGGCGGTCCGCCCACCGGTGGCGGTGGTTTGCCTTAAAAGAATTCCCCCTTCTGTCTTCTTCGGGACAAGCCCTCAGAAGACATCTTCCTCCACCAGCGGCTTCGCCGCGCGGGGGAAGAAAGCTGGTGATCGCGGAAACAAAAAAAGCGCGGGCCGGAAAAGCCCGCGCTTTTTCTTTGAGACTAGATCAACTCAGAGATGCGCGAGAACTGCCAAGAGCAGCAGCGCGACGATATTGGTGATCTTGATCATCGGATTGACGGCCGGACCGGCGGTGTCCTTGTAGGGATCGCCGACCGTGTCGCCCGTTACCGCGGCCTTGTGGGCGTCCGAGCCCTTGCCGCCGTAATTGCCGTCTTCGATGAACTTCTTGGCATTGTCCCAGGCGCCGCCGCCCGACGTCATCGAGATAGCGACGAACAGGCCGGTGACAATCACGCCCATCAGCATCGCACCCAAAGCATTGAAGGCCTGGGTCTTGCCCGCAACCTCCAGCACCAGCACGAACAGCACGATCGGCGAGAACACCGGCAGCATGGACGGAATGACCATTTCCCGGATCGCGGCCTTGGTCAGAAGGTCGACCGCGCGTGCATAGTTGGGCTTTTGCGTGCCCTGCATGATGCCCGGCATTTCGCGGAACTGCTTGCGCACTTCCTCGACCACCGCGCCAGCCGCACGCCCCACCGCCGTCATCGCCATTCCGCCGAACAGATAGGGCAGCAGACCACCGATCAACAGACCCACAACCACCCAAGGCTCGGACAGGCTGAAGGTCGGCTGGGTAATGCCGGCGAAGAAGCCGGTGCTTTCCTTGGCGAAGTATTTCAGGTCCTGGGTATAGGCCGCGAACAGAACCAGAGCGCCCAGACCGGCGGAACCGATGGCATAGCCTTTGGTCACCGCCTTGGTGGTGTTGCCCACCGCGTCCAGTGCGTCCGTGGTCTTGCGCACATCGCCTTCCAAGCCCGACATTTCCGCGATGCCGCCGGCATTGTCGGTGACGGGGCCGAAAGCATCCAGCGCCACCACCATGCCCGCCAGCGACAGCATCGTGCTCACCGCGATGGCGATGCCGAACAGGCCTGCCAGTGAGTAAGTGACGATGATGCCGACGCAGATCACCAGCGCCACCGGCGCCGTCGATTCCATCGAGATGGCCAGGCCCTGGATCACGTTGGTGCCATGGCCCGTCACCGATGACTTGGCGATCGCCCGAACCGGCCGGAAATTCGTGCCGGTATAATATTCGGTGATCACGATCAGCGCCGCGGTGACGGCCAGACCCACCAGGCCGCAATAGAAGAGCGTCTGGCCGGTATAGGTCGCATCACCGCTGGTGATGGGCGTATCCAGGCCGATCATCCAGTTCGTCAGCGGCCACAGCCCGATCAAGGACAGCACCACGGTGGCGATCACGCCCTTATAGAGCGCGCCCATGATATTCTTGGAGGCGCCCAGGCGAACAAAGAAAGTGCCGATGATCGAGGTGATGATGCTCATGCCCGCGATGGCGAGCGGATATAGCATCAAGGCCCCTTTCATGGCGCCGGTGAAATAGATCGAGGCCAGAACCATGGTCGCCACAGTGGTGACCGCGAAGGTCTCGAACAGGTCCGCCGCCATGCCGGCGCAGTCGCCGACATTGTCGCCCACATTGTCGGCGATGGTGGCGGGGTTGCGCGGATCATCTTCGGGAATGCCCGCTTCGACCTTGCCCACCATGTCGCCGCCGACATCGGCGCCCTTGGTGAAGATGCCGCCGCCCAAGCGCGCGAAGATAGAAATCAGCGAGGCGCCGAAGCTGAGGCCGATCAGCGATTCCACGATGGTGCGGCTCTGTCCCGGATCATTCAGGCTGAGGCCGAACGGCCCGGTGAGAAGCGCGTAATAGCCGGCGACGCCCAGAAGGCCCAGGCCCACCACCAGCATGCCGGTGACAGCGCCGGCGCGGAACGCGACGGAGAGGCCTCCCGCCAGACCGCCGCGCGAGGCTTCGGTGGTGCGCACATTCGCACGTACCGAGACGAACATGCCGACATAGCCGGCAAGGCCCGAAAGAACCGCGCCGATTAGAAAGCCCAGGCCCAGCTGCCAGCCCAGAAACCAGCTGGCCAATGCGAAGATCACCACGCCGACCATCGCGATGGTTGTGTATTGGCGATTGAGATAGGCGTTGGCGCCTTCCTGGATCGCGGCGGCGATTTCCTGCATGCGCGCATTGCCGGCGCTGAGGCCAAGCACGGAGCGTATGGTCCAGACGCCATACAGCAGCGCGAGCACGCCGCAGAAAAGAATGATGGGTAGTTGTGAATTCATAGAAGGGTCCCTCGTTTTTTTGAAAAAACATTGATCGGCCCGGATCGACCGGGTCGATCCCAATGGCCGGCCCGCCCGGGACCGCTTCAAGGGCGCGCTGAGACTGCCAAATGCCTGCCGGTCAGGCAACCACACTTCTGCCACAAATTGCCAAATTTTTAGGTGATCAATGCCCGTGCGCGGGCTTCGCTGGCGGCTGGACCAGCGAATCGGCGGGCGGCAACTGTCCAGCCACTGCCGTGACGGGACCGGGGTGCAAGGGCGCGATCTGGACCTGGACGATTGCGATGGAGACGATCCTACCGCCGCCGACCACCTTGCGTGCATCGGCCAGGAGCCGAGCCTGCAGCGCGGCATTGTCGATCGTCGCCGGGTCGCCCGAAGTGGCGATCTCCTTTGCGTTCACATCGCGCAGGAAGGCGTCTTGGATGAAAGCGATTTTGTCCCGCACCTGGTTGGCGCTGACATCGGAAGTTGCGGTGAGCCTGCTGGAAATATACGCATAGCCGGACAGCTTTCCGTCGGCGCCGGTCATCGGCGCCATCAGGAACGGCATGTCGACATTGGTGCCGGGCGCCCCCGCCTTATCGCCTTCCTTGCCTGCCGCCTTTTCCGCGGCGGCAGCCGGCGCGAGAGCCAGGACAAATATCAGGGCGGCGGACGTCCAGCGCATGATGCCGAGGTTGGCAAAACAAGGTTATCAACTTGTTAAGATCGTGCTCACCGCCCGGGGGCTTCAATGCTGCTCCAGCGCCAGGAAATCCATCGCATCGCCGATGGGAATGAACATATTCAGTCCCGCCGGCTGCCCTCCATTGAAATATATCATGACCGTGATGCCGATCACCGCCCCGGTTTCATCCAGCAAGGCGCCACCGCTGGAGCCGGGCGAGATGGAAACATCGCTTTGGATAAAGCGCAGGCCATCGATCACCCGATCGGCGGAGATAACGCCGCTGCTAACGGTGCCTTGGAAGTCCTTGCCGTTCGGCGAGCCGATCGCATAGACGCGCTGGCCCGGCGTGACCGCGCCGCGCTTGAGCGCAAGCGGCGTCCGATCGCGTGGATTGGTTTTGATGATGGCGATATCGCGGTTCTTGGAAACACGAACGACCTCCCCGAGCCCTTCAAGACCATCGGACCAGCGCACCCGGACCGTCTTGTCACCGCCCACAACATGGGCATTGGTCAAAGCATAGCCATCGTCGGAAACCAGGATGCCCGATCCGCTCCCGCCACTATTCATGATCGTCACGACGCTTCCCACCGCGTCCGAGATTTTCCGCGACCCCGCCTTCAAACTTCCATTTAGAAGAATTTTGCTCTGCTCGCCGGGCAACTGAAAATCGCCCATCGACGCTTTGGGAGCGCTCACGGCGGCGCGAAATTCCGCATTCGCAGCCAGCGCGGCCGCATTGCTGGCGAAGGAATCCACAAGCAGCCGTTCCACGCCGCCCGGGATAGCCTGGCTCAGATGGGCCGTACCCTGAGTGGTGAGATGCGCGACAACCTGCTTTTTGAGGGGCGAATAAATCTGCCAGTCGACCTTCATGGAGCTGTCTCCTTGAACATCGCCTGCGTAGCTTTTCACCCACAGTCCCCCGTGACTGTAACAGCCTTCAATGTGTTCATCCGTAATGACGGCGGCTACTTGATAGTCTGCCGAAGCGGCCTCAGGTTCGAACAGATTGTCTTCGCCTGTGACGGCTTTATAGCCGGCCTTTTCCAATTCGGTTTTGAAGCCAGGCGCATAGCCCGACAAGGCCAGCGCCGTGCGCCCCTCCGTCCAGGCTCTGGTGAAAGGCTCACCGAAACAAAGGGGCGCGCCCGGCTTCAGCCTGAGCCAAAGCGTTCCGGTTGGCACCGCGAAAATCACGGCGCGAAGCTTGAACGACGCTGCAGGCGTCGGTGTCGCCGTGGCCGCATCCTGTGTGGTTTGCCCGAACGCAGACCCGCCAACCAACGCCAAAGCCAATGCGCTGGCCAATGCTTTGGCCGCCAACAATCTGCTCATCACGCCCCCGCGCGAGTTCTTCCTTTGTTCCTAATGGATAGCGCAGCGAAGGCGGCGTGACAATCCGAAAGAATCGCTTCCCGAAAATATCGGGAGCTTGGTTAAAAATGCCGATAGCCCGGTTGTGGGACCACAACCGCCTCACCGTTAACACGGAGGTCGACACCCTGCCCTGCCCGGACCTGGCCGATGCACGTGAAGGGCCCGCTGAGACCCGGGCGCGCCGTGAAGGCCGTCTGATAATCATCGCCGGCGGCGACCGCGCGCACCAATGTATCGTCGCTCCACAAGGCTTTCAGCGCCGGCGAGAGCGGCACCCACGCGCCTTCCACGGCAAGGGCGACACCGGAGGCCAATGCCAGATGACCAAGATCGGCCATCAGACCATCGGAGACATCCACACCGGCATGGGCGATGTCACACAGGCCATTGCCGAATGTCACAGGCGGCTGCGGCACGCGATAACGGTCCAGCAGATAGGCGCGATGCGCTTCGCCGAGGTCCTTGCCCTCCCCTTTCAGGAGCGCAAGACCACCGCCGGAATCGCCGATCGTTCCGGTGACATAGACCGCATCGCCCACTTTGGCCCCGCCGCGCGTCACCATCCGGCCCTCTGGAACAAATCCCATGGCCGTCACCGAAATGCTCAAGGGGCCTTCGGTGGCCGATGTGTCGCCGCCCAGAAGCGAGATGCCGAATTGCCGCTGTTCTTCCAGAAGTCCGCGCGAGAAATCCGCCAGCCACTCCTCGTGCGCTGGCCGCGGCAAGGACAGATTGAGCAGATAATATTCAGGCTTCGCGCCCTTGGCGGCGAGATCGGAGAGATTCACCCGCAACGCTTTTCGCGCCACGGTGCCGGCGGGATCTCCGGCAAAAAAATCGGTGCCGGCCGCAATCTGGTCCGTCGTCACGACAAGATCGAAACCGGGCCGGGCCGAGATGGCCGCCGCATCGTCCTTCAGGCCGAAGGCGCCGGGCGCAGTCGCCAGCGGGGCGAAATAACGGGCGATGATGTCGAACTCATCCATCGCCCACCGCTTAAAAGCCTAGTTCGTCATCGGGCACCGGTTCGCCGAATTCCGGTGCGCGTTTGCGGTGCGCGATACGATCGAGCGCGGCATTGACGAAGCCCGGCTCGTCGCCGGCAAAGAAATCGTGCGCGATGCCGACATATTCATCGATCACCACCTTGGCAGGCACGTCGCGCCGCGCCACCAGTTCCAATCCGCCGGCGCGCAGGATGGCCCGTAAAATGGAATCCACCCGCGCCAGGGTCCAGGTCTGGGAGAGGCAATTGGCGATGGCTTTGTCGATCTCGGCCTGGTGCCGGGGCACGCCTTCGACAATGCTTTTGAAGAATTCCGCGTCGGTGGGCGTGTCGCCGAAGCGGTGCGCCTCGAACTCCTCCGCCACTTCCTCGGCACCGGCACCCGCCAGTTCCATCTGATAGAGCGCCTGCACGGCGGCAAGACGCGCGGCCCGGCGCGCCTCGGCATCGATTTTGGCGGTCATGGCTGCTCTCCCAGCCGCTTGGCGAGAGCCATCATCGCCAGACAGGCGCGCGCGGCATCGCCGCCCACGTCGCGTTCTTCCTTCAATGCCATCTGCAACGCCGCATCCTCTGTGGTGGCGACCACGATACCATTGCCGATGCAAAGCGCATGGTCGGTACCGAGCCGGGTCAACCCGTAAAAAACATTATCCGTGATCAGCTCGAAATGCGCGGTTCCCGTCCGCACCATGCTGCCCAGCGCCACATAGCCGTCGAACCGGTCGGCCCGCGCGCCCAGCGCGATGGCGGCCGGAATTTCCAGAATGCCGGGAACCTGCGCCCGGGTGAAATGCGCGCCGCCAAGCTGCAGCGCCTTGGTGGCGCCGTCGGTCAGGGCTTCGGCCACGGCGGGGTGAAAGCGGGACTCCACGATCAAGACGTTCATTACCCCCTCCGGTCTTCGCTGGTTCGAGAGCCAGCGGAGATCACCTCGCCTGCCAGTGCTTCGCATGCGGGGGAGTTCGTGAGGCGGACAAGTCTCACGAACGACCATGACCAAGGCGATGTAATTCGCATTTTACTTCGTGTCGTCGCCTTCCAATTCGCCGATCAAGGTTTCGAAATCCCGCGTCTCGCGGAAATTGCGATAGACCGAAGCGAAACGCACATAGGCCACCTTGTCCAAGCTGGCGAGCGCCTGCATCACCAGCTCGCCGATCATGTTGGCAGGAATCTCATTCTCGCCCATCGATTCCAGCCGGCGCACGATGCCGGTGATCATGCGGTCCACCCGCTCGCGCTCCACCGGGCGTTTGCGCAAGGCATGGTTGATCGAGCGTTCCAGCTTGTCGCGGTCGAAGCTTTCACGCCGGCCGTTCTTCTTGACCACGATCAGCTCGCGCAGCTGCACTCGCTCGAAGGTGGTGAAGCGTCCGCCGCATTCGGGGCAGTGCCGTCGGCGCCGGATGGCGGAATTGTCTTCCGAAGGACGGCTGTCCTTCACCTGACTGTCGTCATGTCCGCAGAATGGGCAGCGCATTTATGACCTCTCAATAGATCGGGAAACGGCGGCAAAGCTCGCCGACACGCTCGCGCACACTGGCTTCGATCGCGGCATCGCCCTCTTCATGGTTCTTGTTGGCGAGCCCGTCCACCACTTCCACGATCAGCTTGCCGATCTCACGGAATTCCTGGGGACCGAAGCCGCGGGTGGTGCCGGCGGGCGTGCCCAACCGGATGCCCGAAGTCACGAAGGGCTTTTCCGGATCAAAGGGAATGGCGTTCTTGTTGCAGGTGATGAAGGCGCGGTCCAACGCCTTTTCGGTGAATTTGCCGTTCGCTTTTTTCGGCCGCAGATCCACCAGCATCAGGTGATTGTCCGTGCCGCCGGACACGATGTCGAGGCCCAAAGACTTCAGGGTTTCGGCCAACGCACGGGCATTCTCCACCACATTCTTCGCGTAGAGTTTGAAGCCGGGCTGCAGCGCTTCCTGGAACGCCACCGCCTTGGCGGCGATCACATGCATCAACGGACCGCCCTGCAGTCCCGGGAAGATGGCGGAATTGATCTTCTTGGCGATGGCCTCGTCATTGGTGAGGATCAGGCCGCCACGGGGGCCGCGCAGGGATTTGTGGGTGGTGGATGTCACCACATGCGCATGCGGAAGCGGCGAAGGATGCACGCCGCCCGCCACCAGGCCCGCGAAATGCGCCATGTCCACCATCAGATAGGCGCCCACCTCGTCCGCGATTTCGCGGAAGCGCTTGAAGTCCCACACTCGCGAATAGGCGGTTCCGCCCGCGATGATCAATTTGGGCTTGTTGGCGCGGGCGCTGGCCGCGATTTCGTCCATGTCCAGCAGGTGATCGTCGCGGCGCACGCCATAGGGCACCACCTTGAACCATTTGCCACTCATATTGACGGGCGAGCCGTGCGTGAGATGCCCGCCCGCCGCCAGATCCAGGCCCATGAAAGTATCGCCCGGATTGAGCAGCGCCAGGAATACCGCCTGGTTCATCTGGCTGCCGGAATTGGGCTGCACATTGGCGAATTGGCAGTTGAACAACTTCTTGGCGCGTTCGATCGCCAAGATCTCGATCACATCGAGATATTCGCAGCCGCCGTAATAGCGTTTACCCGGATAGCCTTCGGCATATTTGTTGGTGAGGACGGAGCCCTGAGCCTCCAGCACCGCCTTGGAGACGATATTCTCGGAGGCGATGAGTTCGATCTTCTCGCGCTGGCGGCCCAGTTCGTCGGCGATCGAGGCGGCGATTTCGGGGTCCGCCTCGGCCAGGCCGCGCGTGAAAAATCCGGAATTTTCCGAAACGGAATTGGCCATAGCCGACATTGCCACCACCTTGTTGAGAAGCCGGCCCGATCTTGACGGGGCCGGCACGGGTCGCGGATTTACCCTGCCCCGGGCACCAAATCTAGCGCGGCTTTTGGCCGTCCCCTAGAGGCCCCGAATCGGGACCAAAAGCCAGGATTTCTGCAGTTTTTACCATTTCCGGAACTCCCTGTAGTAAAACAGGATTCTATATTTTAGAGTGCAAGTATAGATGGCGCGGAAGCAATAATCGCGCTTAAGGGTACAGGGCAGTTCATGCGCGATGATCAACGCAACGACGAGGAAATTCTCAAGCTGGTGACGGAAATCGTCTCCGCTTATGTGAGCAAGAACCCCGTGGCCGCAGAAGACTTGCCCAATGTGATCAAAAGCGTTCACGCCACGCTTGGCGGTTTTCAAGGCAGCGACAGCGCCGGACTGGCTCGCCCGCCCGCCGTGCCGGTGAAGAGATCTGTGACGCCCGACTATATCGTCTGCCTGGAAGATGGCCGGAAGCTGAAGATGCTGAA